>Ga0102943_1000318_pt1 | contig 32638 bp, 27 predicted proteins | sample SalPonC_black_MG_FD_78174 | JGI IMG/M metagenome (GOLD analysis project Ga0102943, IMG submission 78174) | Salt pond soil microbial communities from South San Francisco under conditions of wetland restoration - Salt Pond MetaG... | ecosystem: Environmental > Aquatic > Marine > Intertidal zone >...
CGGGGCGACTTCCTCGAGCACGGCATGAAAATTGGACCCGCCGAATCCAAAGGCGGAAACACCGGCGCGTTTGACTTCACCGGTTGCCCATGGTTTGGCCTGGTCATTGAGGTAGAAAGGAGAGTGTGCAATGTCCAGATCCGGATCCGGTTCCCCGGCCTTGAGGGTGGGGGGCAGAACCTTGTGGTAGAGGGCCAGGGCACTTTTTATCAAGCCTGCCACCCCGGCCGCAGCCTTGGCATGTCCGATCATGGACTTGACTGACCCGATGGCTGTGGACTGGCAGGAAGCGGTTGTCTCAAAACAATGTCTCAGGGCGGTGAATTCGACCTTGTCGCCGACCCGGGTGCCTGTGCCGTGGGCCTCGATAAGGCCGACGCTGGCAGGATTCACCCCGGCCCGGTCATAGGCGTCGGTCAGGGCCTTGATCTGGCCCCCGGGTTCCGGGGCGTACACGGCAGAGGTCCGCCCGTCGCTTGCGGTTCCAATGCCTTTGATGATTGCATAGATTCTGTCCTTGTCCTGCTGTGCATCTTCCAGGCGCTTGAGGACCAGCATACCAACACCCTCTCCCAGCACCGTGCCGTCGGCATCCTTGGAAAAGGGCTTGGCGTCGCTGGTATGAGAGAGGACCCCTGTTTTTGAAAAACACATGTGCATGAAGATGTCGTTGAGGGTATCCACACCGCCGGTGATGGACATGTCACAGCGCCTGGACTGCAGTTCCATGACTGCCGTGTGTACGGCGGACAGGGAACTGGCACAGGCGGCATCAGACACGGCATTGGTCCCGGACAGGTTGAGCCGGTTGGCGATCCTGCCGGCCACCACGTTGCCCAGAAGGCCGGGAAAGGAGTTTTCCTGCCACTGGGGATAGGACGCCTCAATGCGCGCCATGACATCCTGGCGGACTTCAGGTGAGACACCGGCCGCCTCAAGGGCCTGTTTCCAATAGGGATGCCCAAGTCTGGCCCCCAGGGGGATGACCAGTTCCTGGGTGCCGGTGACCCCGAGGATGACGTTGACCTTGCAGGCCTCCAACAGGGGGTGACCCGGGGCATAGCCTGCATCTTCCAGGGCCTGTTTTGCCACTTCCAGCCCCAGAAGCTGAGAGGTGTCCGTGGCCTGGAGGTTGTTGGGCGGCATGCCGTAGCTCAAAGGATCAAAGGCAATGTCAGGGATGAAGCCGCCCCGGCTGCAATAGGTATGATCCGGGCAGGCCGGGTCCGGGTTGAAATAGTCTGCCAGCTTCCAATGGGTGTCCTCAGGGATAGGGCTGATGGCATCAATGCCGTTGAACAGCATATGCCAGTATTCCTTGAGGGTTCTGGATTCCGGAAATATACAGGCCATTCCGATGATGGCCACAGGGGATTCGGGTATGTTGGGTTTGGCTGGTGTCATGACTTCCAAAGCGTTAAAACGTCCATAATTTCAGCTAAAGAATATACGGGCTCATGATCTGGAAATCATCTGATATCAAGGGGATTGACAAAAGTTTTACATTCAGCAGTCCCCCTGGATAAGGGAGAGGATCTCTTGTTTTTCCCGGGGAAAAACCGCGTCAGCCCCCGGGGGGACACAGATGCCCTGGGCCCGTAAAAATGAGGCCCGGGTGGCCACACAGGCCCCGAAGAGAAGATTCAATGCCACCACATCGGCCTGGCGACGGTCATGGTCGGCCAGAAAGCTGTTTTGCACCCATTGATTAAAGGCCCCCATGGACGGGCCGCACCAGACCTGGTAATCCATTTTTCGTTTCCGGTCCCCCTGGATGGCCCATCGGGAAGACTGGCCCAGATAGGATCGGAACACCAGGGCCATTTTATGCCTGGGGTCGGCGTCGGCCCGTTCCACCTCTTTGGGATTTCCCCGGGACAGGAAAAACTGCCGGGTGGCGGCCCAGGCCGTTTCAAAATCAGTGTGAAGAAACTTGTCCTGGATTTCCTTTTGGGTTTTGGGATCCACATCTTCAAAGGCGGCAAAGGATTTATAAATGGTGTACAGCTTTTCAGCCCGGACGGCAAAGAGGGTTCCCCGTTTCAGGACCTGGACCCGGGCGCCGATTTCAAACATGTCTGCAGAGGGGGCCATGGCCACATCTGCCTGTTCGGCCTGGCAGAGCAGTTTGCGGACATCTTCACAGATGCCGGCCTCGGTACAGGACTGGTTCACAGATCCGGTCAGCACATAGGCCGCACCCATGCCAAAGGCTGCTGCGGCCGCTTCCGGTGTGGCAATGCCGCCGCCCAGGCCCACGCAAAGGGGCTGGGCATAACCGTATTGTTCCATGACCTGGTTTTTCAAAGACATCATGGTGGGCAAAAGGGCCAGGGCCGGTCGGTTGTCTGTGTGGCCGCCGGAGTCCGCCTCTGCGGTCAGGTCCCAGGCCATGGGAATATGCCGGGACAGTTCAGCCTCCTCGGACGTGATCCTGCCGGATGCCAACAGCTGGGCCACCAGTTTTTCCGGCGGCGGGGCAAAAAACTGCCGGGCGACTTCGATGCGGGAGACCTTGGCAATGATATGGTTGGGCGTGACAATGGTGTTGTCTGACACCCTTTTGTGAATCCCCTTGATCCGATAGTAGACCAGGGCCGGTGTCATGCGCATGAAGGCTGCAGCTGAAATTCTGCGAATACCATGCTTGAGAAACAGCTCGACCGTGGCCATTTCATGTTCCGGGTCTGCCAGGCTGTGAATGAGATTGACCCCAAAGGGGTTGTCTCCAAGGGTGGATTTCAACTCTGTGATGGCCGCCTCGATCCGGGACAGGTCCAGGCCCCCGGCTCCGAAAAAACCGATCATCCCGTTTTCCGCCATGGTCCTGACCAGGGCCGTGGAGGAGATCCCATTGGCCATGGCCCCGGCCACATAGGGATAGGCAAGGCCGTGGCGCTGCATGAACCTGGGATCTCCCAGTCTGTCCGGGGCAATGGCGGGCATAAATGCCTGGCCGGTTTCCGGTGAGATGCTCGAGGGGTTCCGAATGATCTGAAAACTGCCGTCGGGACTCGAGCAAACCAGGCAGTTGGTGGTTACCTCTTGTATGGCATCTGCCATGGACAATGTCTGGGTCATGGGGATTCCGGGTGATCTGGGGTTAGCAATTTAGGTATCAGGGCGTATCTATACCACAAAACAGCAGCAATAATCAATGATCTCATCCCCGGGGATGAAACTCCTGGTGCTGCCTGACCAGATAATCCCGGGAGATATGGGTATAGATCTGGGTGGTTGAAATATCAGAGTGGCCCAGCATGGTCTGTACGGATCGAAGATCGGCTCCACCCTCCAGAAGGTGGGTGGCAAAAGAGTGGCGCAGGGTATGGGGGGTAACCTGAAACAGCCCCGCTTCAAGGGCGTATTTTTTAACGATTTTCCAAAACCCCTGGCGGGTCATGGGGGCCCCGGCCCGGGCCAGGAAAAGATAGGGGCTGGTCTCAAGCTTCAACACCCTTGGCCGGCCGGTTTCCACCCATTGTTTTACCGCTTTTCTGGCCGGGGTGCCGATGGGGACGATCCGCTCCTTGGATCCTTTTCCCATGACACGGACCAGCCCGGTATCCAGGTTCAGGTCCTGGTGTTTGAGATTGATAAGCTCCGATACCCGCAGCCCCGCCCCGTACATGACTTCCAGCATGGCGATATTTCTCAGGCCCTTAGGGGTTTGGGTGTCTGCGGCCTGGATCAGATCGTCCACATCCTGGACCGAGATGATTTTAGGCAGGCTTTGCCCGGTCTTGGGGATGGCGATATCTTTGACTGGACTGGATGAAATGAGATTTTCCGCTGCAAGGTATTTGTACAGCCCTCTGATGCTGATCAGGTGCCTGGCCCTGGACCGGGCGGACAGCCCCTGGCGGGTCAGGTAAACCAGCCATGCCAGAATCACGGTGGCATCGGCTTGGGCCGGATCGGTGATCTTGTTTTTTTCCAGAAAGGCCAGGTAGTCGGCCAGGTCTGAGGCATAGGCCTGGAGACTGTTGTCGGACAGGCCCTTTTCAACGGTGAGATAGTCCAGGTACAGGGTGACAAGGCGGTGGGTGTGTGTGTGAGTCATTGAAACAGCTCCGAAATGCAGCGAAACCCGATGGTGTTTGAGGTAAGCTCTTTTTTGTACAGGCCCCGGGAGCTGATGGTCAAGGTGTCGGCGGCATTCCAGGCACCGCCTTTGGCCACGTTGTATTTTTCCTTTTTCCGGGTTTTAAAGGGAGGATATTGGGCGTCCTGGGTCCACTCCATGACATTGCCCAGCATGTCTGATAATCCGAATTCATTGGCAAAGGCATCATAGGTATCCACCGGGGTTGTGTCAGACAATCCCGAAGATTCAACGTTGAGGGCCTCAAGGGTAAAGGTGTCTCCCCAGGGAAAGGTTAACCCCAGATCCGTCCTGGCCGCTGCTTCCCATTCGGCTTCCGAGGGCAGGCGCCTGCCAATCCAGGAGGCGTATACAATGGCATCTTCCACGCTGACCTGGACCACGGGGTGGTTGCGTTTGCCGTGGAGATCGGATCCCGGACCATTGGGGCGGTACCAGCAGGCCCCTTTGACCTCTCTGAGGCCTGCCTCTTTTTTCCAGGTGGTTGTGTTGCCGTTTTTGGAATACCGGGCGTGGTATACAGTGCCGAACCCCTTTTTTTCCGCTGTGGTGGTATACCCGGTCTGTTCGATAAAGATTTCAAACAAGGCGTTGGTGACTGGATATTTGGCCAGGTAAACCAGGGGCATCTCAAACTGCTGGAGTTCGAGGCTGGCCTTCAGGGCTTTTTGGGTCCCAACGGTATAGCTGCCCGCCGGAATTTTAATATAGGCGTTGAATTTTTTTTCCCGGTCCCCAAGGGTGTCGTCAAAGTGATCGGCCATCTCCCGGTTCTGGCGGAACGCCTCTAAGGCCTCAAGCTCCTTTTCATCCAGCTCGTCCAGTTCTTCCAGGGTCTCATCCTCTTCCAGATCAACCTCTTCAATGTCCTCGTCTTCATCCAGCTCAATGTCGTCAAGGTCATCTTCCTGAATTTCCTCAATATCCTCATCCTCGTCTACCTCGATCTCTTCGGTATCAGCGTCCTCAAGGTCTTCATATTCGTCCAGCTCGATCTCTTCTACTTGTTCGTTTTCATCGACCTCTTCAATGTCTTCGTCTTCATCGATCTGCTCGACTTCTTCATCCGCGTCGACTTCCTCAAGGTCCTCGTCTTCGTCACGGTCTAATTCATCGATTTCTTGATCGTCCTCAACCGCTTCAAGCTCCTCGTCTTCGTCCAGTTCAATTTCTTCAATGTCTTCGTCTTCGTCCAGCTCGATCTCTTCTACTTGTTCGTTCTCATCGACCTCTTCAATGTCTTCGTCTTCATCCACCTCTATTTCTTCAATGTCTTCGTCTTCATCGACCTCGACCACTTCATCATCCTGAATCTCTTCTGCCGCGTCTTCATCCTCCTCTTGTTCAAACAGGCGGCCGCCCATTTTACCGAGAACTTTTTTGATTTCGTTGATGATATCCTGGGAGGTGTCTTCAGACTCGGGCAGGTCTACGGTTTCGAGAAAATCAGTCACCGCTTTCAGGAGGCTGGTGGCCTTTTCAATATCAACGTCCCCGGTTTTGACCGCATCGGTAAAAGAGTGCAGCAGGGAGGTCTTTGCCTCTTCAGTCATGTCAAAGATATTGGATTCGGCAATGACGATATTTTCCGGGTTTTTCTCTTTTTTGGCCAGTCTGTCAAGGTCGGCGTTGATGGCGGATTTGATACTGGAAAAATTCCGGCGTTTGGATTTCAGCTTACGCGGGTCGTCTCCTACCTGCCAGATGAGGTCAATGAGGGTGTTGGTGTCTATTTTATGAAGCTCATTGACCATCTCCTCAGATGTATAAAAGGACTGGATGGCTTTGATGGCTTTGTATTTGACTGATCCGGGTCGGTAGTTTAAGTTGTCTACCGCCTGGGAAATGCCCGATAATGTAATGGAAACCTTACTCAAAAAAAAGCCCCCTCAAACGCATGACAGGTGAACGTATCGTATTATGATATATCTGGTAAGTTATTTCAACCAGGCTGCAGCCCTTTTATTATCAACTAATCCGTTGATATTTTCTCAATTTATGCTAAAAATATCAGGATATGAACAAGATCTTGACAATCTCAGGACAGAGGGGGGGGACAGGAAAAAGTATAACCGCTTTGAACCTGGCAGTTTCCCTGAGCCTGTACGGGCGAAACGTGCTTTTGGTAGACAGCGATCCCCAGGCCTGTGTGACGGAATGGTCAGGGATCGGCAGTTCAGGATATCCTTTTGACCTGTCTTGTGTATTCAACGGAAAGGCCACCGTGATTGAGGCCATTTCAAAGACCGAGTTTGGCTGTCTTGATATTCTTCCGGCGGGGTTTGACCTTTTTTTCGCAGGGCGGAAGTTGTCCCGGCTCACGGCCAATGAAAAGATTCTGCGGCTGCTTCTTGAGGATGTCAGAGGCGATTACGACCATATTATTGTGGATGCCCCCTCGTCCTACGGGTTTTTATCCATGGCCGCACTTACCGCTGCGGATGGTCTGCTGATATCCCTTTGTCCCCGCCTGAACCGGGCCGGTGACATTCATGGCCTGCTGAAGTCCATAAAGTATATTCGTGCCACCCACGGCGCGTCCTTGAAAATCGCCGGTGTCTTGTTTAACCGCTGCCAGACAGACGGTGAGGTGGACCGGTTCCTTGACGAGCAGAATCTTCAGGAGACCCGGGATCTGGTCTGCGCCGCTGTTATTCCAGAGGACAATACAGTGGGCCAGGCGGTTCGCAGATGCACCCCCCTGGCATTGCAGGATATTAAATCACCGGCCAGTGAAGGGTATCTGGCCGTTGCCCGTGAGATAGTCCAGGCCTTTAATTAACGATGAGGTGACCCTTGAAATTGACAAATCCAGAATCCATCCAGGACAGTGAAAAAGAGTTTATTGACACGATCAATGCAGAACTGGACTGGGATGCCATAGAGCAGATGCTGCTGGACAAGCATGGGTTTTCTGTCCAGGAGGACGTGAACTACAAAGACGGGAACCTGGTTGTCCATGGGGATCAGATCGCCTACAAGTTTGACTTTGAAATCAAGGTGCCCCTGTCTGTTGTCTTTGACCGGAACGGCGAGTGTGTTGAGATCTCTACCCAGACTGAGGATGAACCAGAGCCTGACCTGGAGTTGGACTCAGATCAGGAGCGGGATCAGGTGGCTGGTGACACTGAGATTGAGGTTCCCAAGGCCCCCCTGCCTGTGGATGAAATGGCATCGGACATTGCTGATATGATTTCTGAAATCAACGAACAAGGAGAATAAAAGCCATGGCATCCCCTCTATCCAGCGATGAAAACCAGCCCTATGTCAGAAGCCAGATGGATGAAATCCTGGCAACTGAGATTACCGCCTTTATTGATGTGGATTCTGACATGGCCATGATGTCCTTTAACCTGGCCACCATCTCCTGTGTGACCATCATTGTGGATCGGGAGCGGGAAATCAAGCAGTATGCTGATTTTCCGCCGGAACGATACAATAGGCAAAGCTTTATCTCCGAACTGGTGGACATTGGCCTGGCTGAGGATGAGTATCTGACATCGGCGGTGAATTCGTGTTTGAAACTGGGATACATTGGCATTGATGACAACCAAGAGTTTAGGGCGGAGATGCCGGCCTTTATGATGGCCGGATTTTTGGACAGTATGTTTCCGGGCATGCAGGGCATGAATCTGATTGCCTTTGTGCTTCAGATGCACGATGAGGTCAACTCCGGCCGCAAAAGCCTGGAACTTGCCAAGGACAGTTTTGAAAGTTCCCTTAAAACCCGGGGCATGGCTGTTACAAAGGATCGGGCTGCGGAGCGGGCAACACAAATGGCCTCTGGTGTTCAAAAAGAATCAACGGAACAGTCCAAAAAGATTTCCACTAAACTGAAAAAAGACAATTTAAATCGTCTGTCAAAGGCCATTAAAACCCGGAAGAAACGAAGTGGGGAGTTCCAGGAAAAGGTTAAAGTCCAGGATGTTTTTGACAAGGGCCCCAGCCAAGAGGAGCTTGAGGCCCAGCGCCTTGAGATCCAAAAACAGGAAGAGGCGGCAAGAAAGGCTGCAGACCTGGCCCGGGAGCTGGCCGCAAAGGACGAGAAAATCAAGGAGGCTGAAGCGGCGGCCCAGGATCTGGCTGCCCAGCTCAAGGCCTTGGACGAAAAAGAAGCAGCCCTGGCATCGGCCAGGGAAGAGGCACGGGCTGCCCAGGAACGGGCCGAGGCCCTTGAGGCCAAAACCGCTGAAATGGCGGAAAAAGAGGCCCGGATCAAGGAGATGGAAGAAAAAATCCGGCAGATGGAAGCGGCGGCCCAAGACAGGGAAAAAGAGCGTCAAGAAGCGGAACTCACTGGCGCGGACGACGACATTGAGTCCAGAATTGCCGCCTTTGAAACCGAATTGAGCATGCCCTGTCCCCTGTGCAGCATTGGAAAAATTCAAGAAAAGGTCACTGAAAAGGGCAAGATGTTTTTTGCCTGCAGTGAATCTGACTGCCGCTTTGTCTCCTGGGACAAACCCTATCATTTTCAATGCCCGCTGTGTAAAAATCCCTTTTTAACCGAACTGAGCCTTCCTGACGGCGGCAACGGACTCAAGTGCCCCCGGGCGGCCTGTTCCTATACCCAGAACGATCTGCTGGAACCCTCCCAGCACATGGCTGTGGAAGCAGAAGCAGCCAAGCCCAAAAAAAAGAAAAAGCTTGTGAGGAGAAAAAAGAGACGGTAATGACATTTTCCTTCATCGATGAACGGCTGGGGCAGATTTTTGCCAAGGTCCGGCAGGGTTCCCGTCTTTCCAAGGAAGACGGGATCTGCATTTATGAGACCTGGGACCTGATGGGCCTGGGCCGTATTGCAAACTATGCCCGGCAGATTCGGCACGGCAAAAAGGCCTTTTACGTATACAACCAGCACTTGAACTATACCAATGTGTGCAAGAACCGGTGCCGCTTCTGCGCCTATGCCAAGGACGAGGGCCAGGCCGGTGCCTATCTGTGGTCCATGGCAGATGTGGAAAAACAGCTCATGGCCCGTATCCAGGAGCCGGTGCAAGAACTGCACATCGTTGGCGGCCTCAACCAGGCTTTGACCTTTGACTATTTTATAGACCTGCTCAGAACCGTCAGGCGGATCCGGCCGAAGGCAGCCATCAAGGCCTTTACCTGCGTTGAGATTGACTATCTGTCCCGGCTGTCCGGGTTGAGCCTTGAGCAGACCGTGGCCCGGCTTAAATCCGCCGGGCTGGACATGATGCCCGGCGGCGGTGCCGAGGTGCTGAACAGCCGTATCCATGACGAACTCTTTCCAAAGAAAATCGGCCATGAGCGGTGGCTCACGGTGGTGGAGGCGGTTCACCAAGCCGGTATCAAGACCAACGCCACCATGCTTTACGGGCATATAGAAACCCCAAAAGAGCGGGTGGAGCATCTGATGACCCTGAGGCAGGTCCAGGACAGGACCCAAGGCTTTTCCGCCTTTATTCCCCTGGCCTTTCACTCGGAAAATACCCAGTTAACAGATCTGCCGCCGACCACGGCCATGGATGATCTTAAAAATGTGGCTGCGGCCCGGCTGATGCTGGACAACTTTGACCATATCAAGGCCTATTGGGTGATGATCGGCGAACCTTTGGCCCAGGTGGCACTGAACTTTGGTGCAGATGACCTGGACGGGACCATCATAGAGGAGCGCATTACCCATACGGCCGGGGCCAAGTCCGCCAAGGGCCTGACCCAAAACGAGATGGAACGTATGATCCGGGCGGCCGGGTTTGAGCCGGTACAGCGGGATTCATTCTACAATCCGGTCTTGCCCGGACAGGAATAGACCATGACACTATCCGATAAAACAATAGACAAGATCATAGACAAGACCATAGACAAAATCAGGGCCAGAGAACGGATCTCACCCCAAGAGGCCCTTGCCCTTTTCAAAACCTGCGATCTGCTGACCCTGGGAAGCCTGGCCAACGAGATCCGGTGCCGCCGCCACCCTGAAAACCGGGTGACCTTTGTGGTCGACCGGAACATCAACTACACCAATATCTGCGTGTCCGGGTGCAGGTTCTGTGCATTTTACGCCGTTCCAGGCGGGGAGGGGGGGTATGTCCTCACCCACGAGGTCCTTGGACAGAAAATTCAGGAAACCCTTGACCTGGGCGGCACCCAGATTCTGCTTCAGGGCGGGATGAACCCGGATCTGGAACTGGACTTTTACACGGACATGCTTGAGTTTATCACCGGGCATTACGATATCCATGTCCACGGGTTTTCACCGCCGGAAATCCATTTCCTTGCTGAAAAATCAGGCCTGTCCGTTACAAAGACGCTTACCATGCTCAAGGCCGCAGGCCTGTCCTCTATTCCCGGGGGCGGTGCAGAGATCCTATGTGATGATATCCGCAGCAGGGTGTCCCCCAACAAGTGCGGGGCTGATGCCTGGATTGACGTGATGCGCAAGGCCCATAGGCTTGGCATGCGGTCCTCTGCCACCATGATGTTCGGTCACCTGGAAACCCAGGATCATATCGTTGAGCACCTGGATCGGATCCGGACCCTCCAGGATGAGACTTCAGGGTTCACAGCCTTTATCCCCTGGACCTTTCAGCCGGGTAACACCAGAATTGATGTGACCAAAAAGACCAGCGCCGAATACCTGAAGGTTCTGGCCCTGAGCCGCATCTTTCTGGACAATGTGGACAATGTCCAGGCCTCCTGGGTCACCCAGGGGGATAAGATTGCCCAGGTGGCCCTGTTTTTCGGTGCCAATGACATGGGGTCCACCATGATTGAGGAAAATGTCGTGGCCTCGGCCGGGGTGGATTTCATGCTTCCGGAGTCGGCATTGCGCCGCCTCATTGAAACCGCAGGATTTATCCCCCGGCAGCGGGACTGTTATTACACCCTTTTATGAGCCTGACCTATCTTCCCCCCCAGAAGGCCCCGGCGGCCTTGCGCGCCGGATGGGTGATGGTGACCCCGGACAGGATTGAGCCCAATGCCTGCCTGGAAACCCGGGACTTCCGGGTCTCAGGCCTGTCTAAGTCTTTGTGTGCACCAAAGGTAAAAGATCTGGGACCGGGGGTTCTCATGCCCCTGCTGGTCAACGCCCACACCCATCTGGAACTGTCCGCCCTCAAGGGAAAGCTGGATCCGTCAAAGGGGTTTGACGCCTGGGTAAAGCAACTCATGGCGGTGCGCCAGAGCCTGGGGCCCGCCGCCCTGGCCGCAGGCGCCCTCAAAGCCATTGACCGGATGCATTGCCTGGGCACTGGCACGGTCGCTGACATTTCCACCCTGGGCCTGACCCGGGCGGCATTGGCAGACAAGGGCATTGCCGGGATCTGGTTTCAGGAGGTTTTGGGAGATACACTTGACCCCGGCCTTGAAGAGATGCCGGAAAAGGCCATGCCGCTTTCTTTCAGCCTGGCCGGTCATGCCCCCCATACCACATCCCCCCAGGTCCTTTGGCAGGTTAAAACAGCCACCCAGCGGGCAGGCCTGCCCTTTTCCATCCATGTGGCGGAGTCCCAAAGTGAACGCCAATTCTTGCAGGGCAAAAACAGGTCCTGGGAGGCGTTTTTGTCCTCCAGAGGCATCGATACCTCAGGCTGGCCCCTGGGGGATAAGACGTCAGTGGCCTACCTGGATGCATTGGGGCTGCTGGGACCGGATACCTTAGGGGTGCATCTGATTGACACCAGCCCAGAGGATCTGGACCGCCTTGCTGACACCGGCACCCGGATCTGCCTGTGCCCCAGGAGCAACCATACGCTTCACGGCCGCCTGCCGGATATCCGGGCCATGCTGGACCGGGGAATGGCCCCGGCCCTGGGAACGGACAGCCTGGCCTCTTGTGATTCTCTGAGTCTCTTTGACGAAATGGCCTTTGTGCGAGCCCGATGCCCTGATATTGACCCAAAAACCGTTTTAAAGATGGCCGGCATGAACGGAGCAGCTGCCCTGGGACTGTCATCCTTCATGGGCGCCCTTGATACGGGATACTGGGCCGGCTGTCTGTATGTGGATCTTGAAGCCGCCTCTTGTAATGACATCCTGGAAAGACTGACAGCCAATGAACCCTAAACTCAGAATGGGCAAGATTACCTATATCAATGCCTGCCCCGTATATTACGGCATTGACCACGGCATGCAGCCGGACTGGCTGACCCTGGTGCCGGATGTGCCGGCAGCCCTGAACCGGCAGATCAAAGAGGGAACGGTGGATATCAGCCCCATCTCCGCGGCCTTTTACGCCATGAACCATCAGGAACTTTTGATCCTGCCGGACCTGTCTATCTCCTGCGACGGGGAGGTGCTCAGCGTGATCTGTGTCAGCCGGTATCCCCTGGAGGAACTGACCGGAAAAACAGTGATGTTTTCCAATGAGTCGGCTTCGGGCGCCTCTTTTTTAAAGATGATTTTTGCCCAGCAAAAGATTTGGCCCCGGTATACCGTGGGATATGCCGGAGATATCACCAATATGCCTGAGGATGTGGATGCAGTGATGGTCATCGGGGATGCCGCCCTGACCCAGCCCTGGGACCTGCGGTTTCCACTGCGCTATGACCTGGGGGGGCTGTGGAAGAAGATGACAGGCCTGCCTTTTGTCTTTGCCGTATGGGTGGTCCGCAAGGCCTATGCCCGGCAATATCCTGACCGGGTGGCTGAGGGGCAAAGGCTTTTGCAGGCGTCCCGGTCCGCAGGCGACCAATACCTGGAGCAGATTATCCATGCCGGGGCCAAAAAACTGAACCTGCCGTATCGCCGCATCTGTGACTATTACAACAGTCTGTACTGCGATCTGGATGCCCGCAAGGTCCAGGGCATGGATCGTTTTTTTGCCGGGCTCCATGAACAGGGGATTTTAAAAGAAACGCCACAGATCCGGTTCTTTCAGTTTCCGGGCCAGGGGGCCATTTTATAGGGGCAGGCAGAACCGGAATTTTGTGCCCTGGGCCTTGGTTGAGGTAAAAGAGATTCGGCCCTTGAGATAGGTTTCCCCGAACAGCTTCATGGAATAGGTGCCCAGTCCCCGTCCCGCCCCTTTTTTTGCACTGAAATGCCGTTGAAAGATGCGTTTTTGAACAGGATCTGGGATTTTACCCTGATTCCAGACCTCCCAGGTGGTGTCTGAAGAATTGGTCCAGGCGCTGATTCGGATCCGGCCTCCCTCTGGTGTGGCTTCCAACGCGTTGACTACCATATTGCCGAGTACCCGGGAGACCAGAAGGGGGTCGGTTTTCAGCATACGGTCATTGTCTGGCCACTCAGATTCGATTGTCTTGCCTGCTGCCGTTCTGTGCCCGGTCAGCAGAGACCCCAGCTCTTTTTGGATATGGCTCAGCATTATCGGGGTTTTCACCGGTATATAGGTGGCGCCAGAGCGTTGGCCGCTCAGATCCCGTTGAACCTCAACTTCACTGATCAGGCGCTCAACGGTCTTTTTGATACCTGAGATCTCCTTGTTATCAGGATCGCCCATCTCCAGAAGTTGAACATTGCCGTAAAGGGCGGTCAGGGTGTTGTTTACATCGTGGAAAAAGACCCGGTCCATGTTCAGCCAGAACTGCTGCTGGGTGATATCCTGGGCGTAGAAAAGGATCCAGCGGTTTCCGTCTATGGTCATGGGCCTTGCCTTGACCTGAAGACAGATATCAGACATGGTACCGTTTCGGTCAGAGGCCAGGGCGCAAATCTCCTCTTGGGCCTGGTTGTCCCGGACGGCCGCCATGATGGCTATGGCTGCCCCGCAGGTGGCACAATACTCGGTGGTGCCGCATCCAGCGGGTCTGTCATGGGCATGGACACAGTGCAGGCTCTCTCCCAGCCGAAGGCCAAGGACCTCTTCGACATTGTCTACACCCAGGGCCCCGAGAAAGCTGTGGTTCAGCCCGACGATCTGGCGATCCTCGTTGAGGATCACCAGAATCCCGGCCGTGGCCTTTAAGAGGGTGTTAATGACAGGGTTCCGGTCGACTTGGCTCAACTGGTTTTTTAATCTGCGCCGATCCGTCCTGTGGGGTGGTGCAAAATAGGTTTCCATGTCGTTTTTATCCTAAGAACCAATGATTTGATACAGAGCATAGAAAGATTGGGCTGGATCTGTCAAGGAATCAATCCACAAATTGAAAAACACTATATTTATTACGCCCAGTTTCCTTGGATTGATACAAAGCCTTATCCGCCATCAAGAGCAGCGTTTCATGTGATGAATCCAATTCAGGGACAAGCGTAGCCGTGCCAAGACTCAAACTCACAAATGGACTCACCTCAGAACTCTGGTGTTCGATTTCCAGATTTTGAATGGCAACACGTATATTTTCGGCGACACATTCCGCTCCTTTACAACCGGTGCCAGGAAGAATCACGGCAAATTCTTCTCCTCCGTATCGCGCGGCCAAATCGGTTGACCGATGGACACTGTTTTCAATGGTTTTGGCAACCCTTATCAAACAATCATCTCCTGCCTGGTGTCCGTATGTGTCATTGTATTTTTTGAAATAGTCAATATCGCAAAGAATAATCGATAATTCTTCTTTGCTTCGAACATGTCGCTTCCATTCTTTACCAAGGCTGCGGTCAAATTTTCTGCGATTAAAGATTTGGGTGAGGGCATCTAATACTGACAGTTGCTTTAATTTCCTATTGGCCCTTTTAAAGTCATTTTCTGCTTTTATGGTTTCCCGAATATCAACGGCATAACCACTAAACCCATTTTTTTTCCCGGAGTCATCAAAGGTGCTTTTAGCAAAGCAAAGAGACCACAAATAAGATGAGGTTCCTCTACGTTTCAATCGGCATCTGAATTTTGCCACCTTATCCGTTTCAAAAAGTTTAACCATAAATTCTTCTGCACGATTCATATCAAAAAAGATTTGAGTGGCAAAGTCTGTGATTTGATTAACGAGCATCTCTTTGGATTCGTAGCCAAGCATCCAGGCAAACTCCGAATTTGCATCCACAAGTTGTCCATTCATATCAACATGGAAAATACCGATCGGAGCGTATTGATAGATTTCTTCAAGATATTTGAACTGGCTTTCTAAAAGCCGTAATTTTAATTCATCTTGCGGTGTCTTTCGCACAAGGACAGCAAGGCCCAGTTTTTGGCTTTGTTGATTGATAATGGGGCAATAATGAATTTCACATTGACTGATTTTTCCGGGAATATTTTTGTTTGGAATCGACACTTCAAAAGTCTGCTTGCTGAAATCATATTCTTCTTTATCAAATGGCAGCAAGTCGCCCAGATATCGGCCAAGCGTTTCGTCTTCAGAATGTCCAAATATCTTTGTTGCCCCGTTGTTCCATGAGGTTATTTGGAAATCTTTGTTTGTTTCTATATAGGCAAGTTTTGCTTGCCCAATAAGGTTGCCAAGGGCAAGTATTCTATCAAAAAGTTTGATGTCCATATCAAATGTCGCTGTGTTTGAGTTTCGGCCAATAGTACGGAAATATGGGCCGGAGATCAAGAAAAATGTCTTATGACATGACACATTTTGACATGACACAATTGATGGCAGAAATAAGGGGGGCCGTTGTTGAATTCAACCCAGAGAAAGAGGGCAAAAAAAAGAGCCAAAAGCTCCCATTTTTTATAATATCAATCTTTTAAGTGGTCGGGATGAGAGGATTTGAACCTCCGACCCCCTCGTCCCGAACGAGGTGCTCTACCAGGCTGAGCCACATCCCGACGCATTAAAGCCGCTTTTAAATATACCAAATGATATAAAAAGTCAATTTAGAAAATAGACTCTTTAATAATTGTTGCCTCTCTGCCCGGGCCCACAGAGACAATCTTTACAGGGACGCCTGACAATTCAACGATGCGGTCCAGATAGGCTTTGGCCTTTTCAGGCAGCTGGTCGTAGGTTTTTACCGCGGCGGTGGTCTGTTTCCAGCCGGGCAGGGTTTCATATACCGGGGTGCAGGTGTCAAGGGCCGCAATTTCCGGGGGAAAATGGGTCAGTGTCTGGCCCTGGTAGGCATAGCCCACGCAAATTTTCAATTCATCCAGGTCATCCAGGACATCCAGTTTAGTAATGGCAAGGCCGGTGAGGCTGTTGAGTCGGGCGGCATTCTTGAGCACCACCATGTCCAGCCATCCGCAGCGGCGCTTTCGGCCGGTGGTGGCCCCGAACTCTGCCCCGGTTTTCTGAATTTTCTCTCCGATTGCATCGAAGAGCTCGGTGGGGAAGGGGCCTGCCCCCACCCGGGTGGTGTAGGCCTTTACAATGCCGATAATTTCGTGAAGCTGGCCCGGCCCGACCCCGGTGCCGTTGGCAGCATTGCCTGATACCGTAGACGACGAGGTGACAAAGGGATAGGTCCCGTGCTCGATATCAAGATGGGTCCCCTGGGCCCCCTCGAAAAGCACGGCTTTTCCCTCGTCAATACCCTGGCCCAGTGCCACAGACACATCACTTATATAGGGAAGCAGGCGGTCCCGGATCTGGATGAACTGGTCAATGACCTGTGCAGGATCCAGGGGCGTGGTCTTAAAGTACTCTTTAAGGTAGAAGTTTTTTTCTTCCATGATGGTTGTGACTTTTTCCTTGAAAAAGTCCAGGTCAATGAGGTCACAGCACCGGATCCCCCTTCGGGTGGCCTTGTCTTCGTAGCAGGGACCGATGCCCCGGCCGGTGGTGCCAATTTTATTTTTTCCCTTTTTCTTTTCCCGGGCTTTGTCAATGGCCTGGTGATAAGGCATGATGATGTGGGCCCGGTTGGAGACCTGAAGCATCTGAGAGGAGACATCAATATGATTGGCTGAAAGATAGTCAATTTCGTCCAGAAGAACAAAAGGATCCACCACAACCCCATTTCCAATAAAGCATGGCTTCTGCTGGATGATGCCTGAGGGGATGAGATGGCTGATGATTTCCTTGCCGTCAACCACCATGGTATGTCCGGCATTGTTACCGCCCTGGAATCTGACCACAAAATCGGCATGTTCACTGAGCAGGTCTACAATTTTTCCTTTTCCCTCGTCCCCCCACTGGGTTCCGACCACAACTGTATTTGTCACTTTATCTCCTTTTCTGCCTGAAAAAATTTTTTATCAGGCCTCTGGTCTTTTCTTCGCATATGCCTGACACAATTTCAGGGCAATGATTCAACCGATGATCCGAGGCCATCTGATACAGGGACAGCACAGCCCCCCACTTGGGATCGCTGGCACCGAAGACAACTTTGTCGATCCGGGCATGGATGATGGCGCCCATGCACATGATGCAGGGTTCAATGGTTACGTAAAGCGCGGTCCTGGGCAGCCGATAGTTGTTGATACGCTCACATGCCATGCGTATGGCATTGATTTCGGCATGGCTTGTTGGATCATTGCTTGAAATCGGGCTATTGTATCCTTGTCCGATCACCTTGAGGTGTTCATCCACAATGATGGCCCCCACCGGGACTTCATCTCTCTCCCGGGCCTTGTGTGCCTCCCTGATGGCAAGCATCATGTAATCGTCATCGTTCATATTCCAACGTACACTTATATAAGTCTTTTGGGCCAAGGTCAAATCATTATGGGTCAGAATATCACAAAAAATTTGGGAATCCCTGATTGATATTGTTTATGGGGATTGATATAGTTGATTGATTCTACTTCATTATTTCGGCTAAATTGCATACAGAACCTAAGGTGATGTTTCTATGGCAGTCATACGATCCAACCTTGATCGGCGAAGCAATATTAACCGGAGGGGCATGTGCCTCAAGGTTTGCCATGATCGGAGGAAAAAGGAGCGGCGAAATTCGGGGGAGCGCCGATACAAATGGGTCCGCACCTCAGACTGGAGCTCCGTAGATCTGAAAGTCCGGAATCAATACTACTGGGCCATGATCAACCAGAAGAAAACACAGGTATAGCCTGGTGCACCCGAAAAAAATCAGAGGAAAAGCGCTTGAAATTTTTATCAAAGGCTGATATATATGCCTGGTTGTTTGGGCGCCCGTAGCTCAGCTGGATAGAGTACTTGACTACGAATCAAGGGGTCGCGTGTTCGAATCGCGCCGGGCGCGCCACAAACAGCAAGGGTTTTCAGGTTTTTGCCGAAAACCTTTTTTATTTAGGTATGGCACTTTTTCAAATGCGCTCTCTAATGCTATTGGTCAGTTCCCAAAATATCATGTTGGTTGGGGCCTTCTCCGGTTCCTTTTGAGGCTTTGAGTTTATTTCTGACCAGTTTTCAGCGTGTTTATACCCCTTTTTTTCAAGTACCGCAGGTCTGTTTGATATAGATGTGGCCGTAAACGGGCCTTTCAAAACAAATGAAATTTTTTTGTTGACAAGGGGTTTTTATTTGAATACAAAGAATAGATCCTGGAAATTTATATGTAGAATTCAGTTCGCACTATTAGAATTTGCCCATGACCTAGTATGGTTCTTCTCTGACCGGACATAGGTTATGGACGGTCGACCACTCCTCTTAGTTGATTTCAGATTCGTTTAAAACGCAACTCCTAATCGTGATCCTTGTTCATCCAAGATGGGGTAAGGGTAATCGTATCCTTATTAATATGTCCGATACCAAAAACGATAGGAGGGAACCATGAAGGGTCACAGGCGTTTTTTGTTTTTCATCGTCATTGCATTTTTTATTTCAATACCTGGCGTTTATGCGAAAGATTGGGCGAAATGCCCTTATGAGGCGCAAATTAATAAATTGATTTCTTTTTACCAGGGAAGGCTTTATCTGCTTGATTCTGAGTATAAAATCCTCGCTGAAATTGCCCAGGATGCTGAAAGCAAGGTGGCTTTCCTTCAAGCACAAAAAGCTGAATTGATAAGTGAAATGAAGTTGAAAGGGGTCATACCAAAGCCCAAAAAAATAACGGGTTATATCGCAGCACATACGCATTACATACCAAATACGGCAGAGGCATATGAACAGCCATAATCGATTAAAAACATAGAAATCAGCATGCATAAGTCATTCTGTATCAGGCCTTCATGGGCACCTCCACTGATGCTGGATGATTTTAATCAAGGCAGGGCTTCGGTTCTGCCTTGGTATTTTGAACCGGTTGTTGTTGCTTTTTAGCGGTTTGGATTTGGGCATGCCGCTGTTCTGTAATGGGATAAAAGCAGATGATGATAATGGCCAAAATATTGCATAGGCAGGGGACCAGGGCATAAAGGACCCTGAGCATGAATACCGTATCCTCGCCCTGGGCCATATTGGGGGTGTAACCGGTATTTCCCAGAACAAGCAGGCCAATACCGATCCCCAATGCCGCGGACAGCTTTTTGGCGATGGACCACAGGCCGATATATCGGCCTTCCCGGCGCTGGCCGGTTAAGAGTTGATCATAGTCTATGACATCGGCCTGGATCGAGGACGGCAATACCAATCCCGCACCAAAACCAATACCAGAAACAAACACCAGGACACCGTATTCAAAGATATCCCCCGGGCCCAGGAAGAAGACACTGCAAAACGCACCCGTGTTAATAACCATGGAAATGATCCAGGCCTTTTTTTTTCCTATTTTTTTGGACACCATCATCCACAGCGGCAAAAACACAATACCTGTTAAAAAATATAGCAATAAAAAGCCTTCAGCCTTTGGGGCCTTGAGCACATACTCTACATAATACAGAATCAGGGTGGCTGGAAGGTTGCTGCCGAACGCGCTGATGGTGAACGCTGTGATGAGAATCACAAACGGCTGATTCTTAAATATAGTTACAGCATCTTTGTTTGTCTTTTCTTTGGCATTGCCTGAAAACGTCTCTTTTATGCCATAAATGCAATAAAATGAGCAGACCAAAATCATGGGCGAAAATAAGAAGGCCATGATGGAAAACCGTACGCTGTCAGATGGTATTTTTCCCAGGGCTGTCATGGTCCAGTCAATCAATATGGGCAAGGCTGCAGCCAAGAGTGTCCCAAGGATTAAAAAGCCGTCCCTGAATGCGAAAAGGGCCGTTCTTTCATGGTAGTTTTCCGTCAGTTCCGGCCCGAGAGACTCGTAGGGAATGGTGATGAGTGTCCAGAAAAAAAACAGGGTAAACAGCCAGAATCCAAAATAAAAACTCAGGGTTTGGCCGGATAAATCCAAGGGACGGAATAAAAAGAGAATAGAGAGGGCAAGTCCTATAGACCCGATTGCCATATAGGGTTTTCGCCTGCCAAACCGACCCGGAGTATTGTCGGACAGGTACCCGATCAAAGGATCAGTCACAGCATCGAACACCCTCACAGCCATGAGCAGAAATCCGATAATTGATATGTCCAGGCCCATGGTGTCTGTATAAAATTTGGGAAGAAACACATATACGGGTATGCCAATGACAGCCAACGGCAATGCCGGCAGCGCATAGGTCAGTTTGTCCGCCCGGGACAGTCTCATGTCAGTCATGCCTGATTTTCTGATCATCTGGCCGTACCCAGCAGTCGGTTGCGAAATTCCCTGTCAATGGGGTTTTCTCCGATCCAGATGCCGAACAAGGCTGCTGCGAAATCTGCCCCCGGTATGGTTCCCAGCGGGGTTGAATTGTATCGCAATTGTGTGCCTTTCCCAGGAATATAGGCCAGGGCATACCGGTCTCCAGGATCAACGTCCTTGTACAATTTGTTGAGGGATTCAATCTTAGGGAGAAGGCTGTTGAATACTTCGGGTGTGACCGATTCCTGTATCTTCTGACGGGTTGCTTTTGCAAAATCATCTGCAACGATGGCAACCCGATATTCCAGTTCAAGGTATTTCATTATATCGTCAAGGGCTTGGGATCCGTCTGTGTTCTCAGGAAGGTAAAGGGCGCCTGCATAGGCCTTTACAAATACCAGATATCTGAGCAGGGCAGCACCGCGTAAGTGCAACCTGGTTTTTTCCACTTCAACTATACTGTTAAATCCTGTGCCATCAATCCGGGTTACACCGGCATGGGCCGCGCCATGAAGCAAAACCCATACCGCACAGATGGCAAGGCATTTGGACGCACCCGCTTTGATTGGACCCAACACACTGCAGCGTCCTGTTAAGACGCTGCAGTGGCCGGGGGTGACTGATAGTTTATAATTCGCAAACGCCATGTTTTGATCCGTAGCATTTGTTCATGTGATATGCGATGAAAAAAACTGCAATTGCTGTTGATATCATGATTTATCTCCTTGTCTTTGCATCACTGCTTTGATGCCGGTTCTTCAGCCTGCCACGTCTATTCCGGGGTCACAACCCAAACTAGGATCTGGGGTTTCGCATTCGAAATTTTTGTGCCTTGTGTCCAGGTGTCCCTCGGATCTCTCGTTTTCAGTTTCCACATAATCTTCATTTTTTTTCTCAGTCATCTTTGACACCTCTTCATTGTTGGGTTTGCATTTTTATCTTTGCCTTGACTTAAAGAATAATTTAGGCATGAAAGACAGGGTTTCAATAAGGGGTATATAGGGGTTTAATGTGGGGTTAAACCTATTATCAAGCAATGAAAGAGCGAATCAGCCTGCCTGGACATGGCCATTCAAATATTGCATTGGCGTTTTTTATTGGGTATACATTAATTCAAACGGCTCATCCTTCTAATATTTCTGACACACAAGGCGGGTGCCATGGCATTTGACAAGATAAGTGACATGAATATCGCGGTAATTGGTTCCGGAATCTCAGGCATTTGTGCGGCATATCTTCTCCAGAAGCGGCACAAGGTCACCCTGTTTGAAAAAAATAACTATTTTGGCGGGCACACCCATACGGTTTTGATTCCGGAGGGTCCGGATCAAAATACCCCTGTGGATACGGGCTTTATTGTCCTCAATGAACGAACCTATCCTGGTTTCATCCAGTTGTTGGCACAGCTTGGCGTTGAAAAATCCAGGACCGACATGTCTTTTTCATACCATTGTGAACGAACCGGGCTGTACTATGCCAGCCAAAACCTGAATGCCATATTTGCCCAGCGGTCCAACCTTTTTAAGCCTGAATTCCTTCGGTTTGTATATGAAATGGTCTGTTTTCTAAAGGTCCTGAGAAAAGCGTATATGGCCAATGACCTGGAAGATATCACACTTTCTGAATATGCCCGGCAAAAAAAACTTCACCGTGAGGTCATAGACCAGTTTATCATCCCCATGGCAGCCGCCATCTGGTCGGGGTCAGACTTTCACATGGGACAATTTCCCATCCGGACATTTGCCCAGTTCTACGAAAACCACGGTCTTTTAGGGGTCTTGGGCCATCCCCGATGGTACTTTGTCAAAGGCGGAAGCCATACCTATGTCAACGCCTTTTTGAAATCCTTTACCGGCCGGGCAATTAAAAACGCTGCTGTCAGCCGGATATCCAGGCAAGAAGACGGGGCTACCTTGCATTTCAAGGATGAAGACCCTCAATTTTTTGATGCCGTTGTCATTGCCACCCATGCTGACCAGGCTTTGACCCTCTTAGAATGCCCGACGTCAAGGGAAAAAGAGCTGCTTGGGGCCTGGACCTATTCGAAAAACAAGACCGTTCTGCATACTGATGCAGGGGTGATGCCGCCTGGCAGGCGGGCCTGGGCCAGCTGGAATTATACGCGCCATGCCGCGGCCGATGACCTGTCACCGGTGACTGTGAGCTATGACATGACCCGGTTGCAGAAACTTGACACACGTCAGCGGTATTTTGTCACCTTAAATCCGCAACATCCCATACCGGCCCACCATGTCATTAAAGAGATGACCTATACCCATCCACAGTATTCTTTCAACGCATTCAGGTCCCAGCGTCAATTGCCAGAATTAAACGGACAGCAGCATACCTTTTTCTGCGGTGCATACTTCGGGTTTGGATTTCATGAGGATGGGGTGGCATCTGCCCGGCAGGTTGGAAACTTGTTCGGGGTGACCTTGTGAATTCCAAAATTTTTACCGGAACAATCGAACACCGGCGCTACAGCCCTGTGGACCACAGGCTGTCCTATCCCCTGTATATGTATGCCTTTGATCTTGACGAGCTTGGCCGCCTCAATCAAAGATATCCCCTGTTCGGGTACAACCGGCTCGCTGTCACGGCCATTCATGACAAAGACGTGCTTGAGCCCGACGCGTTGCCGGTCAAGGAAAAGATCTTTCGCCTTCTGGCCAGGCACCAGGTCAGGCTCCCGGTTTCCAGGATTATCATGATCACGTCTGCCCGGTATTTTAACTATGTTTTCAACCCGGTGAATTTCTACTATTGCTTGGATGCCAACTCAAGGCTTTCGGCGGTTGTGGCCGAAGTCAACAACACATACGGGGAGCGCCATCCCTATGTGCTCATTCCCGATGCCCTGGACCCGGGCAAATGGGCGGCAAAATTTCAAACCCCCAAGGTCTTTCATGTCTCCCCGTTTAATAGGGTTGAAGGCGTCTATCATTTTTACTTTTCAGAACCTGGCGATCATATTGAAATCAGGATCGAGTTAATCCAAGACAATAAAAAAATACTGGCAGCCGCGTTTAAAGCAAAGGGCCAGGCCATGACCCCTGTCAATCATTTAAAAACCATATTTAAATACCCGGTTGCCCCTCATTTGAGTATCCCGCGAATATATACCCATGCATTCAAGCTGTTTTTTCGCAAGCACTTACCCTTTAATTACAAACCTGTTCCTGAAAATCCCATGACATTAAAACGACAAGCACCCGGTATGGTCGAGGCCTTTTGCAGAGTACTGGTTTTCAAAGAGTTGAAAAAAATTAACCAGGGCTGTCTCAAGGTGGCGATGCCCAATGGGGCTGTTTCTTATTTTGGTAATGCCAGAAAGCAGCCCTGTGCCGTCATTGACATTCAGGCGTACCCTTTTTTTCCCAGACTTGTTTTTAACGGAGAGATTGGATTTGGTGAAAGCTTTATGCACGGGGAGTGGAAAACGCCGGATATTGTGGCATTGTTAACCCTTTTGATCAAAAACCGAGACGCGCTTTCCGACGGCAACCTGGTGCTGTCTTTTTTGACCCGGATAAAAGAGAAAATGGCCCATGACAGGCGGTGGAACACCATTCGAAACACGTCTGAGAATATTCGGGCCCACTATGATCTGAGCAATGCCTTTTATGAGCGGTTTCTTGATGACAAGATGCTTTACTCCTGCGGGATTTTTGACCATCCACGGGACGCGCTGGAAAAGGCCCAGGAACGGAAAATGGAACGTATCCTGGCCCAGGCCCGTATCCGGGACACCCACCATGTCCTTGAAATCGGCTGCGGATGGGGGGGCTTTGCCGTATTTGCCGCCAAGAAAACCGGATGCCGGGTGACCGGTATTACAGTGTCCCAGGCACAGTATGACAGGGCAATCCAGCGGGTCAAAGCCGAGGGGCTGGACGACCGGATCACCATAGAACTCAAAGACTATCGTCACGTCACCGGAACCTTTGACCGAATCGTTTCCATCGAAATGATCGAGGCTGTGGGGCCCCAGTTTTTTGCCTCATACTTCAAACAGGGATATCGGCTATTAAAGCCTTCCGGCAGGATGGTCTTTCAGGCGATTATCATCTCAGACGACCGATATGAGGCGTATTGCAGGGAACGGGACTGGATCCAGAAGCATATTTTTCCGGGCGGTCATCTGCCATGCCTGAAGATCCTTGAAAGTACAATTGCAGACCATACCAGTTTCAAGGTATTGGATATCCATCATATGGGCTTGCATTACGCAACCACCCTTTCCCATTGGCGGGACCGGTTTCTGGCCAACTGGGAGGCGATCTCAGGGATGGGATTTGATGAGACGTTCCGCCGAAAATGGGTCTATTATTTTTCCATATGCGAAGCTGGCTTCATCATGGGGGGCATAGACAATGTTCAGGTGACGATGATTCGTTCGCTTTGATTATCCCATGGGTTTTATATGAAAGAACTTTGCAAATTGCTTGAGTTGTTTCATGATTTGTTGTGGGCCGGCTTCGGTGAAAGACCAGGTCGGCCCATGGCCGTTATTGAAAGGGCATACGGGAAAGGGTTGCATTCAGTGTTTGCCAAAGCCTGTGCCTGTCTTGTGCGGATTCCCGGGTGCCGGGCAGAACAACGGTTTCCCGGGGGCGCCGGTCCAGCCAGAACAACCCTGTATGCCGGGCCGCCTGTCTGGACAGGGCCAGCCAGACAATGGTATCTGCCCCCTGTTCCGGTGTTCTTAAAATAGGGGCCACCATGTCATGGAAACCGGGCAGAGACTCAGCGATCCCCGGGGTATCCACCCATCCGGGATGCATGGAATGAACGGTAATACCATCTTTTTTCAGCTGTTTTGACCACATCCGGGTCAGTATGACAATGCCCCGCTTTGCCCTGGCATAGGCTTTGGCCCCCTGATAGACCCCCTGGCTGTTCTGAAGGTCTGCCACATCAATTTTTTGTGTGTACATCCCCCCTGAGGACACATTGATGATCCGGGCATCGCTGAATTTTTTAAGGCGGTTTTTCAGCCTCTGTGTCAGGTAAAAAACCCCCAGAAGATCGGTGGCAAATGTTTTTTCAAGTTTTTCGAAAGTCAGTTCCCGTTTGTTATACAATGCCCCGGCGTTGTTAATGAGGATATCAATGGATTTTTTTGATGCCTTGAGCCTGGCGGTCACATCCCTGATATCCTTCATCACACTTAAATCGGCGATCAGAAAATCAACCCGGGGGTTCCCGGTTTTTTCAACAATTTCCTGCCGTACCTGTTCGGCTTTTGCCGGGTTTCTTGCGATGAGGGTCAAATGGGCTTGTTTTTCTGCCAGTTTGAATGCCGCGGCTTTGCCGATACCTGATGTGCCGCCTGTTAAGACCACTGTTTTTCCATACAGGGTGCCTTCGGGCTCTGTCCAGAACCTTTTTCCCAGGGTATATCCGTAGCGGCTGAACATGAGCATCCCGGGAAGAATCAAATGATCGGCTAGATAATCCGTCAGACCGGCCCCTGATTTCAGCCATGGCTTTTCATAAGTCGCCTCCCAGGGTCTGGCAAGTTGACGCTCAAGGCCCTGCATGGCCTTTTTGCCGATGTGTTTCATGAGCAAAGACAGGATCCTTTCAACAACACGGCCAATTTTAGGAAAACAAAGGTCTGCCTGATAGTCAATCCGGGTGCCATGGGCCGTTTTTGTGAAAACAATGGTATCAATGGCATTAAAGGTGTCTGCCTCACCCTTGAGTACAACCTTTGAAAAAGGGGTGTAGTCGATGATCTCATATCTCATCTTTGGCCGGAAAGGGCCGAATTTCAACACCAGATCATATGCAGCGCCCACACCGGTTGTCATGGGATGGGTCCGGACACAGGAGACAACACCCGGATCCCAGTCCTGGATGTGGCTAAAATCACTGGTATACTCAAACACCTGTGTTATGGGGGCCTTAACGAGAATGGATTCTTTTAATCGTATCATAATTTTAAATTTTCCATAAGGTTGGATATGTCCAGGCAGTTAAGTCTCTGCCAGGCGCTGGTCATACATGGAGCCCACCCCATATTCTTTTCTGCGCATGAATTTTTCCATGGAAGGGCCGATGAGCTGCATCTCTGGATTTTTTTGCTGGACATCCTGGGCAATCCGCATCTCTTTGGTGCATCCCGTGCTGTAGGTGGCATCCTTGCCAATCCACTCGGGAGGGACTTTTTGATTCATGAGGGCAAAGCTTGCGGTAATGTCGTCGGCGGTCTGGAACCGCCAGATATCGATATAGCCGCTGCGCTGGACGATTTCCCACATGTACATGAGGTCATCGGCATCCATGCCCGGTTCATAGTACAGGGAGGGGTCGATGATGAACAGATTGTCGGATTGTTCGTGGAGATGGTTGATAAACCGGCTCATGATGGCTTTGGCCACATCGATTTTGCCGGGGATGGAACCGATGATGCCGCTGTAGAACATGACGGTCATGCGTTTTTCCCTGGCAGAGGCCATCTCTGAGATGATCCGACCTGCTTTTTCCTCCAGATTCCTGTGGCTGAAGTTGATGAAATCCGGATGCCTGGGTTTAAAGGTGATGGAAAGGCTGTCTGCCTCACCAGTGATGTTGACAATATCCCGGGTGAATTGAAAATGGGTATTGATGAGGCGATTTTTCTGTGCCGCTCCCCGGGAGACCACGCAGTCCACTTCCTTGAAGATCCGGGAAAAGGTGGTGGAGACCAGAAGCAGATTTAAGGTTTCCCGGGTCCCGTCAGAGACAACGTAAAGGTTGTCATCCTGCTTGAGCCGCTGGACCAGGTCATTTTTTCCAATGGTTTTTTCATGGATAAAGCAGGCGCCTTCAAGGGCTTTGACCAGGGTCGGGTCGGTCAGGGTGTCTGTAAGGGCGATTTTTTTAAAAAAGGGGGTCTCCTTGACGGCGAGGATCACCACATGTCCCAGATCTGCCAGAAATCTGGCAATGTGGATGTCCACCACCACATCGCCGGATTCATCTGTCAGCCAGAGGATTTTGGACTTGGGGCGATGAAGGAGGGTGACCAGGGGCGCCAGTCCGTTTCCCGTAATTTTTGTCTCAAAGATTTTTTTTATGGCAGCCACACCGGGAATTTTAAAATTTGTCTGTTTCCAGATGGCCCCGGCGTTCAGCAGGCATAACAGCCGGCAATACTCGATTTCTTTGATCTTTTTTCTCAACTCGAAAAGATTCAGGGCCTCCATATTGTCAATGGCGCCGTTGATATGGTTCAGGGCTTTTTTAAAGGAATCGGAGGTAAGGAAGCAGCAGGCCCTTGCGTTTTCGGCCGTCTTAAGCGGGGCCTGTGGGTCCTCAATATGGGTGCGGCTTAGGAATATGGTATACAGGCGTTTTTCTAAGCGGGAGGGAATAAGGATGCGGTTTTCGGTTTCATGGTCGAATTTAATGGTCAACAGGGCTTTGAGAAACGCCCGGTCATAGGACGAGTCAATGGTGTCGTCCACCAGGCGAATGATTTTTTCCAGCACCTGCCGGTACCGGGCATTGAGAAACCGACCCTTTTTTTTGGACATGATGGCGGAAAACATCTCATCGGAGCAGGGATAGAAGCGCTCTTGTCCTTGGGGAAATACCATGAATTCCACCTGCTCCAAAGGCGCTACTTTGGTGGGATAGGCAAAGGGGTCGATGTGGTTTTCAAGGAAAAAGGCGGTAAACCAGGCATCCTGGTCCGGGGCTGTTTTTGTTTTAACGGAAATATGGGGTGACGCTGTCATGGGTCTCCTTTCTCTGCAATTGATTGTAAGATCATACCATCAGGGAAGTGTGTTTTCAATTTTTATGACACCGGGAAAATAGATGGTGCTTGACGAGGGCAAATGTCCCGGCTATGGTCTTTGTATGGATAAATCTTCAGCCCTGCAGATCTTAACCCTTGATGGGTCGGCCACCCGGTTCGAGGCGAAAAAGGCCTTTCGAAAGAAGGCCAAGACCTGTCATCCGGACCGCTTTGCCAATCGCCCGGGGGCGGCGGAGGCTGAGGAGCGGATGAAACAATTGAACCAGGCCTTTGCCCTGCTTATGAAGGTGTTGCCTGAAAAAGATGCCAATACCGGTCCTGTCAGGCCGGAAAGGGCTGTAAGATCCGGGGCTTTCAAGGGCAGCTTTTTTTCGGCCCTGGGCAAGCGGATTGGCCGATTTAAAAAAGCCGGGGTGGAAAAAAAAAGGCGAGCCCATGTACGCCCGGGCCGCACCGGCGCCAGACCCGGCAGCGGGGTTACTCCCAAAGGGTCCGGCCAAAAGGCCCGGAGCCCAGGATTCCAAGGCGTCGCGTCATCGCCTTGCTTTGACCATGTCCTCAGCGGGGCCTGCGGCTCTTTGCCCCCTCAATCCCCATGCTCACACCGGACCAGGAGGCCAGCAGAAGATGCCTATGCCAGATATTTTCGGCTGAAACACCATATGCGGGTCCAGCAAAGACGGCCCAGGCAGTCCACGGTGTCCCGGGTGGAAAAGATCAGTCCTGTCCGGCCGGTACAGCGGGTTGGCGATTAGGTCTGGCCCCCTGGGCAGGCGGTGCCGGTATTATCCGTCAAGGGCAATGGACTTTAGGGGCTTGCCTGTGGAAAGTTCTATGAGATGGACGCCGTTGGCGTCGATGACGCCGTAGGCGGGCAGGCTGTTCCGGGACAGGGCAATGCTCCCGGGATTCAGTCGAATCTTGTCCTTGCTTTGCTCGAGCTCACACAGATGGGTATGTCCCTGGATGATGATATCGGCCCTGCAGTCCGCCGGAACCGGGCGGTGGCCATGGTGGATGAAAATGGTTTTGTCAAAGGCCGTAAATGTTTGTTGATGCTCATATCCGGGAAAAAAGGACTCTAGGTCACAGTTGCCATAGACATAAAAAAACGGGGAATCAACGGTTTTCAGGTCGGATCGGATCTGTTCAGGTTGAAAATCCGGGTTCCCGTATCTGCCGTACCGGGTGTCAAATAAATCGCCGGCAACGGCCAGGCCGTCGCCCCGGGTCATCAGGGCCTTGATGGTCAGCCATCCGGACAGGCTGCCGTGAAGATCGGAAAAAACAAAGAGACGGTTCATGCTTTGGGTATCCTGTTGAGGCGTTGAATCCGTTCAAGCACCGGCGGATGGCTGTAATTCAAGAAAACATAGACCGGATGGGGGGTCAGGTTGCTCAGGTTATGGGCTGACAGCTTTTTCAATGCGGAAACCAGGGCACCGGGGGTTGAGGTGGTGGTGGCGGCAAAGCGGTCTGCCTCCCGTTCGTCCCGTCTCGAAACGGCCTGCATGGCCAGGGACAATACCATGTCAATGGGGGAAAACAAGAGGCTGAAAAAGACCAGGCCCGCATATACCGAGGGCTGGGCAACAAAAAAGGCGTTGAACAGTCCCTGGTGGCTGAGGATCAAAGAGAACAGGTAAAAGATAACCCCCATCTGGCAGATGCCCATGATCAGCCGTCGCTGGATGTGCTTTTTTTTATAATGTCCCATTTCATGGGCCAGCACAGCCAGAAGTTCGTCTGTATTCTGTTCCTTTATCAGGGTGTCGTAAAGCACAATTCGCTTGTTTTTGCCAAATCCCGCGAAAAAGGCGTTGGATTTGGCACTGCGCTTGGAGCCGTCCATGACAAAGATCTGGGTCAGGGGAAAGTCAATGGACCTTGCATATTCAAAAATAGCGGTTTTTAACGCTCCGTTTTCCAGGGGGGTGAACCTGTTGAACAGGGGCATGATCCATGTGGGAACAATATACTGAACCGCGATGAGAAACACGGTGGTGGCCACCCAGCAATAGGCCCATGCCAGTTCGCCGGTGGCATTGAAAAACCATAAAATGACTGACAGCAAAAGGCCGCCTAAAACAAGGGACAACAGGACGGTTTTGATCAGATCCATGATGAACACCGGCATAGTGGTCTTGTTAAATCCGTATTTTTCTTCGATGACAAAGGTGCGGAAGACACTGAAGGGAAGGGAAAGAACAAGTTTGAGGCCGGCCAGGATACCGATGAAAAGCAGCCCGGATATGATGGGGTTCTGGCTCAGCTTTCTGACCAGAAGATCCAGTATGCCAAAGGCCCCGGAGAACCAGAACAAGAGGAGTACCGCCATATCAACGGTGGCCTGGAGAAGCTGTGCTCTGGTGGTTTCCTTGAGGTAGGCTTGGGCAGTTTCATATCGGCGGGCATCAAAGACATCTGAGAAGGTCTTTGGCAGGTTTGGGCTCAACCGGGTGATGTTCAATACATCCGCCATTGTCCTGATCAGGTAACTGCCAAGCATAGAGATCAGCACAATGGCCGTGATTAGGGTGTCTGAAAGGATCATGGCCTGTGTCTCATGAATTGATCAGGTCCCGCAACTTGCCGGAACATTTAAAGGTGACCACCCGCCTGGCCGGCAAGGTCATCTCCTCGTCAGTTGCCGGGTTTCTGCCTTTTCTGGATTGTTTTTCGTTGACACAGAACTTGCCGAACCCGGAGATCATTATATCGTCACCATTTTCAATGGTTTCCTTGATGATTTCCAGAAACGCCTCCATGATCTCATAGGTGTCGGTTCTGGACAGGCCGAGCTTGTTTTGAATTCTTTCTGAAATGATGGTTTTTGTTAAGGCCATAAAATCTTACTCCTGCAATGCAATCGGGCGTAAAAAGGTTACGCGAAAAAAAATGGTAAAATACTGTAAAGCCAATAGCTTGTCAAGTATTGAGAGTCTGGCTGGGATCTTGCATGGGGCACACCGATTTTGTGCGGGTTTCAAGGCCCAATGCCTTGTTTTGGACTGTTAATTACCAAGCGATTATGCTATCAGTATGGAAACGTATTTAAAATCTAATGGTTTTGCAATGAATTGTAAAATAAATTAAGGGTTTATTCGCACTGGCCATGGGTGCCAGAGTTTGGAATGGAGACAGGATGACACAGATTACATCAATTACCCCCCTGGATGGGCGGTACGCCAATCTGACCAGGGACCTTGCTGAAATTTTCAGTGAATTCGGGTTGATCCGCCACCGGATCCAGGTAGAAGTGGCATGGCTTAAATTTATCATCAATGAGTTAAAACTGGATGGCGGGGCGTCACGGGATTTTTCCGCCCTGGATGAGATGCTGGAAACCTTCAGCCCGGATGACGCCATGAGGGTCAAGGAAATTGAGGGCAAAACCAACCACGATGTCAAGGCGGTTGAATATTTTATCAAAGAAAAAATGGACCAGTGCGGCCTTTCCCGCACCAAGGAGTGGGTGCATTTTGCCTGTACCTCGGATGATATCAACAACACCGCCTATGCCTTGATGCTGGATAAGGCAAGGCGTCTTTGCACCCGGCTTCTCACAGAATTTTTATCTGCTGTTGAGCAAAAGGCAAAGGACCATAAAGGGGTGCCCATGATGTCACGCACCCATGGCCAGCCAGCCACACCGACCACCGTGGGAAAAGAGTTCGTCAATTTCGCCTGGCGTATCAAGCAGGAGGTCTCTTTTTTGTCAGCCAAGACGGTCCAGGCCAAAATCAACGGGGCCACGGGAAATTACAATGCCCATGTATTTGCCTATCCGGATATTGACTGGATCGGCGCATCCCAACGCTTTGTTTCCAGGGAACTTGGGCTGGAGCCCATTCTTTTCACCACCCAGATCAATCCCAACAATGCCCTGGCCCAGGTGCTTCACTCCCTGGTCCGGTCCGCTGCCACCCTCATGGATTTTGACAGGGACATGTGGGGGTATATCAGCCTGGGCTACTTCAAGCAGCGGGTTACAAAAGGAGAAACCGGGTCTTCCACCATGCCCCACAAGGTGAATCCCATTGATTTTGAAAACAGTGAGGGCAACATGGGGATCGCCATTTCATTGATGGAGCATCTGGCAGTCAAACTTCAGAAGTCAAGATTCCAGAGGGATTTAAGTGACAGCACCGTCCTGCGCAGCCTGGGGTCCGCCTTTGGCTATTTTACCATCGGGGTTAAAAATGCCCTCAAGGGGCTGTCAAAAGTGGATCTGAGCCATGAGGCTCTGGCCGCGGACCTGGCGGATAATCCCGAGCTTCTATCTGAACCCTTTCAGACCGTTATGCGGGTCTATGGCGAGGAAAATCCCTATGAACGCCTCAAGGATCTGACCCGGGGTCAGAAAATTACCCAGGAAGATCTTGACTCTTTTGTAGGGAATCTGGAAAAGGTTCCCCCCCAGGTAAAGCAGCGGATGA
>Ga0102943_1000320_pt1 | contig 32585 bp, 37 predicted proteins | sample SalPonC_black_MG_FD_78174 | JGI IMG/M metagenome (GOLD analysis project Ga0102943, IMG submission 78174) | Salt pond soil microbial communities from South San Francisco under conditions of wetland restoration - Salt Pond MetaG... | ecosystem: Environmental > Aquatic > Marine > Intertidal zone >...
CCGGGGAGAATGATTGGCCTCGCCGAACCGGGTCTTCGGGTCTGGGTGGAACGGGCGGCGCCGGGGCGCAAGCTGCCCTTCGCATGGCGGCTCGCGGATCTGGGGGACGGTCACTGGGCCGGCATCGACACGGCCGTGCCGAACCGTGTCGTGCGGGAGGCGCTGGAGGCGAGGGCGGTTCCGGAACTCGCCGCCTACGGACGGGTGCGGCCCGAAGTGAGATACGGGGAGCGCAGCCGCGTGGACTTTCTCCTCACGGAAGGGGGTCTCCCGGACGCCTACGTGGAAGTGAAGAACGTCCACCTGAGACGCGAGAGCGACTGGGCAGAATTCCCCGATTGCGTGACCGCGCGCGGAGCGCGGCATCTCCAAGAGCTTTCGGCAATGGTCGCGCTCGGGCACCGTGCCGTCATGCTCTATCTCGTGCAGCGGACGGATTGCGCCCGCTTCCGGCTGGCCCGCGATCTCGATCCGGCGTATGCGCGCGCGTTCGCCATGGCGCGCGAGGCCGGTGTCGAGGCGATCTGCTACGGCACGACGATCACGCCCGAGGGCGTCTGGCTGCGGGACAGGTTGCCTCTGGAGACTGGCGAAACGCGATTCGCTGGCCTATCTAGGGCCTGAAACCAGGGAGATGGTTTTGGACGAAACGCATCGTGGCCGTGTGACTCGGGACGGCATCAGGATTTACGAAGCCCCGGACTTCGCCGGCATGCACAAGGCCGGCGAACTGGCGGCGCGTGTTCTCGACGAGATGTCGGCCTACGTCTATCCGGGACAGACGACCGGAGAGATCGATCGCGTCATCACCGAGATGGTCGAGGCCGCCGGCGCAACCTCGGCCACCATCGGCTACAAGGGCTACCAGCACGCAAGCTGCATCTCGGTCAATCACGTCGTCTGCCACGGCATTCCCGGTCCAAAGATCCTGAAGGACGGCGATGTGCTCAACATCGACGTGACGGTCGTCGTCGATGGCTGGTTCGGAGATACGAGCCGGATGTATGTCGCGGGGACGCCCAGCCGGAAGGCCGAGCGGCTGATCGAGGTCACGCACGACGCGCTGATGAAGGGCATCGAGCAGGTCAAGCCGGGCAACACCTTCGGCGACGTCGGCGCGGCGATCCAGGCCTACGTCGAGTCGCAGCGGATGTCGGTGGTGCGCGACTTCTGCGGCCACGGGCTCGGGCGGGTGTTCCACGCGCCGCCGAACGTGCTGCACTACGGGCGCCCGGGAACAGGCGCGGTTCTGGAAGAGGGCATGTTCTTCACCATCGAGCCGATGGTGAACCTCGGCAGGCCCGAGACCAAGGTGCTGGCTGACGACTGGACGGCCGTGACCCGGGACCGGTCGCTCTCCGCGCAGTTCGAGCATTCGGTTGGCGTGACCGCCGATGGTGTCGACTTCTTCATTCTGTCGCCAGCCGGCACGTTCCACCCGACCTACTGACCGGGGTACGTTGCGGCTTGTCGCTCCGGCCGAGGCGTCCGGCATCCGCCGATGGCGCCCGGCCGTTCAGAGATACTGCGGATTCGGATCGTCCTCGCCCTCGGCCCGGCGCCATTGAATCAGATGTTCGGCGACGCCGGCGCGAGACGTCACGATATCGCCGATCAGCGGCGGGTCGTGTACCCGCGGCCGGGCCGGTGCCGGCGTGTCATGCGCCTCGTCGATCGCCAGCCAGTCGGCAAGTCTGAGTGCCAGTGAAGCCATGCGAGCGAGTCTGCCTGTCGCCGCCGAGTCGCGCGACCCCGCTGTCGCTCAGTCCGCGGAAAATCGCTGAAAGGTGATGTGGGTGTCGCCGTATCGGCGGCTTTCGAGCAGCGCGAAGCGGGGCGGCGCCTCCTTGGGCGCGCTGTCCTCCCAGACGATCAGGGCCTTGTCGGCGAGCCATCCGCCGTCGGCGGCCACCGCGAGGGCCTTTTCGCCCAGGCCCTTGCCGTAGGGTGGGTCGAGGAACACGAGGTCGAAGCCCGCACCGCCATGCGCCCCTAGACGGGTGGCGTCGCGCGTCACGACGGTCGTCTCTTCAGCGGTCCGTGTCTTGGCGATGTTCTGACGCAGGAGGGACAGTGCCGTGCGGCCGGTCTCGACGAATGTCGCATGCGAGGCTCCGCGTGACAGCGCTTCGAGGCCGAGCGCGCCGGTGCCGGCGAAGATATCCAGAACCCGTGCGTCCGTCACCGGATCGCCGAACCGCCCGCCTTGGAGGACGTTGAACAGGCTCTCGCGGACCCGGTCGGACGTCGGCCGCAGGTGCGCGGCCGGATCGCCCGTTCCGACCGCCGCGAGCGCCGTTCCACGGAACCGCCCGCCGATGATCCTCATGCTCTGAGGAGCGCCTTGAGATCGGTCGCGGGATCGGCGATCGCCTCGGCCCCCGGGGAGTTCCCAGCCTGGAGAAGCCGCTTTCCGACCATGTAGGCCCGCGCGTCGTTCATCGCGTCGACGGCGAGCAGCCGGTCGCCCGCGTAGTACCAGTGGCTCCGGCTGCCGTCCTTGTCGCCGGGCCGGACGATGATCCGGTCGTAGCCGGTATTGAGTCCCGCGATCTGGAGATGGACGTCGTACTGATCCGACCAGAACCACGGTTGCGGCACGTAGGGCGCGTCGGCGCCCAGCATGTTCCTTGCGACCGCCTCGGCCTGATCGATGGCGTTCTGAACGGATTCGAGGCGAAGCATCTCGCCGCGAAAGGGAAACCGCGTGCAGTCCCCGGCGGCCCAGATCGAGGCGTCGGAGGTGCGGCCGCGGTCGTCGACGAGGACGCCGTCGGAACAGTCGAGCCCGGCCGCTTCGGCGAGGTGCGTCGCGGGTGCGATGCCGACCCCGACGATCACGAAATCCACGTCGAACTCCGAGCCGTCGCCAAGCCGCGCACCGGTCACCCGGTCCTCTCCGAGAAGCCGCTCGAGCCCCGCGCCCTCGCGGATGTCGACGCCATGCGCGCGGTGGAGATCGCGGAACCACACGGAGGTCTCGGGCGCGGCGACGCGTTTCAGGATCCGGTCCGCCATCTCGACGAGTGTGACGTGAAGCCCCTTCTGCGCCGCGACCGCCGCCGCCTCGAGCCCGATGTAGCCGCCGCCCACGATCAGGGCGCGTCGGCCTTCTCCGAATTCGTGCGCCATCGCGTCGACATCGGCCAGAGTACGGACGGTATAGAGGCCGCTCAGCGCGCCGCCGATCGCCGCGGGAAGACGGCGCGGCGCCGACCCGGTGGTGAGCGCGAGCTGATCATAGGCGATGGTCTCGCCTCCTGCCGTCACGGTCTTCGTCGCGCGGTCGATCGCCCCGGCGCGCAGCCCGGTTCGCAGCGCGATGCCGTGCTCGTCATAGAAGCTGCCAGGCCGCAGATAGAGCCGCTCCTCCTGCATTTCGCCCAGAAGGTAGGCTTTCGACAGGGGCGGGCGCTGATACGGGGGGACCGGCTCTTCGCAGACGAGGCTGATGTCGCCTTCGAATCCCTCGCTGCGCAGCTTGGCGACGAGCGACGCCCCGGCCTGCCCTCCGCCGATGACGACGATATGCGACAAATCCTCGTTCCCCTGTCTGGTCGACCAGCCGGGACGACGCTATATCGCCGCGGAACGGAAACGCAATGCGAGGAACGAAGATGGCACTTGCCGCAGGCGAGAGACTCCCGGACGCGACGCTGGTGGAAATGACGGACGACGGGCCCCAGCTCGTCGAACTGGCGGATCGTCTGACGGGCCGCAAGGTCGTCGTCTTCGGACTTCCGGGCGCCTACACCGGCCCCTGCAGCACGATCCATCTGCCAAGCTTCATCCGCACTGCGGAGCAGTTCCGTGGGCAAGGCGTCGACGAGATCATCTGCATCTCCGTCAACGACCCTTTCGTGCTGAAGGCCTGGAGCGAGGCATCCGGCGCCGCCGAAGCGGGGATCTCCATGCTGGGCGACCCGGACGCGGTTCTCACGAAGGCCCTCGGCATGGAGTTCACCGCGCCGCCGATCGGGCTCTACAACCGGTCGAACCGGTACGCTTTGCTCCTCGAGGACGGCGTGATCAAGGTTGCCAACGTGGACGAGCCGGCAACCTGCAAGATATCGGTGGGCGAGGAACTCTTGGCCGCGATGTAGGCCGGACGTCAGGGACAGGAAGACTCAGAGATGATCGAAGAAGGACAGCGTCTGCCCGAGGCGACGCTTCTGCGTGTGGGACCGGACGGCCCGGAACGCGTATCGCTGGCCGAAAGGCTCGCGGGACGCAGGGTTATCCTGTTCGCCGTGCCGGGCGCCTTCACGCCCACCTGCGATTCGGCACATATGCCGAGCTTCGTCCGAACCGCCGACGCATTCCGCGACAAGGGCGTCGACGAGATCATCTGCGTGTCGGTGAACGATGCGCATGTGATGCGCTACTGGGGCGAGACGACGGGCGCGGCCGGAGCGGGCATAACACTCCTTGCCGACGCCGACGCCGCGTTCACCCAGGCGCTCGGGCTCGCCTACGACAACGAGGCGGTCGGAATGCTGAACCGCTCGCGGCGTTTCGCCATGCTGATCGAGGACGGCGTGGTCACGCGCTTCCACCTCGAACAGCCCGGTGTCTGCGAAGTGTCGACCGGCGAGGCGATGCTCGCTGATCTGTAGGTGTCAGGCGGCAGGGCGCTGGATCTCGATGGCGGTGGGGAACGGAATCTCGATCCCCGCCGCGTCGAGCGCTTCCTTCACCGCGCGCTTCATGTCGGTCGAGAAGCCCCAGAGATCCGCCGCCGCGCACCAGACGCGGACGGTGAAGTCGACCGAGTAGTCCCCGAGGTTGGTAACCTGGATGAAGGGCTCCGGCTCGGTCATGGCGCGCGGGTCGGCCATGATCGTGTCGATGATGACCTTTTCGGCCTTCGCGAGGTCGGACGAGTAACTCACGCCGAAGACCCACTCGGCGCGGCGCTCGGTGTGGATCGAATAATTCTTGATCGTGTTGCCCCAGACCTCGCCGTTGGGCATGATGACCTGCACGTTGTCGAGCGTGGCGAGCTCGATGAAATTCAGGTTGATGTCCTTGACCGTGCCCATCTGGCCGCCGACCTCGACGAAATCGCCGATCTTCACCGGCCGGAAGAAGACGATCATCACGCCGGCGGCGATGTTCGACAGCGTGCCCTGAAGCGCAAGGCCGATGGCCAGACCCGCCGCACCGATGACCGCGATGAGCGACGTCGTCTGGATGCCGAAGGTGTTGAGCACGAAGAGGATCGCGAAGGCGATGATCGCGTATCGGACGATGTTCGAGGTGAAGTTCATCAGCGTCGCGTCGAAACGCGGGCTCATCTCTCCCACCCGGCGTATCCGCCGCTTCGCCCAGCCGGCGAGGATGAACCCCGCGACGAGGATCGCGATGGCCGCCACAAGGTTTCCGAGGATCGACGCCAAGAACTCGACCGTCAGGATTTCGCCCACGGTGACGCCGCCGACGTCGAGTGTCATCAGGTTCTCGATCATGCGATCTTGTCCAACCTGTTTGCGAGGGTGACGTCAAGGTCCGTCAATCCTCCGGCGTCGTGCGTGGACAAGGTCACCTCCACCGTGCGGTAGACGTTGAACCATTCGGGATGATGATCGAGCTTTTCGGCATGAAGCGCGGCCCGCGTCATGAATCCGAACGCCTCCACGAAATTCCGGAACTCGAACTTCTTTGTGATCGCGTCACGGCCCTCCGTCATGCTCCAGCCCGTCTCGAAGAGCGGCGACAGCAGCTTGTCGCGCTGCGCGTCGGTCAGTTTCTCGGCCATCAGTCCTCCTGGGTCACCTTCCTGAACGGGCCATAGCTTGTCAGAATCTCTATCTCCTCGTCCACCGCATCGTGTTCGGCTTCGAGATACTGTTGCACGGCCCGTGCGAATCCGTCGTCCGCCATCCAGTGGAGCGAATGCGTCTGCACCGGCAGATAGCCGCGCGCGAGCTTGTGCGCGCCCTGCGCGCCCGCCTCGACGCGGGCCATCCCCCGCGCGATCGCGCGCTCCATGGCCTGGTAGTAGCAGAGCTCGAAATGCAGACACGGGTGGTCCTCGACGCAGCCCCAGTAGCGGCCGTAGAGTGTCTCGCGCCCGATGAAGTTGAGCGCCCCCGCGACCGGACGGCCACCCCGCATGGCGAGAACGAGAAGGATGTCCTGGCGCAGCGTTTCCTGTGCCCGGTCGAAGAAGGCCCGTGTGAGGTAGGGCGTGCCCCACTTGCGCGCGCCGGTGTCCTGGTAGAACCGCCAGAAGGCGTCCCAGTGGCACGGCTCGATCTCCTCGCCTGTCAGCGCGACGATCTCGCCGCCGAACTCGGCCGCGGTCTGGCGCTCCTTGCGGATGTTCTTGCGCTTGCGTGACGACAGGTCGGCGAGGAAGGCGTCGAAATCGGCGTAACCGCGGTTTTCCCAATGGAATTGTTGAGTCACCCGGTGAAGAAGGCCGATCCGCGCCCCGGTCTTGGCCTCGTCCTCGGTGCAGAAGGTCACATGCAACGATGACAGCCGGTTTCGCGAGGCGAACTGGACCGCGCCCTGAACAAGCGCCGCCGTCCCTGTGTCCTCGTGGCCCGGCCTGACGAGGAACCGCCGCCCGGTCGCCGGCGTGAACGGCACGGCGATCTGGAGCTTGGGGTAATAGCGCCCCCCCGCGCGTTCAAAGGCGTGCGCCCAGTTGTGATCGAAGACATATTCGCCCTGGCTGTGTCCTTTGGCATAAAGCGGCGCGCAGGCGATCACCTCGCCGTCCTGATCCCGCGCGACGAGGTACTGCGGCTGCCAGCCGGTGCCGGTACCGACAGACCGGCTGTCCTCGAGCGCCTTGAGGAACCGGTGGGTCGTGAACGGATCGCGCGGATGACCGCCGTCCGCCGCCTCGGGGCAGGCGCAGGCGTCCCATGCGGCGGGGTCGACCTCGGACAGCGATCCGAGGACCGAGATTTCGATGGATTCTTCGCGCATCTTCCGAACTTCGCTGATGAAGGACTACTTGGCCTGCCGCGTCCGCGCGTCAAGCGGCGGGAATGTCGGCGGCATAGCCCTCGAAGGTGATGTTGTCGGCCTCGCGACGCGCTTCGGCTTCCGCCTTCGGCGAGCGGATCGTCCAGCAGAGAACCGGCATGCCGCGCGTCTTGAGGTCCGCGATGCGCGGACGGCCGAGGTCGCCTGCCTCGTGGCTGACAAAGGCCGCGCCGACGCGGTCGACGTCGGGGATGCCGCGGAGCCTGTCGCATGTCTGCGGCGATACGTTCTTCCAGTTGCGTGGACTCCACGACGACGTGGTGAGCCCGCGTGGCGCGGCCGGTGCGAAGTGCCGCAGGGCGTCGACCGAATTCGGATTGAACGACATGACCGCCACGGGACCTTCATACGCAGCGAGGTCGATCGCGACCGCCTGTTCCAGAGCGCCAACGTTCGGGCCCATCCCGCCGTCCTGGTCCTTGATCTCGATGAGCAGGGGAACGCGGCCGCCGATCATCCCCAGACACTGCGCCAGCGTTGGGATCGTGCCACCGCCCTCCGAGAGCGGAATGCCCGCAAGGTCGGCCGCCGTCCGATCCCTGACGGGGCCGGTCTTTCCCGTCAGGCGCTTCAGATCGTAGTCGTGAAAGACGACGGCCGTCCCGTCCGAAGTCATCTGGACGTCGACTTCGATCCCGTATCCCGCGGCGATCGCCGCCGCGATCGCGGCGGGCGAATTTTCCGCACGACCGCTTCCGGCATCGTGAAACGCCCGGTGCGCGAACGGGATGCGCAGGAAGTCCGGCGGCAGCGGCGGCGTCATTTCACCTGAAAGATCCCCTCGATCTCGACGGCGACGCCGAACGGAAGGGACGCCGCGCTGACGGCCGAGCGGGAATGGCGCCCGGCCTCTCCCAGCGCCTCCACAAGGAAGTCCGAAGCGCCGTTGATCACCTTGGGCTGGTCGCCGAAATCCTGCGTCGAGTTCACGAAGCCGGTCAGTTTCACCACCCGCACCAACCGGTCGAGATCACCGCCGCAGGCTGCGCGGACCTGCGCCAGCAGACTGATCGCGCAGGACGTCGCTGCCGACGCGCCGGCCTCGACATCCGTGTCCGCGCCGAGCTTGCCCAGGATGAGCCCGTCGGGACCGCTCGAGACCTGTCCCGAGACATAGACTGTTTCGCCGACCTGCACCCAAGGCACGTAATTCGCGGCGGGCGCGGGCGCCTCGGGCAGAGTCACGCCGAGTTCCGCGAGGCGCGCTTCGATTCTTCCTGTCATTCCGGTCTCCCGTTCATCCGTCTCGGTGACGCTATCGGGAAGGGGGTCTGCGGAAAAGTGCCAATCAGGAGCGCAAATGGCCGAAATCCTGAAATTTGCGCCTCCGGCGGCCGCGCCGGAATAGTTTTTTACCACGAAATGAGCTACGAATCCGGAGTTGGACCCCCATTTCTTGCGCCACGCCCTGAAAGAGTGACCCGTATGCCGAATGTGATGCACAGGAAGTTCGCCGTCCTCGCAGTTCTGCTGGCGCTTTCGGCATGCAACACGCCGCCCGGACCGGTCGAGGTCTGGGATCCCTACGAGGCGCAAAACCGGCAAATCCACGCGGACAACGTCGCCACCGATCGCGCGGTCCTGCGCCCCGTGGCCCGCGCCTGGAGCGAAGGCATACCTGGGCCGGTCCGGCAGGGTGCGGTCAACTTCGCCACCAATCTCGAGGCGCCGAGCCATGTCGTGAACGATGTCCTCCAGGGCGAGGGCGAGGACGCGGTCCACAACCTCTTCCGGTTCGTCATCAACTCAACGCTCGGCATCGGCGGCATCTTCGATCCGGCCAGTTCCTTCGGGCTGGAGCCGCGCAGCACGGATTTCGGCGAGACGCTGTTCGTCTGGGGCGCCCCGGAAGGCGCCTATCTCGAACTTCCTCTACTCGGTCCGTCGACGGAACGCGACGCTGCCGGGACCGTCGTGGACATCGTACTCAATCCGGTCGGTGTGATCGCGTCCGATCTGCCGAACTGGGTCTCTCCCACGGGCCGCGTCGTGCGGGTCATCGACACGCGCGCCCGGCTCGCCACCTCGATCGACGGAATCCTCTACGAAAGCGCCGACAGCTACGCCCAATCACGCAGCATTTACCTCCAGAACCGCCGGTTCGAACTGGGGGACGAAGCGGAAGACACCTATTTCGATCCTTATGAGGACCTTTATGGCGAATGAGATTTCCAGACGTGCCGTCCTCGGCGGCCTCTCGGCGCTGGGCGTAGCGGCCGCGACGCCCGCGACGTCCCTCACCGCCGATGCGGCCAGGGACCTCATCACGCAGGCGGTGGCCGACATCAACGCGGTGATCAACTCGGGCAAATCGGAATCGGCGATGTACCGCGATTTCGAGGCGATCTTCCGCCGCTACGCCGATGTGCCGACGATCGCGCGGTCTGCCCTCGGACCTGACGCCCGCAGCGCGAGCCGGGCGCAACTGAGCGCTTTCGCCGACGCCTTCACCGGCTACCTCGCGCGCAAGTACGGCAAGCGGTTCCGCGAGTTCATCGGCGGGAGCATCACCGTGCGCAGCGCTCAGCCGGTGAAGTCGTTCCTCGAGGTGCGGGCGACGGCGGACCTGCCCGGCCAGGCGCCGTTCGCGGTAACCTTCCTCGTCTCGGACCGCTCGGGGCGCGATCTGTTCTTCGACCTGCTGATCGAGGGCATCAGCCTGCTCAAGACCGAGCGGACCGAGATCGGCGCGATGCTCGACCAACGGCGGGGCGACATCGACCTGCTGATTCGGGACCTGCAGACGGCGGGCTAGAGCTAAACGATGGAGCGGGCGTCACGCGAAGGCGTGCTAGTTGCCGCCGAAGATCGAGTTCAGAACCTCGAGAAGCACGTTGTCGGACACCTCCTGCCGGGGCTGGGTCCGTCCGGCCATAGGCACGCTTCGCGGCTCCGGCACGATCATCGGCAGGCCGCGCGGCGGAAGGCCATCGTGCACCCGGAGCATGGTCTCGTGCCAGACTTCCGCGGGTAGTCCGCTGCCGGTCACGCCCTTGAGAGGCGTGTTGTCGTCGTATCCCATCCAGATGCCGGCGACGTAATCCGCGGTAAAGCCGATGAACCACGCGTCCCGCGCCGCCTGCGTGGTGCCGGTCTTGCCCGCGGCCGGGCGGCCGGGCAGGGCGGCCCGCCTGCCGGTGCCGTTGTTGACCACTTCGGCCATCATGTAGACCAGTTCGCGCGCCGCGGTCTCCGATATCACGCGCTCCCCCAGACCGCCTTCCTGACCCATGAGCGGCATGTCCTCGGCCTGAAGACGCAGTTCCAGAAGGCCATAGGGCGTGACCGACGTGCCGCCGTTGAGGATTCCGGCATAGGCGCCGGTCATCTCGATCAGCGTCGATTCGGAGGTGCCGAGCGCGATGGCCGGGCCGGCCGCGAGGTCCGATTCGATGCCGAACTGGTCGGCCACCATGCTCACGGCGTCCCGTCCCACGGCTTCGGACAGGCGTACGGCGGGCGTGTTGAGCGACAGCCGCAGCGCGTCCGTCAGGGTGACGTCGCGGTTGTAGAATTCGCCGCCGTAGTTCTTCGGACTCCAAGGGCCCGAGCCGGGCACGTCGATGGTGATGGGCGCGTCGAGGATCGGGTCGAACGGGTGCCACCCCAGGTCCAGCGCCGCGGCATAGACGAAGGGCTTGAACGCTGACCCGGTCTGCCGCTTGGCCTGGATCGCGCGGTTGAACTGGCCCGAAACGCCGCGAAACTTGCGCCCTCCCACCATGGCCCGCACTGCCCCGTCGGCGCTCATCACTACGATGGCAGCCTGCGCCTTGGACCCTTCGCTGACCTTGGTGTCGAAGACGTACTGCAGCGCGTCCTCTGCCGCCTGCTGGATCTTCTGGTCGAAGGTGGTGAGGATGACGACGTCCTCGGTCGTCTCGCGGGTGAGGAAGGCCGGCCCCGAATCCATCACCCAGTCGGCGAAGTAGCCGCCCGCTCGGGCCTCGGCGGCTTGCGACAGCCGCGCCGGATTGTCCCGCGCGAAACGGGCTTCGGCCTCCGACAGATACCCCTGATCCTCCATGAGCCCGACGATCACCGCCGCGCGGTTCTGCGAACGCTCGAGGTTCGCCGTCGGCGCGAAGCGGGAGGGTGCGACGAGCAGACCGGCGAGCATCCCCGCCTCGGCGGGCGACACCTCGTTCGCCGACTTTCCGAAATAGCGCTGCGCCGCTGCCTCGAACCCGCGCGATCCCGCGCCCAGGTAGGCCCGGTTGAGGTAGATCGTCAGGATCTCGTCCTTGGAGTAGCGCACCTCCATGGCAAGCGCGTAGATCGCCTCCTTGGCCTTGCGCACCAGCGTCGTCCGGCGGCAATCGGCCTCGTACTGGGCCTCGGTCATTTCCCCGTTCGGGTCATAGGGCACGCCGAGGCACAGAAGCTTGGCCGTCTGCTGCGTTATGGTCGAGCCACCGTGGCCCTCGAACGGGCCGCGGCCTTCGCGCATGTTGATGCGCACGGCGCCGGCCACGCCGCGCGGGCTGATGCCGAAATGCCGGTAGAACCGCCGGTCCTCGGTGGCGAGAACAGCGTTCCTGAGATGCGGCGACACGGTGTCGGCGGTTATCTGCCCTCCGAACTGCTCGCCGCGCCACGCGAAGATCTGCCCTTCCCGGTCGAGCATCGTCACCGACCCGCGGGCGCGGGCGTCCAGCAGTTGAGAGGCGGGAGGAAGCTGTGCCGCGTAGTAGAGCACGAAGAGTCCGACGACGATCCCGCCCACCAGGGCTGTGCGCCACGTGAACCACCAGACGAGCCGCGTGAGCCATCCGAGGAGGCCGAAGAACACACGCCCCAGAAGCCCCCGCTTCGGCGTCGACGCGCGGGCGCGTCGCGCTGGCTTCGCGGCGCGCGAGGTCTGGCTCTTCTTCGTCGTCTTCTTCGGATAACGGCGCTCCGCCACGAGTGGCGGGCGCTTGCCGTTCTTGCCGGCCATTGTCGGTCCTGCGTTCTTCCTGCCCGTTTCCGGGAAGATAGCGTGAATGGCGCGGGAAGTGGACCATCAATCTCGCGGCCGCAGCATTCGAGGTCTGCCTAATATACAGGCATAAGCCTGCCAATGTGCAAAAATTGTGCAATCGACTGATGAATCCGTCACCGAAACGTTACTCGCTTGCTTGAGTCGCCCGGCGTCTCCGCTCTTGTCTTCCCGTGAACCCGCGGGGGCGGTCCCCGCGCAACGGAAGGGGATGCAAGTGAAACTCATCATTGCAGCGATCAAGCCGTTCAAGCTCGAGGAGGTGCGTGAAGCGCTCACCTCCATCGGTGTCCGCGGCATGATGGTTACAGAGATCAAGGGGTTCGGATCGCAGTCCGGACATACCGAGATCTACCGCGGTGCCGAATATGCCGTGAACTTCGTGCCGAAGGTAAAGCTGGAACTCGTCGTGGGGGCCGACATGGCCGATCAGGTCGTCCAGACCATCGCGACGACGGCCAAGACGGGCAAGATCGGCGACGGCAAGATCTTCGTACTGGACGTGGACAGCGCGCTGCGCGTCCGCACCGGCGAAACCAACCAAGACGCACTCTGAGCGGCGTGTGGGAAAGGGTCTAATGACATGAAAACCTTGAAGTATCTTCCTCTTGCGGCGCTGATTGCCGCAGTCCCCGCGGTGGGGCTGGCGCAGGACGCCGAAGTCCCCGCGGCGGTGTCCGACGAGGTCGTCTGGATATTCAACTCGTTGCTGTTCCTGATCGGCGGCTTCCTCGTCTTCTTCATGGCGGCAGGGTTCGCCATGCTCGAGGGCGGGCTGGTTCGCTCGAAGAACGTGACGATGCAGATGACGAAGAACGTCGGGCTCTTCTCGCTCGCGTCCATCATGTACTGGCTGATCGGCTACAACCTGATGTATCCGCTCGGCGACTGGGCGATCGAGGGCTGGTTCTCGGGTCTGTTCCCGTCGTGGGGGGTGCTTGAGCCGGTTGGCGTCGCACTCGCCGATGCGGACGATGCCTCCTACGCCTCGACCGGTTCGGACTTCATCTTCCAGTTGATGTTCTGCGCCGCGACCGCCTCGATCGTGTCCGGTGCCCTCGCGGAACGGATCAAGCTGTGGCCGTTCCTGATCTTCGTGATCGTCTTGACCGGCTTCATCTATCCGCTGACCGCGTCTTGGCAGTGGGGCGGCGGCTGGCTGTCCGAGCAGATTGGCTTTTCCGACTTCGCGGGGTCGACTGTTGTGCACGCCTGTGGCGGCGCCGCGGCGCTCGCCGGTGCGATCGTGCTCGGACCGCGAATCGGCAAGTACAAGGACGGCAAGGTCAACCCGATGCCGGGCTCGAACCTTGCGCTGGCGACGCTCGGCATGTTCATCCTGTGGCTCGGCTGGTTCGGCTTCAACGGCGGCTCGCAGCTTGCCATGGGGTCGGCGGGCGACGTTGCCGACATCAGCCGCATCTTCTCCAATACAAATATGGCCGCGGCCTCTGGTGCCGTTGCCGCACTTGTGCTGACGCAGATCGTCTACAAGAAGCCGGATCTGACGATGGTGTTGAACGGCGCTCTGGCGGGTCTGGTGTCGATCACCGCCGAACCGCTGGCGCCATCGCTGGGTCTTGCCGGGATCATCGGTGCCATCGGCGGGGTCATCGTGGTCTTCACGGTGCCGCTCCTGGACAAGCTGAAGATCGACGACGTCGTCGGCGCGATCCCGGTTCACGGCATCGCAGGGATCTGGGGCACCATTGCCGTGGTCCTGACTGGCGGCTACCACGGCGAGGCGACGATCGGGGGTCAACTCATCGGGATCGTGGCGATCGTCGGAGCCACCTTCGTCCTCTCGCTCGTCGTCTGGATCATCCTTCGCGGTATAATGGGAATCCGCGTCGACGAGGAGGCCGAGATCAACGGGCTCGACATGTCCGAACTCGGGATGGAGGCCTACCCGGACTTCTCGAAAGGCTGATCTCCCTTCCTGTCAGTCTTTACCCACTGCCCGGGCGTTCGCGCCCGGGCTTTTTCATTGCGCCGCGCACGAGTACGTCTCGCTCCGGTCCTCTGGACCGGCGTTCGGGCCTGCGTGTTCCGAGGGATCAGGTGAGGAAGACGCGGCTCGGGTGCAACTCGCCCGAGCGATATGTCCCGACCGCGATCGCGCGCCTGTCGTGCGAGGCCCAGGCCAGATCGCCATATTCGGCGTCGGACGAGATGACCGGCGCCGGATTGCCGTTCCTGAGCCGGGCCGCCGCCTCGGCGGTGCAGCGGACTTCCGGCAGATCGGAAAGGCCGTCCTCGAGCGGGCGAAGGAAGCTTTCGAGCGCCTCGGTCCTCGCAAGATCCTCGATCCGGTCGAACGAGATCCCGTCGGTGGCATTGAAGCCCCCCGACCACGTCCGCCGCAGCCGGGTGACATGCGCCTGGCAGCCGAGCCACTCGCCGAGGTCGCGGGCGATCGAGCGCACGTATCCGCCCTTGCCGCAGACCATCTCGAATTCGACATGGTCTGGGTCGGGCCGCGCGATCATCTCAAGGCTTTCCACCCAGAGCGGCCGCGCGTCGAGCTCCATTTCCTCGCCGTCGCGGGCGCGGGCATAAGCGCGTTCGCCATCGATCTTCACCGCGGAGAACTGTGGGGGAATCTGGAGGATGTCGCCTTCGAAGGCGGGCAGCGCCGCCCTGATCTCATCGTCGGTCGGACGCAGGTCGCTTTCTGCGATCACTTCGCCTTCGGCGTCGTCCGTGTTCGTCCGCTGGCCGAGCCGGACGGTGAAGCGGTAGCACTTGAGCGCCTCGGTCACGAAGGGCACGGTCTTCGTCGCCTCGCCGAGGGCAACGGCGAGAACGCCGGTCGCGGCGGGATCGAGCGTCCCCGCGTGCCCGGCCTTCTGCGCGTCCAGCGCCCAGCGCACCTTGTTGACGACGCCGGTGGAGGTCAGGCCCGCGGGCTTGTCCACGATGAGCCAGCCCGAGATGTCTCTGCCCTTGCGCCGCCGCGCCATGTTCGCCTCTCGCGTCAAGAAAGGCCGGCGTCGTAGCCGGGCGGGAGCGATCCGTCAATCCGCCGCCACCACCGTGCCGAGGATCGGCCCCATCGGAAAGCCGGGATCGTGACGGCCGAGCTCGGGTGCATGGAGCCGCGAGACGCTGCCGTCGAGATAGAGCGCGTCGGGCGTCGCGAACTCGTCCCGGAACAGACGCGCGAAGTGGTGGAAGGTCACCGCCTCGTTGGAGATCACCATCCAGAGCATGCCGTCCTCGCTCACGCCGATACCGTTGCGGATGTTGCGCGAGGTGCTGTCGGGCAGGAATCGCGGATGCAGCACGCCGCCGGTGACCAGCATCGGCCCGGACTGGGTCGCGTGGCGGCAAACGGGGCGGGCGCGGTCGTAGGCGCGCGATTCCAGAACGACGGCGCGTCCCTCGCCAAGGCAGAGCACACCGTTCGGCAGCAGCCCGAAATTGCCGGGGCCCGCGTTCGTGACGAGCCGCATCTCCTCGACGCCATCCTCGACGTAGTGTCCGACAGGCCGGCGGTCGTCATGATACATTCCGCCGTTCATCGCGACGGCGAGCCTCTTGCCGTCCTGGCCGAGAAGATCGTTCACGCGGTCGAAGGTGCCGAGGATGCCGCCATCGGGACCACGCAGCCAGAGCCGGATGTCGGCGGTCGCGGGATCGACCCGGCAGGCGGTGAAGCTCGCGCCGTCGAAGGTCAGGTCACGGCAGTCGGCCTGCGCCGCGCCGGCGAAGAGCGCGGTAAGAACCACCGCGGCGGTGCGCATCACGCCTCGTCGATGTCGCGGCGCACGGTCTCGTCGTCGAAGAGCCGCCGCGTCTCGTCGAGCCTGTCGAAGGTCTCGTCGACCCGGAACCGCAGTTCGGGCGCGTACTTCAGTTCGAGCCCCTTGGCCACCGCGCGGCGGATCTCGCCGTGATTGCGGCGCAGAGCCTCGAGCGCGTGATCGACGCCCTTGCCGCCAAGCGGCAGGACCCAGGCAGTCGCGACCTTGAGATCGGGCGAGGCGCGGACCTCACCCACAGTGATCGACAGCGCGTTCAACTCGGGATCGTGGACCTCGCCGCGGGCCAGCACTTCGCTCAGCCGGCGGCGGAGAAGCTCTCCCACGCGAAGCTGGCGGTGCGAGGGGCCGGATCCATGTTCGTGAGAGCGTCTGGAAGCCATGTGGACGATCTAAGCCCTCGGCCCCACGCCCGCAAGCGGAGCCTTTGCCAAGGCGGGGCGAGGCGGGTAAAGGGTCGGCGAAACCGAACGGAGGCGGGACATGTCCGAATTGCCGGGAATCGTGGTGACGGGCGCATCGGGGCGCATGGGACGGATGCTGATCCGGACGGTGGCGGACAGCGCCGAGGCACGGCTTGCCGGCGCGGTCGAGAGGCGCGGGCACGACTGGGTCGGGCAGGACGTGGGGACCGCGATGGGCGGCGCGCCGCTAGGCGTGACGGTCACGGACGATCCGCTCGAACCCTTCGCGGGGGCGCACGCGGTGCTCGATTTCACCACGCCCGAGGCGAGTGTAGAGTTCGCCGCAGTCGCGGCGCAGGCACGGGTGGTCCACGTCATCGGGACCACGGGTCTTGCCGACGAGCACCTTCGCAAGCTCGACGCGGCGGCCCGCCACGCCGTCATCGTGCGGGCGGGCAACATGAGCCTCGGCGTGAATCTTCTCGTGCAGCTCACCCGTCAGGTGGCGGCGGCGCTCGGCCCGGAGTTCGACATCGAGGTCGTCGAGACCCATCACCGGAAGAAGGTCGACGCGCCGTCGGGGACCGCCCTGATGCTGGGCGAGGCGGCGGCCGAGGGGCGTGGGGTGTCGCTGGAGGACGTCTCGGATCGTGGCCGCGACGGCATCACCGGGGCGCGCACGCCGGGTCACATCGGGTTCAGCTCGATCCGGGGCGGCGACATCGTGGGCGAACACGACGTGGTCTTCGCGGGCATGGGCGAGCGCATCGTGCTGCGCCACATCGCGACCGACCGGGCGCTCTTCGCGCGCGGCGCGCTCCGTGCCGCGCTCTGGGGGCAGGATCGGATGCCGGGCCACTATGACATGCTCGACGTGCTCGGGTTTAATTGATCCGGTGGGCGGCCTCGCCCGTATACGCAGGGTCATTTGGAGGTCCGCAAACCATGAAGATGCCGGCAATCGCACTGGCCGTCGCCGTCGGGCTCATCGCGCCCGGGGTCGCCGCGGCGGGAGAGTTCCAGACCGTCCGCGATCAGGACACCTTTCTGAGCGTCGTGACAAACAGGGATCTCAAGCGCTTCGGAATCACCCTCAACGTGACGCCGGCGGGCGCGATCGAGGGCCGCGCGTTCGGCAGGCCCGTCACCGGCGCCTGGAGATGGCAGGACGGCTACTTCTGCCGCGATCTCTACTTCGGCGACCGGGACCTCGGCCCGAATTGCCAGCTGGTTCTCGTGAATGACGACACGGTCCGGTTCGTCGCGGATCAGGGGGCGGGGGAGTACGCGGATCTGAGACTGGAATAGTCTCAGAAGTCCACCGCGATGCCCTTTCTCTCCCAATCTCCGTAGCGCACAGGCTCGGGTCCGTCGCGCCCGCCAAGCTCCGGCGGAAGCTGCTCGGCTTTCGCCGCCTTGCGCCGCTCAGCGGCCTCGGCCAGCGCGCGCTCGGCCTCGGGCGGCAGGTTTTTTCGGTCGCTGTGCTCTGCGTTGGCCATGGGCGTTCCTTGTGATCGCTCTCTCCCTGATATAACCGGGCCAGGCTCGTGAACAACCCGGATTGCCCCCGATGCCCAAGCCCGGCCTCGCCGCGCGTCGTGCCGCGCTCGACCTCGTGAACGGTGTGCGGATCGGGCTCCTGCCGCTGTCTGACCTTCACCTGCCCGGTGCGCTTCCGCCCGAGGAAAAAGCGCGGGCGCAACGCCTTGCCGCGGAGACGCTTCGCTGGTCGGGCCGCGCGGACCGCATGATCGGCCCGTATGTGCGTCAGCGCCCGCCCGAGGAGGTCCTGAACCTGCTGCGCCTCGCCACGGCGGAGCTTTGCGTCGATGGCGCGGCGCCGCATGGCGTCGTCGACGCCGCGGTCTCGCTCGCCAAGGCGGATATAGCGACGCGCCGGCAGGCGGGCCTCGTAAACGCCGTCCTGCGCAAAGTGGCGGAGGAGGCCGGCAAGTGGAACACCCTGCCGGTCCCCCAGCTTCCCAAGTGGCTGCGCAAGCGGCTGGTCGCAGCATACGGCAAGGCCGCGGTCGAAGCGATGGAGGCCGCGCATGCGGCGGGCGCACCGCTCGACCTCACGCCCCGCAACGGGGATGCGGCGGCGCTCGCGGCCGAGGTCGGGGGCACGGCGCTGCCCACCGGGTCGGTGCGGCTCTCCTCCGGGCAGGTCACGGCACTGCCCGGTTATGCCGATGGCCGCTTCTGGGTGCAGGACGCCGCCGCCTCGATCCCCGCGCGCGTGCTGGCAGCGCAACCCGGTGAGCGTGTGCTGGACCTCTGCGCGGCGCCCGGCGGCAAGGCGATGCAACTCGCCGCCGCCGGGGCTGCCGTCACCGCGCTCGACATTTCCGAAACCCGGATGCTGCGCGTGACCGAAAACCTCGCCCGCACCGGGCTTCGGGCGGACACGGTCGTGGCGGACGCGCTCGGGTGGACCGGCGGCCCGTTCGACGCCGTTCTCCTGGATGCGCCCTGCACGGCCACCGGCACGATCCGCCGCCACCCCGACCTGCCCTTCGTCAAGAGCGAGGGCCAGATCGCCGACCTCGCCGCGCTCCAGTCCGCGCTCTTCGACCGCGCCCTGAACTTTGCCCGGCCCGGCGGCCGCATCGTGTTCTGCACCTGCTCGCTCCTGCCCGAAGAGGGCGAGGCGCAGGTCGAGGCGGCGCTTGCGCGCCACCCCGGCCTCGCGATCGACACCGACGCACTGGCCGTTCCCTTCATCGACCCGGCGTGGATCGGCCCCATGGGCCTGCGCCTCCGCCCCGATCTCTGGGCGGATCGGGGCGGGATCGACGGCTTCTTCATCGCCTGTCTGCGGGCACCCGCCTGAGTGGAGGTTTGGCGATGACACCCGGACAGCCGTCGATTATGGTCCTAGCGCAACGACAGCCGGGACATACCCGGATCGCAGGCAGGATCTGACGCCGTGGCACCAACCGACAGCTGGGCCGAGCGCCGCACGCGCTGGCTGAACCGGTTTCACGCCCGCCGGGCCGGGTTCGGGCCGGTAGCCTCCGGCTTCGTGAGCCAGCCCGAACCCCGCTCGATCGGGAGTTTCTACCGCGGCCGGCAGTTGTCGGCCGGCAACTTCCTGTTCGCGGGCTTCCTCGTCGAGGCGCCCGAAACGCCGATCTGGGACCTGCCCATGCCCGACGGCGTGTTCGAGGCCGAGGTGCAGGGCTTCGTCTGGCTCGACGATCTCGCCGCCGTGGGTGACCGCGCCGCGCAGAAGCGCGCGCAGCACTGGACCCACGACTGGGTCGCCCGTTATGGACAGGGTGAGGGGCCGGGATGGACCCCGGACCTCGCGGGGCGCCGCCTCGTCCGCTGGATCAACCACGCGATCCTTCTCCTCAACGGCGCGAGCGGCGACGAAAACCGCGCCTTCTTCGCCGCCCTCACCCGCCAGACACGCTTTCTCGCCCGCCGCTGGCATGCCGCCTCGCCCGGACTGCCGAGATTCGAGGCGCTGACAGGCCTCGTCTACGCCGGTCTCAGCCTCACCGGAATGCAGCGCCACGTCCGGCCCGCCGTGCAGGCGCTCGACCGCGAATGCCGCTCGCAGATCGGACCGGACGGCGGCATCCCCACGCGCAACCCCGAGGAGCTTCTCGACGTCTTCACCCTTCTGACATGGAACATCGCGGCGCTGTCCGAGGAAGGCCGAACCGCCGGTCCCGGTCTTCTGGAAGCCGTGGAGCGGGTCGCGCCCACGCTGCGCGCGCTCCGCCACGCCGACGGCAACCTCGCCCGCTTCCACGGCGGCGGGCGCGGTCAGGAGGGACGTCTGGACCAGGCTCTCGCCACCTCCGGGGTCAAGACGATCCGCACCGAGGGTCTGTCAATGGGATTTACGCGGGTGTCCCACGGACGCACCACGATCCTCGTCGACGCCGCGCCGCCGCCGCGGGGCGTGAACTCGGTTAACGCGCATGCCTCGACGCTCGCTATGGAGATCACCTCGGGCCGCCGCCCGCTGATCGTCAACTGCGGCTCGGGCATGTCCTACGGCCAGACCTGGCGCCGGGCGGGCCGGGCGACGCCGTCGCATTCGACGCTCTGCCTCGAAGGCTACAGTTCCGCCCGCCTCGCCCCGGCCGGCCAGAGCCTCGGACGCGACAGGGAGACGCTCGTCGACGCGCCGCGGGAGGTGCGGATCGATTGGGAAGACGACGAGATGACGACGGGTATCTCCGCGTCGCACGATGGCTATGCAAGGTCGCACGGGCTGATCCACCGGCGCAGCCTGCGGCTGGGCCTCGACGGCCGCGGCGTGACCGGAGAGGACGCGCTCGTCTCGCCCGACGAGGCGACGCGCAAGGCGTTCGACCGCGCGCTCGACACCTCGCGGCTCAAGGGCATCGGCTTCGCCATCCGGTTCCACCTGCATCCAGACGTCGACGCGGAGCTGGACCTCGGCGGCACCGCCGTGTCGATGGAGCTGAAGAGCGGGGAGATCTGGATTCTGCGTCACGACGGCCGCGCGGCCCTGACGCTCGTCCCCAGCGTCTACCTCGAAAAGGGCCGGCTTTCTCCGCGCGCGACAAAACAGATCGTTCTCTCCGGAGCTGCGATCGATTATTCGACCCGCATCGGCTGGACTCTGTCCAAGGCCCAGGACACGCCGTCGAACATTCGTGACTTCGTCGCGGACGAGCGGCTGGCCGACGACTGACAAGAAACACCGGGGGACCCGCCATGACCGATCTTCAGCCCGTGCGCCGCGCACTCGTTTCCGTTTCCGACAAGACCGGGGTGATCGAGCTCTGCAAGGCACTCGAGGCCCGGCGGGTCGAACTTCTCTCGACCGGCGGCACCGCGGGCATGCTTCGCGAGGCGGGCCTGTCGATTCGTGACGTGGCCGACCTCACCGGGTTCCCCGAGATGATGGACGGCCGCGTGAAGACGCTGCACCCCAAGGTACACGGCGGGCTTCTGGCGCTCCGCGACGAGCCGTCCCACGCGCAGGCGATGGAGGAGCACGGGATCGAACCCATCGATCTCCTGATCGTCAACCTCTACCCTTTCGAGGCCACCGTCGCGGCGGGGGCGGATTACGACGAGTGCATCGAGAACGTCGACATCGGCGGCCCGGCCATGATCCGCGCCGCCGCCAAGAATCACGCCTATGTCAGCGTCCTGACCGATCTCGATGACTATGCGCCGCTCGTGGAGGAACTCGACCGCAACGACGGTGCGACGTCCTACGCCTTTCGCCAGCGCCTCGCGATGACGGCCTATGCCCGAACGGGGGCCTATGACGCTGCGGTGTCGTCGTGGATGGCCGACGCGCTGGGCGACGCCGCCCCGCGTCGCCGGACCTTCGCGGGCACGCTCCGCCAGACGCTGCGCTACGGCGAGAATCCGCACCAGTCGGCCGCCTTCTACACCGACGGCACCGACCGCCCCGGTGTCGCTACCGCGACCCAGTGGCAGGGCAAGGAACTCAGCTACAACAACATCAACGACACCGACGCGGCCTATGAGCTCGTTTCGGAATTCCTGCCCGGCGATGGCCCTGCCTGCGCGATCATCAAGCACGCCAACCCCAGCGGCGTGGCGACGGGCAAGACGCTGATCGATGCCTACCGCCGCGCCTTCGACTGCGACCGGACATCGGCCTTCGGCGGCATCGTCGCGCTCAACCTCAAGCTCGACATCCACACAGCTCGCGCGATCACCGAGACCTTCACCGAAGTCGTCATCGCCCCCGGCGCCGACGACGAGGCGAAAGAGCACTTCGCCACCAAGAAGAACCTCCGCCTTCTCACCGCAGCGGGGCTCGCGAACCCGAAACAGCCAGGGCTCTCGTTCCGACAGGTTTCGGGCGGTTTCCTGGTGCAGGACCGCGACAACGGACGGATCACCGCCCATGACATCGAGGTCGTGACCGAACGCGCGCCCACCGAGGGCGAACGCGCCGACCTCCTCTTCGCGTGGACGGTCGCCAAGCACGTCAAGTCGAACGCCATCGTCTATGCCAAGGACCGCGCGACCGTGGGCATCGGCGCGGGACAGATGAGCCGGATCGACAGTTCCAGCCTCGCCGCGCTCAAGGCCGGCCGCATGGCCGAGGACCTCGGCCTCGACGAAACGCCGGCGCGCGGCTCCGTCGTCGCCTCGGACGCATTCTTCCCCTTCCCCGACGGCCTTCTGGCCGCCGCAGAGGCGGGGGCGACCGCCGTGATCCAGCCCGGCGGCTCGATGCGCGACGAGGAGGTCATCGCCGCCGCCGACGCGGCCGGGCTCGCCATGGTGTTCACCGGCATGCGTCACTTCAGGCACTGACCGGGATGCGCTGGCTTGCCCTCACCGCCGCGATCGTCTTCGCGTTCGACCAGATCACCAAGGTCGTCGTCGTCCACATGATGAATCTCAAGGCGCTCGGCTCCATCGACGTGCTGCCGCCTTTCGTCAACTTCCGAATGGCCTGGAACCGGGGCATCAACTTCGGCCTTTTCGCGGGCGACGCGGACTGGTCACGCTGGCTGCTCATCGCCATCGCCCTGTTGATCTCGGGCTGGGTCGTCTGGTGGATCAGGACGGAGGACGAGGGACGACTCGCCATGATATCGGGCGGGCTTCTCGTCGGCGGGGCCCTTGGCAACATGATCGATCGCATCCTCTACGGCGCCGTTGCGGACTTTCTCAACATGTCCTGCTGCGGTTTCGAGAACCCCTATTCCTTCAACGTGGCAGATATCTCGATCTTCGCCGGCGCGATCGGGCTCATCCTCTTCACGGGCCGCGACAAGCCCCGTGACGAGACCGGCAAACCGGGCTAGACACGGGGGGCGCGGATCGAGTGACGGGAGGCAGGATGCAGGCGAAACTTGGGGTCATCGCGATGGCGGCGGCGCTGGCGCTTTCGGCCTGCGCGGACCGCGACCCGCGGCTCTACACGCTCAGGTCGGACTCGGGCGGGCCCGACGAATTCGCCATCCTGCCGACGAAACCGCTCGAGATGCCGCAGGACATGGCGGCGCTCCCCCCGCCGACGCCGGGCGGTGCGAACCGCGCCGATCCCACGCCCGAGGCCGACGCCTACGCCGCGCTCGGCGGCAACGCCGAGGTCCTGACCCGGGGCGGCGACGGCGGCGTCGTCAGCTACGCCACGCGCTACGGCGTCGACGGCAACATCCGCGCCGATCTCGCCGCCGCCGATCTGGAGTACCGCCGCGAGAACGACGGCCGGCTTCTCGAGCGGCTGTTCAACGCAAGCGTCTATTTCAAGGCCTACCGGCCGTTCGAACTCGACCAGCACCGCGAACTCGAACGCTTCCGCGCCGCCGGCATCGGCACCCCCGCGGCGCCGCCCGATCCCGATCCGGGGTTCTGAGCCCAATCACGGGAACGTTGGGTGCGCTTGAAACGGGGGTGATTCCCCGTATTTCCTTGTGGAACGGGAACGGAGGATTTTTCTCGACATGACTCGCTATATCGCCGTGATCGCGCTGACCTTCATGGCGGCACTGCCCCTGCGCGCGGCCGAGGTCGCGACCTTCACGCTCGACAACGGCATGGATGTGGTCGTCCTCGAGGATCACCGGGCGCCGGTCGTGGTTCACATGGTCTGGTACCGTGTGGGCGCCGCCGACGAACCGCCCGGCAAGTCCGGTATTTCGCATTTCCTCGAGCACCTGATGTTCAAGGGCACCGAAGCGCTGGGCCCGGGCGAGTTCTCCGACGTCGTCGCGGCGAACGGTGGGACCGACAACGCCTTCACCTCCTTCGACTATACCGCCTATTTCCAGCGGGTGGCGGCCGACAGGCTCGATCTCATGATGGAGATGGAGGCCGACCGGATGGTCAACCTGCGGCTCACTGAAGAGGATGTGCTGACCGAACGCGACGTGATTCTCGAGGAACGCAACCAGCGCACCGAGAATGAACCCGGCGCGCTCTTCGGAGAGATGCGGAACGCCGCGCAGTACAAGAACCATCCCTACGGCATCCCGATCATCGGCTGGCGCCACGAGATGGAACAACTGTCGCAGGACGACGCCGAGGCGTTCTACGCAGACCATTACGCGCCCAACAACGCGATCCTGATCGTCGCCGGCGACGTGGAGCCCGACGAGGTGCGCGCGCTGGCGGAACGGTACTACGGCGTGATCCCCGCGAACCCCGACATCGAACCGCGGATGCGTCCGCAGGAGCCGCCGCAGCTGGCCGAGCGCCGGATCACCTACGAGGATCCCCGCGTCGCGCAGCCCTATGTCGTGCGCACCTACCTCGCGCCCGAGCGCGATCCGGGCGATCAGCGCGAGGCGGCGGCGCTTCAGCTTCTGGCCGAGATCCTCGGCGGATCGGGTCAGACGTCTGTCCTGCCGCGCAAGCTTCAGTTCGAAACCCAGAGCGCGGTTTACGCCTCCGCGTTCTACAGCGGCACGTCGCTCGACGACACGACCTTCGGCGTCGTCATCGTCCCATCACAGGGTGTCGAACTCGCCGCGGCCGAGGCGGCGCTCGATCAGGCGGTTGCCGAGTTCCTCGAGGAAGGCGTCGACGCTCAACAGCTCGAGCGGATCAAGACGCAGATTCGCGCGTCGCTCATCTATGAGCAGGACAACATCCAGTCGCTCGCCCGCACCTACGGCATGGCGCTCACCTCTGGTCTCACGGTAGAGGACGTGCAGGCCTGGCCCGACATCCTCAAATCGATCACCGAAGAGGAAATCCTCGCCGCCGCCCGGCGCGTCTTCGACCGGAAGACCGCCGTGACCGGCTGGCTCACCGGACCCGGGACCGAGGAGGTCATGCAATGATCCGTGCCGTTTTCGCCGCTTTCGTTGCGGTCGCCGCGGCCCTTCCCGCGAAGGCCGCCGTCGACATTCAGGAAGTCACGTCGCCCGGCGGCATCACCGCCTGGCTGGTCGAGGAACCGTCGATCCCCTTCGCCGCCATCGAGATCCGCTTCCAGGGTGGCGCGTCGCTCGACGTCCCCGACGAGCGCGGCGCCGTAAACCTGATGATGGCGCTTCTCGAAGAGGGCGCGGCCGACCTCGACGCGCAGGATTTCGCAGCCGCCCGCGAACGCCTTGCCGCGTCCTACGACTTCGAAACCTACGACGACTCGGTGTCTGTGTCGGCCCGCTTTCTGACCGAGAATCGTGCCGAGGCGGTCGAGCTTCTGCGCAAGGCGCTGGTCGAGCCGCGGTTCGACCAGGACGCGGTCGAGCGGGTCCGCGCGCAGGTTCTCTCGGGCCTCCGCTCGGACGCGACCGACCCCAACACCATCGCCTCGCGCACCTTCGACGCGATGGCCTTCGGCGACCATCCTTACGGCTCCTCCCGTGACGGCACGATCGAGACAGTGACCGCCCTCACTCGCGATGACATCGTCGAGGCGCACGGCCGCGCGATCGCCCGCGACCGCATCTACGTGGGCGCCGTGGGCGACATCACGCCCGAGGACCTGGGCACGCTTCTCGACGACCTCCTTGGCGGCCTCCCGGCGGAGGGCGCGCCACTGCCGCCCGAGGCCGACTACCAGCTCGAGGGCGGCGTTACCGTCGTCCCCTTCGACACGCCGCAGTCCGTCGCGCTCTTCGGCCACGAAGGCATCCCCCGCGACGATCCCGACTTCTTCGCGGCCTACATCGCCAACGAGATCTTCGGGGGCTCTGGGCTCCAGTCGCGCCTGATGGAGGAGGTCCGAGAGAAGCGCGGCCTCACCTACGGCATCGGCACATATCTCGTGCCGATGGATCTCGCAGAGCTTGTCATGGGGCAGGTCGCCTCGGCCAACGACCGCATGAGCGCCACGATCGACGTCGTGACCGCCGAATGGCGCCGCATCGCCGAAGAGGGCGTGACGCAGGAGGAACTCGACGAGGCCAAGACCTACCTGACCGGGGCCTATCCGCTCCGTTTCGACGGCAACGGTCCGATCGCGCGCATCCTCGTCGGCATGCAGATGGACGGCCTCCCGATCGATTACATCGCGACCCGCAACGACAAGGTCATGGCGGTCACGCTTGGGGACATCGCCCGAGTGATCGAGAGGATCTACCGTCCCGAGGACCTGCACTTCGTCGTCGTGGGTCAGCCCGCGGGCGTCGAGGCCACGAACTGACGTAGCCCTGTCGAATCGCGAAGGGCCATGCTAGTTCTGGTGGCATGGCCCTCGCTAACCCCAAGATATCTGACATTCACCGGGCAATTCGGCCTCTCGACGAGGCCGCAATCAACCGTATCGCTGCCGGCGAGGTGGTCGAGCGCCCGGCTTCCGCCGTAAAGGAACTGGTGGAGAATGCGCTCGACGCCGGCGCCATCCGCATCGAGGTCGCCATTGCCGGCGGCGGCAGGACGCTGATCCGCGTGACCGACGACGGCGGCGGAATCGCGGCCCGGGATCTCGCCCTCGCGCTCGCCCGTCACGCCACGTCCAAGATCGACGGGTCGGATCTTCTCGACATCCACACCTTCGGCTTCCGGGGCGAGGCGCTGGCGTCTCTCGCCGCCGTGGGCCGCCTCACGATCACCTCCCGCCCGCCCGGCGCCGACGCGCACGCCATTTCCGCCGACGCTGGCCGCATCGGCCCTGTCCGCCCCGCCGCGCTTTCGAAGGGCACGGTCGTGGAGTTGCGCGACCTCTTCTATGCAACCCCCGCCCGGCTCAAGTTTCTCCGCACCGACCGGGCCGAGGCGCAGGCGCTCGCCGACACGGTGAAGCGCCTCGCCATCGCCGAGCCGCGCGTGGGGTTCGTCCTGACCGACATGACCGGCGGCGAGCCGCGCGAGGTTTTCCGCGCCGACGCGGAGGCGGGCGATGCACCCACCGCCCTCAGGGCCCGGCTGGCCCGCGTTCTGGGATCGGAGTTCGCCAAGAACGCCATCCTCATCGACACCTCCCGCGAGGGCCTCGCGCTCACCGGCTACGCGGCCCTGCCCACCTATTCGCGCGGTGCGGCCGTGGCCCAGCACCTCTGCGTCAACGGCCGTCCCGTACGCGACAAGCTGATGACCGGCGCGCTGCGCGCCGCCTACATGGATTTCCTGAGCCGCGACCGTCACCCGGCGGCGGCGCTCTTCATCGACTGCGACCCGCATCTCGTCGACGTCAACGTCCATCCCGCCAAGGCCGAGGTGTGCTTCCGCGACCCGCAGGCGGCACGCGGCCTCATCGTCTCGGGCCTCCGCGCCGCGCTCTCTGGCGCCGGCCACCGCGCCTCCACCACCGTCGCCGCCGAGACCCTCGGCGCCTTCCGCCCCGAACCGCAGACCCCCCGTGTCTACCAGATGGACCGCCCCGCGCCGCGCCCCGTCTCCCACGGCTTCGCCGAGGCGGGCAGCCTCTCGGCCCGCGTCTTCGCGCCGGAACCGGAGGCGCCCGCGCCCGAAGGTCCGCTCGGAGCCGCTCGCGCTCAGGTCCACGAAAACTACATCATCGCGCAGACCGACCGGGGCATCGTCATCGTGGATCAGCACGCGGCCCACGAACGCCTCGTCTACGAGAAGCTGAAGCGCCAGATGGCCGACACCGGCGTCGCCGCGCAGGCACTCCTCATCCCCGAGATCGTGGAACTCTCGGACGCGGATGCGCAGCGCCTGCTCGACCATGCGGAAGACCTCGCCCGCCTCGGCCTTACCGTCGAACCCTTCGGCCAGGGCGCGATCGCCGTCCGCGAAACCCCCGCCGTCCTGGGCCCGGTCGACGCCAGGGCCCTCGTCCTCGACATTCTCGACGAACTGGCGGATCTCGGCGCGTCCGACACGCTCCAGTCCCGCATCGAGGCGATCCTGTCGCGCGTCGCCTGCCACGGCTCGGTCCGCTCCGGCCGGCAGATGCGCCCCGAGGAGATGAACGCGCTCCTGCGCGAGATGGAGGCGACCCCGCATTCGGGCCAGTGCAACCATGGCCGGCCCACATATGTGGAACTCAGGCTCACCGACATCGAACGGCTTTTCGGGCGCACATGATCCAGATCGGCGGACAGACCTATTCCTTCGGCGATCCGCTCGTCCTCGCGGCACTCGGGGCGGCGGGACTGGTCCTCGTCGTGCTGATCCTTCTCGTCATGGCGGTCCGCCGGTCAGGGCGCTCGGCCAACCTGATGACGCCGATGATCCACCAGATGAACGCCATGGGTCAGCGCGTGGAGTCGCTTACCGCCGGCCAGCAGCAGCTTTCGGGCGGCCTCACCCACGTCTCCGAGGCGCAGGCGGCGAGCCAGGCGCAGATGCTCAAGCTGATGGAACAGCGCCTCGCCGAGGTCAGCGCGAAGATGCACGAGAACCTCCACGGCTCGGCCTCCCGCACCGCGCGGTCGCTGGGCGAGCTTCAGCAGCGGCTTCAGACCATCGACAAGGCGCAGGCCAACATCGAGAAACTGTCCGGCGATGTCCTGTCGCTCCAGGACATCCTGTCGAACAAGCAGACCCGCGGCGCCTTCGGGGAGATCCAGCTCCGCGATATCGTCTCCAAGGCGCTGCCCACCGACAGCTACGCGCTGCAAGCGACGCTCTCGAACGGGCGGCGGGCCGACTGCCTGATCCACCTGCCGAACCCGCCGGGGCCGATCGTGATCGACGCGAAGTTTCCGCTAGAGGCCTACGAGGCGCTTCGGGCCGCCAAGGCCCCGCAGGATCTGGCCGAGGCCGGGCGTGCATTTCGCACGTCGGTCAAGAAGCACATCCGCGACATTGCCGAGCGCTACATCATCGACGGCGAGACGGCAGACGGCGCGCTGATGTTCCTGCCGTCCGAGGCGGTCTATGCCGAGCTTCACGCCAACTTCGCCGATGTCGTGCGCGAAGGCTTCGCGGCCCGCGTCTGGATCGTCTCGCCCACCACCTGCATGGCGACGCTCAACACGATGCGGGCGATCCTCAAGGATGCCCGGATGCGCGAACAGGCGGGCGCGATCCGCAAGACGCTGAAACAGCTCCACCGCGACGTGGAGATCGTGGTCGAGCGCGTGGGCAAGCTCGACACCCACTTCCGGCAGGCGCGCGAGGACCTCGACGGGATCACCACGGCGGCCGAACGCGCGGGCAAGCGCGCCGAGCGGCTCGACAATTTCGACTTTGAGGACCTCTCCCCCGAGGACGCCGCGCCGCTGCCGCTCAAGGCGGGGGAATAGCCGGCCGCGGCATATAGCGGAACGACAGTCGCGGGCCCCGAGTTGCAGGGCCATGGGACGTCGAAGCAAAGATCGGGCCCGGCTTCTTCCGGGCGCCGTGGCAGCGGTGGTGGTCGTCTGGGCCGCACCGCTCGCGGCTCAGGACGGCGCCAGAACCGGCGTGGAGGCGCAGATCGCGCCTTGGCTCGAGGCCGCGGTCCACTGGACCATTCGCGGGATCGAGATCGCGGGCATCCTCACCATCTTGATCGGCGGCCTCGCGGCCATCGCCGTGTTCCTCAGGCGGACGGTTCGAGATGGCCCGTCCGAGCGGGTCTACCGCAACTTTCGCTCCAGCCTCGGACGCTCGATCCTGCTTGGCCTGGAATTCCTTGTTGCCGCCGACATCATCGCCACGGTCGCGATCGATCCGACGCTCGAAAGCGTCGCGGTGCTGGCGGGTGTCGTGGGGGTGCGGACCTTCCTCAGCTTCGCGCTCGAGGTCGAGATCGACGGCAAGTGGCCGTGGCGCAAGGGCGAAGGGTGATCTCGAGGCATGTGCCCCCAAAATGCGCACGCCGCCCCGAGGGGCGGCGTGCGGCGATCGGACGACAGGTCGGCTCAGAAGCCGAGGCCTTCGTATTTCTTCTTGAACTTCGACACGCGGCCGCCGGTGTCCATCAGCCGCGAGGTGCCGCCGGTCCAGGCCGGGTGCACCGACGGATCGACGTCGAGAGACAGCGTGTCGCCCTCCGCGCCCCAGGTCGAGCGCATCTGCACGATGTCGCCGTTCGTGAGTTTCACGTCGATCACGTGGTAATCGGGATGAGTGTCTTTTTTCATGGGTCCCGTCCTTACGCTTTCGCGCCGTTCTGCGGCTTGTAATTCGAATCCTCGGCGATCCGCGCGGATTTTCCGCGGCGCGACCGGAGATAGTAGAGCTTCGCGCGGCGGACGCGACCGCGGCGCACGACGGTGATCGAGTCGATGTTCGTCGAGTGCAGCGGGAACACCCGCTCCACGCCTTCACCGAACGAGATCTTCCTGACGGTGAACGCACCGGCGATGCCGTTGCCGCCCCGGCGGCTGATGCACACGCCCTCGTAGTTCTGCACGCGCGTCCGCGTGCCTTCCGTCACCTTGTAGCCGACACGGATCGTGTCGCCCGCCTTGAAATCCGGAATCGTCTGGCCAAGCGCAGCGATTTGCTCGGCTTCCAGTTCAGCGATCAGATTCATCTGACCAACTCCTATGCTGCCCGCGGTTTTCCCGCGAAGATCTGCGCGCCCCAGAGCTCTCGGTCTTCTTCCGGGTCCGTTTCGGGAATGTCCCGAACGCCCGCCAGAGATGAGGTCGACGTTCCTTCGAAACGCGGGCGCGTCCGACGAGAGAACCGCGAAGAAACGGAATGCCTCGGGGCGCCCGGGTCCGCGCGCCGATTCAGCCCGCGAACCTGCGCCGTATAAGGGGACAGGGGACGTCGATCAAGACAGAACTTGCCGTGGGTGCGCGGGCCGTGAGGGGCGCTGCCGACGGCTGAAAGGCCGCCTCACTCCTTCGTCTTGCGCGCGATGTGGCCCTGCCACAGATCCGGCCGCCGCTCGCGCGTCAGGGTCTCGGCCATCTCTCGCCGCCATCGGGCGACCGCGGCATGGTTGCCTGACAGGAGAACGTCCGGAATCGCACGGCCTTCCCACACCGGGGGTCGCGTGTACTGCGGATGCTCGAGCAGCCCTTCCGAGAAACTCTCCTCCTCGGTCGACGCGACGTTTCCGAGCACACCGGGCCGCAGCCGCACAGTCGCGTCGATCACCGCTTCCGCCGCGATCTCTCCGCCCGTGAGGACGAAGTCGCCGAGGCTCACCTCTTCGACGACGAAGTGTTCGAGAACCCGCTCGTCGACGCCTTCGAACCGCCCGCAGATCAAGGTCATCCCGTCGGCCGCCGCGAAGCGCCGCGCCGTCGCCTGGTCGAAACGCCTTCCCCGTGGCGACAGGTAGACCAGAGGCCAGAGCCGGCGGTCCTCCGGCACGCCCCGCTGCGCGAAGCGGATCGCGCGGCCGAGGATGTCGGGCCGGATCACCATGCCGGCGCCGCCGCCCGCCGGGGTGTCGTCGACATTCCGGTGGCGGCCTTCGCCGAAGGTTCTCAGATCCACGGTTTCAAGCCGCCAGAGCCCCTGGTCGAGCGCGCGCCCGGTGAGCGACTGGCCCAGCATGCCGGGGAAGGCGTCGGGGAACAGGGTGACGATCCGGACCCGCCACGCACCGGCAAGCTCTGGCCGGTCCGTCATCAGGTCGCGGGGCTCCAGGCTGGGGCTCGCGGCAATCCTTCCGTGGGATTTCGGGGGAGTGTGGCTCATATCCGTCACCTGCCGACCGGGGCAGGGCGGTCATATCCGCCGGCCGCGCCTCCCGCAACCGAACTCAGGCGATCGCGATGACGCCGAGAAGCACGAGGAGGAACAGGACGAGGACGACGGCGATCAGGATCTTCGCGCCTGTCAGCGCGACACCCGACAATGTTCCGAATCCGAGAAGCGCCGCGACCGCGGCGATCACCAGAAGGATGAGAATGAGTTCGATCATGGGTTTCCGAAACCTTTCCAAACAGAAATTCCGGAAAGGCAACGGGCCGGCGGGGTGGAGGTTCCTGCGGCCTCAGCGTTCGGGGAACAGTCCCTCCGGCGGATCGGCGACGATCCGCCCCGCCGCGAGGTCCACCGTCGGCACGATTTCGAGCGTGAACGGAACGAGGACGGTGGTGGTCAGCCCCGGGCCTTGCACCTCGAGCAGATCGCTGGCGCCATGGTTCAGCACGGCCTTCACGCGGCCCAGCATCGTCCCGCCCGTATCGGTCACCTCGAGGCCGATCAGGTCCGCGTGGTAGTACTCGTCGTCCGGCAGGTTCGGCAGCGCGTCGCGTGGCGCATAGAGGCGGACGCCGCGAAGCGCGTCCGCCTGTTCCTTCGTCGCGACGCCGGAGAGGCGCGCGGAGAGGCCGTTCTTGACCTGGCCCGTCACCATGACCTCGAACCGCCGCGCGCCGTCCTCGGACCAGAGCGATCCGTAGGCGGCGATGTCCCCGGGCAGGGCGCAGAAGCTCTTCAGCCGCACCTCCCCCCGGACGCCGAAGGCGCCGGCGATCGCTCCGACACAGACGCGGTCCTCAGCCATGGCAGACGCGCCGGGAACAGGCGCGGATCACTCCGCGGCCTTTTCCTCGTCCTCGCTGGTGGTCGTCTCGGCGGGGGCTTCCTCTTCGGTGGGCGCGTTCGCTGCTTCCGCCGCGGCGGCGGCCTTCGCGGCCTTCTCTTCAGCGCGCTCCTGCGCGGCCTTGCCCGGCGTGCCCTTCTTGAGGTTCG
>Ga0102943_1000322_pt1 | contig 32520 bp, 29 predicted proteins | sample SalPonC_black_MG_FD_78174 | JGI IMG/M metagenome (GOLD analysis project Ga0102943, IMG submission 78174) | Salt pond soil microbial communities from South San Francisco under conditions of wetland restoration - Salt Pond MetaG... | ecosystem: Environmental > Aquatic > Marine > Intertidal zone >...
CTGTGCCTGATGTCCTGCATATTCGGCGACAACCGCGACATTTTCTTCCCGAAGCTGAGCGAGAAGCTGCATCTGATTTCCTTTGCTGACATCGCCGTGAAGTATCTTGAGCAAAAAGGCCTGGAACCGGTACCGTGCCGTGATGAAGAAGAAGCCAGGGAACTGGCAAAGACCCTGCCGGAGCAGAGCAAGTGGCCCTGCCTGTTTACCGGCAGTGATACCACAGGCGAGAAGGATTTCGAGGAGTTCTTTACGGATCAGGAAGTTCTGGATATGGACCGCTTTGGTAATCTGGGCATTATCAGGAATGAGGCTGTGTTCGATACAGCATTGCTCGGTGAGTTTGAGGACCGTATAGCGTCTATGAAGGCGGCGCTGGCCTGGAGTAAAGAAGACCTGGTAAAGCTGTTCTTCCACATGATTCCGGATTTCGGCCACAGGGAAACCGGCAAATACCTTGACAGCAAGATGTGAGACCCTTTTGAGCAAGCACCTGATCCAGTTTGTCAGGGATTACTTCAATACCAAGGAGTTTATCCCGCTTCATGCCCCGGTCTTTCCTGGCCGCGAAAAGGAATACGTGACGGATACCATCGAATCCACGTTTGTTTCCAGTGTGGGGGCCTATGTAGACCGTTTCGAAAAAGATATGGTGGTTTACACCGGTTCGCCGCGGGCGGTTGCCACGGTTAACGGCACTGCCGCGCTGCATGTGGCTTTGAGACTGGCCGGGGTGGAAGCCGGAGACCTGGTTATCACCCAACCGTTAACCTTTGTGGCGACCTGTAATGCTATCGCCTACTGTAATGCAGAGCCGGTATTCGTGGATGTTGACCGCCACACCCTCGGACTGTCCCCAAAGGCGCTCGAAACCTGGCTGGAAGAAAGCGCCCGGCTGGACGCTGAGGGCACCTGTCGCGCAAAAAGCGATAATAAAGCGATTCGCGCCTGCCTGCCCATGCATACCTTCGGGCACCCGGCAGATCTGGACGGGCTGGTGGATGTCTGCAGCCGCTGGAATATTGCCGTGGTTGAAGATGCTGCCGAGTCCCTGGGCAGCTTCTATAAAGGTCGACATACCGGAACCTTCGGCAAACTCGGTACCCTGAGCTTCAACGGCAACAAGATTATGACCACCGGCGGTGGCGGCATGATCCTCGCTGGCGAAGAACTGAGCCAGCGGGCCAAACACCTGACCACCACCGCCAAGCAGCCTCACGCCTACGAATACATTCATGATGAAATTGGCTACAACTACCGCATGCCCAACCTTAATGCGGCTCTGGGCTGTGCACAGTTGGAGCAGCTTGAAGCCTTTATCGAAACCAAACGAGCACTTGCGTCCGCCTACAAAACCTTCTTTGAAGGTGGAACGCTGCAGTTTGTAACAGAGCCTGCCAATTGCCGGTCCAACTACTGGCTCAATGCGGTGATTTGTGAAAGCAAGCAGCAACGGAATGAGCTGCTTGACGCAACCAATAAGGAAGGTGTTATGACCCGCCCTATCTGGGCACTTATGAATCACTTGAAGATGTATCAGAGTTGCAGGCGAGGTGATTTAAGCACAGCGCAGTGGCTGGAAGAGCGAGTCGTGAATTTGCCGAGTAGTGTGGTGTCTGAAGACTTATGACAACTCGAATCGGGATTTTCGGGACTTCTGGTATGGCTCGTGAGGCGGGTGATATAGCCTGGGCCTGTGACTATACGCCCTTCTACGTGGCCAGAGATGAAAAGGAAGCCGCAGCCTGGCACGGGGCTGGAGAAGTAATTCTGGAGTCAGAGGTAGATTCCGTTTCCCAACATTCATTTGTGATTGGAATCGGCGATAATGGTATTCGGCAAAAGATCGCATCGCGTTTTGCCGATCGATTACACTTTTCCAACCTGGTTCACCCAGCGCGACCTTTGGTTACGGCCAAAGGGACCTAGTTGAAGCTGCGCGGGGTGTGATCATCGCCGCAGGTGTTCGCCTCACCAGCAACATTCAAATTGGAAATTTCGTGTTATTTAACCAGAACGCAACCATTGCCCATGAATGTGTGATTGAGCATTTTGTGCACGTCGCTCCTGGTGCCAACATATCTGGTAATGTTCACCTAAAAGAAGGCACCTGGGTTGGCGCAGGTGCCGTTATCAACCAGGGCAATGAGACGAAAAAGCGAATTATCGGCACGCATTCGGTGATTGGTTCTGGCGCTGTAGTGACGGCAGACTGCCAACCAAACAGTGTTTATGCGGGTGTCCCGGCGAAGAGGATTAAATGAAAACTCTGGTTATTGCAGAAGCCGGCGTTAATCATAACGGCGACATGGCGTTGGCAAAAAAGCTGATTGCTGCAGCGGCTGCGGCCGGAGCAGACCTTGTTAAATTTCAGACTTTTATTGCCAATAACATCGTTTCCAAAACTGCCCCGAAAGCTGACTACCAAAAGAACACGACCGATCCCGGCGAATCTCAACGAGATATGATCCGCCAGCTTGAGCTGAGTCGGGAGAATCATGTCGAATTGATGAAAGAATGTGAAAAATGCGGGATTGGCTTTTTTTCAACAGCTTTTGACCGTGAAAGTATCGGCTTACTCGAGGACCTTGGTGCGTTGGAATTTGTGAAAGTACCGTCCGGAGAGTTAACCAATCTGCCCTATCTCCGATATTTGACCCGATCTGGTAAGCCAGTATTCCTGTCCACTGGGATGGCCACGCTGGGTGAGATCGAAGCTGCTATAGACGCGGTCGAACAAGCCGGTACCCCGAGAGACCGGATTACCCTGCTGCATTGTACTACAGAATACCCGACACCCATGGATGAGGTGAATCTGAGCGCCATGGTGAACATGGGCAAAGCCTTTGGGGTGCCAGTTGGATATTCTGATCACACGCAGGGTATCGAGGTCCCCATTGCAGCGGTCGCACTGGGTGCAACAGTCATTGAGAAACATTTCACACTGGATCGCACACTACCCGGGCCTGACCACAGAGCCAGCCTGGAACCCGCTGAACTCAAGGCAATGGTGGCCGGCATTCGTAATATCGAGAAAGCCATGGGGGATGGCATCAAGCGCCCTGGTCCTGGCGAGCTGAAAAATAAACCCATAGCGCGTAAATCGCTTGTTGCAGCGCAGCCAATCCGCGAGGGTGAACCATTCACGGCAGACAATCTCACAGCAAAGCGGCCCGGGACCGGGATTTCACCGATGCGCTGGGACGAGGTGGTCGGTCGCAAAGCGGCCCGTAACTTCGAAGAAGATGAGTTGATTGAACTATGACCCGAAAGGTCTTTGTTGTCACCGGTACCCGAGCCGAATTTGGCTTATTGCGATGGTTGATGAAAGAAATCCAGAATCACTCGCAGCTAGAGCTTCAGGTGGCGGCGACTGGAATGCATCTGTCACCAGAGTTCGGATCTACCTATCAGGAGATAGAGGCCGACGGTTTCATCATTGATGCGAAAGTTGAAATGTTGCTGAGCGCTGACACGAATACAGCCGTTACCAAATCAATGGGGCTGGGCGTAATGGGTTTTGCCGATGTGTACGAGCGGTTAATGCCCGATATCGTCGTAGTGCTCGGTGACCGGTTCGAAATTTTCGCGGCAACCTCCGCCGCCCTGATAGCTGGCATCCCTGTTGCCCACCTGCACGGTGGTGAAACCACGGAAGGCGCTTTTGATGAGGCTATCCGGCATTCAATTACCAAAATGTCCCATCTGCATTTTGTGGCAGCAGAGGACTACCGGAATCGCGTCGTGCAACTGGGAGAATATCCGGACCGTGTGTTCAACGTCGGGGGGATGGGCATAGATGCCATCAAGCGTATTCAGCTACTGAGCCGGGGGGAGCTGGAAAAGTCTATTGATTTCAGGCTGGGTGAGAAGAACCTTTTGATTACGTTCCACCCGGTAACCCTGGAAGGTGGTGCCAGCTCGTCTGCGCAGATGGCTGAGTTGCTTGCGGCGCTGGACGAACTTCAAGACACACAACTTATTTTCACCATGCCCAATGCCGATACCGGAGGCAGGGAGTTGAGTGCCATGGTCAAGGAGTTTGTAGCGAAGAAGCCCAACGCCTGTGTATTCACATCACTGGGACAATTGCGATATTTTTCCTGCCTGGCCCAGATTGACGGAGTAGTAGGCAACTCTTCAAGTGGCTTGGCGGAAGCGCCATCCTTTGCAATCGGAACGGTTAATATTGGGGATCGTCAGAAGGGACGCCTGAAAGCCGAGAGCGTGATTGATTGCCAGCCCACCAAAAGCTCTATCGTTGATGCGCTTGAGAGGCTGTACTCGCCAGCATTCAAGAGCATGCTGCCATCGGTCTCTAACCCCTATGGTGACGGTGGGGCCAGCATAGCCATTGTTCAAATACTTGCCGAGCACCCGTTGGAGAATCTTCTGAAAAAGTCCTTTTATAATCTGCCTGTCTCAGACAGCAGAACCACGGAGCAGTAAATGAAGCAATGGCGGAATGCTTTGGTGAGCAGTGATGTCAGTCTGGAAAAGGCCATTGAAGTTCTGGACAAGGCTGCGCTCCGTATCGCACTTGTCGTTGACAGTGAGGAAAGACTACTCGGTACATTGACGGATGGGGATGTCCGGCGCGCATTGCTAAAGCACTTATCGCTGGACACGCCGGTTAATCAGGTAATGAACGCCAATCCCAAGACAGCGGAACAAAGTTGGACAACGAGCCGGATTCTGGCACTGATGGAGCAACATGAGGTGCTCCAGTTGCCGCTGCTGGATAGCGAGAAAAAGCTGGTGGGCCTGGAGAGTCTGCATCACTTACTGAACAAACACCGTCACGACAACCCCGTGTTCCTGATGGCCGGCGGCTTCGGCACCCGCCTGCGCCCCCTCACCAACAATTGCCCCAAACCCATGCTCAAGGTCGGTGATAAACCCATTCTGGAGCAGATTCTCCTGGGTTTTGTTGATGCAGGGTTTCACCGTTTTTATATCTCCACCCATTATATGCCGCAGGTCATCCGTGATTATTTTGGCAACGGCGAAAAGTGGGGCGTCAGTATCCAGTACGTGCATGAAGAAACGCCTCTGGGAACCGGTGGCGCACTGGGGTTATTACCCCATGACGAGATAGACCGGCCCATGTTCATGATGAATGGCGATCTGCTTACCTCCCTCAGTTTCCAGAGTTTTCTGGAATTCCACGAAAAGCATGAGGGTATAGCCACCATGTGTGTGCGGGAGTACGAACATCAGGTGCCCTATGGCGTGATAACCAGCGACGGCACCCGCATCGAGTCGATGGTTGAGAAACCGATACAGCGATTCTTTATTAATGCCGGAATCTATCTGCTTTCGCCTGAACTCGTTAAAAGCGTTGAGCCCGGAACTCGGATTGATATGCCGTCTCTACTGGAGAAACAGATTGAACAGGGCCTAGAAGTAAACATGTTTCCGGTACACGAATACTGGCTGGATATCGGTCGCATGGATGAATTCAAAAAAGCGCAAACCGACCTGGTGAAAGCATAATCGAATAGGAAATCTACCTGCCGTTCCTCTACCTCAAGACTTTCGCAATAATAGGATAGGTTGTTATGGTTCATCGCGCTCTTGTTGCAGGGCTGGGTAGTATAGGTACTCGCCACCTCCGTTTACTACGGGAAGCTCTACCCGACGCGGAGATTTTAGTGCTGCGGCACAGCGAGTGTGTTGAACCACTTCCGCATGCGGCTGGTTGTACTACAAGTCTTGAGGAAGCGTGTAGGTTTGAACCTCAAGTTGCGATTATTGCCTCTCCTGCGCCTTTTCACCTACTAGCCGCTAATGCGCTTGCGGAACAGGGAACTCATTTGCTTATTGAAAAGCCACTCGCTGACTCAACGGCTGGTGTGGGGGCCTTTTTAGAGAAGTGCACGCAAAAAGATGTGATTGTCCAGATAGCTTATAACCTGAGGCTTTTCGAAACGTTGCAGCATTTCAGGCAAGAACTCAAGCGCTGTCGCATTGGCAGGATTCTCTCCGTAAGGTGTGAAATCGGTCAATACTTACCTGGTTGGCGGCCATCCATGGATTATCGGGAAACGGTTTCAGCTCAGCATAAACTTGGTGGTGGGGCCCTTTTAGAGCTTAGCCATGAGCTGGATATGTTGCGCTGGGTTTTTGGTGATGTTGATTGGGTTAGTAGTTGGAAAGGAAAGCTCAGTTCGCTAGACATAGATGTTGAAGACTGTGCCTACCTGAACCTGGGCTTTTCCAACGGCGTTGTAGGCAACTTGTGTATGGATTTTATTAGGCGTGATACAACGCGCCGTTGCACCGTAATCGCGGAAGCCGGAACACTGAGCTGGGATGCAGTTTCCGGGGAGGTTTCACTGTTTACCCCGGAAGCTAACAAGTGGGAAGTCCTGATCCAGAAAACACCGGACCGCGATCACAGCTATCGGGAGCAGATAAGGTTATTTCTAGAAGCCGTCACTACCGGTCAAATGTTTCCTGGCATCTCAACAGGTGAGGATGGCCTTGCGGTTCTCGACCTGGTTGCCGCAGCAAGAAAATCAGCTGAACGCGGCGGGGAAATAATCCTGGTCACGAAGACAAAGGTAGCCAAGGAATGACGGATATCACAGCATTTATTTTTGCACGTGGTGGTTCTAAAGGCCTGCCAGGCAAGAACACGCGTTTGCTCGCAGGTAAGCCCCTGATTGGTTGGGCAATCGAACAGGCACTTGCTGTGCCAGCCATAAAACGTGTAATTGTTTCGACCGATTCCCAGGAGATTGCAGATAAAGCCAAGGAATTCGGCGCACAAATTCCTTTTCTTCGTCCCGATAATCTGGCAAACGATACAGCCTCTGAAATCGATGCATGGCGTCATGCCTTGGCATACCTACGAGATAGTGAGGGAAAACTTCCTGACGTGTTTGTGTCTGTACCTGCCACTGCGCCGCTCCGTTTGCCAGAAGATATTGAATCATGCCTTGATCTCTACAGAAATCTAAATGCAGACGTTGTACTCACAGTAAGCCCTGCCCATCGTAACCCGTGGTTCAACATGGTCGATTTCAGGGATGATAGAACCGTTGAGGTGGTGAATAATCCAAACGGCAATATTTCCCGACGACAAGACGCGCCGGAAGTTTTTGATGTCTCAACAGTGGCCTATGTCGCTAATCCGGATTTCATATTGAAGGGCGGCTCTTTGTTTTCTGGCCGCGTACACGCAGCAAAAGTGCCGGTAGAGCGAGCGATTGATATTGACACACTGCATGACTTTGAAATCGCAGAGTTCTTGATGAGAAAACGATTAAAGGCGTCAGCATGAGTAGTCTAAGCAAGCTAATGAATATGAGCGGACGACGGGCTCTGATAACTGGCGCTGCCGGAGGGCTTGGACGTGTAATGTCTGAGACATTGGCCGAAATGGGGGCCGATCTTGTGCTAGTTGATCTGCCTGCTTCAGCGCTCTCAGCACAAGCCAAAGACCTGGTTCGACAACACGGAATAAATGTACAGGTTGAATACTGTGACCTTGAATACTCCGCCCAGCGCGAAGAGCTAGCTAAACAAGTTCTGGGGAATGGGAGAGTACTCAATGTGTTGATTAACAATGCAGCCTTTGTGGGAACATCGGGGCTGCAGGGTTGGTCGGAGCCTTTTGAAAAACAAACGATAGAGGCATGGCGCCGAGCACTCGAGGTTAACTTAACGTCGGTTTTTCACCTTTGCCAGTTATTCACCGAGGCCTTGCGTGAAAGCAGATCAGGTAGCGTCATCAACATTGCCTCAATTTATGGAGAGTATGGACCTGATTGGTCCCTCTATGAAGGCACATCAATGGCAAATCCAGCAGCTTATGGTGCATCCAAAGGAGGGGTTATCCAGTTTACCCGTTGGTTAGCGACCACACTTGGCCCAGATGTCCGTGCCAATGTGATTTCACCGGGGGGAGTGGCGCGTGGCCAACCTGATAGTTTTGTAGAACAGTATAAAAGTCGTACTCCGTTGAAGCGAATGGCTGCTGAAGACGACTTTCGGGGTACGACCGCCTACCTGGCTGGCGATATGTCCAGTTATGTCACGGGGCAGGTGCTTCGTGTTGATGGTGGTTGGGGTGTCTGGTAAGTGCTGGGCGCTTAAATAGAATTGCCAGGTAGATATTGATGTCGGTGCGATTACTTAAAATATACTTGAAGCCACCAATTTTCTTCTTCCGCATCAATATTATAGATTCCAAATAGTTTTCCGAGCTGAGAGACATGGTTTATTCCAGGACGATGATAGACAACAAATTTATTAAAGCCTTAAAATATTTTATTAAATAGATGAATTACCGAATCCTAAATGTTGGTCTTCGTGGCGCCACCTTACTAATCAAATTCATATTGATATTATGTCTTGCCGTGTTTTTGCCACCCGAGGAAGTGGGTCTATATGGACTTATTACTGTTACTGTTTCGTATTCGATTTATTTCTTAGGTTTTGAATTTTATACTTACAGCACCCGTGACCTCGTCGGAAGACCGAAAGGGGAATGGCCGAGACTCATTTCAACACAGGTCATCTTCTTCTGCGTCATGTACCTGTTAGTTTTGCCATTAATGAGCCTCATCTTCATTCTGGGCCTGATTCCATGGGAGCTCATGGCCGGTTTCCTGGCTCTTGTTGTTCTTCAGCATTTATCTGCTGAACTAATGCGGTTACTAGTCGTAATGGAGAAACCATTTTTAGCTACGATAATAATTTTCATTAAACAGGCGCTCTGGGCAGTTTTTCTTATAATCGCTATGTGGTTATTTCCTGAAGCAAGAAATATTGAAACACTTTTGGTGTTCTGGGTTATTGGCGTGGGCTTAGCAGTCATCGTTGGTGTTCGACCTTTGCTCAAACTCAGCTGGGCAAGATCAAAAATAAGACCCGACTGGAAGTGGGTGCGAAGTGGCGTACTGGTCGCGCTTCCACTTCTCATTTCTACAGTTTCTGCAAGGGCATTGTTCACCTTCGATCGTTATGCATTTGAAGCATATAACGGCTTGGCATTGCTAGGCGCCTATAGTGTATATATGAGTATCGCTGCAGGATTGCTCGCCTTTATGGAATCTGGCGTATTCGTATTTCACTACCCGAAGATGATGAAGGCTTATAAAAACAATAATGCTGTAGAATTCTCAGATACATTTAAGAAAATGATCAAACAGTCCTTTCATTGGATGCTCGCTCTATTGGCGATAATGTCAATAATCGTGCCCATTATTTTTTCTTTTCTTAGCGAGAATATCTATTCAAAAAACATCGGTCTATTCTATGCAATTCTCATCGCTATGTCCGTTTTCCTGGTCGGATACATTCTTCAGTACGCACTTTATACAACATCGAGAGACAAAACCATTATTGTTGCCAATATTTCTGGATTAGTTGTTGCAGCAATATCAGCTATAATTTTGGGCCAGTATAATCCCTACTGGTCTGTGACCATCGCGATGATTGCCGGATGCGCTATTTCGGGGCTGATCAAGTATAGGTATTGGACAGCCGTAAAATTGCAATTATTCAAGCATAATTAAAGAAACACTTTGATCCAGAGTGACTCAATTATCTATGATCCTATTGAGATTTTTTAAAACAAATAAAGTTGTTTTGAGCTGCATTGATTCTCCCAGAAGAGATTTTGGTTGGAGGCTGTTGATGGCGAAGAAGCTAGCTGATCAGGGCATATCCACTGTATTGGGTAAGCCCCATGATATCTTCTTGATTTTATCCATATTAAGAAAAGCGCTGGTATTTGGTCGATTTGGTGGTAATACCGGCAGGGGTAAATTTGATGTGGATTTGGTGAAACAAATCGAACTAACCAGGTCATCGATGTTCTTCTTACATGATGAGGGCGCATTTTACTATAAGGAAGAGTATGAATCCGCCGTCAGGAGAATTTATCCTGAGGAATATTTCTCAAAACCATTCCTTAAAAAAGTATTTTTTTGGGGTGATCGGCAGAGGTCCATATTCAATGGTGTTTATGAGGACTGTTCATTGGATGTCAGTGGTGCACCCCGTCTGGATTATTTAAGGTTTCTCCTGGCTAAGAAACCGGGGAAACCAAAGACTGACGCGAAGTTTAAAGATAATTATGTTTTGATTTGCAGTCGATTCGCGGGAATATCTCCAGCGAGAGATGATGTATCACTGATATCGGACAATTTCTTGAATATAAGAGTGGAAACAGAAGCGTCTAGCGAAACATCTGTGGGTGATCTATTCCGACAGCAGGTGAAGCGATGGTGTTCGGTTTCCATTGATCGCGCCCATTTCATCGACGCCATATATGACCTTGCAAAAAGTTACCCGGAGAGCGAATTCATATTCAGACCTCACCCGGGAGAGGACGCATCACTTTATAGAACACTTTATCGCTTCCTCGATAACGTGATAGTAGACAAGTCGGGAGATCTCTCCGAGCTTCTTCAGGAAGCGTGCTTATTTATTCACTCCGAAAGCACAAGCGGGGTTGAAGCAGCAGTCATCGGCGTACCCTCGATTAATTTCTCTTCAAGGGAGGACGGTGGGCACACTGTTGCTGGCGCATCAGAAGTTGGAGAAAAAGTTAAGGATTTTAATGAACTCCGAGAAACTTTCACTCGATTGCTTACTAATCCCAAATCTTCTTTACAGGAAGATTCTCAAGTATTGGCTCCATATGTAAAGAATTCTACAAGTGATTTTAATGCGATCGATAAAGTAAATGGCGACATTGTCGGACATTTCGATAAAAATAGTACACGCTTCAGGATTTCGGTCCATAGTCTGAATAAGAATTTTTGGTTTTACCTTCTAAGGAAATTGGTTTACTTTTTTAGATCGATGTTTAATAAGGTCGGCTATGAGGATAAGAGTTCTGGTTTTAATAAACGTTTTATATATAAGCAATGGCGAAGAATAGGCGGCAAGTCCGGTGAAATAAAAATATTATTTGGATTTGTTTTTATACTGCCAAGGAAAACTTTATGAAAATCGGTACGTTTTTAAAGTTTAATAATTTATTTAAATTTTGATAAAAGCGGCTGTGATTTCATAAGTTGTAAGTTAATTTAGGTCTATCAAGTTATAATTTATCCGGAGTTATTTGCATCCATTTGGTTAGATATTTTCTTGATTAGCGTTTCCGACGCGTCCCTTCTTTCGTCAGGTGTCGCTTTCGTATTATCTACATTTTATCTATTTTCCAATCATATTTATTATAAACTGGATCTTATCATCAGCATTTTTGTATTAGCCAATATTTTATGGTATTTTTTACTATCGTTGTATTACTCTAATGTAAATTTTCAGGTATTATTGATTTTTCATGCTATTTTTTTCATTTTAAATTGTTGATGGTATGCGGATAAACATTTTTGGCTATCTTGTCTTTCTCTATTTTGCTTTACGGGTAAATGTGGTTTGAAAATTGGAATAATGGCTACCTTTTTCTATTTTTTGTTAGGTTGGTTCGAGCATTCCTATTTTGTTACTAGTTGTGGGCTTAACCGACCATGCTAAGAAGTAGTGCCGTATTTTCATAGCTTTAGAATGGCAACTGAGGGATTGAGGATGGAAGAGATGGTTTTAGTTTTGGATTGCACTCTCAGAGACGGTGGCTACTACAACGCCTGGGATTTTAATCCCCGTCTAATGCAGGATTATCTCGACGCAATGAGCGCTGCAGCGGTCGATGTTGTTGAACTCGGCTTTCGCTCCCTTAGGACCGAAGGCTTTAAGGGTGGAGCCGCTTACACATCGGATGAATTTCTTGCGAGCCTTTCCCTTCCTTCAGCGTTGACTATTGGCGTCATGGTTAATGGCAGTGAGCTTGCTTTCCAGGGCTCTCAGGAGGCGGTTCTTCAAGCCCTGTTCCCTGTTTCTGCAGACAAAACCCGTTTCAGTCTTGTTCGCATTGCCTGTCACGCCCATGAGTTCAGTAATGTGTTACCGGCCGCCAACTGGTTAAAGGAGCGCGGTTTTATGGTCGGGTTCAACCTGATGCAGGTTGGCGACAAAAGTGAATCGGAAATTGTTTCTCTGGCGAGGGAGGCTGCCCACTATCCCCTCGATGTACTGTATTTTGCGGACTCCATGGGTGGTATGAACCCGGAACAGACGCGGCAGATCATTGGATGGATCAGACAGGGCTGGTCCGGGCCTCTGGGGATTCATACCCATGATAATATGGGTCTGGCCCTACAGAACTCATTAAGGGCGCTGGATGAGGGGGCGACCTGGGTGGATTCAACAGTTACCGGTATGGGGCGTGGGCCAGGCAATGCCAGAACAGAAGAGTTAGTGATTGAAATGGCGGAGCGCCGGGGTGTCGCCGTTAATATGGTTCCATTGATGCGGCTTGTGCGCGAGCACTTCAAGCCTATGCAGGAACAATACGGATGGGGGACCAACAGCTATTACTATCTTGCAGGGAAATATGCCATTCATCCCACTTACATACAGGAGATGCTTAACGACTCGAGGTACGACGAAGAAGATGTCCTTGCGGTCATTGAGCACCTCAGGATTGAAGGGGGTAAGAAGTTCAACCTGAATACTCTGGATGCAGCCCGACACTTCTACCAGGGTGAACCGGCGGGTAGCTGGGACCCGGCCGCGATGATGAAAGGTCGTGAGGTTCTGCTGCTGGGTTCCGGTCCCGGTGTCGCCAGCCATCGGGGTGCAATCGAATCCTATATCCGCCGGAAAAAGCCGCTGGTTGTGGCCCTGAATACCCAGTCTGCGATAGCTGCAGAGCTGATTGACGTTCGCGTCGCCTGCCATCCCGTTCGCCTGCTGGCTGATTGCGAGACCCATACCCGGCTTCCGCAACCGTTGATAACTCCGGCTTCGATGTTGCCGGAAGATGTTAAAGCCTCACTTTCCAGCAAGCAGACTCTGGATTTTGGTCTGAGGGTTGAGCCACAAAGGTTTGAGTTCGGTCAATATTACTGCTCTGTCCCGACTTCGTTGGTTATTGCCTATGCGCTGGCAGTTGTCACCAGCGGGTATGCCGAACGGGTCCTCATGTGTGGTTTTGATGGTTATGGTGCGGATGACCCCAGAAGTCAGGAAATGCAGAGCCTCTTATCACTTTATCAGTCCAGTCCGGAAGCTCTGCCGTTGGTCGCGGTGACACCCACGCGGTACTCGCTCCCGGCCCAATCCATTTATGCCCTGTGAGAACGAAATGAGAACAGCCGTTATTATCCCTGCCCGGTATGCTTCCAGCCGCTATCCGGGCAAACCTCTGGTGCCACTGCTGGGAAAGTCGATGGTTTTGTGGGTGGCCGAACTTTCTGCCAAAGCTGTCGGCGCGGCAAATGTTTATATCGCCACAGAGGATGAGCGTATAGCGGAGGTGGTTCGCGCGGCAGGTTATCAGCCAGTAATGACCAGCAAGAATGCATTGACGGGTACGGACAGACTCGCTGAAGCAGCAGGACAGATTGAGGCTGATCTCTTCATCAACGTCCAGGGAGACGAGCCACTGGTCAATCCGGCGGACATTCTCAGTATAGGGAATGCCAAGGCCAACAATATGGATAGGGTGGTAAACGGCTACAGCTGGGTCTCTGATCAGGAGAACCCTGGCAACGTCAATATTCCGAAAGTCATCACCAATGAGCGCAATGAGCTGGTTTATATGTCCCGTGTTGCCCTACCCGGATACAAAGACCCAAAAAATGCACCTGAAAGGTATAAAAAACAGGTATGCATCTATGCCTTTACCGGTGAAGAGCTTGATGCCTTTTATCATTTTGGAAGGAAAAGCGAGCTTGAGCACTGTGAGGATATTGAAATTCTGCGTTTTCTGGAATTGGGTAAGCGCATCCTCATGGTTGAAACACAGCCCGGGAGCCTCGCTGTTGATGTGCCGGAGGATGTCGCCGGTGTTGAAGCGGCCCTCAAACGGAAGCATGGCCTGTGAATCTTGAACAATACAACAGTCTGGTTTTTGACTGTGACGGCGTTGTTCTTAACTCCAACAAGGTGAAAACCCGGGCTTTTTATGAAGCGGCCTTGCCGTATGGCGAAGCTTCGGCGAAGGCGCTGGTTGACCATCACGTTGTCAATGGCGGGGTTTCCCGTTACCGGAAATTCGCGTACTTTTTAAGCCAGATTGTTTCCCGGGATGCTGCTGGACCAGGCCTTGACGAGCTGCTTGAGGTTTATGCCCGTAAGGTGCGGGAGGGCCTTATAACATGTGAGGCTGATCCTGCGCTGCTTGCACTGCGCGAGCGAACGCCGTCGACGCCATGGTTTATTGTTTCAGGTGGTGACCAGGCCGAACTGCGTGAAGTTTTTTCCGCGAGAGGTCTGGACTATTTATTTGATGGCGGTATTTTTGGCAGCCCGGATTCCAAAGATGAAATACTTGTACGTGAGTTAGAGTCCGGGAAAATGTTGATGCCCGGCCTGTTTTTAGGAGATAGCCGGTACGATCACCAGGCTTCGGTTAATGCCGGGCTGGATTTTGTTTTCATCAAGCAGTGGACCGAGTTCCATGATTGGGAATCCTATTGTAAAAATCACAGGATTGAGTTTGCGGCCAGTTTGCGTGACCTGATATGAAACAGCAGTTAATTTTCTTCTTGGTTTGGTGCTGTTTTGTCCGATAAGAAAGCATACCTACAACTTACCCGCTCGGGGCTTAAAAAAGTCAATAAGTACGGTGTTGCTGAGAGTGTTTCTCCAGACAGCTGCTATACTGAAGACTTCATCGACCGACTGAATGATCATGATTTCGTTGGTGTTTCTGATTACTCAAACGAAATCTTTCTTTATTTTTATGTCAGATTGGTCGAATTTTGTGAACTATTGCAAGCCAGCAATCATTCACGCTGTAGTCTTTTTCCCCGGTTTTTCGATAAGACAATTTTTTCAAGGGCAAGAGTAAAATCGGGCCACAAAGTCTTTTTGGGAAGCCGAATTTTTAATTTTGTTCTTGGTTTATCTGGTTTCCTGTTTGCTGTCGTTGCTATAATTTCTCTGTCTATTTTGCTTCCTTTCTACCTTGTAAGAAAAAAAGAATTTAATAAATCTATAAAGTATGACTGCAGTAAGAATTCCATATTTATTATAAGGTCAAAAGCTGCTTACCAGAAGTCCAGGGTCAAAATGCAGAAAGCAGATTCAGCGCTGATTGTTTTGGATAACTACAGCGGTCTCGATGTCCCGGGGCTGTCTATATATTCTGTGATAAACTGGAAAAACAGTATCAAAATATCAGTTAAATCTGCTCTATTTGCACTAAAAGATATCACGGGCTTTCTGCGTGATGGCAAAACTATGCTGGGCGCGACCTGCTCTCTGGCGTTACTCCCGAGGTATATTAAAAGAATCTCTCATAAATCGGTTTACGAATCATGTCTTGAGGAAGTGATTCGGTCATTTCCGAGCGCCGTTTTCTTTACGGGAGATAAAGATGACCGGTTTGCGCTACTTCAGACCCGGGTTTGTAAGCGAGAGAAAAAACAACTCTTTTGTTTGCCACATGGTCTGGAATATGGCTTCCGGTTTCCTGGCGGTTTAGCTGGGACGACGTTTTATTGTTTTACGCCAGAGGCGGCCAGTTTCCTTAATCATTTGTATCAAGAAAGTAAATTTGTTTATTCAGAGTCGGTAACAGACGAAATGTATGGAACTGGCTTCGAAAAACAGACGAATGGGAGAATTGAACGCCTCTGTTTTTTCACGGAACCCCGCGATCCTGAAATAAATTATAAGATTATAACCGAACTCACTGAGAGGAATGTTAAACTTTCCTTGAAGTTACATCCTCTTGAAAAATCTGAAGACTACAGGAAACTTTTTCCAGATATCGAGCAGATAGATGAATTTACCGATGCGATATGCTCGACTGTTTGCCTTGCGAGAAAGTCGACTGTTCTTCTCGAGGCCACGCGAAGAGGCGCGAAATCTATTGCCGTATTGGTTAACGAAAAAGATCGCGCTTATGTGCTGAAGATATTTCCATCCCTGCGTTCAGAAAGTATTTTGCGGGCTTTTACGTTTGATGAGCTACAAGATATGCTTTGAATTTTTTATTTGTAGACAGTGAAATAGTAATTTTTTAGTGATTGTAACTTATTGGGGGCATAGCGTGTTTCGCAATAAAACCTTACTGATAACCGGCGGCACTGGCTCCTTCGGCAACGTCGTCCTGAACCGCTTCCTGGCTACCGACGTCAAAGAAATTCGCATCTTCAGCCGGGATGAAAAGAAGCAGGATGACATGCGAAAGCGCTACGCTCACTCCAAGCTGAAGTTTTATATTGGCGACGTGCGCGATTTCCAGAGTGTGCTTAACGCCACGCGGGGCGTGGATTACATTTTCCATGCCGCCGCGCTCAAGCAGGTGCCTTCCTGCGAGTTTCATCCTATGGAGGCGGTCAAAACCAACGTTCAGGGAACGGAGAATGTGCTGGAGGCCGCAATTCAGAACGAGGTCAGGCGGGTTGTCTGTCTGAGTACGGATAAGGCGGTTTATCCCATCAACGCCATGGGTATCTCCAAGGCGATGATGGAAAAGGTGATGGTGGCCAAATCCCGGAACCTGGACGAGTCCAAAACCGTCCTGTGCGGCACCCGCTATGGAAATGTGATGGCCTCCCGGGGATCGGTCATTCCGCTGTTCGTCGAGCAGATACTTGCGGGCAAAGAGCTGACCATCACCGACCCGGAAATGACCCGGTTCATGATGACCCTTGAAGATGCGGTGGAGCTTGTACTCTACGCGTTTGAGCACGGGTGTAATGGCGATCTGTTTGTCCAGAAGGCGCCCGCTGCGACGATCAAGACGCTGGCGGAGGCTCTGACCGGTCTATTGGAAAAACCGGAGCACGCCATTAAGGTGATCGGTACCCGCCACGGCGAAAAACTCTATGAGGTCTTGTTGAGCCGCGAGGAAATGGCCTATGCCGAGGATCAGGGGGATTATTACCGCATACCGCCGGATCTTCGGGATCTGAACTACGCCAAATTCGTGGAGCAGGGCGAGGAGAAAATTTCCCATACCAAAGACTATAACTCCCATAATACCGAACGATTGGACATCGAGAAATTGCAGGCGCTGTTGATGAAGCTTGAGTTGGTTCGGGCAGTACAGCGCGGCGAGCAGGCTAGGCCGGAGGACTGATTTTGCAGGTACTGATAACCGGGGCAAACGGCTTTGTCGGGAAAAATCTGGGCCTTCACCTGGAGGAGCGCGAGGATATCGAGGTCTTGCGGTTTACCCGGCAGAACGTCCTAAGTGACTTGCCAGGACTGATCGGCCAGGCCGACTGCGTTGTACATCTGGCCGGCGTTAATCGCCCCGAGGACCCGGTAGAGTTCCGGGAGGGCAATACCGATCTGACCGCAGAGATTGCCCGCTGTGTCCGGGAGTCCGGCCGGAAAGTGCCGGTTATATATACCTCCTCCATTCAGGCCGAGCGGGATAACGCTTATGGCGCCAGTAAAGAGGCTGCCGAGCGGGCCCTTCTGGAGCTGCACCGAGCCGAAGGTGTGCCGGTGCATATTTTCCGGCTGCCGAACGTGTTTGGTAAATGGGCACGGCCCAATTACAACTCCGCTGTGGCGACCTTCTGCTATAGCATTGCCCAGGACCTGTCGATTCAGGTGAATGATCCAGAAGCGGTCGTCCAGCTCGTTTATATTGATGATGTGGTTAGCCACTTTATGGGAATCATTGATGGCGAGCCCGCTTCCCAGCCCTACACAGAGGTTGAGCCGGTTCACCGGATTACGGTTGGCGAGCTCGCCGAAATCCTTACCCGCTTCCGGCGCAGCCGGGAGAATCTGATCACGGAAGCGGTGGGTGAGGGGCTGACAAGAAAGCTTTACGCCACCTATGTCAGTTACCTGCCGCCGGAGCGCTTCACCTACACAGTCCCCAGGCACGGGGATGAGCGGGGCATGTTTGTGGAAATGCTCAAAACCCGCGATTCCGGCCAGTTCTCGTTCTTTACGGCGCACCCCGGCATCACGCGTGGGGGCCATTACCACCACTCCAAAACCGAGAAGTTTCTGGTGATCAAAGGCCAGGCCCGTTTCTGCTTCCGCCACATGGTGACCGGAGAGTTCTATGAACTTGCGACCTCTGGTGACCGCCCGGAAATTGTCGAGACGGTTCCCGGCTGGACCCATGACATTACCAATACCGGTGAGGATGAGCTGGTGTGTATGCTCTGGGCCAATGAGATTTTTGATCGCGACAACCCGGATACCTACGCCTGCCCGTTAAACCAGAGTGCCGGGGCGGACAAATGAGTGAGTCTATGAAGAAACTGAAAGTGATGACCGTAGTCGGCACCCGGCCGGAGATTATCCGGCTGTCCCGGGTCATGGCCAAACTGGATGAATACTGCGAACACATTCTGGTGCATACCGGGCAGAACTATGATTTTGAGCTGAATGAAATCTTTTTCCAGGATCTGGGTATTCGCAAGCCGGACCATTTTCTGAGTGCTGCCGGTGCCAGTGGCGCGGAGACCATTGGCAACGTGATTATTGCGGTGGATCGGCTCCTGGCCGAGGTGCAGCCCGAGGCGTTACTGGTGCTGGGTGATACCAACAGCTGTATGGCAGTGATTCCGGCCAAGCGCCGTAAAATCCCGACTTTCCATATGGAAGCGGGCAATCGCTGTTTTGATATGCGAGTGCCGGAAGAAATCAACCGTCGGATTGTCGACCACACCGCCGATATCAACCTGACCTACAGCAGCATCGCCCGGGATTACCTGCTGCGCGAGGGCCTGTTGCCAGACCGGATTATTAAAACCGGCAGCCCCATGTACGAGGTGCTGAACCACTTCCGCAGTGGCATTGATGCCTCGGATGTGCTGGAACGCCTGGGGCTGACGGCAGGCCAGTTTTTTGTGGTCAGCGCCCATCGCGAAGAGAATGTGGACTCCGACCGGAACTTCCAGGTGCTGGTGGCGACGCTGAACGCGGTGGCAGAGCACTACGGCTACCCGGTGATTGTCTCCACCCACCCGCGTACGCAAAAGCGCGTGGATGCCATGGGCGTCACCTTCCATGACAATGTACGCCTGCTGAAACCACTTGGCTTCAAGGACTACAACAAGCTGCAGTTAAGCGCGAGGGCGGTGCTCTCTGACAGCGGAACCATCAACGAAGAGGCCTCCATCCTGAACTTCCCGGCCCTGAATATTCGTGAGGCCCACGAACGCCCGGAAGGTATGGAAGAAGCCGCCGCCATGATGGTGGGTCTGAGCACCGAGCGTGTGTTGCAGGGCCTCGCCATTCTGGAAAAGCAGGGCAGAGGTGATGATCGTTCCCTGCGGCTGGTGGAAGACTACAGCATGCCCAACGTGGCCGAGAAGGTGGTTCGCATCATCCACAGTTACCGGGATTATGTGATGCAGACGGTCTGGAAGCAGTATTGAGCGTATCCTCATGACAGTGTCTCATTCAGGCCGCCGGGATTTTGTGGTCATTAACCGAAGTTTCTGGCCCGTTTACCCGGTTATTGGCGAAGCGCTCCTTCGATTATCGGAAGACCTCGCTGCCAATCATCGGGTAGCGGTAATTATGCAGGACCATGTCGGTATCCGTGCAAAACTGGCCGCTGAAAATCGCGGAAAAAATGTTGAGTTTTTTCCGGGTAAGGCGTGGTCAGATTCGGCTAGCGGTATCCTGGTGCGAGCACTGGATGCGCTTTATTTTATGTTCTGGGTTGCCTGTTCGCTATTAAGGTCGCGTCCCAGAACCGTTTATGTATCAACAGATCCCCCAGTGATTGCGCCGTTTGTGGCCATGATCTACGCAAAGCTTTTTCGCGCTCGCCTGGTTTACCACCTGCAGGATATTCATCCAGAAGCCGCAAACGTTGTCATGAAAGTCAATCCGGTCCTCTTCAGGCTTCTCAGGTGGATGGATGTCCTTACCATGCGCAAAGCAGACGTTATCATCACAATTACAGATGAAATGGCTGCTGAAATCAGGCGTCGTTCTGATACTGCCAGGCCAATACATGTAGTGAGTAACCCGGCCGTTTCCTTCGAACACGTTTCACAGCATGCAGAAAAAATAAAAGGCTTCTCTTTTTGCGGTAATTTGGGGCGGTTACAACGCATACCGCTCTTGCTGGATGCAATTACCCGGTACCTGGATGGTGGCGGCCGGATGAAGTTCGGCTTTGCGGGCGGGGGAATCCATGCCCCGGCTATAGCAGAACTGGCGAACCGGTATGATGCGGTTGATTACCTTGGCCAGGTGTCGGCAGCCCGTGCGGCTGAGCTCATTTATGATTACCAGTGGGCACTATTGCCTATAGAGGATGAAGTGACCCGCTACGCTTTCCCCAGCAAGTCTTCGTCTTATGTGTTTTCTGATGCGGCGGTTCTGGCGATCTGTAGTGGTACAACCAGTGTTGCTCAGTGGACAGTGGGAAACAGGCTGGGTGTGGTTTCTGATCCGGATGTGGAAGCCCTGATAAGCACATTTTTTAAAATCGAGAGTGGTGATATTGATGTCAGTGATTACGTGGGTGATCGCAGCGAACTGAAAGCGCAATTGAAATTTGACCACTTCCTTGACCGTTTGCAAGCCATTGTTCCTTTGCAGGAGACATCATGAGCCGCGATATTCTGGTAACCGGCGCCGCTGGATTTGTAGGGTCTGAGGTGGCGAGGAAACTGTCCATTCGTGGCTATTCTGTCATCAGGGCTAGTCGGCAAACGCTTGATGGGCCCGGAAAACTTCTAGAAATTCGGTCATTGTGTGATCTTTCTGAGCACTCAGAAACGCTCCAAAACGTCGATACTGTGGTTCATTGTGCCGCCCGCGCTCACATCATGAACGATGAGGTGACTGATCCGTTGGCAGAATACCGCGAGGTGAATGTAAATGGCACCCTCAGTCTTGCCCGCCAGGCAGCTGAAGCCGGCGTTCGCCGATTCATTTTTATCAGCTCCATCAAGGTCAACGGTGAGCAGACACCATTGAACAAACCATTTACCGCGGACGACGCGCCAGCACCGCTAGACGCCTACGGTATTTCCAAGATGGAGGCGGAGCAAGGGCTAAGGGCCCTGGCGACAGAGACTGGCATGGAGGTGGTGATTATCCGCCCGCCACTGGTCTATGGCCCGGGGGTTAAAGGTAACTTTGCCAGTATGATTCGGCTGGTTGAAAAAGGATTGCCGTTGCCCCTGGGCGCTATACACAATAAACGGTCACTGGTGGGTTTGGATAACCTGGTGGATTTAATCATCACCTGTATTGAACATCCTGCCGCCGCCAACCAGGTTTTTCTTGCTGGCGATGGCGAGGATCTCTCCACCACCGAGCTTCTTAAAGGGGTCGCCAAAGCAAGTAACAAGCGCCCAAGGTTGATTCCGGTCCCGGCCGGGATTTTGACGCTTGGCGCAACAATGCTGGGCAAAAAGGCTATGGCTCAACGGCTGCTGGATTCTCTTCAGGTTGATATTTCCAAAGCCCGGAATTTGCTGGGTTGGCAGCCGCCGTTGGATGTCGAACAAGGGTTGAAACGCTGCTTTCCTGACCAATAAGGGGCTTTTGTGATTCGTTTGTTTGATTTTGTGCTTGCACTATCCGGATTGCTGCTGGGCTTACCCTTGTTTTTATTGCTGGCTTTCGTGGGGCTTTTTGATACCGGCTCCCCCCTATTCCGGCAGGAGCGGGTGGGGCGATACAAACAACCATTTACCCTTGTCAAATTCCGCACCATGAAAACAGACACGGCGTCAGTAGCCAGCCATCTTGCTGGCGCCAGCGCAATCACGCCCTTTGGCAGGTTTTTACGACGCACCAAGCTGGATGAACTGCCGCAGCTTTGGAACGTTCTGAAGGGTGAAATGAGTTTGGTGGGCCCTCGCCCTTGCCTTTTTAATCAGTCAGAACTGATTCAGCAGCGGGCCGAGCGAAACGTATTTGCCTGGAGGCCGGGCATCACCGGGCTCGCCCAGATTAACGATATCGACATGTCAACGCCGAAACTGCTGGCAGAAACGGATCAGCAAATGCTGGGAAAACTTACGCTAGGGGCCTACTTCAAATATATCCTTCTAACACTGGCGGGCAACGGCTCTGGTGATCGAATTCCGGGAAAGGATTGAGTATGTGTCCGGTGCTCATGGATAGGGAATGCCAATGATTAATCGATTTCTGGGTTTGCCAAGGTATCAAAAGCGGATCGTGTCGGTGTTGTCAGACGCCGGGGCATTGTTCCTGTCCTTCTGGTTGGCCTTTGCCCTACGATTGGAAGATTATTCCTGGCTTCCTTCCGAGAAACAGCTCGCAGTTGCTGTGGCTACTGTTGTAGTCACCGTTGCGATTTTTATCCGCGTTGGCCTTTATCGTGCGGTTATCCGCTATCTGGGCGATAAGGCCTTCCTGACGATCATCTACGGCGTTATCGCCTCCAGCCTTATTCTGATCGTCTCGGGCTACCTGTTTCAGGCCTTCGTTCCGCGTTCGGTGCCCATCATCTATGGCGCGATGGCTTTCCTGTTCGTCAGCGGCACACGGCTCAGCGTCCGCATGCTGGTTAACAGGCCAACGCAACTATTGAAGGAACCGGTCGCCATCGTCGGTGCCGGCGACACCGGACTGCAACTGGCATCCGCTCTTGAAAGGGGATACAGTTTCCGGCCAATGGTCTTTGTCTCGTTCGATGCATCCAACCACAAGACCCTGATCAATGGCCTGCCGGTCATCGGCGTCAATCACCTTGAACAACACCTGCCAAAATACAACGTTCAGAGAATTCTACTTGCACTGGACGAGGACACGAAGATCGACCGTAAGGCGCTGCTGGCAGAGCTTGAGCCCCTCGCTATTCCAGTACAGACTGTGCCTTCGGTTTCCGAGATTGTCGCCGGCCAGGCCAAGATCAACGATATCCGCGATCTTGAAATTGAAGATCTCTTGGGCCGGGACCCCGTTAAACCAGACCCGGAACTGCTGGCAAACAGCCTGTTGCACAAAACGGTCATGGTCACGGGTGCGGGTGGCTCCATTGGTTCGGAATTGTGCCGCCAGATCGTGCGCCATCGACCCTCGGCGCTGTTATTGTTTGAACGTTCTGAATACTCGCTGTACGCCATTGAGCGTGAGCTTGAGGCAATCGTCCGGGCGGAGGATTTGCAAGTCAGGATCCTCCCGCTCCTGGGCAGTGTCACCAACCGCAGGCGCTGTGAATCCATTATGAAAAGCCTGGGCGTGCAAACGGTTTACCACGCTGCCGCTTACAAGCACGTGCCGCTTGTCGAATACAACGTCATTGAAGGTATCCAGAATAATATTTTTGGAACCTTACAGGCTGCCGAAGCGGCGATTGCAGTTGGTGTGGAACGATTCGTCCTGATCTCGACCGACAAGGCCGTTCGCCCTACCAGTGTTATGGGTGCCAGCAAACGCATCGCCGAATTGGTCCTCCAGGGCCTGGCCGAGCGGCAAAGCAATACTATTTTTTCAATGGTTCGATTCGGCAATGTGCTGGGTTCGTCCGGCTCCGTGGTGCCGCTTTTCCGTCAACAGATACGCGATGGCGGGCCGATAACCGTTACTCATCCGGAAATTACGCGCTATTTCATGACCATACCAGAGGCAGGCCAACTGGTACTGCAGGCCGGGGGTATGGCAAAAGGGGGCGAAGTGTTTGTGCTGGACATGGGTGAGCCTGTCCGCATTGCTGATCTGGCCCGAAAGATGATTCACCTGATGGGACTGGATGAAAAAGCCGATTCACAATCCGATGGCGATATTCAACTCGAGTTTACTGGCCTGCGGCCGGGGGAAAAATTATTTGAGGAGTTACTGATTGGCGATAGCCCGCAGAATACCTCCCACCCACGAATCATGATGGCCCGTGAGACAGCATTGTCCTGGCAGGATGTTGAGGACATTCTGGTCAGGTTATCTGAGGCAAGTGAAACATTCGATTGCGGAGGAATGATTGAGATCCTGCGGTCAGCGCCCACAGGCTTCGTTCCAGCAGCTAATGCGGCGGATCTGGTCTGGAAAACCCGGTCGGTGCCTGATTCGGTGTCCGACGTTTGACCGGCGTTTATTTTTAACTCTTACGCCGTAGCCTGCAGAGCTTGCGTGCCCTGTACAATGCCGTAGAATCTTGCGCGTTCTCGCAATCACCACGACATCATTATCTTATGACCTTAAAACACTGGGCCCTGGTCGGTGGGGCGGTAGCGTGCCTGAGTCCGCTCCAAACATTGTCAGCACCTTGGATCGGGACCGGTGATCTGAGGGAACGACATGTCTTACAGAGCAGAGCCGATTCAGGCCAGATTAATCAAACCGTTACCACCTGGCCCATCCAGAAAAAGTCTGTTCGGCGTTCGACAGAGCCGGGTGAAAGTATCCGCCTGACATTTGAGGGTTCTTCGGAGCGCCCATTGCTTCGGAGTTTTTCAGCGGAACCACGCGAACCCGGCGAGCTCGACGCTGAGTTTGCGTACCAGGGAAACTGGTGGGCCATTGGGGTAAGCCCCTCCGTTGTCGCTAACCCAGCGGATGAAGACAGGTTCCGAATGGATGGTTCTTATCTGTCCATGGAAGTTTTTAACTGGCATTTCGGGGTGGGTGCAATCGAGCGCTGGTGGGGGCCGGGTTGGCAATCAAGCCTGGTTCTCTCAGATAACGCCAGACCGGCGCCAGGGCTCTGGTTTAACCGGGCTGATGAAAAGCCCTTTCAAACGCCGCTACTTTCCTGGATCGGCCCCTGGCAGTTGACCGTAGCCGTCAGCCAACTGGAACAAGAGCGTGAAGTGTCCGAGCCTTTATGGATTGGTATCAGGGGAACATTCCGCCCGGCTGAGGGTCTGGATATCGGCTTGACCAGAACGTTTCTGTTCGGTGGCGAGGGCCGACCATCGTCCCCTGGCACCTTCTGGGATGCTTTTGCGGGCAACGACAACCCCCGAGACAGTTCTGAAGATCCAAGTAATCAACTCGGTGCTGTTGATGCACGCTATGGTTTTGGTATTGGCGAGCAAACAGCTGGAATATACGCGCAGATGATGGGTGAAGACGAAGCCGGGGGCTTTCCCGCGCGGAAATCCTGGTTGATTGGCGCAGACGCGACTACGGGGCTATGGGGACGCGAACAGCGGTGGTTTATAGAAGGCGTAGACACGCTCGCCGACAATCTGCTCGGCGATCCAAGGCCGGATATTTCCTATGAACACAGAGTCTATCGAACGGGATACCGTTACAAGGGCCGAAATATGGCAGCATCGGTAGATTCGGACAGTCAGGCACTCACCCTCGGGTATTATGACTTTTCTGGCAGCGGAAGCATGTTCGGCGCATCGATTTCCTGGCTGGACCTCCTTGGCAATCCGGATTCACGGGTGACTGTCCCGGACCCGGATATAGAATATCTGGTACCCGCCCGGGATCAGAGTATTCTTGTGGTCACAACGCACTATGAAATGCCCTTGAGAGTCGGGAAAATCAGCTTTTTCGCGCAACTGGCAGAAGACAAAATTGAAGTTCGCTCCGGTGAGCTCGATCAGCTGTCGGTTTCAGCCCGATGGACACATTCATTCTGATCACCAAACGTTAGGCCTCTAACAAATGAAGTCAGTGTTATCCCGAAGAAATTCAGGCAAATTGGTCGCCTCGTTTTTGTCCTCGTTATTGATGGCAGGTTGTGCCGTGACTGGGGTAGAGCAGAAGCCAGCCAGTAGCCTTGTGACCAACTGGTTGTATACAGGAGACAGCGTTACCTATCTCTCTAGCACACACTCAGGGTTACTTGAACAGGCAGTCCCGGGCAAAGTCCTGTCGCTGTCGCGCTCACCCTGGGGCGAAAACACCCGGATCCACGTAAAAGAAAATTATTTCTCTGCGTCTGGCAAAACCTGTTTCTCCACAATGATCACTGCAACAGACTCTGCACCGAAAGCTGTGAATATCTGCAAGTACAGTTCTGATCGCTGGGGTGTGACAAAGGCTGTTTCTCCTGTGGAGCCGGGCCGCAGCCAGCATACGGCGGGAGACTTCAAATGAGCCCGTTGCACCTGACCAGTGTCTTGAAAGCGTTCCTGGTGTTACTGCTGATAGCAGCTGTTTCACCAGTTCACGGCCAAAGCCTCGGGGATATTCCGGCCAGTCAGAGGGAACGACTACTGCCGCAACTGGAAGCGGCCGCTGCCAGCCAGAGCTCAACATCTGAGGCGGATGCCGCTGCGCAACAGGCGCAATCCAATACCAATCGCCAAACCGGAACTTTTGGCCCGGTTCTTCCAGATGAGCAAAGGGCCGACATAACACCCTTCGGCTCTGAACTGTTTGAAGGCGGCTTCCGTGGGCTCCGCTCTGACGGTTTGAACCCGGATTATCGGGTACTCCCCGGCGATCAGATAACGTTGAGGCTATGGGGGTCAACAGAGCTGGAACGTGTCCTGCCCGTGGATGCTCAGGGTAATATCTTCATCCCGTCGGTGGGCCCGACTCAGGTTGAAGGTGTGACTCACAGCCAACTGGACGCGGTTGTGAAATCCGCCGTTCGCAAGGTCTATCCGAACAATGTCAACGTCTATACCAATCTTCAGGGCGTTCAGCCGGTGGCGGTCTTTGTCACCGGTTTCGTTAACAAGCCCGGTCGATACGTAGCCGTTCCAAGCGATTCCGTGCTCTACCTGCTGGACCAGGCCTCAGGCATCAATCCGGATCTTGGCAGTTATCGGAACATCACCCTGAAACGGGATGGTGAAGTAATTGCAGATCTGGACCTTTATGACTTCATCCTTGATGGCCAGTTGCAGCATCCCCAGCTTCAGGACGGAGACACCCTGTTTGTCGAGCGTCGCGGACCGGCAATTACCGTGCTGGGTGATGTGGGCGCATCGAACATCTTTGAACTGCACGACGGGCCTCTGACCGGGGCCATGCTAACCGATATCGTGCCACTGTTGCCCGGCACTTCACACGCGCTTATCCGCGGTAAACGGGGCATAGAGCCATACTCGGATTACCTCGAGCTGCCCGGTTTTGAAAGCGCTGGTCTGGCAGACGGTGACGAAGTCATTTTCCTTGCAGACCAGCGTGAAAACAACCTCGTTGTTCAGCTTGAAGGGGCTTATCTGGGGCGTTCCTACTACGTAGTGCCAAAGGGCACCACACTTCACGAACTTCTTAATGGCGTAGCGGTGAATCCGGAGGAGACCGCCTACGAAAGCCTGTCTGTTCGCCGGGAAAGCGTAGCGGAAAGGCAGAAAAAAGCACTGGATGACAGTCTCCGTCGCCTCGAAACGACCTATCTTGGCGCCTCTTCCTCAACCGTCGAAGAATCCGCAATCCGGGCCCGGGAAGCGGAGTTGATCTCGCAATTCGTCCGCGAAGCAAGGCAGGTTGAGCCCAATGGCCGGTTGGTCGTGGCCCATGAGAGCAAGCTTGTTGATATCCGCCTGCAGGACGGTGACATCATCACCTTACCCCAGAGAACGGACTCCATTCTGGTAAGCGGCGAGGTTTATATTCCTCAATCACTCGTTTACGTGCCCAACCGAACCGTGAGTGATTATATCCAGGCGGCGGGAGGGTTCAGCCAGCACGCCGACGATGACCACATCCTGATCGCCCGGCAAAACGGCGAGGTGCGTGATGCCGGGGATGTACCTTTACGACCGGGCGATCAGATACTTGTATTGCCAAAAGTCGAAACCAAGAGTCTGCAGATCGCTTCCACCATCACCCAGATTCTTTATCAGATTGCCGTGGCAACCAGGGTGGCAATTGACCTCTAATGGCTGAAGTGTTGGTTCGTAATCCCTGGCGCGTGACGGCTCATGTCTGGCATGCGCTGTTTATGCGGGAGGCATTAGCCCGAGTAACCGCGGACAGGATTGCCTGGTTCTGGCTGATGGCCGAGCCCATCGCCCACGTAATGCTCCTGGTATGGGTAAGAACGCTGATAGGTCACGCCCGGCTCATCCCCGGTGCTGATTTCGTGCCCTGGCTAGTAGTAGGTGTAACCACGTTTATCCTGTTTCGCAACCAGATGAATCGTGGCATGAACGCCATCTCCGCCAATCGGGCGCTGTTTGCCTATCGGCAGGTTCACCCGGCGGATACCCTGTTCGTGCGGTCTGGCCTTGAGGGTGTGCTAAGCACCATCGTGATGCTGGTGCTTATCATTGTGTTTACGTTATTGGGCCAAAACCTGATCCCCAACAACTCTTTGTATGTAATCGGCCTGTGGTGCATGGTCTGGCTGTTCGGGCTCGGCGCCGGCCTGGTGTTTTCGGTGGTTGTTACCGTGCTTCCGGAGCTGCAAAAATTCATTTCGATGATCATGTTCCCGCTGTATTTTCTCTCGGGCATCATCATTCCGGTTCAGTATTTTCCCCAAGACATTCGTTATTACCTGTTGTTCAATCCCGTTCTGCATCTTATAGAAAATATCCGTTTCGGTTTCTTTGAAGGGTATCGGCTTGTTGATGGGGTAAACCTCCTATATCCAACCTGGTGGATTCTGGGCGCTCTGGTTTTGGGTCTGCTTCTCCAGGTCCGATATAAATTCAGATTGTTGGCCCAATGATTGAAGTACAAGACGTTTACAAGCGCTACCACGGCCCTTTTGGCGGTGACTGGGTGCTCAAGGGCGTAGACTTCACTATTCCCGGGAATGTCAGCGTGGGGATTGTTGGTCGCAACGGCGCAGGTAAATCCACGCTGCTGCGGCTGATTGGCGGTATGGATGCGCCAGACAAGGGCAAAATCACCCATCACTGTCGCGTCTCCTGGCCTATCGGCCTTGGCGGTGGTTTCCAGGGTTCCATGACCGGGCGGCAGAACGTCAAGTTCGTGGCAAGAATTCATGGTGGCAACGATCGCATCCCGGAGCTGATACAAAAAGTTCAGGATTTTGCAGAAATCGGCAAAGCCTTTGACCAGCCGGTAAAAACCTACTCCTCGGGCATGCGCAGCCGGTTGGCATTTGGCTTGTCTCTCGCCTTTGATTTCGACGTTTACCTCTCTGATGAAGCGACAGCCGTGGGGGACATCGCCTTCAAGAAAAAAGCGACCAAAGCATTCCATGACCGGGTGGGAAAGGCCAGCATCATCATGGTGTCCCATCAGGAGGGTATGCTGAAAGATCTGTGCCAGGCGGGCGTTCTGCTTGAGAGCGGAAGCGCCATCTGGTTTGACGACATCAATGACGCCATCAAGCAATACCATGAGAGCCTTGGTAAATGATCCGATTTCTGAAAAAAAACCCGTTCTGGCTGATTGCACTGATGGCTATTCTTGCTGTTGCGATCTACTGGGGACTATTGGCCACCGATCGTTTCGAATCCCGTGCACACTTTGTACTTCAGTCTCCGGAGATCAATCCGGCCAGCCTCAACGTCTCCTCTCTGCTTTCAGGTACAAGCGGCTCTGGGGACCTGCTGTTGCTCAAGGACCATCTGGAGTCCGTCAACATGGTTCGCAAACTCGATGAAAAGCTGGACCTAAGAGAACACTACACCTCAAATGAAATCGACTGGCTGTCGCGTCTTGAGAGCAAAGATGTCCCGATAGAAACCTTCTACCAGTACATGCAGGGCATGATTAAGGTTCATTTTGACGATTACGCCCAGTTGCTTCAGATTCGGGTTCAGGCCTACACGCCGGACATGGCAAAGGCTGTTACCGAAGCCTTGTTGGAGGAAGGTGAAAAGCATATGAATCTGATGGGCCAGCGGTTGGCTCAGGAGCAGGTCGATTTTATTGATCAGGAGGCGAAAAAACTGGAAGAGCGGCTGTTTTCAGCCAGAGACGCCATTCTTGAGTACCAGAATGAATACGGCCTGGTTGCGCCCACTCAGACCATTGAAGCCATATTTGCAACGGTTTCACGCCTCCAGGCGGAGCTGGCCCTGCTTGAGGCCCGCATCAAATCCCAGCAGAGCTACCAGAGTGAAAGCGCGCCGGAAGTCCGTCGACTGCGGAACGAGGCCAGAGCACTTGAGGAGCAAATCGAAATTGAGCAAAACAAACTGGCCCGGGAAAGTGGTGAATCACTGAACCGCGTATCTGCCGAGTACGAAACCCTGCAAATGCGTGCAAAATTTGCTCTCGAACTCTATTCAAATGCTCTCACGGCCCTGGAATCAACACGAGTAGAAGCTTCCCGAAAGCTCAAGCAGATATCGGTATTGGAATATCCCACGCTTCCGGAATTTGCCACACGCCCGGACCGCCTCTACAACATCACTGTTTTTACCATCATGGCGATTCTCATAGCGGCGATCGTTCATCTGATCGTCTCAGTGGTGAGAGATCATCGGGACTGATCCATGGCGGAATCAGAGCAAGTGGACCATGCGCCTGTTACCTGGCAAGCATTCGCAAAAAGTTATGGCCTGGAAAACCGGCCGGTTGTGGCTATCGGGTTCTACCCCCACTGGCGTGGCATCCTTGCCAGCTTTGTGCAGGGCGTAAAAATCCAGCATACGAATGACCTACGCAAGGTTCCTCAAGGTGCCGTTGTTCTCGTTTGGGGAAAAAGAGCAATAGGCGAACTGCCAGAAGACTGCCAGATCGTGAGACTGGAAGACGGATTCCTCAGGTCGGTCGGCCTCGGTGCCGAGTTTGCCAGACCGCTCTCGTGGGTACTTGACTTCAACCATCTTTACTTCGACGCAACCGGGCCTTCACGGCTGGAAAGCTTGTTGAACAGCCGTGAATTCACCGCTCAGGAGCGAGAAAGGGCACGAAAACTGCTTTGTACGATTCAGGAAAGCGGAATAACCAAGTACAACACGGGTGAAAGCTACTGGCGGCGCCCCGAGGGTGAGGAAAAGGTCATTCTGGTGCCCGGGCAGGTTGAGAGCGACGCTTCCATTCAGCTTGGTTCCCCTGACATTCAGCGCAATATCGCTCTCTTGAAAAAAGTCAAGGAATGCAACGCTAATGCATGGATCATCTATAAGCCGCATCCGGATGTGTTGGCCGGCGCCCGAAAAGAAGGCAAGGGCGAAGAGAATGCGCATTATTGGTGCAATGAAGTAATCACAGATGTAAATATGGCAGTCATTCTTGATCAGGTGGACGAAGTGCACACCATGACTTCCCTGGCGGGCTTCGAGGCACTTCTCAGAAATAAGCCTGTTACATGTTATGGTTTGCCGTTTTTCGCAGGTTGGGGACTGACCACCGACAAAATTGCCTGTGATCGACGTAAGTCTGGTTTAAAATTGTTAGATCTGGTTCATGCAGTACTTATCGATTATCCGGTTTATGTTAGCCGGCAAACAGGCCAATATGTATCTCCCGAGCAGGTCCTCGGCGAACTGGAACAATGGCGAGGGACGCCCCTATCATGGCAGGATCAGTTGAAAAAGAAAGCGCGCAAACTCATCAATATGGTGCGAGAGAAAACATAGTGATTTTCCAGAATCCGCCACATGGTGCGCCAGAGCGAGTTGCGATCGTTGGTACCCTGGTTGATACCATGCTTGGTTTTCGTGGTGAACTCATTAAAGACATGGTTGCCGCAGGCCATAAAGTGTATGCCTTCGCGACCGACTATGAGCCGGAAACCGAGGCTGCCATCCGCGCCATGGGGGCCACGCCTGTCCGCTATCGCATGAGCCAGCTGGGTACAAATCCTGTTAGCGACCTGATGGCTGTCTGGCAGCTGCGCAAACTGTTTATGCGCCACCGGATATCCCTGAGCTATTGCTACTTCTCCAAGCCGGCCATCTACGGCACTCTGGCCGCGCGAATGGCAGGCGTACCCAGGCGAATCGCTAAAATTGAAGGCCTCGGCCGGATTTTCACGGTGGGTCCGAGAGGAGACAGACTGCGAAAGCGCCTGATCCGCAAAGTAATGGCCGGGCTGTTCCGCTTCAGTCTGCCCATGGCCCACAAAGTCTATGTGCTTAATGAAGGTGATAAAGAAGACCTGCTGCGGTTCGGGGTAACTCAGCCAGAACCGGAAGTGCTTGGTGGCATTGGCGTCTGTCTTGAGCGTTATTACTTCTGCCCACCGGTTACCGACACGATCCGTTTTATCTTTGTCGCCCGCCTGCTGCATGAGAAAGGCGTTCGCTACTTTGTAGATGCCGCCAAAGCTCTCGGCAAACGTTATCCCCAGGCGGAATTCATCCTGCTCGGCGCCCCTGATGCCAAGCCCGGCGCAGTTGATAAAGCTGAGTTGAAGGAGCTGGTCAGCCAGGGGGTGGTCCGCTACCCGGGGGCGGTCAAAGATGTAACTCCCTGGCTGGCCCAAAGCAGCGTATTCGTTTTACCAAGCTATTACCGGGAAGGCGTGCCCCGCAGCACCCAGGAAGCTCTGGCCATGGGCCGCCCGGTAATCACAACAGATGTGCCGGGCTGCCGCAGAACCGTGCGGGATGGTGTGAATGGATTTCTCGTGCCCCCTCATGACCAGGAGGCCCTGGAAGCCGCCATGTTGAGATTCCTGAGGGAGCCCGAGCTAGTGCGGTCCATGGGGTTGGCCAGCTTCATCTTTGCGCAAGACAACTTTGACGTGCGCAAGATCAACCGCCGCATTCTTCGTGATATCGGTATTAC
>Ga0102943_1000324_pt1 | contig 32313 bp, 24 predicted proteins | sample SalPonC_black_MG_FD_78174 | JGI IMG/M metagenome (GOLD analysis project Ga0102943, IMG submission 78174) | Salt pond soil microbial communities from South San Francisco under conditions of wetland restoration - Salt Pond MetaG... | ecosystem: Environmental > Aquatic > Marine > Intertidal zone >...
GAAGGCACAATCGCCCGCCAGCAACAGCGCGTACTCCCCGCGGCGCGTCCCGGGATACACCGTCGCGTACTCGTCGAACCAACGGACCGCATCGCCGTGGCGGCCCTCGCGACGGTACGCCTCGGCCACGGCCAGCCGCGCCGACATCGACACCTCGCTCGGAGCATCGCCGTCGATCACGCGGGTGAGCTGGCGGATCCCGAGCGCGGTGTCGCCGTGCAGCAGGAAGAGTTGGCCGAGCGTCGAACGGATCGCCCACTCCAGGGGGCCACCGTCGGTCCGATCGAGGGTGGCCCGTGCCATCCCGATGCGTTGCTCGAGGTCGGCCTGCGAGATCTCGGCCTGCCTCCAGAGCACCCACGCCCGATCGGACCGCGTCTCGGCATCATGACGCGCTCGGCGCAGGCGCGTACGGACCGCCTCCAGCGCTGGATCGTCGCGATCGATGCCCTCGGCCACGCCGACTCCCCCGAGGACCGGCATGGTCCAGCCGTCGAAGAGCCAGGGTTCCCGCGGAGCCACGGCCTCGGCCAGGTCCTGGGCGACGAGCAGCAGCCGCGCGTGGTGCGCACCCATCTCACGTCCCGCGCGGCGTTCGGCGTCGGCCAGGGAACGACGCGCCTCGTGCCAGCTCTCGGCGGCACCCTGCTTGTCTCCTTCGAGTCCACGCATCAGGGCCCGCAGTTGCAGCGTGCGGCCGAACTCCAGCTCCATGCGGCTCCGTTGTTCCGGACGCGTCGCCTGCGCGATCGCCTGGTCGAAGAGTTCGAGGGCCGCGTCGAGGTCACCGAGCCGATCGCGGTGGATCAGCGCCAGTTCGTACGCGCGGTCCGCACGGTCGACGATCGTGTGCTCGGCCAGGTCGGCGAGCAGACGCGCGGCCTCGGCGGTATCGAGCAGCGGCTGGTGCTCGATCCCACGGACCGCGCGACGGGCCCGCGTCGCCTGAGGGGTCAGCGGGTGCTCGCGCACGATCCGATCGGCCAGGGCCAGGGCGTGTGTCCGGTCACCCGCATCGACGTAGGCGCGGATGGCCAGGAGCAGGGCCTGCGCCCGGTCGGCGTCCGCACGACAGATGTCGTGCGCGGTCATCGCGAACTCCGCGGCGAGGGTCGGCCGTTGCGCGTCGAGCGTGAGCCGCGCCTGCGCGATCAGCGCTTCGCCCCGACTCTGGTCGTCGGGCGCGGTGCGTTCCGCCGCGCGCCAGTGGTCGAGGGCCTCGACCGGGCGCCGTCTCTCCTCCGCCCAGCGTGCGAGGGTCGAGAGCGCCCGGTACGCGACCTCCGATTCCGTCGACCGGCCGAGAGCGCGCAACGACGGCACGGCGTCGCGTCCGTCGGTCTCGAGTCCGGCCAATGCGGCGTACAGCCGGACCCACTCGGCCGTCTCGGCCGCCGGGAAGCGATCCGTGTGCTTCCGAGCGGCTTCGAGCACGTCGTCGAAGCGCGCGGCCGCGAGACCGCAGCGCGCCATTCCCCGCAGCGCGGCTTCGGCGGTCTCGGCGTCGACGGCTTCCTCGGCCGCCTTCCGGTAGTTCTCGAAGGCGCTCTCCGGATTCGCGGACTCGAGGAGGGACGCGAGCTCCATGTGGGCCGTGCTGCGCAGGTCCGGGTCGACGTACGATTCGAGCAACCGACGGTAGGTCTCTCGCGCGTCGACCACGGCGCCCCGCTCCCGTTGCAGTTCGGCTGCGCGCATCAGACCACGCGCGCCGGCCCGACTTCCGGGGTACTCGTCGGCGATGCTCTCGAAGCGACGCTCCGCGCGTCGGGTGAACCCCTGCTGTCGCTCGAGCACGGCGAGTTCGTACGAGGCCTGCGCACCCACGTCGGCGGCGGGTCGGCTGGCCACCAGGCGCAACAGCATGCGGCGCGCTTCGTCGGGGCGGCCACTGCGGGCGAGCAGACGCGCCAGGCCCAGCTGGGCGTGCTCCACGTCCGCGTGCAGGGGATACCGTCGGGGAATCGACCGGTAGGCTTCGATCGCTTCGTCGATCCGCCCCACGTCCGCCAGCAACGCGGCGAGCGTCAGCGACGACGACGCGGCCTCCGGTGAACCGGGATGATCACGGACGAGTTGTTCCAGGGCATCGATGGCGAGGCGCTCGTTGCCCCGGTCTTGCTCGAGATCGGCGATCGACACCAGCAACGACGGGGTCCGCTCGTGGCGCGGGTGCTCGCGCACGAAGCGATGGGTCTCGTCGATCACCAGATCGTCGCGACCCTCGTCGCGCAGCCGATCGATGTAGTCGAGGTGTCGGTGTGCGCCCGCCCCCTCCGCGTCGGCGGCGTGCGACGTCCCGGCGAGGACCACGCAGGCCATCACCGTCGTGAGGACCGTCCACGACGCCGATCGTCGAAGGCTCCGTGCAACGAGCATGGATTCGCGTCCGTTCCTGGTGTCGGGCAACGATGCGGGACGCGGGACGGCACGACACACCGACCCCCATCAAGGTGTGATGATCGGACGGTGGCTCCACGTTCTTTAGGGGTGCCGCCGAAGCCGTCCGGTGCACCCGCCGGGCGGGCAACGGACATCTCCGGGTCAGGATTTCCGGGTCCGGGAAGGGATGACCACGAGGGGCCGATCGTGACCCGTGATTCCCGGCGGGGGGGAATGCTCCCCGGGTGCGCTCACGGGCTGGAAATCGGCCCTAAAGCCCGGTACCCGGCGTCCGATCAGCGAGGGCGGAACCGGGAGCGCCCTCGTGCTCCTCACACACCACGGAGGAAGAATCCTCCTGCTCCGACACCGGGGTCCCTCGATCCGCCGGGGATCCCATCGAAAGGTTCTCTCCATGAAGTGGTCCGCCCCCACCTTCGTCGCCACCGCCCTCCTGGTCCTGGCGGCCCCGGCCCAGGCGATCGACCTCGACACCAATGCGGTGGTGAACATCGTCGAGGGCATCGAGATCGTCGAAGACCAGCAGCTGAACTTCGGCACGCTCGCCCTGAACAGCGGAACGCTGTCGATCTCGTCGGCCGGAGTCGTGAGCGACCCGAACAATCTCACCGCCGACGGCACCTCGCAGCGCGAGGCGCTGTTCACCGTGACCTCGGTCACCGGCTCGGTGCTCGACGTCACGCTGGTTCCCGGCACGCCGCCGACCGGGCTGCTACTGCAGGCCATGCAGTTCGACTTCGACGGCACGACGGTCAACCCGCACACGATGGCCGGACCCTCCGCCACGCTGGCGGTCGGTGCCGAGATCGTGATCGATCGCACGTCGGCGAACACGGGCAACGGGCAGACCCTGCCCTACACCGTGACCGTCGCGTTCAACTGACACAGAGGAGTCCGCACGTCGATCGAGGAACGGGCCCGCGGAACCTACGCCTGCCCGGCGTCCTCGACCACGGCCAGCGAGGAGAGGAAGCCCGCGAGCGGAGGGGCCGCCGTCGTCGACTCGGCGAAAAGCACGTCGGCCGCTGCCTGCTCGCGCGTTGCCGCGAAGATCGCCGGATCGCGGCGCACCGCGTGCGCGATCTCGACGACCTGCCATGGCGTGCGCGCCCGGGGCAGGGGGTCGGTGACTGTCGTTCCCCCCGGATCGAAGACCGCGACGGCGCCGACCGTCCGCAGATGCCGCGCCCGCGCGGACAGGGCCGGTTCGCAGACGATCAGGGTCGCGGGGTGGGCGCTCGCCGCCCCGGTCCCCCCGAGGACGACGTGCACACGGTCCCGCGCTTCGGTGTCCGCCCGCGCGGCGCACCGCTGCCGGGCCCACACCGCCCCGGATCGTCGCCCCGGGTCGGGCCACAGCACCACGTCGTGCTCTCGCAGTTCGGTGACAACGATCGGCAACAGCGCGTCCCACACCTCGTCGGGCCACCGCTCGGCACCGCGGACCGACGGGTCGGAGGCCAGCACCACCGCCGGGCGATCCGCACGGCGCCCCTCGGCCCGGGGGACCGGCCACACCACGGCCTCCACCACCGGTCTGCCGGTCGCCGCCCACCGCCGCGCCGACTCCCGTGACATCGCCAGCAGCCGATCGAAGCCGTCGACGTCTGCCGGCACGCCTTCCACCGGCGCCGCCGGAATCCGCACGCGCTCCACCCTGCGTGGCAACGGTGCCAGCGGCGCCGCGGCCACACCGGCCGCCGCTCGCACGCGCGGCATCCGCGCGTCGCGGAGGAAGGGCTCGAGGTAGGAGGGGTCGATCCGGTAGACGCGGCCGTCGAGATCGACCAGGCACTCCCGCGCCGCGTCGAACAGAACGGGCGTGGTGCAGATCCACAGCAGTTCCACGCGCTCGAGGCCGCGGGCGGCGTGCACGAACTCGAGCACGCGGTCGAGGCCCACCGCCGCGTCGGTCAGGACGAGCACCTGACTCCATCGCGCCCCGTCCAGATCCCGCCGCAACGCCCGCAGGAAGACGGCGCTGGCCTCGTCGTGACGCCCCAGCACGTGCAGCCCGAGCCCCAGCCGCCACCACGCATCGGCGTCGTCAGGGCGATCGCGGACCCGCGCGCGATCCAGCGCGATCCGCCCGGCCCAGGCCCGCGCCGGATCGGCCACGAGCCGGCGCCGGGATCCGATCCCGGCGGGCGCGTGTCCCGGTTCCAGCAGCCTCCGCACGGGCCCGATGCGCTTCGGCTCCGTCATGGGCGGCAGTGTAGACCCCCGCCGGGCCCGAACCCAGCCCGGGTGCACGGATGACACATCAGGATCACAAAGTGGCAGTGGCGTTCCACGCCCCGAAGCCCTAGCATTGAAATTGATTTTCAACGGAAGGGTTCTCGGCATGACCAGCCTCGTCGACGCCAGCACGGGCACGCACGGTCGCCTCGCGGAAATCGGGGGCGAGCGCTCCTTCCGCCGCCGTCTCATGGAGATGGGGCTCCTGCCGGGAACGCCGATCCGGGTGGTGCGCCGCGCCAACATCGAGGGCCTCGTCGAGATCGAGGTCCGGGGCTGCCACCTGACTCTCCGGAAGTCCGAAGCCAGCGCTCTCCTGCTCCAGAGCTGACATGACCGACACGCGCACGGCCACCGGCACTCCCCTGGTGGCCATCGCCGGCAACCCCAACGTCGGCAAGACCTCCCTGTTCAATCGCCTGACGGGGCAGGATCTCAAGGTCACCAACTACCCCGGCGTGACGGTCGAGCGTCACGTCGGCCACACGCGCCTGACCGGCGCCGGTCACGTCGAGGTGCTCGACGTCCCGGGCACCTACAGCCTCTCGGGACGCAGCGCCGAGGAGCAGATCGCGATCCAGGCGATCGCCGGCCTCGAGGGCAACCAGACGCCCGACCTGCTGGTGATGGCCGTCGACTCCACCCAGCTCTCGCGCAATCTGTACCTGGTGCTGCAGGTGCTCGAACTCGGCGTCCCGACCGTCGTGGCGCTCACGATGACCGACATGTTGTCGCGCCGTGGCCAGCGTCTCGACGCCGAAGCGCTGGAGCGTGCGCTCGGCGTGCCCGTGGTGCGCATGGTCTGCCACCGCGGCGAAGGCGTTGACGAACTGCGCGCCGCCATGGACCGCGTGCTGACCGACCCGTCGCAGGGACGCCCGGGCTGGCGCTGGCGGCCCGAACACCCCGCGCTACTCGAGGACATCGACCAGGTCGCCCGGCTCGTACCCGAGAACTGGGCCGGCGGCAACCAGGACAAGCGCTGGGCCTTCGGCCTGTGGGCACTGCTTTCGCTCGACGACGAGGACGAACTGCAGTCGATCCCCGCCGAGCTGCGCGCGATCGTCGCCGAGCGCCGGGCACGCGCCGACGCCGACGGTCGCGAGATCGAGTCCCAGGTGATCCGCGGGCGTTACCAGTGGATCGACGAACACGCGGCCTCGGCCGTCATCTCGACCGCTCCGCCCGCGCGCTCGCGCACCGAGCGGCTCGACACGGCCCTGCTGCACCCGATCTTCGGTTTCGCCATCTTCCTGCTGGCGATGGGCGTGCTCTTCCAGTCGCTCTTCAGTTGGGCCGATCCCGCGATCGGTCTCGTCGAGACCGCCTTCGGCGCCATTGCCAACGGGATCGAGAACGTCATGCCCCCGTCGCTGGCGCGCGACTTCCTCGTCGAGGGCGTGATCGCCGGTGTCGGCAGCGTGGTGGTCTTCCTTCCGCAGATCCTGCTGCTGTTCTTCCTCATCGGACTGATGGAGGACACCGGGTACATGGCCCGGGTCGCTTACCTGATGGACCGCGTCATGAACAAGCTCGGCCTGCACGGTCGCGCCTTCGTGCCCATGCTCAGCGGCTTCGCGTGCGCGGTACCCGCCGTGATGGCCACGCGGACCATGGAGAGTCGGCGGCATCGCATGATCACGATGATGGCGATCCCGCTCATGACCTGCTCGGCACGCCTGCCCGTCTACACCCTGCTGATCGCCGCGCTCTTCCCGCCGACCACCGTCCTGGGATTCCTGCCCGTGCAGGGCATGCTGATGGTCGCGATGTACGTGTTCAGCACCATCATCGCGCTGATCGCCGCCGGCGTGATGGGCAAGTTCGTGTTCAAGGGACCGCAGGTGCCGTTGCTGCTCGAACTGCCACCCTACCGCGTCCCGCACTGGGCCAGCGTCCTGCGCATGATGTGGCAACGGGCGTCGCTGTTCCTGAGCGAGGCCGGCCGCGTGATCCTGATCTGCACGATCATCCTGTGGGTGCTCCTGAGCTTCCCGCAGAACCCCGCGCTCGAGACCGACTACGACGCCCTGCGCACCGAGACCGTGGCCGCCATCGAGAATCCGGCCGCCCAGGAAGAGGCCCTGGGCGAGCTCGAGGCCCAGGAAGCCAACGACATCTTCCTGCAGAGCTACGGCGCACGCCTCGGCCACGCGATCGAGCCCGTGATCGAGCCCCTGGGCTACGACTGGAAGATCGGCGTGGGCCTCATCGGCGCCTTTGCCGCCCGCGAGGTCTTCATCTCGACCATGGGCGTGGTCTACGGCGTGGGCGACGCGGTCGACGAGGAATCGGCCACCCTGCGCGAACACATCCGCAACGAGACCTACGCCGACGGCTCTCCCGTCTACACCCCGCTGGTCGGCCTGTCGTTGATGGTCTTCATCGCCCTGAGCTGTCAGTGCATGAGCACGCTGGCCGCCGTCTACCGCGAGACCAAGGCCTGGCGCTGGCCGGCCTTCCTCTTCACCTACATGACCCTGTTGGCCTGGGTGGCGAGCTTCGCGGTCTACCAGGGTGGCCGGGCACTGGGCCTGGGCTAGTCGCCGTCGCGCTCTACGCGCAGCGGTGTGCCCACCGCCTGGATCGCGATCTGCTCCTCGATCACCTCGATCATCTCCGCGAACTCGTCTTCCTCGAATCCGAAGGACTGGAAGACGATCCGCCCGTCGCGGTCGATCACCACGTTGCGCGGGATCGTGTGCTCGGCGTACAGCGCGTAGACGCTGCGGTCGACGTCGCCGGCCATCGGCAGGGCCGTCACCTCGTGCTTCTCGGCGAAGGGGACGATCTTCGCGTCGTCCTCCTCGCGGGCGATGCAGAGCATGGCGAAGTCGTCGCCGGCGAAGCGTTCGTACACGCGGTCGCGCAAGGCCGGCATCTCGGCGATGCACGGCGGGCACCACGTGGCCCAGAAGTTCAGCAGCACGACCTTGCCGCGCTGTTCCTCCAGGTCGAACACCCTGCCGTCGACCGTCGTCAGCGCGAAGGACGGCGCCGTCTGGCCGACCTCGGTCCGCGTGGCCTCGGCCGGGGTGGTCGAGGGAGCGTCGCTGCCCACCGCCGGCGTGGCGAGGGCGAAGACGAGGATCAGGGTGCGCAGCATGGGCGGGCTCCGGAACGGGGAAACGGGATTTCCGAAAGGATACGATGGACGAAGCGTGGCGTTCCCGTCGAGGGCGAAGCACGGAACGCCGGACTCAGGGAGCGGTCGGATCGGCGCTCGATGTCCCGAGGAAGGTCCGCGCCCGCTCCACCCGCTCGCCGAGCCCCGGGTGCGTCGACAGCCAGCCCCGGCCCCGGGATCCGGTCTCCGCGAGCAACCCCTCGAATGCCGTGACGAGCGCCTCCGCCCCCAGCCCCGAGACCGCACAGCCCTGCAGCGCGTAGGTGTCGGCCTCACGTTCGAAGGCACGCGAGTACCCCGTTTCGACCAGCATGGTCGGCAGCGCCCCCGCCAATGACAGGACGTCCACGACGTCGCCGAGGACGAAGGTCACCAGCGCCGTGAGCGATGCCCGATGCAGCGCCGCCCGCAGCGCATGACGGTGCCGGACGTGTCCGAGTTCGTGCAACAGCACCGCCAGGACGGGATCGTCGCCGTCGTAGAGATCCACGAGCTCGTCGGTGAGGACGATCGTGTCGCCGGGCAGCGCCATCGCGTTCGGCCCGATCCTCGACTTCCGGAAAACGAGCGAGGATTCCGGAGCGTCGTCGCCCAGGCGCGCGACGACGTCGCCGAAGGCACGACGGATCCGAGCGCGCTCGGCGGACGGCATCCGCGACGGCTCGAACGCGACACGGTCGAGGGTTCGCAGCGTCTGCCGCCCGAGCGCCCCACGGATGTCGTCGTTCAGACGCCCGGCCACGCCCTCCGCCGCCATCGGCACCCCGAACCGGAAGCCCAGGAAGACCACCAGCAGGAGCGCGAGCGCGCTACCGACGGCGAGCGGAAGACTTCGCTCCCAGCGTGTCAACCAGGGTCGCTCGCCCGGTCCGATGGCCTCCTCGAGCGGCCCGAGATCGGCCCCCGGCTCGAACTCCAGACGACCTCCGTCGTCGAGGCGCGCGACCCGCGCCGCCGAACCCAGCGCCGCCTCCAGCCGGAGGGCGCCACGGGGGATCGTGCGCACGGATGCGTCCGCGTCCGCGACGAGTTCGAGGTCGGGGGTGTGGGCGGGGAGGTGGAGGCGCGCGGTGACCACCCGTCCCGACCGCCCATCGTAGAATCGCGTCCCCCAGGTTCTGCCTCGAAGATTGTGCATCGCGTGCGCGAGCCTCCTCGGTCGGCCTCGTCCACCCTCACCAACCTCGACGTGTCATTGCACGGTCACACTTCCTGTACCGGGTCGGTGACAGCAGGCTGCCACCCGGGCCGTGCACAATCTCCGAGCCACAGAACACTAGAAGCCGAAGTCCAGATCGAAGACCTCGGACGCACTCTCCCCCACCGCATCCGGATCGTCCTCCGCCACCGCGATCACGTCGTCGAGCGATCCATGCCCCGAGACCTCCACCCGACTCACGCGGTAGCGATACAGCCGGACGATCGCGAAGGGCGTGAACATGCCGAGCGTCAGCACCATCAGCACGACGTTCTGCAGCACGATCCAGACGTACCGCGCGCCGCTGATGCGCGACCGGAGAGTCACCTGCACGGCGCGATCGCCGTCGCCGGCCTCGAACCGGGTCCCGTTCCAGCAATGGTCGGTGAGCTTGATCGCCGCGAAGATCCCGAAGCAGAACACGAGCAGATAGACGGGGACGGTCGGCAGGAACGCCCACATCGACTGGACCTCCCCACCCGGTCCACCTCCCTGCCCACCCAGCGCGACCGAAACAGGGGTCAACGCCATCGCCACGAGCAACGAGAGGAGGCCGACGAGGAGCGCCCCACCGAAGAGAACGATGTAGAAGAAGCGGGTGTCGAGCATCGCGGACGACCGCAGGCTCCCGTAGCGCACGTTGTCGTAGAAGTACTCCCGCCGCACCTTCTCGTACCAGGGAGCCGCGAGCCCGAGGCTCAGGCTGATCAATGGCGGCAGCACCATGTAGTAGATGTACGAGTCGCCAGTGGTGCCCTCGAACCGGAAGCGCAGGTTGCGGTACGCCGAATTCGCCAGGAAGAAGCGGATCGACTTGTACAACAGCCACGGGATCGACAGGCCGAAGCCCGCGAAGACCACGAAGGCGAGCAGCGGGTGCAGGTAGGAGAACGCGAAGTACAGGCCGACGAGAGCCGCGACGATCAGGTAGCCGGCGAGCAGACGACGCGGTTCGGCGACGTAGTCGAAGGAATGGCCGCCGAGGTGCGTGTGGCGATACAGGTACTTGCGCGAACGCACGTGCGCCCACGGCAGGAAGAAGCCCAGCGTGACGACCGTGAGCAGGAGGTTCACGATCCAGATCCCGAAGTACTCACGGCCGTTTCCGGTGAAGGCCGGGCGCTCGGTCCACACCTCGCCTCGCGCTACCGGCGGCCGCTCGGCCCTCGCCCTCGGAGGCGCGCCACGCCTCGCCAGTTCCCTTTCGATCCGGCGGACGCGGTCCGGGTCCACTCGCCGGTCGATCCCGGTGAGCGCCTGTTCCAATTCGGCGATCGAATACTGTGAATCGTCGGGTCCGTGCATGGTGGGCTCCCTGCGTCGAGTCCGTCCGCTCCGCGGTGACGGTCGTTCGTTCGGCCGCCACGGAAGTCCGGCGGCACGATGGGAGCCCTGAACCGTCGGGAGGGTGAGGATATCCCATGTCGGCGTACGGACCGAGGTCGACCGGACTCCGAAACCGTGATCCGACCGCTCGACGAAACGACCCGGGGCGCCACCCGGGACAGGTCTCGTTCTCGACATGGTCGCGGCCCGGCATCCTCCCTATCGTGGATCGTCGACGCTCGACCGAACCGTCCTCGCGCCCTTCGTCCATGCGGATCCTACGCACACTCCTGCTCTGCACGCTGATCTCCTGCTGCGGCCTCCCGGCGTCCACTCCCGCCGCCTCCGGCCACGACTACCTCTTCTACGAGGGGCGCACCTACGGCAGCGAATCCCTGATCCACCCGCTGCGCATGATCCTGCACGGCGGCTACGGGATCCTGCAGCTCGACAACCAGGACGCCAGTCCGTGGGACATCGACTACGAGAACGGCGTCGAAGTCGTCGGCCGCAGCCTGTTCGACCCCTTCGGTGCGATCCAGGAACACGGTTACTGGGAGTTCGTGAAGCGGGAACTCCTGCCCGTGAGCATCGACAACGACGGCGGGCAGTACTGGCCGAACTACATGAACCACCTCATCGGCGGCGGCATGAGCTACCGCATGATGGTCGACTGGTTCCACTACTACGGCTACCAGCACCCGAAGCTGTGGTCGGGTGGAACCGTCCTCGCCTACCACCTGCTGAACGAGATCGTCGAGGCGCGCGACGTCGACCACTGGAGCGCCGATCCGGTGGCCGACATGTGGATCTTCAACCCCGCCGGCATCCTCCTGTTCAGCCACGACGGCGTGGCCGGGTTCTTCGCCCACCGACTGCACATGCAGGACTGGTCGTTCCAGATCTCCTACGACGCGGGCCAGGAACGATGGGTGAACAACGGTCAGAACTTCTCGATGAAGCTCGACCTGCCGTGGTCGGACACGTGGCGGCTGTTCTACCACTTCGGCACGCACGCCGAGCTCGGCGTGTCGTACCGCCTGCCGAACGGCGACGAGCTGAGCGTCGGTGCGGGGCTCGTGGCCAAGAACCTCATCCCGAGCGACGGGAACTTTCGCACCGTCGACCTCGCGCGCACGGCGGGAATCTGGTGGGACCGCGACGGCTCGCTGCTGGCCTCTCTCGACTGGGCGAACGACAAGGCCTACCGCCTGCGGACGAACGTGTACCCCGGCGTGGTGGGCATCGGCGACGTGCGTCCCGGGTTGTTCGGGATCCTGCATCGTGACGGTGACGTCACGCTCGGCTTCACGTTCCGGTGGATGCCGGTGGGACTCGGGGGCCGGCGCTAGGCGTCCGCGCCGACCGCGTGCAGCACGCCGTCGCCGGCGAAACTGTCGACGATCCCCCGCACGTCGTCGGGCGTCGCCCCCACCGCGCCCGCGTGGCGACACAGCGCATCGAAGTCGACCGGCATGCGGCATCCATCGAGGACCGTGGCCAGCTCCGGTGACACCGCTTCGAGGCCGACGTCGCCGGTATGGCCGAGCACGAGCACGCCATCGCGGGCGTCGCTGCGGGCCGGATCGGGCAACGTCAGCCCCTCGTCGAGCACGGCTTCGGGGAGCCCCGACGGGTGTCCCCGCAGAGTGCCGAGCACGTTCGCGAACGACACCACCGCGCCCTCGACGGCGAAGACGATCTCGACGCCGGGCGCGAGCACCCATGCGCCCTCGCCCGCCGCTTCTGGCCCGCGGCGCTCGAAGCCCCGCCGCGCGCCGACGATTCCGCGTTCGATCGGATGCTCGGCCAGGGTCGTCGTCGTGTCCGTTTCGGTCGTGGCCTCGTCCGACGCAAGCCAGTCGCCGAAGCTCTCGGCCAGGGTCGAGCCGATCTGCACGTCGTGATGGAAACGCTCGCTCGAGAAGTAGGAGTCGAGCCGGGCACCGGCTGCGTCGGATCCGAGCGCACGGACCAGGCGTGCGCAGGTCACCGGATACTCCTCGAGCAGTCCGGTCAACGAACGCGCCCGCCGGTAGGGGTCGACCGACCACGCGCGGCGGTCCGCGCGCACGAGCCACGCACGCTCGTCGTCGCAGACGTCGCAATCGGCGGTGGCCACGTGCGGATCGGCGTACACGCGCTGCACGAACGCCGGGTCGTACAGCATGCGCACGATCACGTGCTGCAGGGCGATGTGGCTCATGGTCGCACCGCCAGCGTGGAGTCGCCGAGCGTGCGCTCGATCCGCGCGAAGCCGTCGACCACCGCCTCGAGCGGGTTGCGCTCGCACTCGAAGACCACGGCCTTCAGGTTGGGCGTCCGCGGAGCGAGGTGTTCGAGCAAGTGCCAGGTCTCGAGCAGGACGTCGGTCGTGTGCGAGTCCTCGACGAAATCGTAGCCCTCGTGCGTGCGCTGCACCCCACCGGCCACGTGCATCTCGACCACGCGCTCGAGAGGGAAGGCATCGACGCCGGTGAAGGCGTCGTGCCCGGCCGTGCGCTGGTAGATCGCCAGGTGGGCCACGTCGAGCAGCATGCCGGTGTCCGCCCGTTCGCACACCCGGGCGAAGAAGTCGAGCAGGTGCAATGGACCCACGTACACCGAGCCCGGCGGATTCTCGGGCAGGACCTCGTGGCCGGTCTCCTCGCGCAGACGGACGATGCCCTCCGCCATGGCCGACGCCGCGTCGTCGCTCAGTACCGGCGGCAGCAGGAGCATCTGCCCGCGACCGCGCGGGCCGAAGTGCCACAGACCGGCGTCGCCGCACATCCAGGCCGGCTGCAGCTCCGCGGCGATCGCGCACACCTCGTCGAGCCACCGCGCGTCGAGGTCGCGCGGGTCGTCGAGGTTCACGTCGAGGAAGTGGTAGGTGGTCGGCCGACCGGCCGCGGCCCAGGCCCGGGCGTCACGGTCGAGTCCCTTGGAGGTCTCCACGCCGACCTCGAGGAACTCCGCCCAGCGCGGGTGTTCGCGACGGAGGGCCTCGACGTCGAGTCCGCCGGGGGCGTCGCCAGCGCCGTATTCGGTGCTCACGCCGATGCCGAGGCGGGGGAGGTGTTGGACGCGTTCGGAGAAGTCACTCATGGTCGCGGAACGGTAGTGCAACCCGATGGTTGTGGCTCGGAGATTGTGCACTCTGCCACTCGGCCATCGGATGTCCCGGAACCGGGACGTCGAATGTCACCGTGGGGTGACGAAGTCGGCGACGGAGTGCGAGAACAGAGGCCCTTCGGCCCCTCGCTCCCGGTGTGCACAATCATGGAGGCACATCGTACTGCCTGAGTCGGCGGTAGATGGTTGCGGTGCCGATGCCCAACCGCCGCGCCGCCTCGCTGCGGTTGCCGCCCACGGCGTCGAGGACGCGCAGGATGTGTTCACGCTCGACTTCGGCCAGTGTCGCCAGCACCGAGGTTTCCGGCGTGCTTCCTGCGGACGGGCCGCCAGGCTCCGGGTCGGGGGTCGGCTCCGGGTCTGCGGTGGGCTCCTGTTCGGTCACCGGACGCGGAGCCGGGCTGGAGTCCGGACCCGTGCCGGCCGCGGTTCGCCCGGCCGCGATCCCGTCCGGCAGGTCGTCGACCGTGATCAGGTCCGCCGCGGCGATCGCCACGGCGTGCTCGACCGCGCTCTCGAGTTCGCGCACGTTGCCCGGCCATTCGTACTCCGCGAACGCCCGCTGCACCGCCGCGTCGAAGCCCTGGACCTCGGACCGGTCGAGACGTTCTCGGCTGCGGTCGAGGAAGTGTCGCGCCAGCGGCAGCACGTCGGCCCGGCGTTCGCGCAGCGGCGCCAGGGCGATCTCCACTCCCTTCAGTGCGTGCAGGAGATCGTCGCGGAACGCGCCCTCGGCCGCGAGGGCGTCGAGATCCCGGTCGCTGGCCGCCACGATCCGCACGTCCACCGGGCGGGGCGTGTCCTCGCCCGCGCGCCGGACCGCGCCGTCGCGAAGGACGTCGAGCAGACGTACCTGCAATGCCGACGGCAGGGCGTCGACCTCGTCGAGGAACAGCGTGCCGCCGGCTGCCGCCTCGAACAGCCCCGGTCGGGCGGGGCCCGCGCCGTCGAGGGCGCCGTCGGCGTGGCCGAAGAGTTCGCTCCCGAGCAGCGGGGTCGGCCACGACCCACAGCGGACGACCAGGAACGGATCCTGTGCGCGAGGACCGTGCGCGTGGATCCGCCGGGCCAGCGACTCCCTCCCCGTTCCGGACTCGCCCGTGAGCAGAACGGCGACGTCGTGGGGCGCGACCCGCAACGCCCGGTCGAGCGCCCGCTGCGTCGTCGCGCTGCGTGCGATCAGTGCGTCGCCCTGGTCGTCGTCGGCGGCCTCCCACGCCCGACGGCGCGCGGCCCACCGGCTCTCCTCGGCGACCAGCCGCTCGCGCAGCACACCGAGGGCGGCCTGCAACGAGCCCGCTTCGTACCACGGCTCGATCTCCTCGATCTGCGTGCCCCAGTCCTCGCGGGCGCGGGCGATCACGTGGCAGTGCGCGTGGCCCGCTCCGCGGCAGCGAGTCTCCACGGCGAAGACGTCGCGCTCGAGCGCACGGCTCAGATAGCCGCTCACGAAGGCGGTCAGGGTCCAGCACACCGCTTCGGTCGCGGTGCCGAAGTGCCGTTCGTGCTGTTGGGCCTCGTAGCTGCGGTGCCAACGGGCCTCGGCGCGGTTGCGGGGGTCACTGCGTTTCGTCGGTCGGTGGTCGACCAGGCCCTGCAGCCGGTGCAGCACCCCGCCGGCCCGCTTCCACTCGCGCAGGTCGTCCCAGGGAATGGCGTGGCGGACGGCCTCGGCCGTCTGCCAGCCGTGGGCGTGGCCGAAGCGGGTCAGGACGGCGCGGGCCGCGGTCGCGCCCAGGAGTTCGACCAGCTGGGCACGCAGCAGCCCCAGGGCGTCGGCGTCGAGCAAGAGCGCCCGCCGACCGGCAAAGGTGATCGCGCCATCGGACCCGAGACCCTCCAGCAGGTCCAGCCGGCGGATGTCGTCGAGGCGCATGGGACTCCGGGCCGCAACGGGAATTCATTCTGATTCGATCAGATCGAGAATACGGTGTCCCGGCGCCGAATCAAGCCGTGAACTCGTGCGCGTCGGTGCAGAATGATTCCGGATCCGCCGGCCTGGAAGAACCGCAGGCACGGGCGATCCACCGACGCCGACGAACCGCCGACGCGGGGGCGTCCCCCGGCCGACCCGGACCCGCCACCGCCTACCAGCCCGGTGCGATCACGAACCCGAAGTCCAGGCCCACGTCGTCGCGCTGGAAGGGGTGGGCCAGGTGGAACTCCAGCGGCAGCGCGCCGAAGAGCGCGACCCGCGCGGCGACACCGGCGCTGAAGACGGGCACGCGGTCACGGGTGTCGGTCTCCCAGGCGATCACCGGCGTGTCGCTCTTCGTCCACGCCACTCCGCCGTCGAAGAACAGGCTGATCTCGGTGGGCAGGGGCCCGCCGTCGATCACGCCGTAGCGATCGCTGCCGAACAGCTGCAGCCGCCACTCGACGTTCACCACCCCGATCCGCGATCCGACCAGCCGGTCGAACTCCGGGCACTCGCCGTCGGGGCAGTCCTCCGAGCCGAAGTCCCCGGCATCGTAGCCCCGCACCAGCGTGGGGTAGCCGAGGTACAGGCTGCTGAATCGATCGTCCTCGGCGTCGTCGCCGTAGCGTCCGTAGTGCATCAACCGCACGGCAACGGTCGACGGCTCGAAGGGCTGCTCGTAGTGCCGCGCATCGGCGAGCACCGTGTGGAAGCGCACCGAGCCGAAGGTCGGCCCGTACTCCAGCCGCAGGCGCGTGCCCATGACCGGGCTGGTGAACCCGAAGAACGATGTGTCCTCGACCAGCGCCACCGAGGGCTGCACGAGGGTCAGCCCGGCGGGATCGTCGGCGTCGAAACTGCGCTGACCGAGCACCCGGCCCTGCTGGTCGAGGACCAGTTGCTCGATCCGACTGTCGAAGTGGTAGTAGGCGACCCCGCCCCCGAGTTCGACCCGGCGCGTCCTCGAGAAGGGATAGCTCAGGAATCCCTCGGCGCGCTCGACGGTCGTGCGCAGACGCTCGCGCTCGAGCACGCCCACGGTCTGCTCCCCGCCCTCGGGTCCGTCGACCGTGTCGGTCCGCTGGCGGTAGACGTACGTGCGGTAGGGGATGTGGCTCACGCTCGCACCCCAGTTCCAGCGGCGGCCCACGTCCGTGTAGGTGACCTGCGCCCCCGTGTCCGCGATGCCTCCGTCGATCTGGGCGGCCATGCTCAGCTGGTGGCGCCCGAGCATGTCGCTGAACCGCGCGGCGACCCCCCCGCTCAGCCGGGTGCCGAACCGATCGACCGCCACGCCCGCGCCACTCGATCCGATCCAGTCGAGCGAGAGCGACGGTCGGTAGTCGCTGTGGCCGAAGGCCCGGTCGGCCGGCGGCAACCCACGGGTGGTGTCGCGCAGTCCGCGTTCCACGGGACCCTCGTCGGTGCGCTGCCAGTCGGGGATCACCGCCACGTCCGATGCTTCGCCGTCGGACGACACCGTGACCCCGAGGTCCTGCGCCCAGATCGAGTAACCCCCGGCCTCGAACACGTCGTAGAAGATCGTTCCCGATCCGCGTGCCAGGCCCATGGACGGCGACATCGGGCTGATCGCGTGCACGCCCGTCGCGAGGTGGGTCTTGCGCTCGACCACGCCGGTGTCGAAGTCGACGAGGTAGAGGTCCTGGAAACCGTGGCGGATGCCGCGCACCAGCAGCCGGCCGTCGTCGGTGAGCGCGGGATCGGTGTGGTCGGCGTCGGGTCCGAGCGGCCGGTGGACCTCGACCCGGGAAGGATCGTCGACCCACAGGAGACCGATGCCGGTCTCGTCGAACACCAGGTCCACCATGTCGGTCTCCCCGCCGCGGTCGGTGACGAAGGCGACACGGTCGCCACCGGGCGCCCACGTCGGTTGCAGGGCTGCGTAGCGATCATCGGTCAGCTGCTGCACCGCTCCGGATTCGACCTCGATCACGTACAGATCGCTGGCCCCTCCGCTCAGGCCGCTGACGACCACGCGGCGGCCGTCGGGAGACCAGTCGGGCGACGCGATCGCGTCGACACCCTCGATCCGCAGACGCCGTTGCTCCTCGCCGCTCTCTCCGTCGACGATCGACAGCTCGTTGCGTCCCTCGTGGTAGACCACGAAGGCGAAACGGTCGCCGTCGGGAGACCATGCCCCGGCCGAGTCGATGAAGCGCAGCGCGCGCAGATGCGGATTCGACGTCACCTCGGTCAGGCTGCGAACGATCTCGCCCGTCTCGGCGTCGGCCAGGAAGAGCTCGATGCTGAACAGGTCGCGCTCGCTGAAGAAGGCCACCATCCGGCCGTCGGGACTCGGCTCGGGGCCCACGTTGATCTCCTGCTCGTCGGGGATCCGCGCGACGACCTCGCGGGCGTTCTGCGGCTCGAGCGAGCGCCGGGCGCCGGTGTCGCCGTAGACCTCCCGCAGCGACCGGTGCCAGTTCTCGACGAAGGTCTCGGGATCCACCCCGAGAACGCTCTCGATCCCCACCTCGACGCCGTCGCGCAGACTGGTCACGAAGAAGGCGCGGACGGCGTCGTCACCGCCCCGCGACGCCACGTACGACCACACCGCGTGCCCGAATCGATAGGGGAAGTAGCGCGGATCGCGCGCCAGGTCGTCGAGGTCGGGAAGCTCGTCACGCAACACCGCGTCGCGCAGCCACAGCGCCGTGTGTGCGTCGACGGGTCCGATCGACAGGTACTCCGACATGCCCTCGACGAACCACAGGGGAATGTTGCGCAGACCCTGCAGGCGGCCGGTGGCCCGCTCGATCATGTCGTACTGGAAGACGTGGACCAGTTCGTGGCCGAGAACGTGATCGGTCTCGGCGTACGAAGCGGTCAGCGGCATCACGATGCGATTCTTGAAGCTCTCGGTCACTCCGCCCGTGCCCTGGCCGATCGTGCCCGAGATCACGTTCGTCTGCTGGAAGTCGGTGTCGTCGGCGTACAGGACGATCGGCTTGCGTTCGGCGAACTCGTGGTCGAGCAGGTCGGAGTGCCGCGCGTACCAGCGTTCGGCCATGCGGCCGAAGTCGTGCACCGATGCGGCCGATTCGGGGTAGTGGTAGATGTCGAAGTGCTCGGTATGGATCACCTCGAAATCGAACTGCTCCCAGGTGACCTTGTTGCGACCGAAGTACTGGGCCGACGCGTCGACGGCGACGCTCGCGACCACCAGGGTCAGCAGGACCACGTTGCACGTTCGCTGGATCATGTTCACGGTACCTGATCGGGGTCGGAGGAGGTGTCGTCCATGCGGTGCTCGACCGCGCCGAGCACGAGCAGGATCAGGAGGGCGAGGCCGGCCGTGACACCCGCGATCACGTAGTGGCCCCCTCCGCACGCCGCGCCGAGCGCACCCGCGACCCAGATGCTCGCCGCCGTGGTGAGCCCGTGGACGGAGTCCCGGTCGCGGATGATGGTGCCCGCACCGAGGAAGCCGATCCCTCCCACGAGTCCCTGCAGGAAGCGAAGGGGGTCGACCCGACTGACGTCGGAACCGGCCTCGACGATCGCCGCGTGCAACTCGAGGGCGATGAGCGTGAAGGCCGCGGCGCCCAGACCGACCATCATGTGCGTGCGCAGGCCGGCGGGCTTCTGCTGCCACTGTCGCTCGAGACCGATGATCCCCCCGGCTGCCAGCGACAACGCGAGACGGACCACGATGTCCTGGGTCGACGGCAGGCTCTCCACGGTAGGGGCTCCTCTCGGGGGTTCGCGGCGACAGCCACCCGCGCAGCTGCGCCCACGGTGCACCGTGGGCTCGGCTGCCGGTACCGTTCCCGCGCCCGGTCCGCAGGCAGGGAGGACCACCGAGAAACGGCCAGGGCGTTTCCCGAACCTATCATTTCGATCGGATCCGCCGGTCGTTGCCGATCATTTTGATAGACACACGGCGACGTACACCGCGGGATCGCGGCGTCGGGGGGAACGACTGGCGAAGAGGGCGCAGGACCCGGGGTCAGCGCCCCTCGCCGTATCGTGCCTTCAGTCCCGACCAGGACCGCTCTTCGGTCGACACGATGCCGTCGAGCACCGCGGACCGGTCCTGGCCGTCGACCCGGATCGGGCCGGCCTCCGCCGACAGGTCGACCGTCAGCAGGGTGGTGACGAAGAAGGGGTCGCCCGACAGCTCCATCTGCACCGCCTCGAAGCTCCCCTCGGGGATCGTCACCGTTCGGGGTGCTCCGACGCGCACGTAGAGATTGAACGAGACCCCTCCGGCCGTTCCCTGGAGGAGCTGGGTGTTGCCCCCGGCCCAGGCGGGGTCGAAGAGCACCTCGTCGGGCTCGAAGACCAGGCTCAACGCGGGCTCCACCTGGCCGGGGCAGAACAGTGTGGCGGTGTCGACGGTGAGGCGTCCGTTCGGTTCCACGTCGGCGACCCAATCGATCACGCAGCCCTGGCCGATCACGACGAAGGATGCGCGCCCGGCGTCGAAGGGATCGATGGCGAGCCGGGACTCGTCGGCCACGTTGCCGAACACGTAGGTCCGCGGTGCGTCGTCGGGCCAGTAGTCGGCGGCCGGAGTCGGCGTGGCCGCCGCCACGAGGAACATCAGGAACAGGGCGCAGGAGACCCACCGGGCGGCGGTCGCCGCCGGGGGCCACGAAGTCCTCATGATGACGTCTCCGCAGGGGGATTCGGGACGGCGACAAGAGTAGGCGATCGTCGCCCGCCGAGGCAAACCGGCTACTGCTCGCTCAACCGCTGCACCGCGTCGCGGGGGCCGACGGCCACGACCATGTCACCGAGTTGCAGCTCGGTGTCGGGTCCTGGAACCATCTCCACCCTCTGATCGGTGAGCGATCCGTCCCGCCGGCGACGCAGCATGACGATCTGCACACCGAGCGTCCGGCGCACGTCGAGTTCACGCAGCGATCGGCCCACGAAGGACCCCGGCACGTCGACCTGCTTCATCCAGTGGTCCTCGCCGAGGTGGATGGCGTCGGCCTCGCTGCTCGAGAGACCACCGGCGAGTTCGGCCACCATGTCGCGCTTCATCAACTCGCGATGGTAGGCCTCGAGCAGGTGTGCACGCGTGACGGTCCCGAGGAAACGACGCGACTCGAGATCGGTGACCACCGGCAGCTCCTCGCGGTTCTTGCCACCGAAGATCCGCATGACACGATCGAGGTCGTCCTCGGGCGTGACCACCGGAACGTCGTCGCGCGCGAGGTCGGCGGCGATCACCAGATCACGCAACGTTCCGGCGTCGACCAGGGCATTGCGCATCTCCGGGGTGCCGATCGCGCCGACCAGGCGGTCGTCGTCGTCGATCACGTAGAAGTAGGTGACGCCGTCGCGCGTCGCGGCGTCGACGATCTCACCGAGGTGCGTGGACGGCTGCACCGTCGCCGCGTGCTCGTCCATGACCTCGTGCACACGCAACGAGCGCAGGACGTTCACCTCGCGGCCCGCGCTCAGGTCGATCCCGCGGCGCAGCAGCTTGTGGGTGTAGATGTTGGCCTTGTCCAGACGGGTCGTCACCAGCGTCGACAGGATACACGCGGCCATGAGGGGAACGATCAACGAATAGTCGTAGGTCAGTTCGAAGATGATCAGGATGGCGGTGAGCGGCGCGTGCGTGGCACCGGCCACCACCGCTCCCATGCCGACGAGCGCGTAGGCCCCGATCGGTCCCGACCACTCCGGCATGATCTGGTTGGCCACCCATCCGACGAGACCGCCGGTCATGGCCCCGATGAAAAGTGATGGCGCGAACACACCCCCCGAACCACCGGCCGCCAGCGTGACCGACGTCATCAGGACCTTCACCACCAGGAGGACCCCGAGCATCCGCAGCTCGAGCTCACCGCGCAGCGCGCCCTCGATCGCCTCGTAGCCCACGCCGAAGATCTCGGGGAACTGCAGGCCGACCACGCCGACCACGGCGAAGCCGATCGGCGTCAACAACCAGCCCGGCACCGGGAGTCGCTCGGCGACGTCCTCGAAGCCGTAGAGGACCCGCACGAAGGCCACCGCGACCACGGCCGCGACCACACCGAGCACGGCGTAGGCGAGCATCTCCACCGGGTGCCCCATGCCGTAGTCGGGCACCACGAAGGCCGGGACGTCGCCGAGGTGCACCCGGGCGACGACGGTGGCGACGACCGAGGCGATGACGATCGGACTGAAGGCGCTCACCGCGAAGTCGCCGAGGATGATCTCGACGGCGAAGATCGCGCCGGCGATCGGCGCGTTGAAGGTGGCCGCGATGCCGGCCGCTGCGCCGCAGCCGACGAGTGTGCGCAGGCGCCGGCCACTGACCTTCAACACCTGGCCCAGCGTCGACCCGAGGGCCGCACCGATCTGCACGATCGGTCCCTCGCGGCCCACCGAGCCTCCGCTGGCGATCGACACCGCCGAGGCCAGGCTCTTCACGATGACCACGCGAGCACGGATGAAGCCGTGGTTGAGCGCGACGGCGGCCATGACCTCGGGCACGCCGTGACCCCTCGCCTCGCGCGCGAAGAAGTGCACCAGCGGTCCCACGATCGCCCCGCCCACCACCGGGACCAGGACGACCCACCACCACGGCTTGTCGCGGACGAGATCGAGGGTGAGGGGGACCTCCGACCAGGCGACCTCCTGCAGGGAAGCGATCAGCCAACGGAAGGCCACGGCACCGTAGCCGCCGAGGACCCCTACGACGAGGCCGGCGACCACCATGAAGGTGCGCTCGCTCATGCGCAGGCGCGCGAGTGGACCCCCGAGGGCCCGCGTCGAGACGATGTCGCGGTCGTGGTCCATGGGAATCCCGGTCCGAGCGGAAAGCTCGCAGCCTAGCACCATGGCGCGAGGACCGCACGTGCGAGGGGGCGCCTCGCCGGAGACGCCCCCTCGCCGATCCTCCGATCGGTGCGGCTCGTGGTGTCGGTGATCGGTTCCGCTCGACGGGGCGCTGCGAAACCCCGGTTCGGTGCATCACCCGGCCGGTCTCGGCACCGGGGCCAGGCGCGGGATCGGTCGGTCTCCGTGGGGCCGCCGCGGGAGGTGTCGCTCGGGGCAGGGTGTGGGGCAGCGGGAGCACCGACGCCGCGCACCCTAGCGTTCCTGCGTGAAGCTACCCTGAATGCCCGATGAAATCCCGCCGAAGCTACGGCCGAAGGCCACAACAGTAGAGCCCCAGGTCGCCCGAGCGACCGTCACTCTTCCAGACCGAATCCACGTGCAACCCGTTGTTTTCCAATAGTCTCACCATGGTGTCCGGCTCGAAATGGTGGACGTAGCGGACTCCCCGGCCGCCCTGGCGCCAGTCCACGAGCAGGTCGCCCGGTTCCACGGCGTCGTCGTCGAGGTCGATCGTCGACCAGGGGAGGATCCGATCGGCGAAGCGCGGCCGGTGCAGGATCTGCCAGACCGACACCGCCCACCGGCCGCCGAGCTCGAGACAGGCGGCGAACTCGCGGACGAAGGCGGCCCGCTCCGCGGCGCCCGGCACGTGGTGGAGCACCGAGAAGCTCACCGCGTGGCCGAAACGCCCGACCTCGCGGTGCCACGGCGTGCCGACCAGGTCGACCTCGCGCAGGTCGAAGCCCGGCTGGTCCGGGCGCGGACGCGCACCGAGCAGCGCCGCGGCGTTGTCGAGGCCCAGGTAGCGCGACCGACCGTCCACCCAGGCCGGTCCGAGGGTGCCGTCGACCCACGCGTGACCCACCCGGGCATCGCCGCAACCCACGTCGAGCAGGTCGCCCACCGCACCCCAGCGTTCGAAGGTCGCCACGATCCCCGGGTGCAGTCGGCTCCGCGACGCCGAGAACTCTCCGGCGAATTCCTCGTAGAACGCACGGTTCAGGGCGACCAGACGACGAACGATGGCACGGTCCACGGTCTTCTCGCTATCCTCTGCACATGAAGCGACCCACCGATCTCTCCGCGACCGCCGTGGTCGAACTCGGCGAACGCCTCGGTCCCGCCCTCGACACCATTGCGGAACTCCAGCGCGTGGACGACCAAGCCGTCCTCAAGGTGCTGCGCGCGCACCCGCGCCCCGGCGGAGGACTCTACCGCAAGAGCGAGCTCGTCGCCGCCTACCAGCACCAGGTGCGCGCGGGTGTCCGCACGGCCGACGACGAACTGCTGCGCCGGATCCGCATGAAGCCCGTGCGCACGCTCTCCGGGGTGACCCCGGTGACGGTCCTGACCAAGCCGTGGCCGTGCCCCGGCCGGTGCATCTTCTGCCCGACCGACGTCCGCATGCCCAAGAGCTACCTGCACGACGAGCCGGGGGCCATGCGCGCCGAGCAACACGGCTTCGACCCCTTCGAGCAGGTCGCCTCGCGCATGGACGCCTTCGAGGCCAACGGACACACCGCCGAGAAGATCGAGCTGCTCGTGCTGGGCGGAACGTGGTCGAGCTATCCGCGGGACTACCAGGAGCACTTCCTCCGCCGCTGCTTCGACGCCATGAACGGCCGCGACGCGGCGTCGATCGACGAGGCCCACGCCTGGAACGAGAGGGCCGCGCGCCGTAACGTCGGGCTCGTGCTCGAGACCCGGCCCGACCACGTCGACGCCGGCGAGATCCGGTGGCTGCGCTCGCTGGGCTGCACCAAGGTCCAGATGGGCGCCCAATCCCTCGACGACCGCGTGCTGGCGATGAACCGGCGCGGGCACACCGTCCAGCAGATGCGCGACGCCATGACCCGGCTGCGCGCCGCGGGCTTCAAGCTGGTGCTGCACTGGATGCCCAACCTGCACGGCGCCACGCTCGAGAGCGACCGCGAGGACTTCGAACGCCTGTGGAGCGACCCCGCGCTGCGCCCCGACGAGATCAAGATCTACTCGACCCAGCTGCTCGAGAAGGCCGAGCTGTACGAGGTGTGGGAGCGCGGCGAGTACCGGCCCTACGACGAGCAGGACCTGATCGAACTGATCATGGACTGCAAGGAGCGCGTCCCGGAGTACTGCCGGATCAACCGCGTGTACCGTGACATCCCCGGCGGGAACGTGGTCGAGGGCACGCGGCTCACCAACATGCGCCAGGTGATCCAGGACCGCATGCGGCGCGAGGGGCGCGCGTGCCGCTGCATCCGCTGCCGCGAGGTCAAGGGACACACGCCCGAGGTCGTCGAAGCGAACGACCGGCGCTACGACACGATCGGGAGCGTGGAGCACTTCCTGTCGTACGACACGCCCGAGGGCGCGCTCGCCGGCTACCTGCGGCTGTCGCTCCCACACGAGCCGGGATGCGCGCTCGGCAGGTCCCTGGGCATGGACGAACTCCACGGTGCGGCGCTCGTGCGCGAAGTGCACGTGGTCGGACCCGCCCAGGAACTCGGCCGCCGCGGCCACACGCGGGCCCAGCACCGCGGCCTGGGGCGTCGTCTGCTCGAGAGCGCCGAGGACATCGCGCGGTCGCAGGGTTACCGCCGCATGGCGATCATCGCGTCGGTCGGCACGCGGCGCTACTACCGCGCCCGCGGCTACGAACTCCAGGGGACCTACATGGTCAGGGATCTGTCGCGGCCGCTACCGCCCGAAGACGCGGGTTCCTCGGCCTCGGCCTGAAGCAGTTCGCTGCCTTCGCCGACCTTCCGGGCGATCCCGCAGAGTTCGAAGCGGGTGCCGTCGGTGGGTTGGAGCAGTTCCACGCGCAACCCGGCGCCGCGGAGCACCTGCTCGAGCCGTGCCGGCGTGAAGGCCGTGCGATGCGCCATGGTGTCCTCGCCCTGTGCGATACTCCGCCCGTGACCGAAGAGCACGTCGAGCGGCGTGATCGGACCCAGGGCCGACTGGTACAGCGGCTCGTCGAGCTCGGCGCCGTCGACCACGGCCTCGAACACCGCCTTCACGTGGGGGACCCGGACTTCGACGAACCCACCGACCCGGAGCACCCGCTCGACCTCGTTCAACACGACCGTCGACTCGTGGCGCTCGAAGTGCTCGAGGAGGTGGGCCATGAACACGGCGTCGAACCGTTCGGACGCCAGCGGGGACAGGTCGCGCACGTCGGCCACGACGTCCGGACCGGTGGCCGGATCGACGTCGAGCGTCACGACGTCGAAGTCCCGGTAGTGATGGGGCAGGCCGCGGTGGCAGCCGGCGCCAACGCTCAGGCAGACGCGCCGTTGCATGGTCTCGCCTCGTCCTGGTTGCGGGAACAATTGCGGGATCCCGCCCATCCCCAGCATGGAGCGTTCCGGCCGCGGCCGGACACCACTCGCCACCGCGCGGCGTCCCCCGTAGTGTGGGGGTGACCCCTCGACGACGACGGAGTGCACATGGAGCAGATCTGCAACATCGGGCCCAAAGGGGTCCGCAAGCGCATGTGGCTGGGGATCCCGCTGATCGCCGTCGGCGTGGTCGCGTCGTTCCTCGACAAGAGCTTCTTCGGCCAGGTGATCGCCTTCTTCGGCTTCCTGTCGTTGTTCCAGGCGACCGATTGCACCTGAGTGGGCATGGCCGCGCGCGGTGCGCGCGAAACGGACGAGGGTCGCGAGCTGATCGACGATCCCGACGAGGCCGCGTTCTTCCAGAAGAGGGCGCGGCGGATCTACCTGAAGGCCTTCCTCGCCACCCTCGCCCTGCTGCTGGCGGGGCGCGCCTGGCTGCACTGGATGGGCTGAGACCGTCCCACTGGTCCCGGGATTGCAGACGAATGGCCGTGCGGCCCGTTCGTCGGGGCCGCCGTGTGCCCCTCATCCTGCGAACCGAAGACCACGATGGCTCGTGAGCCCGACACTGCTTTTCCGGCGCCGCCGAACGGTGACCTCCGGGAAGAGCTCGACCGCTGCCGCGCCGACGCGCGTGCGATGCGCCGGCTGGCGGAAGAGCCTGCCGACCGGGCGCTCGTTCTTGCCCGCGACGGCTCGGTGCTGTTCGCCCGCGGCGAGTGGCGCGGCGACCTGCACGAGGGGACCAACGCCTTCGAGGCACTGGAGCCGGCGGTGGCCGCGCGCCTGCGCGAGGGATGCGAGCGCGTCGTGTCCGACGGAAGCCGCGTGCGACTCGATCCGCGGGCACCCGAGGAGCCGGTGACGCCCCGTGCCTTCGACCTCGAGGCGGTGGGAGCGGCCGGCGACCCGACGGCCCGCGTGATCGTCCGCTGTTCGCAGCCCGAAGACGCGCTGCGCCAGCACTTCGAGCGACAGCGATCGCTGCTGGAGTCGATCAGCCGCAACATCGACGAGGGGATCTTCCGCAGCACCTACGAGTCGGGGTTGGTGTACGTGAACGACGCCTTCGCGCGGATGTTCGGGTACAGCGTCGAAGAGATCCTCGAGGTCTCCCCGTCCGACCTCTACGCCGAGCCCTCCGAGCGAGAACGCCTGGCCGCCCTCGAGCTCGAGACCGGCGAGTTGCGCAACGCCGAGGTCCGCCTGCGCCGCAGGGACGGAACCATCTTCCACGGCCGCATGAGCAGCCGCCCGATCTACGTCGACGACGAGGTCGCGTACTACGACGGGGCCGTGTCCGACGTCACCGAGGAGCACGAGGCCCGCCTGGAGCTCGAGGAGTTCCGCGAACGCCTCAACGGTCTCATGGACAACTCGCCCCTCGCCTGCATCGAGATGACGCGCAAGGGCGTGATCAGCGACTGGAATCCCGCCGCCACGCGGATCTTCGGCTACGACGCCGAGGAAGCCCTCGGGCGCGACATGCGTGAGCTCCTCCTGCGCGACGTCGACCAACAGCCGGTGGCGGTCACCTGGGACGCCCTGCTCGCCGATCGCGGCGGGCGCCACATGGTGAACCAGAACTCCCGCCGCGACGGGGGCGTGATCACGTGCGAGTGGTACAACACCCCGCTCTACGACGAGAACGGCACCGTGACCCACGTGCTCGGCATGGCGCAGGACGTCAGCCGGCGCATCGAGAACGATCGTGAACTCAAACGATTCGCCGCCGACGTCGAGCAGGCCAAGATCCGACTGGAACGACAGGCCACCGAGCTGTCGATCACCGTGGCCGAACTCGAGGAAGCCCGGAAGCAGGCCGAGGAGGCCACGCGCGCCAAGGGTGAATTCCTCGCGAACATGAGCCACGAGATCCGCACGCCCATGAACGGCGTGATCGGAATGACCAGCCTGCTCATGGACACCGAACTCGACGAGGATCAGCGCGAGTTCGTCGACACCATCCATCGCAGCGGCGAAGCCCTCCTGAACATCATCAACGAGATCCTCGACTTCTCCAAGATCGAGGCCGGCGCCCTGTTGATCGAGGCCGTGCCCTTCGATCTGTGGCGCTGCGTCGAGGACTCCGTGGAGGTCATGGCCACGCGCGCGGCCGAGAAGTCCGTGGAGCTCGTCCTGCGGATCGACCCGATCGTTCCCCGCTTCGTCGAGGGCGACGCGTCGCGATTGCGCCAGGTCGTCGTGAACCTCGTGTCGAACGCCGTGAAGTTCACCGAGCGCGGCGAGGTCGTGGTGCGGATGTCGGCCCGCGGCTCCGACGGTGTCGTCATCGCCGTGCACGACACCGGCATCGGAATCCCCGCGGACAAGCTGGACGCCTTGTTCGAGCCCTTCACGCAGGTCGACGCGTCCACCACCCGCCGCTTCGGCGGAACGGGCCTCGGCCTGACGATCTCGCGCCGGCTCACCGAGATGATGCGTGGCAACCTGCGGATCGAGAGCGAGGTCGGCCAGGGTACGACCTTCTACCTCGTGTTCCCCTTCCCCGTCGCCGACCCGCCCACCGATGCACCCCTTGCCCCCGACCCCCGCTCCGCGGTCGGTGCCCGGCCCGTGACCGTCGTGTGCCGCCACCAGGAGACCCGGCACTGGATCGAACAGCTCCTCCGTCACTGGGGTGCCGAAGTGTCCGCTTTCGTGTCGGGGACCGAGGCCATGCTGTGGTCCGCGCAGGGAGGACGCGCCGACGTGTGGGTCGTCGACCGGTCGCTCGGCGACATGGAAGGGGTCGAGCTCTGCCACACCATCCGCGCGGAACGACCCGACAGCCGGATCGTCTTCGTCTCCGACGTGCTGTCCCGCGCGTCGTCCCCGGTCATCGACGCGCGCCTGAGCAAGCCCGTCCGCGCCGACGCCCTCGCCACGGTCCTGATCACCCACGCCGGTGTCCTCGGGACCGGCCCGACCCCGGCTTACCGGAAGGGCGTACCGAGGCTCGATCTGCGGGTCCTCGTGGCCGAGGACAACGCCGTGAACCGCAAGGTGGCCGCGCGCATGCTGCAGAATCTGGGACTCGAACCCGACGTCGTCGCCGACGGGAGCGAAGCCGTCGACGCAGCGCTCCAGCGCGACTACGACGTGATCCTGATGGACCTGCAGATGCCCGGGATGGGCGGCATCGAGGCCACCCGCCGGATCCTGTCGTCGAGGGGAAGCGCCAACCGTCCCCGCGTGATCGCCATGACCGCGAGTGTGAGCGAGGACGACCGCGACGCCTGCATCCGGGCCGGTATGGACGACTTCCTGTGCAAGCCCGTCGAGGCCGCAGCCCTGCAGACCGTGCTGACCTCCGCGCCCCGGACCTCGGTCGGCTGAGCTATTCCTCTTCGTCGGAGCCGGCGGGGACCTCGCCGCGAAGACCCGCCGGCAGATGGCCCGCAGCCCAGAGCACCTGCTGTGCGAGACCGCGGATCATGGCGGCTTCGCGCTGCTGGAGCTTCGCCCGTGCGAACACCTCGGCCCAGCTCCTGACCATCGGATCGACGGTGTGCGGGTATGCATAGGAGATCGCGAGGAAGGACGCGCGCAGGTGCGACAGCATGGCGTCGACCTCCTCCGCCGTGGCCGGCGGCGACACCGGCGGTCGCTTCGTGCGTCGGGGATGGAGTCGCGGTGCGCCGCCGCCGTGGGCCGTCCACGCCAGCAGTAATTCGTAGCCGCACAGCAGCACCGCCTGCGAGAGGTTGTAGCTCGGATGGTCCGGGTGCGAGGGGATCCAGATCACGTCGCTGCACAGGTCCAGTTCTTCGTTCGTCAGACCGTCACGCTCACGGCCGAAGACCAGTGCCGTGGAGAGCGGTTCCGGATCCGCCGAGCGCACCCAGTCCTCGGCGAAGTCCCGCAGGGCACGGCTGTGCCGTCGGTGACGCTGCCGCGCCGTGAAGCCCACCACCCGCCGCGTGTCCCGCACGGCGTCCAGCATCGTGGCGTGCCGCTCGGCCGCGGCCAACACGTCCTCGGCCCCGTGGCCGAAACGCTGCGCTTCCTCGTGGTCGCGGTAGGAGGGGGCGACGAGATGCAGTGGACCCAGGCCCGTGTTCTTGATCGCGCGCGCGGTCGAACCGACGTTGCCACCGAACATCGGTTCCACCAGCACCACTCGGCATGCCTGGATCACGATCGTCTCTCCGTTCCCGGCGCGCGACGCGACGCCGCACCGTTCAGGGTCGTGGGTCCGTCGACGCGATCGCCTTCGCGAACCCGACCAGCTCGGCGATCGAAGCTCCGCGCGGGACACGCTCGAGGTCGCCGGTCAACGCCTCCCCCTCCAGCCCCTTGCCCCCGATGATCAACGGGCACGCCGAGGCGGCCGTCTCCCGGGCCAGGGCCTCCAGCTGGGAACGGATCGTTCCCGAAGCCAGCGGAAGGTTCACGCTGACCCAAACCAGTCGAGCGCTGCGAAGACGGGCGGCGAGCGCCAGACTCGCGCCCGGCGTATTCGGCCCCAGGTGGATCGCGTCGATTCCCTCCGTGGTCAGCGCCGTCGCCGCTGCGAGGGACGCCAGCAGGTAGGGATCCCCCTCCAGCGCACCACCGATCGCGACCATCGCACCGGCGGGGGCGGGGAACAAGCTCCGCAGCTGGTTCAACGCCTGGTTGACGATGTCACTGGCGCGGTGCTCGACGACCAGCCCGTCCTCGGAGTGCTGCCACCGCGTCCCGATCTCCTCCATCGCCCCCCGGACCGGCCCGTCTGCGATCGCCGCGACCGAGTCGCCCCCCAGGTAGAGGCCCAGTACGAGGGCCAACGCCCGTCGCTCGTCCCCCTCGACGAGCACGTCCGTGAGTTGCCGGGTGGCTTCCTGCTGGCGGTCGCGCTCGGGAAGCATCACTCCGGCCAGATCGGGAAAGCCCAGCGCATCCGGAGCCACGAGTTCCAGCGAACTGCTGCGTACGAAGCGGAGCGCCTCGGTCAACGGAATGCGCCGGTGCCCGCCCGCGGTCCGCGCGGCACGCACCCGGCCTTCGTCGACCCAGCGCTTCATCGAGCTCTCGCTGACGCCCAGCGCCTGCGCGAGCTTCCGCGGTGTGAGCGATTGTTTCATGGGCCTCGCATCCGGGTGAACGTTTTGAACGATTATAGAGGGTGGGCGATGGCGACGGCAAGCGGCCGTTCGCGGAACCCGTGGGACCACGGGGGTCGTCCCCGATGGCCGACTCGTGACGCCGCCCTTCCGTTCCTTCCACCTGCGGGCCGTTCCTTCCGGCGGCCCTCTCCTGTCCGACCCTTCGCCGCTCCGTTCGGGAGTGGCGTATGGCGTTCCGGTTCTTCCTTCCAGGAACCGGAGGACCCGATCCGTTCTGTGCGAACGAAACGAGGAGAGTAACCATGCGACTCTGGGGACACCGCTTCCTTCTGTTGCTGGGCGTCGTGACCTTCGGCCTGGGCTTCACCGGCTGCGACGACGATGACGACGACAACCCCACCGATCCCGGTGGAACGGCCGAGACCGCACTCGTGCGCGTGGCGCACCTGTCGCCCGACGCCGGCACCGTGACCGTGATCATCAACGAGGGTGAGGGCGACGAGGTGTCGCTGCCCGGCGTGGAGTTCGGCGACTTCAGCCCCTACCTCGAGGTCCCGGCCGTGGCCGCCGGTACCGACTACACCGTCAAGGTGCGCACCGCCGGCGGTGCCGACGCGATCGACACCGTCGTCACCGTGGTGGCCGGTGACATCGCGACCATCGCCGCCGTCGGGCCCGCGGCTTCGATCGCGGCCGAGGTCTATCCCGAGAATCCGGCGGCGAGCGCTTCGGTGGCCCGTCTGAACTTCGTGCACGCCGCCGACCCCGTCGGTGACGTCGACGTGACCCTCACCGACGGCAGCGCCCTGTTCTCCGGCGTCGCCTTCCGCGATCGGGCGTCGAACACCCTAGAGGTCCCCGGCGGGAGCTACGACCTGCAGGTCCGCGCTGCCGGTACGAACACCGTGGCGCTGAGCTTCGACGACGTCGCGGTGCAGAGCGGTGTGGTCTACACCGTGTGGGCCGTCGAGCTGCCGAGCGGCGAGATCACCGCGCTCGTCTCCGTCGACGACACTGGTGCGGCCACGACCACCGTGCTGACCCTCGATCCGGCCGTCGTCGATCTGCGCGTGGCGCACTTCTCGCCCGACGCCCCCAATGTCGACGTCTACCTCGACGGGGCCCTCGTCGATGCGCTGGTCAACGTTCCCTACGAGGCCGTGAGCAGCTTCCTCGACGTGAGCGCTGCGACGCATCAGATCGAGGTCTTCGCCCACGGCGCCGACCCGGCCGCCGCCGACCCGGTGATCGACGAGACGGTGACCCTGCTTCCCGGCGTTCAGTACACCGTGGCCGCGACCGGCTTCCTCGGAGACATCGGCGCGACCATCGTCACCTACGAGGGCGACCTTCCCGACACGGGCAATGCCCTCGTGCGCTTCGTGCACGCCAGCCCCGACGCCCCGACCGTCGACATCGTCGTCGACAGCGTCGACCCGGAACTCACCCTGTTCGACGACGTGAGCTTCGGCGACCCGGCGACCGCGTTCCAGAGCGTCGGCGCCGGCAGCTACGACCTCGAGGCTCGGATCGCCTCGTCGGGTGACGTGGCGCTCGACCTCAACGGGGTGGCCTTCGAGGACGGTGGCATCGTCACGATCTTCGCGATCGGGTCGGTGGGGAGTGTGGATACGCCGTTGGGGGTTGTGGTGGCCAGCGAAGCCCCCGCCCCCACCCTCAACCGGTGATCTGTGCCTCCGAGATTGTGCATTCCCCAGCGGGGCGGGCCCATCGGCTCGCCCCGCTCGTTTCGGCCCTCAGAACGCGTACTTCAGCTCGTGTCGGCGGTTCACCGGCAGTTCCCGTGTCTC
>Ga0102943_1000325_pt1 | contig 32312 bp, 31 predicted proteins | sample SalPonC_black_MG_FD_78174 | JGI IMG/M metagenome (GOLD analysis project Ga0102943, IMG submission 78174) | Salt pond soil microbial communities from South San Francisco under conditions of wetland restoration - Salt Pond MetaG... | ecosystem: Environmental > Aquatic > Marine > Intertidal zone >...
CCTGGCCGGTTTCGGCCTCGGTGTTTCCGGAGCCGTGTTTCAGGGCGTGCTGCGAAACCCTCTGGCAAGCCCGACCACACTGGGGGTCAGTGCGGCAGCTGGCCTCGGGGCTGCCATGGCCCTTGTGCTAAACATCGGTTTTGCCGGAAAACACGTTCTGGTCGTGGGCAATGCCTTTGCCTTTTCCATGATTCCGGCACTGGTGACCTTCAGCCTGGCCCGGTTCCGCCAGGCCACCCCGGAAATGATGATCCTTTCGGGAATTGGCATGTGCTATATTTTTGGCGCCCTGACCTCTATGCTGGAATTTCTGGCGGCCCAGGATGCGCTCAAGGCCATGGTTGTCTGGCTGATGGGAAGCCTTGGCCGGGCCAAATGGGGAGAAATCGCATTAACTGCCGGAGTCCTGTCCGTCTGTCTTCCCCTGGTCATGTGGCGGTCCTGGGACCTGAACCTGATGGGGATTGGAGACGATGCGGCAAAGTCCCTTGGCACCAATCCGGACCGAAGCCGTCTTGTTCTCATGGGCATCGCCTCTTTGATGACGGCGACCATTATCTGTTTTACAGGAATGATCGGATTCATCGGGCTGGTCTCCCCCCATATCTGCAGGATGGTCATTGGGGCGGACAACCGGATGCTGCTGCCCGGTTCCGGACTGTTCGGGGCGGCATTTTTGATCCTCTCCGATCTTTTGTCCCGGACCATTATCGCACCGGTGATTATTCCAGTGGGGATCATCACCTCCTGTGCCGGCGGCCCCCTGTTCCTCTATCTGCTGATGACAAAAAAGAAACAATACTGGTAAGTGATATGGCTGTTACACTCGATAAGGTCACCTTCAGCTACGGGAAATCCCTTGTTCTGAACAGCATTTCAGCCCGGTTCGAGCCCGGTCAGATTGTGGCGGTCTGCGGTCCCAACGGCGCAGGCAAGTCCACCCTGATCAAATGTATAAACCGCATATTGCCGTTCAAGGGACGCATTACCATGGCCGGTGAGAATCTCTCCACCCTCAGCATGTCAGACATTTCCAGGCGGATTGGATACGTTCCCCAGGACAATACCCAGGTATTTTCCGTTTCCGTATTTGATATGGTCATGCTGGGCCGCAGGCCTTATATCGGCTGGAAAAGCCGTGAACAGGACCGGAACAGGGTTATGAACGTCCTGGAGATGATGGGGTTGTCCGAATTCGGCTTCCGGGATTTCAACCAGTTAAGCGGCGGCCAGCAGCAGAAGGTGATTATTGCCCGGGCCCTGGCCCAGGAACCTGACATCCTGCTGCTGGATGAACCGACCTCGAATTTAGACCTGGGACACCAACTCGAAGTGATGGCATTGATGCGCCGCCTGGCCGCCGACAAAAAAATCCTGGTGGTCATGAGTGTCCATGACCTGAATCTGGCCGCCGGATATGCAGATACGCTTCTCATGCTCAAAAAAGGCTGTGTGGTCTGTTCAGGACGGCCAGGGGACGTGATAACACCTGAAACCATAAGATCGCTCTACGGAGTGGTGGCTGAAGTCAAGACCACCCGTAAGCGGCCTTATATCATTCCCTTATACAAGGAGAAAACAAATGAACATCTTTTGGATCGTACTTATCCTGATCTTTGCGGCAGCTGACCCGGCATGGGCCCATGACTGCTGGATCCAGCCGAATCACTTTAAACTCGGTTTAGACAGCATTCTGATCATACGCCTGCTGGTGGGGCATCAGATGAAAACAGACAAGGAACTGGCCCTGGAAAAGAAAATGACCCCCCGGCTGACCCTGCAGACCCGGACCGGTACAAAAAACCTGATCCCCATGTCCGAGGAGGGCAGCCTCCCCCTGCTCAGCCTGAAGCCGGAATTCACGGGAACAGGACTGGTGGCAATGGACAGGGATTTTACGGACATTGTCCTGGAAAACGACAAGTTTACATCCTACATCTCCGGCGAACACCATTCCCAATGGACAGACCGGGTCAACGCAAACCCCAGGGGGAAACAGAAGGAAGAGTATGCCAGGTGTGTCAAAACCCTGGTTCATGTCGGAGAGGACCCTCCCTGCCCGGAAGTCGCGTCCCTGGAGACGGGACAGCGGCTGGAGATCCTTCTACTCTCCTCTCCCTGGCAAGCGGAACCGGTCAGGGTCAAGGTCCTGTTTGACGGAAAGCCCCTGGCCGAAAAAACAGTTACCGCCTTTGTCAGCAATGACAGCATGGTCAGCCAGACTGCGGTAACCACAGAAAACGGTGAGGCAAAATTTCAGTATATGGGGCCCGGGATGTGGCTGGTCCGCCTCATCCATCTTTTCCCCTGCGAGGACGACCGGGATATGGACTGGACAAGCTATTGGGGCGCCTTCTGCTTTGAAACAGCATCACCTGAATCATCCTGCTGAAAAAAAGGAAACTCCATGGCTGTAACCAAACCAGAATTCTGGGAAAGAGAATGGCTGGAAGCCATAAAGAACTCGCCAGTCCGCAGACGGGAGCGGACCTCCGGCGCGGAATCAATGAAACGGTGGAACAGGATGGCCAAGGATTTTGCCAGGCGCATTTCTGATCAGCACGCCATTGCCAGGCGCAGACAGGTTATTGAGGGTCTCTGTACCCGGGGCATCCTGACCAGGGAGTCCCGGGTGCTCGATATAGGCGCAGGCCCTGGCGCATGGACACTGCCCCTGGCAGAACAGAGCCGTCATGTGACCGCACTGGAGCCGGCCAACGTCATGGCCGACATCCTTAAATCCCGGCTCCGTGAATCGGGGGTGGCAAACGTCTCCATCAAACGGGAAACCTGGCAGTCAGCAGATCTTGACGCGTTGGGCTGGCGCAACGCCTTTGACCTGGTCTTTGCTGCCATGACCCCGGGGGTTGACGGGCCGTCTACCCTGAAAAAAATGATGAAAGCAAGCCGTGGGTACTGCTATCTCTCCACCTTTGCAGGACCGGGGTATCAAAGCCAGTACGCCCCGCTGTGGGAAATCTTTTTTAAAGAACCCCTGGGACAGACGATCTACGATATCATCTATCCTTTCAATTTGGTCTATACACTGGGGTACCGTCCCGGCCTCACCTTCTCACGCTGGGAAGGACGGGCCGATCTGGCCAGGGACGAGGCGGTCCGCATGTTTACCAGCTTCTTTGAAAACTACATGGAGATCACCCGGGATACCCGTTCTGTGATTGAGGACTACATTAACAGGCATTCCGTGGAGGGCAGGTATCTTCGCCCCGGCAATATCCGGATCGGCACCATGATCTGGCATTTTAGACATCAAGAAACTGCAGCGAATTGAAAAGGGGGCCAAGCATCACCCGGCGCCTCATCCTGAAGACCGGAACTAGTATGCTGGCGCCCAGTAGTGATAAATGCCAATAACCACCGGTGGACTGGACTTCCTGGCTGTTTTGTTTTTTGGGCCTCTTAACCCTCTGTTAAAGGAAAGGCAATGAAGACTTTGATGCGTTATCCGGCACTGCTGACCCTGACCTGGATCCTGGCAGCGCCTTTCTGGTCCGGCCCTGCCCGGGCGGCCAATGTAAAAAAAGAGATTGAAGCCCCGGTCCATAAGGCGGTGGGCATTGAGCAGGCAACCCAGAAAGACCAGGCCGATTGGCACCAGGAAAAGCAACAAAAGATCCTTCGCCTGGAAGCCCTGGAACAGGAGGTGGCGGCCCTGGAGACAGAGGCGGCGGCCCAAGCGGAGCGCCGGGACATCCTGACGGCGAACATCAATGAAAAACAGCAGGCGCTTGAGGCCATCAACCAGATCAAGGAGCGGATCACCCCGTTTCTGGATGAGCTTCTGGAGCGGACAAAGGCCCTGAAAGACCGGGATCTTCCCTTTCTGGAAGCGGAGCGGAGCCACCGGATCTCCCGTCTTTCGGCCCTCAGCAAAGACCCCGGGGTGCTGGTGAGTGAAAAGTTCCGTAAGCTCATGGAGGCCCTGATGGTGGAGGCCGAGTACGGTCAGACCGTGGAGGTGACCCAGCAGACCATTGGGCTTTCCGGGGAGCCCACCCTGGTCAATGTCTTCCGGCTGGGACGGCTGCGGCTGTTTTACCAGACCCTGGACAGGCAGACCTGCGGCTATTACAATCCGGCCGAGCAGCAGTGGCAGCCCCTGGACCGGCGCTATCTCAAGGCCATCCAGGCGGCCATTGACATGGCAAGCAAGCGCAAGCCCGTTGAAATTCTGGACCTGCCCATCGGAAGGATGGTGGTCCAATGATACGACAACACGCCTGTCTCACACTCTTCCTGCTGGCCCTGATCATCTTGGGGAGCCTGATGCTTTCCGGAGCCGCCACCGCAGCCACGGACATGCGGCAGGTCCGAATCAATGCCCGGGCTGCGGCAGCTGCCATGAAGGAGAAGGCGGCCGAGGAACTCCAGGCGGCCCGGGAAGCGGCAGCCCAAAGCCGCAGAAAGATCACCCAGGACCGGGAAAAACTGGACCGGGCACTGGCGGATCTGGCCCGGCGGGCCGGTGAACTCAAGGCCGAGATCAAGACCTTAAAAAAGACCAATGACCGCCTGGCCGAAAAAGACAAGGTCCTGATCAAAGAGGTGGCCGAATCCCAAGGCATGGTAAAAGAGCTGTCCGGCGTGATCCGTATGAATGCCAAGGATATCCAAACCCTTCTGGACGCAAGCTTTCTTTCGGGCGTCTATCAACCAGACACCGCCTTTTTAAAGGCCATTGCCGATAAATCCGTATTCCCGGCCATGGCCCATATCCGGAAGATGGCAGACCTGCTCTTTGACCGCATTGACCAGGGCGGTGCCGTAACCCTTGAGACTGCCACCATGGTGAACCGGAACGGAAAAACCACCCAGGCCCGGGTCCTTCTGGCCGGATGCTTTACCGCAGCCTACCACCTGCCCGGGGAAACCGGATTCCTCAACCACACCCCCGGCGGAGACATGCCCTTTGCCCTGTCCTCCCTGCCGCCCAAAGCCATGCAGGCCAAGATCGACCAGTACATGGCCGGGGACCGGGAGGCCGTGCCCATGGATATTTCAAGGGGCGGGGCCCTGCGCCAGCTCACCCTTCAGCTGAGCCTCTGGGACCAGATCCCCCAAGGCGGCCCCATTGTCTGGCCCATCCTGGCCATCCTGGGCCTGGGCGCCCTGATTACCCTGGAGCGCCTGTTTTTCCTTCTGCGCCGGAAGATCCGGCTTGAAACGGTCTGCTGTGCCATCCAGACCAGGGCCGAAGAAAAGGACTGGCAGGGGTGCAAGGGCATCTGCGACCGCTATGCCAGAAACCCGGTCATCCGGGTGGTCCGGTCAGGCATCCAGAACCGGACCCTGCCCAGGGAGGATATGGAAAACGCTGTCCAGGAAGCCATTCTCAAAGAAATCCCTCCCATGGAGCGGTTCTTGTCCACCATGGGAATGCTGGCCGCCATCGCCCCCCTCCTGGGACTGTTGGGAACTGTCACCGGCATGATCGACACCTTCCACATCATCACCATGCACGGCACAGGAGACCCCAGAATGATGTCCGGGGGCATCTCCGAAGCCCTGGTCACCACCATGCTCGGCCTCTCCGTGGCCATCCCCATCATGCTCTCCCATACCCTGCTGAGCCGGGCCGTTGAAACCACCGTGGGCCTGATGGAGGAAAAGGCCGTGGCCCTGATCAATATCGTCCAGAAGACAAGGGGGACCCATGGGCTGGAGGCTTCCTGACACCCTCCTGGACAGCCTGGCCATGGCCTTGGATCTGGTCCGGGCCGGGGGCCCGGTCATGGTGCCCCTGGTGGCCTTAAGCCTGATCATGTGGCTGCTCATCCTGGAACGGGCCTTTTTTTTCCACCGGCTGAACCGGCGGTGCATCTCCGCCTCGCAGGCCCTGTCCCTAGTAAAGGCGAACCAGATGCCGGAAAGAAAACACAGCGGCATGGTCGGCCTTCTGGTGGCGGAGTTTCTCTTGGGCCGCACCGGCAAAAAGGTTCTGGACCGGCACATCATGGATGCGGCCGCAGGCAGGCTGAACCGCCGCCTCAGCCGCTCCCTGGCCGTGATCGGGGTCCTGGCCGCCATGGCCCCCCTCATGGGGCTTTTGGGAACCGTCACCGGCATGATCGCCACCTTCGACGTTCTCTCTGTCTTTGGTACCGGCAATGCCAGGGCCATGGCCGGAGGGATCTCAGAGGCCCTGATCACCACCCAGACCGGCCTGATCGTGGCCATTCCCGGCCTATATATGAAGGGCTTTTTAGACCGGAGGGCCCAGCAGGCAGGCCGGCGCATCACCCGGGCCGGACTCTACCTGAAACGACATATTTAACCCGAATCCTAATCCACAGGCATAAGAGGAACCCATGCTGAACATATCCGCAGGCAGAAAGGGAAAAAAGGGCGTTGTCGAGCTGAATATCGCTCCTCTCATCGACATGGTCTTTATCCTGCTCATCTTCTTTCTGGTCACCACCAGCTTTGTCAAGGAGACCGGCATTGACGTGACCCGTCCCACGGCAGCCACGGCCGCGGCCAAACCCGGCACCACCATTCTCATCGCCCTTGACAATGAGAACCGGGTCTTCATGGACCACCGGGAAATTGACATCCGGGCGGTCCGGGCCAATATTGAACGGGCCCTGGCCGAAAATCCCGATGCCGCCGTGGTGGTTGTGGCCGACACCCTGTCCAGCACCGGCATTGCCATCCAGGTCATGGACGGCTGCCGCATGGCCGGCGCCCCAGCGTCTCCCTGGCCGCGGCCCTTCCGGAGGGGCAATGACAACGGCCGCCGCCCGGATCAACGGGACCTGGCGGACCTGGGCCGCAGCCGTCACCGGCACCCTGGCCCTGAATCTCGCCCTGTTTTTGGTGATCCCCCATCTCGTGGCGCCTGGGGAAGAGACCGTGGTCCTGGGCTCTGCCCCCCAGCAGATTCAGCTCACCCGGCTGCGCCGCCCGGACCCGGCTCCGCCGGAAAAAAAACCGGACCCCCCAAAAAAGCCCGAGCAGAAAACAGCAGAGCCCCAAGCGATAGACCAGCGCCGCCCGGCCATGAATACCCTGTCCCTGGCCATTGACATCACCCCCAGGCTGCCCGCCGCCCCCAGGGCGCCGGCCCTGCCCCGGATCATGAATGACGCCCTGGACAGCCTTGATCTGACCGGGCTCTTCACCCCCGGGGATCTGGACCAGCCCCTGACAGTCCTGTCCCGGATCCCGCCGGTCTATCCTTTCCGGGCCAAGGCAAAAGGGATCCAGGGCTGGGTTTCCGTGGCATTTACCGTCACCGAACAGGGGCTGGTCGAGGATATTGACATCCTTGAGGCCACACCCGAAACCATCTTCAACAACAGCGTGATCCAATGTTTGTCCGCCTGGCGGTTCAAGCCGGGCAGAATCGGCGGGGAACCTGTCAGAACAAGGGTCTCCACCCGGATCCGCTTCGAATTAAAGTGAGGTGCCCATGACCCTTATTCAAAGACACCGTGCCATCCCGGCCGTTTTATTCGTGTGCCTCGTTTTCCTGGTCCTTGCCCACCCGGGCCTGGCCCAACCGTCTTCCGGCCACACCCCTGTCCCGCCCTCGATCCAACGGCTTTTGCATAAAGTAACGGCGGCCATGGGCGAGAAAGACTACACCGGGGCCATTGCCCTGATCACCGGCCGGGATACGCCGGCCTCTAAAAAGGCCGGAAAGGCTTGCTGCAGCCATTCCCTGGTCTGCCTGGCCCTGGGAAACTGCCACCTTCTCCTGAAGGCATACGGCCCGGCCGAAACCGCCTACCAGGCGGCCCTGAAGCTGGATCCCGGGCTGATGGATGCCCGGCTCAACCTGGCCAAGGTCTACACAGACACCGACAATTACCCCGAAGCGGCCCAGGCCTTTTCCCTCGCCTACGACCTCTCCGACCCCAAAACAGCCGAGTACCTCTACTACAGCGCCGTCATGACCCTCATGGAGGGAAAGGCCGGGGCCGCCACCCGCATCTTTGAGACCCTGTTTGCCGCCCATCCCGACCAGATCCCCCTGCAATGGCGGGAAAGCTTTGCCAGCGCCCTGATCCGGGCGGAGTACTGGGACAAAGCCGTCCCCGTGGTCAGGGATCTGGCCGCCAGAACCGACGGTGAGGACCGGATCAGATGGCAGGAGACCCTGCTGCAGGTTTACCTGACCATGGACGACATGAAACAGGCCCTGGACTGGGCCACGGCCCTTGCCAGGGAAACCCCCGGCCTGGCCCGGTGGTGGAAGGCTCTGGTCCACATTCACCTGAGTCTGGGAAACCACCGCAGGGCCCTGGAGGATTTGATCATTTACAGGTTTATAGCCCCATTGTCCCGGGAGGAGAAAACACTTTTTGCGGACCTGAGCCTTCAGCTCCAGATCCCTGCCCGGGCCGCGGCCATGTATGAAACCCTTCTGGCCCAATCTTCTGAAGTTAAAAAGGATTCCGAAGACAAGACCCTGATCCTGAGGCTGGTCAATGCCTACCGGCAGCTGGGCCGGGCAGAAATGGCCCTGGACCTGCTGAACCGCTTCAATCCCGGGCAAAGCCACCCTGAGCTGCTGATGGTAAAGGGGGATCTGCTTTACGAAATTAAACAGTACAGGACGGCAACCCTGACCTACCGCCGGGTCGCTCACAGCAATTTCGACCAAAAAGGCCAGGCCTGGCTCATGGCAGGGTATGCCGCCTGGCAGCAAAACGATCTTGAAGGCAGCCGCAGGGCCTTTGCCCAGGCGGCACGGTTTAAACGCCACCGCAAGGACGCCCTTGCGGCCATCGCCCAACTGGACAGGAAAACCCGGATGTAACCGGCAGCCCCAGAGGCCCCGCTTCCAAATAAGGGTTTCACTTCTCCTTTGAATCCTGTATGTTAACCCCCATTGAATGGTCAACCGCCCTGTATGGGCCCGGTACAAAAACTTGAACAAAAATTGGTATTCTATGACCCAGCTCAGCGATCTTGAAAAGAAAATCATTGCCCTGCTTCAGACCGATATCCCTGTGGTCAAACGCCCCTTTCTTGAAATGGCCGAAAAAATCGGGATAACAGAAGACGAATTCCTAGCGGTTATCAAGGACCTGGACAACCGGAACATGATCCGCAGATTCGGCGCCACCCTCAAACACCAGAAGTCCGGATACAAGGCCAATGCCATGGTGGCCTGGCAGATCCCCGAAGAGCGGGTACAAGAAGTCGGTCCCATCATGGCCTCTTTCAGGGAGGTGACCCATTGCTATCGCAGAGACCCGGCCCCGGGCTGGGACAACAACCTGTACACCATGGTTCACGGCGCCACTGAAGAAGACTGCCATGCCATTGTGGAAAAGATCTCCAAGGCGGTGAAAGAGAGCCGGTATACCCTGCTATTCTCACGGCAGGAACTTAAGAAAACCTCTATGAAGTATTTTGAAGACTGATCCCCCCCATATTCTCTGCGTCAACCCATGGATCCACGATTTTTCAGCCTTTGACTTCTGGGCCAAACCCCTGGGGCTGCTCTCTCTGGCTGCCCTGCTGAGGGCCAGCGGGGCCCGGGTCAGTTTTCTGGACTGCACCAGCCGGTTTCACCCAGGCCTGGCCGCCCCTGGAAAAATCCGATGGGACGGCCGGGGTCCTTTTTTTAAAACCCCCATGCCCCTGCCAAAAGAGATGGCCGATTGTCTTGTCGAGGAAACCCGGACCTTTTCCCGGTACGGCATTTCCCCGGAACTGGCTGAAAAGGATTTAAAAGCCTTGTCCACACCCCCGGATCTGGTTCTGGTAACCTCAATTATGACCTATTGGGCCTCGGGGGTGGCCGAGACCATTTCCCTTATCAAAACAGCCCTGCCCGGGGTGCCTGTGGTTCTCGGCGGCATCTATGCCAGCCTCTGCACGGACCATGCAAAAACTTACTCCGGGGCTGACGAAGTGGTGACAGGTCCGGGAGAAGAGGTGATTGCCGACATTGTGGCACGGTACACTGGATTTTTTCCTGACCAGATCCCGGTTTCCGACACCCTGGACCATCATCCCTTTCCTGCCCTGGATCTGCAGCACCGCATTGCCTACGCCCCCATCCTGACCGCCAGGGGCTGCCCCTTTAACTGCGATTATTGCGCCTCCTCTTTTCTGGACCCCCGGATGCGGCGGCGCTCTCCTGACCATGTGTTCAAAGAAATCATGCACTGGCATGACCATTACGGGGTCATCAACTTTCCCTTTTACGACGATGCCCTGCTTGTAGGGGGGGACCGCTATGCCTTTCCCCTGCTGAAAGACCTGATCCGGGCCAAAAAAGACCTGAACTTTCATACCCCCAATGCCCTGCACATCCGTGAAATCAGTTATAAGGCCGCAGACCTCATGTTCAAAGCCGGATTTAAGACCATCCGTCTGGGCCTGGAAACCACCATTTTCGGCGAGGCCAGAGTCCACGATGCCAAGGTCCGGCAAGAGGAGTTTGAGCGGGCCATCCACCACCTGAAGCAGGCCGGCTTTACACCGGACCAGATCGGGGCCTATCTGCTCTGCGGCCTGCCGGGTCAGGACCTGGATGAGGTGGCCGCTTCCATGGATCTGGTTCAGGGTCAGGGCATCCTGCCGGTACTGGCCTATTATACCCCCATTCCCCATACCGCCATGTGGGACGAGGCTGTGGCAGGGGCCCGCTTCGACATCACCGCCCATCCCGGCCTGACCAACAACAGCCTGTTTCCCTGCGTCCTTTCCCGACAGGACAGGACCCGCATTTCTCAATTGAAAAGTTTGCGGAACTAGCCTATGCTCTGACATCTGTCCCTGGGCCCGCAATCATGGCTGTCAGGGCAGAACAAAAAAAACCGGAACCGTTTGTATGATCGTATTTGACCTGGAATGCCTGAACGGGCACACGTTTGAAGGATGGTTTGACGACCGGCAGGACCTGGATTGCCAGCTGGCAGATCACCAGATCCTCTGCCCGGTCTGTGAGACCGCATCTGTCACGCCAAAGCTGTCCCCTGTGGCGGTCAGGACCTCGTCCTCTGCGGCCTCAGCCCCAAATCCCCAGCGTCTGCAGGCCACCGAGGAAGCCATTGCCGAATTCACGGAAAAGGTGGCAAACTTTGTGGAAAAAAATTATGAAGATGTGGGACCCTCCTTTGCCACAGAGGCCCTGAAGATGCACTACGGATCAATCGAGTATAAGAATATCCGGGGCACCACCACCAAAGAAGAGGAAAAAGTCCTTGAAAAAGAAGGCGTCCCTGTCCTCAAAGTGCCGGTGCCCAAGACCGACACCGAAGACCTGAACTAGACCCCCGATTTCACCACGGGCCAGGTATCAGCCACCTTGTATCCGCCCGGCCAGGGATCATCCGGATCCACCATGTGCTGATGGGTGCCGGTCACCCAGGCCCGCCCGGAAATCACCGGGACAACGGCGTCCAGATCCCCCACCTTGGTCAGGGAGTTCACCCGGCAATGGAACCGGGAGCCGATCACCGACTCTCCAATGTATGCCTCTCCAGGCGTTAGCATTCCCTGCTTTGCCAGTACCGCCATCCGCGCCGAACATCCCGTGCCCGTGGGAGAGCGGTCCAGCTTTCCCGGTTGGATGGCCACGGTGTTTCGCCCGACAAGCACGCCGTTTTCCCGGGTCAGGGGGGCGGCAATCTGGCAGAAGGAGATATGGTCCCAGTCCGGATTTTCCGGATGAACAAAGCCCAGTTGCTGGGTGGCGGCGTTGGTGATGCGGATCCCCGTCTTTGCCATGTCCCTGGCCTCATCCGGCCGGACCTCAAAGCCCAGATCCTGGGCATTGACGATCACAAAGCTGTCCCCGCCATAGGCCGTATCCACGGTCAGGGTGCCCAGACCTGCCACCTCCAGGGGCACAGAAAGCCGATGGGCAAAAGAGGGGACATTGGTGATGCTCACCTTCTCCACATGGCCGTCCCGGCAGGTTGCCCTGGCACGGATCAGTCCCCCGGGCGCCTCCAGGGTGAGGATGGTTTCAGGTTCTGTCATGGGCAGAATCCCGGCCTCCAGCAGCACGGTGGACACGCAGATGGCGTTTGACCCGGACATGGGCGGGGTATCCTCGGGTTCCATGATGATCCAGCCCATCTGGGCCTCGGGGTGCTTGGGCGGCACCAGAAGGTTGACATGGCGGAACACACCGCCCCGGGGCTCGTTGAGCATGAAATCCCTCAGGGTCTTGTCCCGGGCAATATATCTGGACTGCTCCCACAGGGTCTTTCCCGGAGGCGGGGCCACCCCCCCCACAATGACGTCCCCCACCTCGCCTTCGGCATGGCAGGAGACCGTATGGATACTCTTTGATGATCTCAACAGTATTGCTCCTTTCACCCCAGAACTGGAGGGCCGTCTTGCAAGGCCTCTGGATTGACCAGGTGCCCCGGCCGCCCGGTTTTCAGGTATGAAATGATATTCTGGGCCGCCAGAACAGACATCCCGTCCCTGGCCTCCTGGGTGGCGGATCCGGTATGGGGGAGAATGCAGACATTTTCCATCTCAAGCAAGGGATTGTCCTTTGCCATGGGCTCTGGATCGGTCACATCCAGGCCGGCCCCGCCGATGATGCCGTCTTCCAGGGCCTTGCGCAGATCTTCCTCGTTGTGAAGGGGGCCCCGGCCCGTGTTGATGAACAGGGCCGAAGGCTTCATCCGGCCAAAGGCCTTTGAGTTGAAGATTCCCCGGGTCTCGTCGTTTAACACCGTGTGCACGGACACCACATCACTTTGGGCCAGAAGATCTTCAAAACTCACCCATGAGGCGGAAAGCGCCCGGTCCGCTTCAGGATTGGGCTGGCGGCTGTGGTAAATCACCTTCATGCCGTAGGCCCCGCAGCACCGCCGGGCCATGGCCATGCCGATGCGGCCCATGCCCATGATCCCCAGCGTCTTTCCGGTCAGCTCCATGCCCAGATGCCCTGTGGGCCGGAAAAAATCCCATCCCCCGGCCAGGATGGTCTTGTGAAGAAAAAACATCTTCCTGGCCGTGGCGATCATCAGGCCAAAGGCAATATCTGCCGTGGCCTCGGTCATCACGCCGGGGGCATATCCCACGGGAATCCCAAGGGCCGTGGCCGCCGGGATATCGATATTGTCATAGCCCACGGCAAACTGGGAAACCATTTTGATCCGGGGACATGCCTTTAAAAATGGCTTTGAAATCTTTTCCGTGAGGGTGGACAACAAGATGTCATGATCCTTTGCCCGGGCCCAAAGCTCATCCTGGGTCATGGGCCGGTCCCTGTCCCACAGGGTCAGGGCCAGCCCCTGTTTTTCAAGCATCTCTATGCCGACCCTCGGAATCATCCGGGTCACCAATACACTGGGCCTCTTTGTCATCTTGTTTCTCCTTGTCTTGTTGACGATGAAAACAACCTGACCGGGTTAGGCATCATCACAAGTAAAGACCATACCCAAGATGGGGGCCCTTGTCCACCGGGAAAATCTTCATGAAGCCTGGCCGGTCCCAGGCCTTTCAATATCCCCTGCCGACCTGTGAATTTTGTATTTTTATTGTAAATATATCATTTGCGGTTTTCCCTTTTTTTCGAAAGACTCTATTATAAAAGATTTAAGGAAAACCAGATGCAGCCGACCATATTCAGCAACCCGTTTTTTCAATCCGTTCTTTGCAGGCTTGGCAGTATGGGGCTGTTCATTTTCAGATGGAAAACCAGGGGAAAGGTCCCGGCCCTTAAGAAATTTGTTTTGATCTGCGCCCCACACACCAGCAACTGGGACTTTGTTTTCTTTTTGCTCATCATTTTCAAACTGAAGCTGACCCCCCGCTGGATGGGAAAAGCATCCATGTTTACCCCTTTGTTTGGCCCCCTGCTCAGGCAGTTGGGCGGCATTCCCATTGACCGGTCCAGATCCTTTAACACCGTGTCACAGATGGCAGAGGCATTTGCCCAGAATGACCGGCTCATCATCGCCCTGGCCCCTTCAGGCACCAGAAGCCACGGGGCCTTATGGAAAACAGGATTCTATCATATTGCCAGGGCAGCCAATGTCCCTATTGTCTGCGGCTATGTGGATTACAAGACCAGGACCGGCGGACTTGGACCTGTTTTTGTCCCCCAAAATAACCTTCAGGAGGACATGAAGCTGATCCAGTTTTTTTACCGGGATAAAATCGGTCGCCCACCTGGACGATGACGGCTTTGTTTTTTTTCAGCGCTGGGGTATGCAATGAAAAGACCGCCGCCGGCAGAATCCGGCGGCGGCAGATACGCCCTTTACTGGACGCTCTCTGGCAGGGGCTCAAAAGAGCCGTTGTCCAGGTCCTGTTCTGTTATGGGTCTTGGCTCACCGCCCTTGTCCACACAGGCAAGGCCCGCCATGCTGGCCCACAGCTTGCTGCCGCTCTCATCCTGAACCATGACAAAAAAGCGGCCCTGGTTTTGCTCGTGTTTGACATACTTTACACGGGTCATATCTTTGCCGCGCTTAATACGATACACTTTTTCATCCTTTACCAATTGATCGGCCTGTTCAGTCTCCCCCCTTTCCAGAAAAGCAGCTTCCTGCTCAATGCTGTCAAGTGTCACCGCCACAGCTGTCCCGTCAAGAATCACCATATTAGGCTCAAATGAAAACCAGCCCGCCCAGGTATTTCCAGCAAGAAACGCCAAAACAACCCCACCGATAATTATCCGTTTAATCATCCCCCCCATTGACTCCATCCTCCTTGTTCAATTGGATTAAAATTTTTCCTATACGAAACAGACAAGACAGATATTGTCTGCGGTTTCAGGCGGAACCAGACCAGGTGTTTTTTGTTCCCGGTATCAGCGGCAGGTTATATTGAGAATCAGTAAACCATGGGAAGCAGACTGGCGTGCATGGGTCCAAGGGCAGTGGTCTACATGTGCGGGAGAACGCAGGAAAAGAACCCGTGCGGTCAGTCAGACTATACGAAAATAGGGGTGGAAAATCAAGAATAATAAATAAGTCTTTGCTTTTATTTTTTATGAACTAAACTTTTCCGAAAAATTGGTTTAAGACACAAACATGGCATCTTTCCATACAAAGACAATCTCATGGGATTGGTTGCAGGCATGATGGGGGCAGCACAAAAAAAGGACAGCACCAATGATTCCTGTCATTGATCAGGGCAACGGCTGGGTCTGCGTGGAAAAACCGGCCATCACCTTGACATTGACCTTCCGGGTCCTGGGCCCGTCAAATTCGCAGAAGAAGATGCCCTGCCAGGTGCCCAGGATCATGCGGCCGGTTTCCAGGGGAATGATCTCCGAAGGGCCAAAGAGGCTGACCTTGATATGAGCGGCTGCATTCCCCTCCATGTGGGTGAAATTGTCGTCAAAGGGGATGACCTTGTTGACACAGGACAGGATATCCGCCTCCACAGCCGGGTCTGCATTTTCATTGATAGTGATGGCACCGGTGGTGTGCATGGAATAGACATGAACCAGGCCATCCCGGATACCCGATGCTTTCACCGCATCCCGGACCTTGGATGTAATATCGATCATCTGGGTGCGGGCCTGGGTCTTTACCGAAATCTGCATGACACGTTCTCCTTAAGGGTTATCAATAAAAAACCGGCACCCGGACATCCTTGACGGATACCGGATGCCGGTTTCTTTGGGTGGTGTGCCGGGGCCGGAGGCGCCAGCCCCGGACCGGGTGTTATGTCATTGCCAGGGCCTTTTCCACGATGCTTTCCGCGGAAAAGCCAAACGCCTTGAGCACGGTGCCGCCGGGGGCGGAGGCGCCGAATCTCTCAATGCTGAAAACCTGGCCGCCATCCCCCACATATTTTTCCCAGCCCATGGAGATGCCGGCTTCCACGGCCAGGCGCTTTTTAATGCCCGAGGGAAGGATCCGGGCCTTGTAGGCTGCCGGGGCTTTTTCAAAGAGCTCCCAGGAGGGCATGGACACCACTGAGGCCTTGATATTGTGCTCTTTTTCCAGAATCCGGGCCGCTGCCACGCAGATATGGACCTCGGAACCGGTGGCAATGAGCAGCATCTGGGCATCCTTGCCCGCATCCTTGATGGCGTAGGCGCCGTAGGAGGCATCCCCGTCCCGGTATGAGACATCCAGGGTAGGCAGCTTCTGGCGGCTGAGAATGAGGGCGGTGGGGGCATCCACCGTGGCCAGGGCCTTTTTCCAGCCGTCGGCGGTCTCATTGGCATCGGCCGGACGAAAGACCGTCAGGCCGGGGATGGCCCGCAGCGATGCCACATGCTCTACTGGCTGGTGGGTGGGGCCGTCCTCGCCCACAGCCACGGAGTCATGGGTAAACACATAAATCAGGGGCAGTTTCATCAGGCTGGCCACCCGGATTGCCGGCCGCACATAATCGGCAAAGACCAGGAAGGTGCCGCCAAAGGGGCGGACCCCCGAGTGCAGGTACATGCCGGACATGATGGCGCCCATGGCATGCTCCCGGACGCCGAAACGGATGTTCCGGCCGCCGCGGTTTCCCCTCTGGAACTCGTCGGAACAGCTCAGATAGGTCTTGTTAGACGGGGCCAGATCTGCAGAGCCCCCCATGAGCACGGGCAGATTTTTGGCAATGGCGTTGAGCACCTGGCCTGAGGCGGCCCGGGTGGCCACAGGGCCGTCCTCGGTCCTGAACACCGGAACCTCCCGGTCCCAGCCCTGGGTCAGGAACCCGGCAACCGCGTCCACAAACATGCCCGCATCTTCGGGATAGTCGGTTTTATAGGCGTCAAAGATCTCTTGCCAGGAGGATTCAAACCCCTTGCCAAAGGTGATGGCCTTGCGGCTCTCCTCCAGCACTGCCTCAGGAACGAAAAAGGTCTTGTCTTGGGGCACGCCGTAGAATTTTTTCACCAGCTTGATCTCGTCGTCGCCCAGGGGAGCGCCGTGGGCATCTGATGTGTCCTGCTTGTTGGGGCTGCCATAGGCGATGTGGGTAGAGATCTTGACCAGGGAGGGCCTGTCCACGGCATCTTTACCGGCCCGGATGGCCTTTTCAATGGCAGACAGGTCATTGCCGTCTGCCACCTCCACCACGTGCCAGTTCATGGCCTCGAACTTGGCCCGGGTATTCTCGGTAAAGGCGATGTCGGTCTTTCCCTCGATGGTGATATTGTTATCGTCGTAGATCAGGATCAGCCGGCCAAGGCCCAGGTGCCCGGCCAGGGAGACCGCCTCCTGGGTCACCCCTTCCATGAGGTCACCGTCTCCGCACATGGCATAGGTATAATGGTCGATGAGTTTGAGATCGTCCTTGTTGAACCGGGCGGCCAGGTGCTGTTCGGCAATGGCCATGCCCACGGCGTTGGCAACCCCCTGGCCCAGGGGGCCGGTGGTGGTTTCCACCCCGGGGGTGTCCCCGTATTCCGGATGGCCCGGGGTTCTGGAGCCCCACTGCCTGAAAGATTTCAAATCATCCAGGGTCAGGCCATAGCCGAAAAGATACAGCAGGCTGTACAGCAGGGAAGAGGCGTGGCCGCCGGACAAAACAAAACGGTCCCTGTCTATCCATGAGGGGTTGGCCGGGTTATGCTTTAAAAAGCGCTTGAACAAAACATAGGCGGCAGGGGCCAGTCCCATGGGGGCGCCTGGATGGCCGGAGTTGGCCTTTTGAACGGCATCCATGCAAAGGGTTCGGATGGTATTTACGGTTTGTTGGTCTAGGGTGTTGCTGGCATCTGCCATTGGTGGTTTCTCCTGTAGATAATAATAAAATTACAAGGCTCTCATGGATTCGGGCTTCAGGTCGATGTTTCCCTTGAGGGCCTGGGATATCAGTTCAAGTGTTTTTTCCCTGTCCCGGGGCAGGCGGGCCCGTATGGGAAGGTAGTTAGAGGCATGATTGGCATGGAAGAGGCCGTCGGAAAGCTGGGTGGCGGCAATCATGGCGCCCAGTTCCCGAAGCATGGCCTCTGGCCCGAGAAGCGTAAACTCTCCCCGTTCATGGGCCTGGTGCAGTTCGCTGCCCGGAACCAGCATGAGGCTGAGGGCCCCCACATAGTCGGGGTCCATGCTGGAAAGGACCCGGCCGGTTTCCCTGGCATGGATCAAAGAGCGCGCCTCTCCGGCCAGACCCAAAAGCACGGTCACGGAAAGCTTGATCCCTGCCGCCTTTACCCGTTGGCCCATGGCGATCATTTTCTCCGAGGTGGCCCCTTTCCGGATCTCCTTGAGCACCTGGTCATCTCCGGACTCCAGTCCCATGTAGGCAATTTTAATCCCCAGATCCCGCAGCTGGGCCAGCTCCTCATGGGTTTTCATGCGGATGCTCTTGGTGTTGGCATAGATCCCCACCCGCTCTACCCAGGGCAGGCGATCCCGGATTCTCTCCAGAATGGGCACCAGCCGTTTCTGGGGAAGGATCAGGGCGTCCCCGTCGCAGAGGAATACCCGGTTCTGGTGGCGGCAATGCTGCCGTGCATATTCAATATCCTCAAAAATCACCTCATCTGTCTTGATATTGAACCGCTTGCCCCGAAAGGTCCCGCAAAAGGTGCATTTGTTGTGAGAGCAGCCCAGGGTCACCTGGATCAGGATGCTGCTGGCCTCACTGGGCGGCCGTATGATCATTCCCTCGTAATGCATGGTTTATCCTTATTAAAAATTTAAACCCCTTTTTTTAACAGGTATTGGTAGACAATTCAATATCTTGATTGGCCCCAAATCCACCAAAAGCATACTCTGTAGGAACAAGCGACCGAAAGCAACCAAGCAGAAGGTGCCTTGATGGTGGATCAGGGACCAGACTCTCCTTGCCTTTTGGGCAGCCTGCCCGGTAATATTTTTCCCCGTTATCCAGCCAGGTATGGCAGTCCGGCACCAGCAGCGGCGTCACCTCTGTTTGAAGGCCCATGATTTTTTTCTTTTGTTGGGGATTGTGCTGTTCAGGGGGCTGGCGGCTGGTCTGTCTCCTGCTCCGGGGCCCTGGCCAGAAGATTCCACCACATTCGAAATGCCATCAGGGCGTGGGCATCCCCCTCATCCTGGCACTTGAACAGGCTCAGGGAATAGGCCTCTTCAAACTCGGCCTGGGTAAAGTACAGGTTTTCCCCGTCCAGTGCGGCTTTCAGGGCGGCCTTGCCCTGGGTCTTCACCAGCCGGCGGCGCAGGGCCTCATCAGTCTGCCCCTGTTTTATAAAATCCAATGCATGTTGAATGGTCATGGTTGTCCTCCTTGGCCGATTGATCTGCAATTCAGGTGCCAGGAACGCATACCCCCTAAAGTTCCACAAAAACTCAGGATGTTAACTAAAAAACCAGGCCGCCCCTCAAGAAGATCATCTGGATTAATTACAATCTTGATCAGGCTGTTCGACAATTATGTAAGATGGGAACCCAGGGCCGCCCATAGAAAATTTCTATACCAGGGCCGACTCTGCATTCAAATTACCATTTTGACTTCCCCGGGCAATCCAAATATCGTTCTGGCTTCACAGCCTGGCCCGGGTCAGGTGCAACCGCTAACCCAACAAGGACAACCCCATGACGCCAGACAATCTGGACGCCTGTATTGCCCCTTTCAAATCCTTTTCAGAGCAGAGCATTGCCGACCTGGATGCCTGGCAGGAGCAGGGGGGAAAAATTGCCGGCATCTACTGCGTCTATGCCCCCACTGAACTGATCCGGGCGGCAGGGCTGGTGCCGGTGGGCCTCTGCGGTAAAAAGCAGGCCCCTATCAAGGATGCAGAGCAGGATCTGCCTGCAAGCTTCTGCCCCTTGATCAAATCCAGCTACGGCTATGCCATCACCGACACCTGCCCCTTTTTCAGTTTCTCTGACGTATTGGTGGCGGAAACAACCTGTGACGGTAAAAAAAAGATGTATGAACTCATGGGCAGACTCAAACCCCTTCATCTCATGCACCTTCCCCATACCCAGGTTGGACAGGCAGCCCTGGACTATTGGATTGCCGCCTTAAAGGACCTGGAAGACTTTTTGACACAGGCCTCCGGCATTGGTGTCACCGCTGACAGCCTTGCGTCCCAGATCCGGGATCAGAATCAGATCCGCCAGGCCCTGCTTGAGGTGGCCCTGCTGGCCGCAGACCCAAGGTCTCCTGTGTCAGCCCGGGATATGCTGACCGTTCAGGAGAGCAAAGGCTTTTGCGTGTCTGTGGAAAAATACCTTGACCACCTGACCCAACTCAAATCCGGCCTGAAAGCATTTCTGGCCCAGCCGGACCTGCCAATGCATCCCGGCGCCCGCATCCTTTTAACCGGATGCCCCGTGGGCAAGGGGTCTGAAAAAGCCATCACCATCATCGAAGGCCTGGGGGCCAGGGTGGTGTGCATGGAAAACTGCTCAGGCCTCAAGGGGATGAGCCTGGCCGTGGACGAAACCTGCGACCCATACGAGGCCCTGGCCCGGCGCTATCTGGAAATCCCCTGCTCCTGCATGACCCCCAACCCCAACCGCACCTCAGACCTGCGGCAGATGGCAGTGCAGTTTAAGGTGGATGCCGTGGTGGACCTGACCTGGCTGGGCTGCCATACCTACAATGGAGAATCCCTTGCCATCCAGACCCTGGTGGAGGATGAGCTGGACCTGCCCTTTTTGCACATTGAAACCGATTATTCCGAGTCTGACACAGAGCAGCTCAAGACCCGTATTGAAGCTTTGATAGAATTATCACAATAAACACAAGGAGACCCCAATGACCCGATTAAAACTCATTCTGGCCGTTACCCTGATCCTGGCCATTGCCGCCCTTGGTGCGGGACCTGTCCAGGCAGCCAAAACCAAACTGCCCAGCCTGTACATGGGCTATGTGTTCACCACCCACCACACCCCTCTCATGGTGGCCGCCATCAAGGCAGAGGACTTCAAAGCATCCGGTGCCTATCTCAAGCCCCTGGTGCCCAGGCAGAAATACCAGCTGGTTGCAGCCGACGGTACGCCCCTGGCCGTGATCAACCTTATCGTGTCCAAAAGCGGCTCTGAAACCGCCACCCTCTTTGCCATGAACCGCATGGATATCGGCCTGTCATCAAGCACGGCCTTTATGAGCGGCATTGACAAGGGCACCCCCATGAAAATCCTGTGCCCCCTTCACGTGGACGGCATGGGCATGGTCTTTCCCTCAAACAATAACATCAACGGGTACGCGGATGTGGCCGCGGCCATCAAGGCCTCTGCCACCCCCTTTAAAATCGGGTACCACTCCCCCACCTCCGCCCCCAGGGTGGTGTTTGAAGGGGCCCTGCACAAGGCCGGCTTTAAAATATCCGGCACCCCCAATGACGTGGATGCAGACATCCTCATGGTGGATTTAAAATCCACATCCAACCTGATCCCGGCCCTGTTAAGCGACCAGGTGGACTGCTGGGTAGGCCCGGCCCCCCATCCTGCCGTGGCCGAGTACAAAAATGCCGGCCATATCGGCCTGGACTCCCGGGACCTGCCTCCCAAAGGAGACTGGGTTGATTTCCCCTGCTGCGTCATGGGGGCCAGTGACAGACTCATTGCCGGCCATCCCGGAATAATCCAGGCCATGACCGATCTGTTGACCCAAGCATGCGACTGGAGCAACGCCAACAAAACCGCAGCCGCTGCAATCTCAGCCAAATGGATCGGCGTGCCTGCCCAGGCCATTGAAAAATCCAGCATCATTTATACCACAAACCCCACCCCCAACTGGCTCAAGGGCGAGGATGTCTTTTTGACCATGCTCAACAGCATGAACAAGTTCAACGGACAGATCAAGGGCAAGGATCTTGCGGCTGCCGCCCCGGTTCTCTACGATTTTTCCTTTGTGAAAAAGAGCCTGGACAAATAAAACGGATTCGGTGGCCGGAAGCTTCTGGCCCTCAATGACATGATATGAAATACCTATCCTTTGTTCTTCCCCTTCTGGCCCCCGTTTTCCTGGCCTTGTGCTGGCTATGGATGGCCGCCCGAATCCAGAACCCGGTCATCCTGCCCCCCATGGACCAGGTCTTCTATATCCTGGCCCATCCCTTTGAGGACCTCATCAGCATGGGATCGCTGACCAGCAATGTCCTGGTCAGCCTGGTCCGGGTCCTGATGGGCTATGCCGTGGCCGTGGTCATTGCCATTCCCCTGGGGGTGATCATGGGATATTACAGCACGGTATTCAACGTCTTTAACGGATTTTTAAACCTGTTCAGGCCCATCCCCCCCCTGGCCTGGGTACCCCTGGTCATGGCCTGGTTCGGCATTGCCAGCCTGGCCACCCTGGCCGGGGTGGAAACCGGCCTTTGGTACGTCTACCTGAACAACATCAAATTCTCCATGCTCTTTATCATCTTTGTGGGGGCCTTTTATCCCATCCTCACCGCCACCATCCACGGGGTGCGCAGCGTGAATACCACCCTGATTGACTCCGCCCGGGTCCTGGGGGCCACCCAGAGCCAGATCTTCAGAAAGGCCCTGATACCGGCGGCCATGCCCGCCATTATCACAGGCATGCGCATCGGCCTGGGCATTGCCTGGATGTGCCTGGTCTCCGCAGAGATGCTGCCCGGGTCCCTGTCCGGCATCGGGTATATGATCACCCATGCCTTTACCCTGGCCTCCACAGACATTGTCATTGCCGGCATGATCTCCATCGGCTGTGTCGGGGCCCTCATGGACATGATCTTTCGCCGGATTGAAAAGAAAAAATTTTCCTGGCAGAGGCAGACCCATTCATGAGCCCCATCATCGACATCCAGGGATTGTCCAAGTCCTTTGACACCAAATCCGGTGACACACGTTTGGCCCTGAAAGATATCAGCCTTGCCATCCGCCCCCGGTCCTTTACCTGCATTGTGGGGCCCTCGGGCTGCGGAAAATCCACCATCCTGCGCATCGCCTCGGGCCTGGAACAGGCCAGCCATGGCCAAGTGCGCTACAACGGTGTCCCGGTGCTCAAGCCCTGTGCCGACATCGGCCTGGTCTTCCAGGAGTATTCTCTTTTCCCCTGGCTCTCGGTCCTGGACAATGTGGCAGCCGGCCCACAATTTGCCGGGGTGGATAAACAAACCCGCCACAGGCAGGCTATGGAATTCCTCAGCATGGTCAATATGGCCGAGTCCAAACACGCCTTTCCCCATGAATTGTCCGGGGGCATGCGCCAGCGGGTGGCCATTGCCCGGGCCCTGGCCAATGAGCCGGATGTCCTGTTCATGGATGAGCCCTTCGGGGCCCTGGACGCCCATACCCGCATCCTGCTCCAGCAGGAGCTGCTGACCCTTTGGCAGATGACCCATAAAACCATTGTCCTGGTCACCCACAGCGTGGATGAAGCCGTGTTTCTGGCTGATGAGATCGTGATCATGTCCTCACCTCCCGGCCGGATTCAGGATGTGGTGTCCGTGGATATGCCCCGGCCCCGGACCCGGGCGGACAAGGCCTTTGGGGAGTTGTCCGATTTTCTTCTGAACGCCCTTTCCCCGGACCGGATGTGATAGGGACCCCCAAGTATTGTGGTGGGCCTAAACCCCGGCGTTGTTAACCCGTGACCTGGTTCATCCATTTTAAAAGGATCGCCTTGTCGTTTTCCCCCATGGCCGTAATGCTGAACCGGGTGGGGTGATTTTCCTGCTGGATATCTGCTTCAATGGTCTTTGCGTAAATGTCATCAAAGCAATGGGCATCAATACAAAAATCAAGTTCCAGCTTGACGTCTGTGTAGGAAGGAATCGGTACCGCTGTTTTCCCATAGATGTTTTTAGCGTCCATGGAAATGGTTTCGCCTGTAATCGGCATGGCACTGACAATCTTGTCCTGAATTGTCCGGCAGGTAAAGGGGATTCGGATGGGAACCTGATTCGCCTGGTGCGAAGATGAAGACAGGGACGCCTTAAAATCCGGGCAGTTAATGGCCGTGACAGAGTAGAAGACCAGGGGTTTTTTTATCCCTTTCATCATCAGATTGCGGGGGGGATGGGACGTGACCATGTCTTTGACAATATCAAAGGTGGCTCTGCCGATAAGTACCTGCCCCCCGATACTGTTGGATTCAATTCTTGAGGCCCTGTTCACCGTGTCTCCGACGATTCCGTATTTCATCCTCAGCTCCGAGCCGATATTGCCGACAATGACCTGGCCCGTGTTGATGCCGATACCCATTTCCAGGGGAAGGGCACCTGTTGGCGTGATTTCCCTGTTGAGATCTGAAAGGCAGTTCTGCATCTCTATGGCACAGGCCACAGCCCTTTCCGGATCATTGTCATGGGATTCCGGTGCACCGAACACCGCCAGAATCGCATCCCCGATGATTTCATCGATTATTCCGTCGTATTTAAGGATGATTTTGGACATTTTGCCCAGGTACCGGTTGAGCAACTGCACCATTTTTTCAGGATCCTGGTTTTCCGACTGGCTGGTAAACCCCCTTAAATCAGACATCAGCACGGTGACTGTTTTCCGCGACCCGCCGATTTGATGGCCTTTGGGTGATGTTAATATTTCATCAACCACCCTCTGAGACAGATAACGCCCAAAGGTTTCTTTTATAAAGTTGACCAGGTTGAGACGTTCTTCGGAAACATTGATGATCTTTTTGAGCATGGCGGTTCTGGAGTTGACCAGGGTCCGGATTTCATCGGGAGCGTCATCTTCAAGCTCAATATGGTTGACCCGGGTATAATCATTTTGGGTTTCCTTGTTGGCCTTTGCCACAGCTTCCAGAGGACTGATGATTTTATCTGTTAAAAATTTTTTAAGGGTGATCATCATAAAGGCAATGATTATGCCCACAAGAATAATAATTCTGACGGCATACCAGAACAGGTCTGCAGCCCCAGGATCCTGGGTCCACCACCTGGATAATAATGAAAATACAAGAAGCACGGCTTCAATAAAGAAAATCCGCCAAAATACCCCCATGAGCAGTATTTTCCTGACACCCATCGTCTTGCGCTTTTTTTCCATGACTTTCTTTTGAATCCTTTATCTATCTTCGTTGACGTGCAGGCATCAGGGCTGACCCCATCTGTTCAGCGCTTTACCCTATTTTCTATTCTATTTGGGCATGGCTCACAAGCCAGAATTTTAATAATAGAGCGGTCCCGGGCTGGCGGCAGAACCACATGGCCTGCATCCTGGACCAGGAGGGACATTTCCCCGAAATGGGGGGATGGCAAAGGCCAGGCAAAGCGGCCAGGGCCTGGAATCCCTGTTTCGCGAGCTGCGGTGCCGGATGATCTAGAAGACAAGATCGATTCTGCGCAAGGAAAATTCACGGCTGAAGCGGGATCTCCCACTTTTTCATATACTTCCACACCGCGGTGCGGCTGCGGTTGATGCGGCGGGCCACCTCTGCCTTGTTCCAATGGCAGGCCTCCAGAAGACTGACCAGCTCCTTGCGGGTGATTTTATGATTCCGGGGCGGGGATGCTGGCGAAGTCCGGGTAACGGCCTCGCAGCGTTCGACCTGTTCCGGGTCCCGGATCTCCGCGGGCAGATCCCGCACCCGGATCTCGTCGCCGTCACACAGGACAAAGGCATGCTCAATGGCATTTTCAAGCTCCCGGACATTGCCGATCCAGGGGTGCTCAATGATCCGCTGCATGGCCTCACTGCCGGCCCGGCGAATGGACTTGCCCTCCCGCTGGTTGCCCTTTTCTATAAAATGGCTCACCAGCAGAGGAATGTCCTCCCGCCGCTCCCGCAGGGGCGGCACCCGAATGGGAAAGACCTTGAGGCGGTAAAAAAGATCCTCCCGGAACTCCCCTTCCCGGGTGAGCTGGAACAGATCCTTGTGGGTGGCGGCGATGATGCGGATATCCACCTTGATCCTCTTTGAATCCCCCACCCGCTCAATCTCCCGCTCCTGAATGACCCGGAGGAGCTTGACCTGCATATAAGGGGTCAGCTCCCCGATTTCGTCCAGAAAAATGGTGCCGCCGTGGGCCTCCTCAAACCGGCCCTTGCGGTCCCGGTGGGCCCCGGTAAAGGCCCCTTTGACATGGCCGAACAGCTCACTTTCCAGAAGGGTTTCGGACAGGGCCGAGCAGTTCACCGTGACCATGGGCTTGTCTTCAGCCTGGCCCAGGTAATGGATGGCCCCGGCCACAAGCTCCTTGCCCGTGCCGCTCTCTCCTGTGATCAGAATATTGGCCCGGCTGCCGGCCGCAGCCCTGACCGCATCAAAGACATTTTGCATGGCCGCGCTCTTGCCGATGATGCGGCCCATGCTATAGGCTTTTTTCAGCTTTCTCTGGGCCGCCTCAGCCGTCTCTTTGATCTTTTTGAGTTCGGTCAGGTCTGTGATGGTTTCCACAATGCCAATGATCCGGCCGTCATCATCCCTGGCCAGCCGGGCATTTTTAATCACCGGGATGTCATAGCCCGCCTTGTGGCGGATATGGCACTCCTTGGCCTCGGTCTTTCCATGTTCGATCACCCCGCAGGCCTTGATATCTGCCGGGCACATCTTCCCAAAGCACCGGCTGCACTCAATGAGGCGGCAGGTGTGGCCTACCGCCTCAGAGGCCTCATACCCGCTGATCTTTTCCATGGACGTGTTCCAGGAGGTGATCACCCCGTTGGCATCCAGGGTGAACAGCCCCTCAGCCATAGTGTCCAGGATCTGATTTAAGAAATGAACGTTCCAGATTTCATGGGTTTTCATGGTCGACCCCTTGTTTGGGTTGCGTTCCTTGTATTTTACGGTAACGCTACCATTTCTGTCAATGGCAACGTTACCTGCTCATATCGCCCCGTCTCTGAGACCCGGATTTTCAGGCCATGCCCTGATAATACGGATCAATATCAATATCTTACAAAAATCTCTCTTTGTCTGAGAGGTTTTGGCATGATACTTGATTTTATCCTCGTTAATTTGAATACAGAAAGCCCAGACAAGACGAGGTCATCATGGACAAAGCGCAATTTGAATCCCAACTTGCCGGAAAAATCGTACTGGCTGATTTCAGCGCGGCCTGGTGCGCCCCCTGCCGGGCCATGGCCCCGGTCATGGAAGAGCTGAGCCGGGCATACCGCGGCCGGGCCGACATTATGCAGATCAACATTGACAGCGAAAAAGAACTGGCCACACAGTTAATGGTCCACAGCATTCCCACCCTGATCCTCTTTGACAACGGGCAGGAAAAAAAACGCTTCGTGGGCCTGCAGTCCAGATCTGCCCTTGAAGAGGGACTCAACGCGCTGCTGTGATTGCCTTGACCTGACACCGAATGCTGACCAAAGCCAAAGGAGGCCCCATGGGCAGATGCACCAATCACCCTGAGATACAGACCAATTACCATTGCATGAAGCACGATATCTACCTTTGCGACGACTGTCTGGAATGCCGGGACCCTGATATTTACTGCAAGTTCAGGTCTGCCTGCCCCATCCATTTCATGTCCAAAAAAGGCTTTAAAGAGACCGGCAAGGCAGCCGCTGAAACCGACACCGTAAAGATACGATTTTCCCCTGAGGGCCGGGAAATCACCCTGCCTGCGGGCACAGACCTGCTCTGTGCCGCCCAGAAGGCAGATGTCTATGTCAACGCCTCCTGCTCTGGCAACGGCTCCTGCGGCAAGTGCAAGCTCATTGTGGAATCCGGAGAGGTGACGCACCAAAAGACCAGCCTGCTGAGCCCAAAGGACAGAGAGCGGGGCATGGTGCTGGCCTGCCAGACCAGAGTGCTGTCCGACCTTGTCGTTCAGGTCCCCGAAGAGACCCTGGAAAAAAACCTCAAGGCCGCCGGCATGGGCCAGGCAGCCACGGAAAAGCTGTTCGGCCTGGTAAACAAGATGGACCCTCTGGTCAAAACCTATTGTCTGACCCTGGCTCCCCCCTCCATGGACGACACGGTCTCCGATTTGGACCGCCTCAAGCGGGGACTTGCCCAGCAGGGCTGCAACACCTTCTCCATGAGCACAGATCTTCGGCTCATGCGCCAGCTGACCCGGACCATGAGACAGGACAACTGGCATGTCAGGGCCTTGGTGCTTCAGAAAAAATGCTCTAGCCAGATCCTGGACATCTGCCCGGAACATGAAGCCGCCCCCCCTCTGGGCCTGGCCGTGGACCTGGGCACCACCTCCATCGTGGTCTATGTGGTGGACACACAAACCGGCAAAATTCTCAGTGCAGCCTCGGGCCATAACAGCCAGGCCGCCTGCGGAGATGACGTGATCAACCGCATTGTCTGTTCCGAAAAACAGGGGATAAAAAAGCTGAAGAAAATGGCCCTGTCCACCATAAACAACCTTACCGATCGGGCCCTGGTTCCCTTGAAAGAGACCCACAAGCACATTCAAAGCATCGTGGTATCAGGAAACACCACAATGGTTCATCTGCTGCTGGGCATCGAGGCCATGTATATCCGGCGGGAGCCTTATATACCCACGGTATCGGAATTCCCCGTGATCCTGGCCCGGGAGGTGGGCCTGCGGGCCGCCAGTACCGCCGGGGTATTCATCATGCCCGGGCCTGCCAGTTACGTGGGCGGCGACATTGTGTCCGGGGTTCTGTACACCGGCATGCATAAATCCGAACACCTGACCCTGTTCATTGATGTGGGCACCAACGGCGAGATCGTTCTGGGCAGCAATGACTTTCTCATGACCGCGGCCTGCTCCGCCGGCCCTGCCTTTGAAGGCGGCGGCATCCGCTGGGGCATGCGGGCCGAGTCCGGTGCCATTGAAACCATCACCCTGGATCCCGACACCTTTGATCCCCGATTTTCAACAGTGGACGATCTTCCCCCCAGGGGTATCTGCGGCTCGGGCATGATCGATCTGCTCTCGGAAATGATGGCCACAGGTGTCATTGGCCAGGACGGCAGGTTCAACCTTAGTCCTGACCACCCCCGTATGACCCTGTTCAACGAAGAGCCCGCCTTTATACTGGCCCCGGGGGATGAAACTCACCTGGACGAGGACATCATCTTCACAGAATCGGACATCCGCAGCCTGACACTGAGCAAGGCCGCAGTCTATGCCGGATTCACCGTGCTTTTAGAGGAGATCGGCATGGACTTTTCCATGGTCGAGCGCATGATCATCACCGGCGGCTTCGGCCAGTTCCTGGACATTGACAAGGCCGTATCCATCGGGCTTTTACCTGACATGGACCGGGACAAGTTTGTATACATGGGCAACTCCTCGATTGCCGGGGCCTACATGGCCCTGCTCTCAGGAGAACACCGCCACGAGGCCATTGAGATCTGCAACAAGATGACCTATGTGGATTTCTCCAGCAATCCCCGGTTCATGGACGAATTCACCCGGGCCCAGTTTCTGCCCCATACCGACGGCTTTCGCTTTCCCAGCGTTAACATTCACCACGCCAATTAAAAAGGAAGACAGCTCAACATGTGGAAATACTTACAGAAAATCACCAGAAACCTGACCATCGCCATTCCAGTCATGATGCTGGCCGGCTTTGTCTTCGGCGTCATCTTCAACGCTGGATTTCTCAAGGCCTATATCATCCCCTTTACCTTTGTCATGGTCTACCCCATGATGGTGACCCTGAACATCCAGAAGGTCTTTGAAGGCGGAGATGCCAAGGCCCAGGTCATCACCCAGGTCATCAACTTTGCCGTGGTGCCGTTTTTGGCCTATGCCATTGGGCTGATCTTTTTCAGGGATAATCCCTACATGGCATTAGGGCTTCTTTTGGCCGGACTTGTACCCACCTCGGGCATGACCATCTCCTGGACCGGATTTGCCAAGGGCAACCTGGAGGCTGCGGTGAAGATGACCGTCATCGGTCTGACCCTGGGCTCCATTGCCACCCCTTTTTACGTACAGGTCCTCATGGGGGCCAGCATTGAAATCAACCTGGCCGCCGTGATGAAGCAGATTGTGCTGATCGTGTTCCTGCCCATGGCCGCAGGCTATCTTACCCGCAGGCAGCTGGTGAAAAAATACGGGCCCAAACGCTTTAAACAGGCCATCGGCCCCAAGTTTCCGCCGTTGTCCACTTTGGGCGTCATCGGCATCGTCTTCATTGCCATGGCCCTCAAGGCCCCTGCCATTGCTGCCTCTCCAGGGATGCTCTTGTATATCCTGGTGCCCCTTTTCATTATCTACGCCTTTAACTTTACCCTGTCCTCTGTGATCGGTAAGTTCTTTCTGCCCCGGGGGGATGCCATTGCCCTGGTCTACGGGTCGGTCATGCGGAATTTGTCCATTGCCCTGGCCATTGCCATCAACGCCTTTGGCAAGGAAGGGGCCAGTGCCGCCCTGGTGGTGGCCGTGGCCTATATCATCCAGGTCCAGTCCGCAGCCTGGTATGTAAAATTCACAGACCGGATCTTCGGACCTTTCCAGCCAGAGGAACCTGACGCCGCGCCTGAAACCGAAAAGGCCCCCACTGAAGCGGGTCTGGCATTTACCCCTGCCCGGTTCAACAAGATCCTCTTTGCCACGGACATGTCAGACACTGCCCGCCATGCAGCCCAGTATGCCTGCAGCATCGGATCCCAGTACGGGGCCGAGGTCTGGGCCGTCCATGTGGTTCCTGATGTCCTGGACAGCTACTCTGCTGAGGCCGGGATAAACATGGCCTCACGTCTGGAACACCAGAAAAAGGCCGGCTTTAACCAAACTGAGGTCCACAGGGCAGAAGGCCGGCTCAAGGAACGCATCCGCAAAACCTCCCAAAAAGTTCTGGAACAGGTTCCCTGGTGCCCCCTGTCCGAAGACCGGGTGATCATCAAGACCGGAGATCCTGTGGACACGATTGTTAACACGGCAAAAGAAAAAAACGTTGACCTGATCATCATGGGCACCCACGGTCACAAGGATTTTGAGGATTTCTTCGTGGGCAGCACGGCCTCCGGGGTCATTGAAACCGCTAGTGTACCCGTATTTGTGGCCCGGCCTGCTTGATTTCGAAGACAAACACGTTTAAAAAGGAGACCTTATCATGACATCCTTCAGCAACACAGCCATTGTGGCCTGCGGCACCATGAGTCCTGAGCTAAATCACCTCAAGGCCGAAGGTTTTCTGGACACCGAGCATCTGTTCTACACCACCCCCGGTCTGCACCAGGACATCCCGGAACTGGAGCGGCAGCTGGTAAAACTCATTGCCAGGGCAAAGGAAAAGGCCGGCAAGGTCATCGTGGTCTACGGCGGGAAATACTGCTATGTCAACCCGGACAATCCCACCCGGCTCATGCAGGACATCATCATGGAACAGGGTCCCCAGGTGGCCAGAATCAACGCCACCCACTGCATGGGCATGCTGGCCAGTGACACGGAAATGGAACAGATCAAGCAGGAACTTGCCGGCGGAGAGCCGGTGTGGTTCATGACCCCGGGCTGGGTCAAGTACAGAACCCAGGTCTTTAACGGCTGGGACAAGGGCATTGCCAATGAAAATTTTCCCAGGCACACCGGCGGTGCTGTTGTCCTGGACGGCATTGGCTACCTGGACACCTATATGGCTGAAGACCCGGAAGGCTTTCTGGAGTATTGCGACTGGATGGGCATTCCCATGCAGGCCTGGCCCATCACCCTGGACAGGTTCAAAGGCCTGCTCCTGGACCAGCTCAACATCTTTTCCGGCAGCTGATATCCTGGATCCGGCAGTCAATGACCCGGACGCAGAGAGCCAGGCGGCCGGGCACAATCCCCGGAGTCAAGGCGGTTCTCTGGGTCTGTATCCTTTCCAGGGTCTTTTGCTTAAGGGCCTCCAGGGCCTCTATATTGTCCGCCTTTCGGATGATGTCAAAATACAGGTCAGACTGGGCAGCCAGGGCCTGCTTCTCCCAATAGGCGCAGATCCCGGTGAACACCCATTTCCCAAAAATCAGAGAGGAGCATATCCCCACAAGGCAGCTTAAAATATTTGAAACATGCAGCACAGACCCGTCCCCTAAGATGAGATGAAAGCGATCCGGAATCCAGGAAAAATAATAGGAAAATCCATGACACAGGGCCACGAGAAAAACAACGAAGCAGACAAGAATGGAGACCTGTTCAACATGTGTTTTGGCCATTGATGAAAGACCGGAACTGGTGACACAAGGCGATTTTTGCCCAGACAGATAAAAATAGGCCCAGACCCCGTCATGGGCATAAGCCAGATAGATCCACCAGCACAGAGACGCGATGGAAAACAGATACGCCCCTGTAAAAAAAACACCTGACATAAACGACATGACACCCCCTTTTGAGTTAAGGGTTTCTCAAAATGATTTGATCAGGGAAGGCGAAATCCAGGCAAGGACGTTCCAGCGACCGTCCAGAAAACCTCATCAATGGTTTAAATTGAATCACAAATAAAAAGGCAGGTCAAAGGATTTCTACAACTTTAGTTGTAGCGGATGAAAAACTATAACCTATTTATGGAGGCCTTTTATGGCGCACATATTAGCGTATGATCGCGATCTTGGTATGAGTTGGGATGTGGTGTCCTCTCTCGGGCATGATGTCACATCTTTTAATGATTCCG
>Ga0102943_1000332_pt1 | contig 31954 bp, 29 predicted proteins | sample SalPonC_black_MG_FD_78174 | JGI IMG/M metagenome (GOLD analysis project Ga0102943, IMG submission 78174) | Salt pond soil microbial communities from South San Francisco under conditions of wetland restoration - Salt Pond MetaG... | ecosystem: Environmental > Aquatic > Marine > Intertidal zone >...
TGCACCGGACGGGGTTTACCAAGCTTTCCCGGTCACCCGGGAAACTGGTGCGCTCTTACCGCACCGTTTCACCCTTACCTTCTCCGGGCCGAAATCAGCCCGAAAAGGCGGTCTGCTCTCTGTTGCACTTTCCTTCACGTCACCGTGACTCCACGTTATGGAGCGTCCTGTCCTGTGGTGTTCGGACTTTCCTCCAGGTCTGTAACCCAGCGATCATTCAGTCCGGTCAGACCGAAACCGTAATTTTTTCTTACATGGCATCATCGTTTACATAATACAGAATCCGGCTGCACTGGGGGCATGAGATCAACTGGTTTCCCCGCTGTACCTCAATACACAACTGGGGCGGCACATTCATGAAACAGCCCATACAGGATTCATTTCTCACCTGGGCAACCGCCTGGCCCTGGTTCATTCTGGTCAGTTTTCTGAACCGGGTCATCAAAGAAGGGTCCAGATCCTGTCCGATCTTTTGCTGTTCTTCCAGGCAGCTTGCAAGCAGTTCTCTGTCATCCACGGTTTTTTTGTCTATTTCCGCCTGTTCTGCCTTGATCTGCTGTTCGAGCTGCAGAAACTGCTGCTCGGTTTCTTTGACCCCGGCCCCCAAGGTCTCTCTCTGGTCGTAAAATTCCAGCAATTGGCTTTCAAGGGCATCTTTGCGTTTTTTATTGTCATCCACTTCCCTGAGCAGCACCTGGTATTCCTTGTTGGTCTTTACCATTCGCAGGGTTTCATTGCTCTTGATGATCCGGTCATCCACGGTCCTGATTTCCTGCTCAGCATCCCTGCATCTGTGCTGAATCTCTTCCAGCTCCCGGGTGCGGGCATCCAGATCCGCCTTAAACAGGTCAAGCCGGGAGGCAAGTGCGGTTTTCTCTGTTTCAACCTTCTGGATAACCGACTGCAGTCTGAGAATTTCAGATTCAATCTCCTGGAGCCTGACAAGTGTTTCAATGTCTTGTTTTAACGTTTGGTTCATAAGCTGTCCTTACACTGTGGCAAATGGGTCTGTTTCCTGATTGAAGCCTTTTATTTCCAGGTCATATCCTGCAAGGGAGGCTGCCTGCACCATCCGTTCGGTCAACAGATCCTTTGCTGCGATTTCCGAGGCAAAATGCCCCACATCTATCAATGCCCTGCCATGGTCTTCCACCAGCCGGGCATCATGATATTTTATGTCTCCTGTGATATACAGATCCGCACCGGATTTTATGAAATCAGAAATCAGGGAGCCGCCGGAACCTGTACACAGGGCAATTTTTTCAATCGCCATGTCCATGTCTCCCACCACCCGGACAAATGGTATCTTCAGACGGGCTTTGATATCATCCACCAGGTGTGCCAGGGTGGCAGGCGATGCTGGATATCCTATCCTGCCGATACCGGTCCGGCTGTCCTGCGAATCCAGAGCCCGGGGTTCCGGTACAAGGGCATGGGTACACACCACACCGATGCAGTGGGCAAAAAAATCATTCAGTCCGTTTTCGGCCTTATCCAGATTTGTGTGGGCACACACAATGGCAATCTGTTCTCTGGCTGCCATGGCAATGGCGGAGCCCGGCATGTGCTGAAAATCAATGGTTTTTTCCGGGGAGATAAACAAGGGATGGTGGGTGAGTACCATATCTGCTCCCCAATTTTTGGCGGCCCCCATCACCTGCATGCAGGGATCAAGTCCCACCAGAATCTTTTTTACCGGCCAGTGCAGACTGCCGGCACTCATGCCGCAGTTATCCCAGGGTTCTGACAGGCTGCAGGGAGCGATTGCATCGATTATGCTCAGGATCTGCGCTACGGTTGGCGTCATGATTTGTGGGTCCAAATAAAAAAAGCGTGGTATGATACCACGCTTTAACATTTATTTTCTATTTCGGTATTGCGTTTTTACAGGCATAATCATCTATGACCTGACCATCCTTATCGGTTTCATAATTTTCGAACAGTTTTTGTCGGGATGCCATGGTGGGCCCACCTGGATTCGAACCAGGGACCGACCGGTTATGAGCCGGTGGCTCTGCCAAACTGAGCTATAGGCCCTTTTTCGTTGGCACCCAAACAAACTTAATTATATATATCAAACACCTGATCAAGTCAAGCGCTAATTTTCTATAAATGTTTTGAGTTTCCTGCTTCTGGTGGGATGCCGCAATTTCCGCAGGGCCTTGGCCTCGATCTGGCGGATGCGTTCTCTGGTAACTGTAAAATCCTTGCCCACCTCTTCCAGGGTATGGTCGGATTTTTCCCCGATGCCAAACCGCATGCGCAACACCTTTTCTTCTCTCGGTGTCAGGGTGGCCAGAATTTTGCGCGTCTGTTCAGCCAGGCTGAAATCAATGGCTGCATCCGATGGAATGGAAAATTTCTTGTCTTCGATAAAATCCCCCAGATGGCTGTCTTCTTCTTCTCCGATGGGGGTTTCCAGAGAGATGGGTTCTTTTGCAATTTTCAGGACCCTGCGCACCTTGTCAATTGGTATCTCCATTTTTTCCGCAATTTCCTCAGGAGATGGTTCCTTGCCCATCTCCTGCACCAGATACCTGGAGGTACGGATAAGCTTGTTGATGGTTTCTATCATATGTACCGGAATACGGATGGTCCGTGCCTGATCGGCAATGGCCCGGGTGATGGCCTGGCGAATCCACCAGGTGGCATAGGTGGAAAATTTGTAACCCCGCCGGTATTCAAACTTGTCCACCGCCTTCATCAGACCGATATTGCCCTCCTGGATCAGATCCAGAAACTGCAGTCCGCGGTTGGTATATTTTTTGGCAATGCTGACAACCAGCCGCAGATTCGCCCGGACCAGTTCGCGTTTGGCATCATCTGCATCCTTCCGGCCCTTGTCAATGCCCCGGGTTATGGCCCGCAGATCTTCGGCATCCCCTTTTATCAGCTCCCTGCGCAGGGCCACCTGGTCCATGATGGCCTGGATGTCTTTGTAAAGGACCGCCGCCCGTTCTGTATCAAGATCTGTCCGGGCCGTTGCCCATTCAACAAACTTGTCCTGATCCGAAGCCTGTCTGAGCATGGTGTCTTTCTTGACATGAAAAGTTTTGGCACACCTTTTCAACAGGCTGTCCACCGTGTCAAACCAGACAATGGTACTGCGGATACTTTTTTCAATGGTATCGATCACATTGGATTCAAACCGCCAGCGCTTCAGTTCTTCAAAAATCTGTGCCGTGCCCTGTGAAATTTCCGCCACCAGGTTCTGGTATTTTTTGGTTGATTTTCTCAGACCGTGGAGTTGGTCCCGTTTGGTCTGGTTACTTTCATGGATATTTTTGATAACAGCCAGAGAGTCCAGAAATTTTTCCTGTTTCGAGGTCTCATCCACCACCCCGTCCCCTTCATCCACATCCCGCAACACATGCTTGGGCCGCATGGATTTTCTTTCCATTTTATCGCCGTAAAGAAAAATGGTGGTCAGGGAAATCGGACAATCCAGCATGGCACGCAGCACATCCCGCTCCCCCACCTCAATTTTTTTGGCAATTTCAATTTCACCCTCCCGGCTTAAGAGGGTGACCATTCCCATCTCCTTGAGATACATTTTAACCGGATCGGTCACCGCCCCGAACTCCATATCCGGCTGTTCCCTGGCTGATGTAAAAAGATCTTTTTTCTCGGCAGTATCCGGTTTTTTGTGTTTGGATTCAGGTCTGATTTTTTCCTTTTTTCTTGCCGGTTTGCCGGTCAGTCTGTCATCTGGTTTCATGCCTGCATTTTTGGGGTTTTTCTTTTCAAGGTCCACAAGTGTTATGCCCAGCTCCTTGAACTGTACCACAATATCTTCCATCTGATCAGAAGATGTCACATCGTCGGATATGGCATCATTTATTTCGGCAAAAGAGATAACACCCTGTTTTTTGCCCTTTTCTATGAGCTTTTTCAACTGCGTTTTGCTGATCACCTGGTTCTCTTCTGACCTGTTTGTCATATCTGCCATGAAATGTCTCCCAAAGGCTGAACGTTATTGCCCGTCATGTAATTGCCGAATTTCCTGCTGCTTTAATTTCAACAGTTCCATTACATCATCATCACAGCCCTTTTCCGCATGTATTATCTTTGTTGTCAGGATATTTTCTTTCCTTTTTTTAATCCGGATAATCCGGTTTATGATAAACAGTGCTGTTTTGCGCATCTGCGTTTCTGTATCCAATCCCTGTGCCATGGCAAGGGAGGCGACCAGCTGCCTGTCAGTGTCATGCTCCATTTTTGCCATGACATGATTGACAAAAGCAGGTTCAAGCGGATCAGCATTGGCAATGATGTTTGCGATACTGCGCAGCCGCTGGGAATAAAAACAATCCAGCACCCCGGAATCAACCACCTCTGGAATGATATCAGGACAAAAAAGCATCAGGGACAACAGCTGTTTTTCCCTGGGATCGGATGATAAAAGTCCACTCTCTTGTAAACCTTCGGATGTGGACGTTTGTTCCTGATGTCCCTGCACCACTTGTTCCTTTATTTTTTCAAGCACGGCCCGCTCATCGATATTAAGGGTTTCAGCAAGCTCTTTGACGTGAAGGGAGCGCAGGGCACTGTCCTGGATATCTGCCAGATGGGGCTTCATCTCATCTAAAATCCGTATACGTCCTTCCACAGACAACCCATGGGTATCCATGGCCACCTTGAGCAAAAACTGCATCACTGATTCTGCCTTGCCCGCCAGGTCAAGAAAAGCATCCGCCCCGTGATGCACCACAAAAGCATCCGGGTCGTCCCCTTTAGGCAGAACCAGTATACGGGTGTCCACCCCTTCTTTCATAAACAGTTTGATGCTGCGCCTGGCAGCGTTGATGCCGGCTGCATCTGAATCAAATACCAGCACCATGGTGGGGGCATATCCCTTGAGTATCCTGACATGCTCGGATGTCAAAGCTGTCCCCAGACTTGCCACCGTGTTTTTAATGCCGTTCTGAAACAGGGATAAAAAATCAAAATACCCTTCCACAATATGAACGGCTCCAGCTTTTCTGCAATGCTGTTTTGCCGCGTGAAGTCCGTATAGAATCCTGCCTTTGCTGTATACAGGGGTTTCCGGTGAGTTGAGGTATTTTGGCATCTGGTCGTCCATGACCCGGCCGCCGAACCCTGCCACCTGCATGTTGATATCAAAAATGGGAAATATGATCCGGTTTCTGAACCGGTCATAGAACCCGTTGTTCTGCTTTCTGGGCAGCACCAGCCCGGACTGCAGGGCTGTTTTGTGCCTGATTCTCAGTTTTTTTAAAAAAGCAACGCCCCCCTGCCACTGGTCCAGTGCATACCCCAGGTGAAACTGGTCCATGGTTTCCCTTGTGATCCCCCTTTTTGCAAGATATTGCCTGGCACCCTCAGCACTGCTGTCTTGTCTGAGCAGATCCGCATAATAGGCCATTACCTTTTTGTTGAGATGGAACAATGCTTCTTTTATGGCAATTTCTTCACGTTTTGCCGGATCCATCTGCCGGGTTTCAACAACAATATTGTATTTACGGGCCAGCATTTTCACCGCTTCCACAAAAGAGAGCCCATGGTATTTCATCACAAAGGAAATGGCGTTTCCGCCGGCACTGCATCCAAAACAGTAAAAGATCTGTTTTTCCGGATTCACGGAAAACGAGGGGGTTTTCTCGGAATGAAACGGACACAGGCCAAAAAAGTTCCGGCCCGATTTTTTCAAAATAACAGATTCTGATATGATATCAACAATGTCTGATGTATTGAGGATTTCTGAAATTTTGTTTTCAGGAATTAACATCGATTCAGGTAATGACTCCAAAATGTCAAACGGTTATACACTAGCCCCTAAATCTAAGTACAGTAAACAACTTGTCAATCTCCCGGACAGGTGATTATGCCGCTGCTGAAATCCGTATGGCTTCTTGCAAATCAAGGCTGCCCTCATAGAGGGCTTTTCCGGTGATAACCCCGGTCACCCCAAAGGCGGCAATTTCACACAGATTTTTAATATCTTCAATGGTAGACACCCCTCCGGAGGCGATAATCGGTATAGAAACCGCCCGGGCCAAGGCTTTGGTTTCCTGGATATTGGGGCCTGTCTGCATACCGTCCCGGTGGATATCGGTAAAATTGATGGCAGCCACCCCTGAAGATGCATACTGTTTTGCCAGGTCAACTGCTCGGATTTTCGAGGTGCGGCTCCAGCCCTCAACCGCCACCATGCCGTTTCTGGCGTCAATGCCCACCACAACCCTGCCCGCAAACAGTTTACAGGCCTGCTGCACAAATTTTGGTCTGTACACGGCCTCACTGCCGATGATAACCCGTGATACCCCGGCTGCCAGATATTTTTCTATGGTCTCAAGATCCCGTATTCCGCCACCGACCTGAATGGGGACGGTAATCTGTTCCAAAATCTGCGCAATGGTGTCAAAATTGACAGATGATCCGGCAAATGCCCCGTCCAGATCCACCACGTGGATCATCCGGGCACCCTGTTTTTCCCATTTTACCGCCATTGTGGCCGGATCATCCGCATATTGTGTGGCCTCTTCCATACGTCCCTGAAGGAGCCGGACACACTTGCCCTGTTTGATATCAACTGCTGGCATGATAATCATGGTCTTTTGTCTTTTGTTGCCGGAAGTCATGGCATCCAGGCATAATTATATGGTGGTCACAGCCTGCCCTTGCTGGAAAGTGTGCCGAAAATCTTGTCATCAATCCGGGTTGCCTGTTGGAGAGCACGGCCCATGGCTTTGAATACAGATTCCAGCAGATGGTGCTCATTGGTGCCGTAATGGGCATTAATGTGCAGGTTGAACCTGCCTTCGGTACAGAATGCCTGGAAAAATTCCTTGGCAAGAAACGCATCAAATGCCGTGCCTGATCTGAGATTGTCCGGAAAATTATACACAAGATAGGGCCGGTTGGACAGATCGATGGTCACACAGGAAAGGGCTTCATCCATGGGCACGCAATTGTTGCCAAACCGCTGTATCCCTTTTTTATCCCCCAGGGCGCTGAAAAAAACCTGTCCCAGCACAAGCCCGGTATCCTCCACTGTATGGTGCAGGTCCACTTCCAGATCCCCTTTAGCTATGATCTTGAGGTCAAAAAAACCATGGACGCAGAAAGCGGTAAGCATATGATCAAAAAAGGGGATACCGGTGAAGATGTCGGCTTTGCCTGTACCGTCCAGATCCAGTTGGATCTCGATCCGGGTTTCGTTTGTTTTTCTTGAAAGCCGTGCATCCCGTGCCATGAGACTCCCCTTGAAAATTGATGAAGCTTAAATCAGCAGCCGGCACCGGCAACCGTTACACAACAAAACTTTGTTACAACGAATCTTTTATTATAGGCAAATCTATCGGTATTGTCAATTAATTTATAGCCGGACCTGATATTTGCCATCAGAGCACCAGACTTTGCATCCTTCCATGGGGTGTCCTTGTCCCAAGCCCGCCCCTGGTGGTGTACTGTGCCCGGCCCGAGATCTTCCGGGGCCTGTTATCGTAACTTTTTTCAGGAAAGAAACAGTTCACCCGTGTAGGATTCTGTCATCCTGGCATGTCTGCTGGCCCCTCTGGATCTGACGGTCCTGTCACAGTACACCACCAGGGGCTCCCTGCCAAGGTACTTGTGATACACAATTCATTATGGCAAATATCAAGGTGCCGGACCAGCCATTCTAATTTTGGAACCGTATGCATTTGAAACCAGTGATTTACACAGCAGAGGATGCAGCTGAAAGCCATAATTTGAATTGCTGAAAAATCAGCATCAGACTTGAAACTTACGAAATTATCCTTTATAATACAATCACTGTTTTACCAAAAGGCATGCGCTGGAAAAAACCATGGCCATCAACCAGATAGCACCAAATATCATCCCTGGAACAGTCCCTTCCGTTTTCGGGGGACCAGAAAAGGGAACCCCCACCCCTGTTGTGCCACGGACAGGACAGCCGGAAACTGCCCGCCGGAACCAAAACCCGGGCCCGGGCCCGGGCAATATCCCGGAAAATCAGGAATCGGCACCACAACCCAATATCACTGCTAACGCATCTGCCAGTGGATTTACCACGTCAGAACGCCTGTTGCTGGCGGAACTCAAAAAGGCCGACACCCAGGTCAGGCAGCATGAAATGGCCCATGTAGCTGCAGGCGCTGGGGTGGTCACCTCCGGTGCCAGCTTTTCCTACAAGCGGGGGCCGGATGGCAGAAACTATGCGGTTGCAGGAGAGGTCAGCATTGATGCCGCCCCTGTGCCTGGAGACCCCCAGGCCACCATCCGGAAGATGCAGCGGGTGAAAACAGCTGCCCTTGCACCGGCTGACCCGTCTCCCCAGGATCTGAAAGTGGCATCCCGGGCCACGGCCATGGCTGCAAAAGCCGCATCCGAGCTGATGGTGCTTCAGGCAAGAGAACGGGCTGAAGCCAATGATTCCCGGGCCTTCGGCAGCAGCCAAAATGCGTCAGACAGCTACACAAGGGTCAACAGCCTGCCTGAATCCGACACCCACACCTTTGACCTTGCCGTCTAATGGCCAGGCCCTGACGGTCATAACCCATCATAAAAGCATCCAAAGGGGTTATGGTTCTTTCATCTCAACCGATTCCGGCAGGTTCTGCTGCTTATTTGATCAGTTTCACAATCTGTTTGAAAGCATCCCCTTTGGCCCGTTGCAGCAGCTCGAAAAAAACCATTTCCACAGAGGTTATCTGGGCCCCGGACTGAACGATTCTCTGGAGTCCGACATCTTTGTTTTCGCTGGTTCTGGATGACACGCAATCTGAGACCACCTGCACCTCATACCCTTTGTTGCGCAGTTCATACGCTGTCTGGAATACACAGATGTGGGTTTCAATGCAGGTGATCAATATCTGGTTTCTGGACAGGGCATCAAACTTTTCCATGAATATCGGTTCCCTGCAGCAGGAGAAGCTGTCTTTTTCAATGGGAGTACTGCCAGCCATCACCTGCTGGATCTGTTCCACTGTGGGGCCGAGTTTTCCCGGAATCTGTTCCATCCAGAGAATGGGAACCCCCAGGATCTGCATTCCCTGAATGAGAATTTCAAGGGACTGAAACAGCTTTTCCTTTTCATACATCAGCTGGGCCAGCTGCCCCTGGACATCCACCAGAAGCATGACCGTGTTGTCAGTAGAAAACATGGATAACCTCCTTTTTTCTAATGGTTGCATCAAAATATGCAGCTTTTGGACAAACTATCTTACAGGTTGCCGGTAAAAACAAGTTTTTTCATTGGACGGCACATGACAATTTTTGGCATCCCCCCTGCGAAAATGTGCACTTTGCCCAGCATCTTCCATGGATTTTTTCCAGCATCTGCCGTATTATCAGGTTATTAAAAAAATGAAAAGATGGTGCATGCTTTTTGCATAAGTCAAAATATGGCAAGATATAATAACAACCAACTCCCCAAAAAAGGCGGGAAAAATGATCTCATCCATTCAAAACAATGCATCTGCGATGCAGGCATTTTCCAATCACATCCGGGCCAGCGCCAACAATGTTGCCAATGCGTTGTCCGATGAATTTGAATCCAGCAGGGTTTATAATGTGGCGGCAAAACCCCGGGGTGTTGACATTGTCATTGCAAAGGATACCACCCCCGGCCCCCTGGTGGAAGATCCTGTGAAACAGGACGGATCCTTCAAAGAGTTGTCCAATACAGACATTGCGCAGGAGATGGTCCAGCAGATGTCGGCTCAGCATGGATTTGACGCCAACGCCAAAACCATCCAGACCCAGGATGACACCATTGGCACACTCCTTGACATGATTGGATAGGCCATGCGGCCAAAGCGCCTGTACGGTATATTACTTGGCCTTGTGTTGATCTGTGCTGCATGTGCAGACCACAAAGCAGCTTTACCGGAGGGACCCGCCCTTCACCGCACTCCCACCTGTACAGATCTACCGGATGTTGATTTGTCTTTTTTGACAGACACCCGCAGCACCATTGTGAAAAAAGCCATGGAAAGCATCGGCACACCCTATCTGTGGGGCGGCACCACCCCTGACCGGGGATTTGACTGCAGCGGCCTGGTGTATTACACCCACCAGACAGCAGGAATCCAGGTACCCAGAACAGCCGGGGCCCAGTTTGCCAGGGGAAGAAAAATCCCCAGACACCAGCTGGTACCCGGAGATCTTGTCTTTTTTTCCTCCCCAAAGAAAAAAACATCCACCCATGTGGGTATTTATACGGGCAACAACTGGTTTATCCATGCCCCGGGCCGGGGCCGGCAGGTGACCTGTTCCCATTTGAAAAATCCCTATTTTTTCAACCATTTCACCGGTGCCAGATCCTGGCATTGATGCCATAAAACCCGATTGTTGGCATGAATATTTTTTTCATGAAGCCCGGCAGGGACAGATTTTCTTCTTCTACCAGGACACCGGTACCCGAACCTTGTGGCCGGCCTTGTTTGTGAACAACAGGAACCGGTTGTCTCTGCCGAACAGATACAGATCCTTTGTCACCTGCACATCCTGGGTGCAGTATGCAACAATTTTGTCCACCTGCCCCTGCTGCCACCATTGCAGGGCCATCAAACCGTCCGCACTTTTTTGGGTGCCCAGGGTGTTTTGGGCCAGATGATCCAGCGACAGCCGGTACCCCAGCACCGCATATATCTTCACCAAAATGTCCAGGGTGGGCAGACCGTGAAAATCAAAATCACACAACCCTGCCAGCACTTTGTAATCAAAACGGATCAGGTTGAACCCCACCACCAGGTCCAGCTGTGCCAGGTGGGTGCACAAGGATTCCACCTGGTCCTGGGAAAAATCATGGAACTGTCCGGATTGTGCATCATACAACACTGCACAGCTGACCCCCATTTTTTCTGCCCGGTTCCATCCCCCCACTTGGGCGGCGGACCGCCGGGTTTCAATATCCAGCACCCCGTAGCGCAAAAAGGGATCATTCCGGGTTTCGGCCGGAAACGGTTTCCGGGCCTCTTCTATCTGAATGGAAAACTGGTTCCTGGTCTTTTCGCTGCCGCCGGCTGATAAAATGGTTTGTTCTTTCTGCAGGTCTTCACCAAGATCCGGATCCGGCACAAAATCATGTATAACCGGTGCAGGCACTGCCGGAGAACCGGGAACAGGGGCAATGAGCTGCTGTAAAATCTCAAGTGAGGCCTGCTTGTCAATGGGCCGGTTCCCTGATCCGCATTTGGGGGAATGCACACAGGCTGGACATCCAATATCACAGGGGCAGTCTGCAATGGCTGCCAGGGTCTGGCGGATAAACAGATCCGCCTTTTCAAAGGCCTGCCTGCACAAATTCAGCCCCCCGGGGACAGCATCATACACAAATACGGCCGCGGTCTGCACCTGGTCGTGAAAGGGAATGGAGATCCCCCCCAGATCGTTTCTGTCCGTCATTACCAGCAGCGGCATGATGCCGATGGCAGCATGTTCCATGGCGTGGATGCCGCCCATGAAATGCAGCTGATCCCCTGTAATACGGTCCCGGACATGGTCAGGGATCTGTATCCACAAGCCCTGGGTATCAAAGGTCAGCGGCGGCAGATCCAGGGGAACCATACCGATGGAGCGGCCTGTGGCAACCAGTCTGCGGTCATAACCGGTGACCTGCTCGGTGATGCGCAGCCGGCCGTAGCCCACCCGGGTGCCATGGACACGCCGGGTTTCCCGTATTTGAATGATCCGGGTGGATTTGGCAGACCTGGCACGGGTGTAATAATTCACCTCCCTGGGAATGGCTTCCACACTGCCCTTGACAGGGTCGAACCGGGTTACCACATAAGATTTTCCCTGGTGAAGGTATACGGCACCGTCATGGGTCTCAAAATAGGCCCGGTGCAGATCAATCTCCCCCAGGCTCTGCCGGGAGTTTTCCAGAAAAATGGGGATGGTACGGCCTGTCCCCCGGAGGCTCACCTCCCGGTGGGGGGATTTTACTGCCGAAAACCAGATCTGACTGTCAGCGCTTTTCAGCAGCCGGCCGGATGTTTCCAGGTCTTTCAAGGCAGTTTCTATGGGATTTTCAAAAGCATCTGCCGTTTTTGTACCGGATATTTCCAGAAGGCCTCTGTTCAGACCATTTTTTGAAGACCGGACACTGGCCCCACTGGTTTCTTTCAAAAAAGGTTCCCCCTGCCGCAGGGGGTGTTCCGCAGCAGCACACGCCAGATGGGCCTGGCAGATCACGGGATTGTCCGGGTTGATGAGTGCGGTTTCCGGGGGCATTTCAAAAAACACATCCGGATGGTTCATGAAATACTGGTCCAGGGCATCTTCATGGGCGATGAGCACCAGGGCCGACGGCTTGCCGTCCCGTCCCACCCGGCCGGCCCGCTGCCAGGTGGACATGATGGTACCGGGATATCCCACCAGGATGCACAGATCCAGGTTTCCAATGTCAATGCCCAGCTCCAGGGCGGATGTGGATACCACGCACAAAAGCCTGCCGGATGCCAGCTGCTTTTCAATGAAGCGCCGCTCCTCCGGCAGAAACCCTGCCCGGTAGGCACAAATTTTGTCCCGGAGTTTCTTTGCCCGCCCCGAGGCCCAGATGGCAATCAGTTCGGTTATTTTTCGGGACTGTGTATATACAATCACCCGCAGGTTTCGGTGCACTGCAGCATGGATCAGGGCGGTGGCTGTCCGGGCCGCCCCCTCCATTCCCCGCATGAGCAGCACATCCTTTTGCCCTGCCGGTGCCCCTGCTTTGTCCACCACCGCCACATCCAGGCCGGTGAGCCGGCGGCACAGATCTGCCGGGTTGGCAATGGTGGCGGAACAGAACACAAACACGGGGTCAGCACCATAGCGCCGGCAGATCCGCAGCAGCCGCCGGAACACCCAGGCCATGTTGGAGCCCATCACCCCCCTGAAGGTATGGACCTCGTCAATGACCACATGGGTCAGGTGCCGGAAATAATCCGCCCACAGATGGTGATGGGCCAGCATGGCCAGGTGCAGCATTTCCGGGTTGGTGAGCAGCACATGGGGCGGGTCTCTGCGGATTTTTGCCTTGAAATGCGCAGACACATCCCCGTCATACACGGCTGCCCGCAGCTTTGGCAAAGCTGTATCAAGGGTACTGGTGCGCTGGAGCAGGTCCTGGACCGTATCCATCTGGTCCCGGGCCAAAGCTTTGAGGGGAAACAGGTACAGGGCCCTTGAAGCAGGATCAGACATGAGCTGGTCCACCACCGGCAGGTTATACACCAGGCTTTTGCCCGAGGCCGTAGGGGTGGCGATCACGGTGTGGGTGCGGGCCAAAATTCTGTCCATGGCTGCTTTTTGATGGACAAACAGCCGTGATATGCCCAGCTGTTTCATCAAAGGGGTCAGGTCATGGACAAAATCCGGCCAAAGCTGGGCAAACCTGGCAGGCACCGTATCCAGGGTCCTGTGGCAGACAATGTCGCCGGCAAACCCTTTATAGGCTTTCAACGAAGCAAGATACTCGGCAAGGCTCACAAAATACTTTTTCCCAGGGCGGACAGGGTCAGTTCCACAGCCAGCCTGGCGGTTTTATTGGCCACATCCAGGATGGGGTTGATCTCCACCAGATCCATGGATGTCACTTTTTTTGAATCTGCCAGGATTTCCATGAGCAGATGGGCCTCCCTGTAAGTAATACCGCCGGGTACCGGGGTTCCCACACCAGGGGCTTCCACCGGATCCAGGGCATCCATGTCCACGGTAAGATGTATGCGTGTAAGATGCGCAAATTTCATTATGGCTTTGTTGGCCACAGAGGAGATGCCCTGTTCATCAATATCCCGCATGGTGAAAACACTGATTCCCGAATGTTTCAACCGTTTTTTTTCCACCGGGTCCAGGTCCCGCAGGCCGATCATGACCACGTTTTCCGGTTGGATTTTCGGACCTGGCCGGCCCACGTTCACAAGCGTTTTATGGCCGTCCCCCATGAGGATGGCCAGGGGCATGCCGTGGATATTGCCTGAAGGCGAAGTGTCCGGGGTGTTGATGTCCCCGTGGGCATCGATCCATATCAGGCCCATGGGTTCATCTTGTCTGGTCACTGCCGACACTGTTCCCACGGCAATGGAATGGTCCCCCCCCACAAACAAAGGGAAATTCCCTTCTGTGACCACCTGATGTCCCAGCGTGTATATGGATTCACAAATCCGGGTGATCTCTTCCAGGTATTTTTTTCCCTGCACCACCTCCTGCACGGCATCATCCCGGATGGGAATGCTGATATCCCCCCGGTCCCTGACGGTGTGGCCCAGGTGCCGGAGCCGGGGAATCAGGCCGGTGTACCGGACAGCAGCCGGGCCCATATCCACCCCCCGCAGGTCCTGGCCGAAATCCATGGGCACCCCGATAAGATTGATTTGACTAGCCATCCATCCCCCCTGATTCTGCATATGTAAAAAAAGTTGCGGTTGACAGCTTCTATAGCATGGCGTAAGAAATGGATGCAATATATATCATTTGTTTCAGAAAATTTCAAAGGAGAGACCACCGGCAGCCATGAACCGAGAATACCCCGTCCGATCCGATCAGACCCTCACCGTGATCCAGCAGCTGCTGCACCAGGGCATCACAAAAATTGCCGCCATCATCCGCCATTCCGCCCGGTATTACAGCACCACTCCCGGCAGCGAACCCTTCATGGGCCTGACCCCGGAAGGCATGGAATACGCCCTGGCGATGGGCCGGAACCTGCCGGCAACGCCTTTGCCCCGGCTCTGCTCATCCCCCTTCGGCCGGTGCATTGAAACCGCTTATCTTATTGACAAGGGTTTCACCCGGCAGCACCGCCTGAAGCTGCCCCACAATCAGGTTCGGGACCTGCTGGCCCCGTTTTATATCAAGGATATCAAAAAAGCACTGACCCTGCTCAAGGAACAGGGCACCCGCACATACATCCGCAACTGGTTCGACAACCGCCTGGACGAAACCGTCATGGAAAACCCGGAAAAAACCTGTGCCACCCTCACCCGGTTCATGCTGGAATGCGTGCAGGACCTGGCGGAAAATGAAACCGCCCTCTGCGTGTCCCATGACTGGAACATCTTTCCCCTCAAGGAGTTTGCCCTGGACCTTTCCCACGAAGATGCCGGAGACATCGGCTATCTGGACGGAGTGGTGTTCTTTGAAAATGGCGGACAGACCTTTATCACCTCCTATCAGACCGATCCGCAGCCGGTGAAAGCCGCACCGGCCTTCAGGGATGCCTCTGACTAACGGTTTCAAGAAAAAAGGCGGGATCATGGATTCATTGGAAAACTTCCTGACCACTTTCAACCAGCTGGACAAAAAGAATCTGTCCCTGCTGGAGACCATTTATCACCCGGACATCCGCTTTATTGATCCCGCCCATTCCCTGCAGGGGCTGCCCGCCCTGAAACAGTACTTCTTTTCTCTGTATGAAAATGTCCGGTCTATCCGGTTTGCATTTGACACCCCCATGCAGTCAGACAGCCAGGCATTTGTGACCTGGACCCTGCACATGCATCATCCCCGGCTGGCAAAGGGCCGGCCCGTTGCCGTAAAAGGGTGCAGCTGCCTGACCTTTGCCTCGGACGGCCGGGTCATACGGCACCGTGACTATTTTGACCTGGGGGCCATGATATATGAACACCTCCCGCTGGTGGGAGGCATCATCAAAACCATCAAAAAAAGGCTGGGGTCATGAAGAAAATTGCGGTCATCGGATCAGGCATTGCCGGATTGACAGCAGCCCATTATCTGTCTTCCCAATACCAGGTGCACCTGTTTGAAGCCAATGACTACATCGGCGGACATACCCACACCGTGGACGTGACCGTGGAAGCGGTTCCCTGCGCCGTGGACACCGGATTCATTGTGTTCAACGACCGGACCTATCCCAACTTCATGCGCCTGCTCAATGAACTGGCAGTCCCGTTCCAGAAGACCGAAATGAGTTTTTCCGTGCGCAACGATGCCATGGGACTGGAATACAACGGCCATACCCTGGATACTTTGTTCGCCCAGCGCAAAAATTTGGTATCCCCTCGGTTTCTGCGCATGCTCATGGATATTGTCCGGTTCAACCGGCAGGTAAAAAAAGGTGCTGCCGCCCAGACCTGGCAGACCATCGGGGAGTATCTGGATGCCCACCGGTTCGGGCCATTTTTCCGGGACAACTACCTGTTTCCCATGGTAGCGGCCATCTGGTCCATGGGGTTGGATGACATCCGGCAGTTCCCTTTGCCCTTTTTTGTCCGGTTTTTTGACAACCACGGCCTGCTCAACCTGAAGGACCGGCCGCAGTGGTATACCATCACCGGCGGTTCCCGGTCCTATATCCCGAAGATCACGGCCCGTTACGCCGAACGGATTCATCTGTCCTCCCCGGTGAAAAAACTGACCAGAGACCCCACCGGCATCTGTGTTGCCACCGACACAGATGAACAGATGTTTGATCATGTGATTGCGGCCTGCCATGCCGACCAGGCCCTGTCAATGCTGGATTCCCCCACACAAGTGGAAACACAGGTCCTGGAAAGCCTGCCCTTTATTGACAACCAGGTGGTTCTGCACACCGATACCCGCATTCTGCCCCGGACTCCCAAAGCCTGGGCCAGCTGGAATTATAACATCTCAGCAGACCACACCACCCAAACCACCCTGACTTATAACATGAACATCCTGCAGCGGCTGGATCTGCCCGCCACCTGCCTGGTCACCCTGAACCAGAAGATAATGGCCCCAAATGTGCTGCAGCAATTCTCCTATGCCCACCCGGCCTACACCCCGGCCACAATAAACGCCCAGCAGCAGTGGGAACATATCTCCGGTCCCGGCGGCCTGCATTTCTGCGGGGCATACTGGTTCAACGGGTTCCACGAAGACGGGGTGAAAAGCGCCCTGCGGGTGTGTGAGGCCCTGGGGGTAACCCCGTGAAATCCGCACTCTACAAAGGGCGGGTATTCCACCACCGCCACATCCCCCGTCACCACCGGTTCAGCTACCCTTTTTTCATGTGGTTTCTGAACCTGGAGGAACTGGCGCGGGTACCGGACCTGGCCCCCTGGTTTTCGGTACGGCGGTTTGCCCTGAGCCGATTCCGGCGGGCTGATTACCTGGGACCTTCCCATGAACCGTTGCATGTCAGCGTTAAAAAAAAGATGGCGGAACTTACGGACAGACCGGTGACCGGACCTGTATGCGGCCTGATGAATGTCCGCACCCTGGGGCTGTACTTCAGCCCGGTGAACTTTTACTTCGGGTATGACCGGCACCATACCTGCACCCATCTGCTGGCCGAAGTGTCCAACACTCCCTGGAACGAGCGCCACTATTACGGCCATGACCTCACCCTCACCCTCACCCCGGACAACCCCAAGGTGTTTCATGTGTCCCCGTTCAACCCGGTTGATCAGCATTACCAGTGGTCTGTCACCCCGCCCCCGGCAGACAGGACCGCTATTAAAATCCGGATTGACGACCCCCGGGGCCACATATTCGATGCCATCCTGTTCCTGGAAAAAAAACCGCTCACCAGGCAGTCGGTCCGACCGATTCTGGTGCGCAAACCCCTGATGACCGCATGGATCATCCTGGGAATCTACTGGCAGGCCACCCGGATCTTTCTCAAGAAAATCCCCTATGTCCCCTACAAAAAGGAGTTGCCATGAAATCTATCACCTCACCCGGGCAGGTGCCCCAACCCCGCACCCTGTTCACAGCCCGGTCCGGACCCTGGGCCCGCCGCATGGTGCTGAACCTGATGAACCACCTGTCATACGGCCGGCTCATTATCCGGGAAAACGACCGGACACTGGCTTTCGGTCCCGGCAACGGCCCTGAGGCCGTTATCCAGGTCCATGACACGGCATTTTTCACCCGGGTGATAACGGACGGTTCCATCGGCGCGGCAGAATCCTATGTGGAGGGACACTGGGACACGGATGACCTTACTGCAGTGATCCGCATCATCGTGGGCAACCAGCCGGTCCTGGACAGAATGGACAACCGGCTGGCGAAGCTGGTAAAACCTTTGCTGCGGCTGGCCCATCTGCGCCGGCAAAATTCGAAAAAGGGGGCCAGACAAAACATCCTGGCCCACTATGATCTGGGCAACGACATGTACCAGGCATTTCTGGACCCGGCCATGATGTATTCCGCTGCCATATTTCCCCATGACACCAGCTCCCTGGAAGCAGCGGCCGTCCATAAGCTGGACGTGATCTGTCAACAGCTGCACCTGGGTCCTGAAGACCGGGTGGTGGAGATCGGCGCGGGCTGGGGCGGATTTGCCATCCATGCTGCCTCGCGTTACGGATGTCACGTCACCACCACCACCATCTCCGATGCCCAGTATGACGAAGCCCGGCACCGCATCTCAGCTTTGGGCCTCCAGGACCGGATCACCCTGCTGAAAACAGACTACCGGGAACTCACCGGCCAGTTTGACAAACTGGTAAGCATCGAAATGATCGAGGCCGTGGGCCACCGCTACCTGCCGGCATTCATGAAAACCTGTGAATCCCTTCTCAAACCCGACGGCATTATGCTCATCCAGGCCATCACCATCAAAGACCAGCTGTACCACAGTTATTTGAAAAGCGTGGATTTCATCCAGCGCCACATTTTTCCCGGCGGCTGCCTGCCCGCCACCCACCACCTGCTCCGGGTGCTCACAGACCACACCGGCATGGTGGTCAGAAAGCTTACCGATTTCGGATTTGACTATGCAAAAACCCTGAGCCACTGGCGCAAGCGGTTTGATGCTTCCCGAAACGCCCTGGAAAGCCTGGGATATGACCGCCGCTTCAGGCGGTTGTGGAAATTTTACCTGTGCTACTGCGAAGGCGGGTTCCTGGAACGGTCCATCAGCGTAATCCACCTGGTGGCCACCATGCCCGGCAACCGCACCCGCATCTGACAGACGACCAAAGGAGACCACCCCATGACCCCCACCCGCATCACCATCATTTGTGAGAACAGAGCCCACATGGCCAAAGACATTATGGGCGAACACGGGTTCGCCGCTCTGGTAAAGACCCCGGATACCACCCTGCTCATGGACACGGGCCAGGGCCTGGGCCTGGCCCATAACGCCCGCGCCCTCAAAATCGACCTGGCAGCCCTGGACAGCGTGGTGATCAGCCACGGCCATTTCGACCACACCGGGGGACTTTTGCAGATCCCGGCCAGGGAACAGCCCCTGCCCATCCATGCCCACCCGGACCTGTTTGCCGGCAAATACCTGCTGCCCAAAGACCAGGACCCCACGTATATCGGCATTCCCTTTTCTCAATCCGCCCTGGAAGAAACGCGCAATGCCTGTTTCAAATTCCACAGCATCTTCACTGAAATAGCCCCGGGCGTGTTCTTTTCCGGCCAGGTGCCCCGGACCTGGTCGTTTGAACCCGCTGATGACCGCCTGGTGATCCAGACCGAAGACGGATTTGTCCCCGACCCGTTCTGCGACGATGCCAGCCTGCTCATCGAGACACCGTCCGGACCGGTTATTCTCACCGGATGCGCCCACTCCGGCATTGTCAACATCATGGAACATTTTGCCCAAAAATCCGGACATGAGACATTTCATGCCGTGATCGGCGGCACCCACCTTGGCTTTGCCAACGATGCGTCCCAGCTGGACCAGGCCATGGATGCCTTTGACCGGTTCCAGGTCCGCACCATTGCCGTGTCCCACTGCACAGGCAATGAAGCTGCTGCCCGGCTCTTTTACCGGTTCCAGGACCGGTTCGCCTTTGCCGGAGCCGGCTGGCACATGGATTTTTGAACAGACCCGATACAAGGAGATACCCCATGAGCCAGCACATGCAGATAACCGTGACCATCCGGCCATTTTATAAAAAAAGCTTTGAAAAAACCTATCCCCGGCTGGCCCGTCACCTGTCATACCATAATCCCGGCCTGGTGGACAAAAACCCGTCCCTGTATGAACTGGCCGGGCAGATCGACATTCTGCTTTACCAGTTCGACGGCACGCCGCTGCAACAGGTGCTGCGCGATCACAAAAAACCGCTGACACAAACATTTCATGCCATCGAAGACAATATCGCCGACCGGCACCTGGCCGAGGCAGACAAGCTGCTCTACGCCCTGGAAGATATCTTTGATGACATCGAATATCATTTGGACTGATGAAATGAAATCAACTGTATCCGGACGGTTTGCATGCTCTCTTTCAGGTACTGCCGGACCTTGTATCCCATTATCCGGCATACGGTTACGGCAAAGGCAAGGCTTGCCGTTTGATAAGAGCGAAAGGGGGGCAGCATGCCGGGAGTAGCCGGACGGGTAACACTGGTAACAGGTGCGGGACGCGGCATCGGCCGGGCCACGGCTGCACTGCTGGCATCTCGGGGTGCACGGGTCATGGCGGTGGCACGCAGTGAGAATGAACTCAAGTCCCTGGGACTGGATTATGTTGCGGCGGATCTAAGCACCCCTGACGGGTGTGACCTCGCGGTAAAAGAAACCCGCGACCGCCTGGGACCGGTATCGATCCTGGTATGCAATCACGGTATCGGCTCGGCCCAAGAGCGGGTGGTCTGGGAGCAGGCCCCGGATCTCTGGCGGGAAACCATGCGCATCAATCTGGACGGCCCGTTTTTTCTTTCGCGGATCGTTGTCAAAGACATGACAGAACAGGGGTATGGCCGGCTGGTGTTCACCAGCTCCACGGCCGGACAAAAGGCGGAATATGCCGGCAGCGCCTATACCAGCTCCAAACACGGCCTGCTGGGGCTGATGCGCGCTATTGCCCGGGATGCCGGACCCCATGGCGTGACATCCAACGCTGTGCTGCCCGGATGGGTGCGGACATCCATGGCTGACAAGTCAGCACGGGCCGAAGCGATGCAGCGGGGTATCACCCTGGATGACGTGTGGAAGGAAAGAGCGGCCCTTTACCCGGCGGGCCGGGTGGTAACTCCCGGAGAAGTGGCCGAAGTGATTGCATTTCTGGCTTCCGAAGAATCCAGCGGCGTTAACGGGGAGGCCATCACCGTGGCCCTCGGCGGCCTGGTTTAAAAATCTGATGGGACTTTTGCAGCAGACCATCGGTGGCCGGAACAATCTGCTGATAGACCTCTGAGTTGATCCTGTCATAGCGTGCGGCATGCGCCTTCACAGGCGTGAACGTGTCCCTGCGGCGCACCATACCGTCAATGGCCGCCTGCCTGTCCTTGTAAACACCCAGGGCCAGAGCGGCACAAATGGCGGCCCCCATGCTGGCGGAACCGTTGACCACATTCCGGTGGGCCGGCACCCCGAAGACATCGGCAAAGATCTGCATGAACAACTCTCCGTTGGAACCGCCGCCGCTGACCACAATATTGGTGAGCGGTACCCCGATTTCATCACACATGGCCCGGGCATAGTTTTTCATGGTCATGGCAATGCCTTCCAGAACTGAACGGAACATGTGCGGTCCTTTGTGGGTGCTGTTAAAGCCGATCATCATTCCGCGTTCATGGAGCCGTGCCGGATGGGGCAGCCAGTTGAGCACTGTATAAAGTCCGTCACATCCCACCGGCACATCGGCTGCCTTCACATTCAGATAGGCCTCCGGAGAAAGATGCATTTTTTGGGCCGCATCAAGGATGTCGGATCCGAGCAGGTCTTTGACCCAGGTCACAGTGGCCATGCCTCTGCGGATGCCGCTGCTCTCGTAGAGATATTCTCCGGGCACAGCCCCCGGATTGCTCCAGTAGTGAACCGCATCGGAACTGGACCCTGTTCCCGCCATCATGGATGTAATATAGGTGCCCAAAGATACCAGAACGGTACCGTCGTTGACCAGCCCTGCCCCCAGTCCTTCCACCGCCTTGTCATTTGCCGTGGACACCACGGGGATGCCGGCGGGTATGCCCGTGGCATTGCCGGCCTCATCGGTAATGGTTCCCAGCACCGATGCAGGATCAACCAGGTCGAACAGCATGTTTCGGGGGGTGGTGTAGGCATCGAACTGCTCCTTGTTTTCATACCACTCCAGGGTGTCGGGGTCCATGGGCCATGGGCCCACATAATTGGATCTGGTATCTTTTGTTTCCCCGGTCAGCCGGTGGGTCAGATATCCGGTGCTGGTGGTCACATACCGCACCGCATCATCTGCATGCTGGTAGGGGCTTGCCAGACGAAGGTCCATCCAGCTTTGCACGGGAGAAGCAAGATTGCCGTCCGCCTTGATCAATGCCCGGCAGCACCGTATGGAGCACAACCCCACACCGATGATCCTGGTTTTGTCTTTGGTAAATTTTTCAAACATGCCGTGACAGGCTTTTTTCAGGCTTTCCCACAGATCATCATCTGGATGTTCCGCCCGGGAATCACCATAAAAATGAATGGGCCGGAGGGGAACCGTTTCTGAACAGATTTCATGGCCGGCTGTATCAAATACCGCCAGTTTGGTACTCTGTGTACCGCCGTCAATTGCAATGATATATTGTTCCATCTTACATTCCTTAACCGAAGGTAACAACCTTCGTAATTTTATATGACTTCCATTGAAATTCCCTGCTCGTTGGGTCTGAACCTTACAGCGGAACGCTTCATATTATGCATCTGCGTCACTATTGGGTTTGGTGCCGCGCATTGCCCCGCCGGGGTCTGCTACCGCATCAAATATCCGCCGTCCACGGTTAAAACCGTGCCGTTCACATAGTTGGCAGCATCACTGGAAAGGAATACACAGGCCCCCATGAGATCGGCGGTCCAGCCCCAGCGGTTGGCAGGAATATGGGAAAGAATCTGTGCATTGCGAATGGGGTCTTTCCGGGTTTTTTGCGTCATATCGGTGGCAAAGTATCCCGGGGCAATGGCGTTCACCTGGATATTGTACTGCGCCAGTTCATCGCACATGGATTTGGTCAAACCAACAATGCCGTGCTTGGTGGCGGCATAGGCCGGAGACCACTGCCCGCCCAGAAAAGAATACAAAGAAGCGATATTCACCACCTTGCCATGCTCCTGCTCGATCATATGTTTGCAGGCTTCATGGGTCATCTCAAACGCGGCTGTCAGGTTGATGGACACCATTTTATCCCACTCTTTGCGGGTAAATTGTCTGACATCTTCCACGTTGATGGATACGCCTGCACAGTTCACCAGGATGTCGATGCCCCCCCAGGTGGTCACACAGTCATCCACCACGCGTTTGCATTCGCCATCTGCCGTGATGTCTCCATAGGCATATTTATAGGCCGTACCGCAGCCTTCCACCCACTGCCGGGTTTGGGCATCATCATTCATGATGCTGACGGCCATCACATTAGCGCCCGCTTTGGCCAGGGCAACGGAAAATGCCTGTCCCAAACCGCTGTTACCGCCAGTGACAATGGCATTTTTTCCTTTCAGGGAAAAAACGTCCATGCTAAAATCGGTTACTTCCATATCATCCCCTTTTTTGCTTTACGATCTGTAAACCGTTATTTTTTTCATCAGCCTGTCAATAAATTTTCCGGCATCTCCCTGCACAACAATATCCGATAAACTGCAGACAGGGGCATTGGCTGCTGTATTTACAGAAATGAGTGATGTAACTTGCCGCAGTCCTGCCAGGTGCTGCATGCTGCCGTGGATGCCCAAAGCCATATACAGTTTTGGCGAAACGGTTTTTCCGGATTGGCCCACCTGTATGCTTCTGGGAGCGATTCCCTGGTCCACCAGTTTCCGGCTGGCCGCAACCGTTCCTTTCAAAGCGTCAGCCAGGCGGTAGAGTTCCGCAAAGCTCTCTTTCACCCCATCCCCGCCGGCAATCAGCACCTCACTGTCCCGGATATCACAGGTCTGCTGGTTTTTTTTGACATGGAGGCGCTTGACAGCACCGGGAGATCTTACAGGTTCGGTATACCACGAAAGGCGCGTCTGCAAAGGAACCCCTGGTGTATACGCAAAGGCGTTGGGTCTGATACTTACCATCACAGGGCCGTTTCCGTTATGAAGCACACTTTCACGGATTTTTCCGGAACAGGCAGGACGGATGAAGTCAACATGATCTTTTTGCCTTTTGATATCGGTCACCCCGGCCGCAAGACCTGTCCGCAGCCTTTTGGACAGACGCGGCGCAATCATCTGTCCCATGCTGGTGCCCGGAATCAGGATACTGTCAAACCTGTTTTTTTTGTGCAGATTTTCCAGGATATCACATATTCCCCGGGGATCATACGCGTTCACAAGCCCCTGTGCCACCTGGATGATATGATGAAACTCCCCCTGGAGACCATCAAAAGAATCTGTCAAAAGGACGGCATAGGATTCAAACTGTTCCTGCCCGTACATCCGTTTCGCCACTTCCAGAAGATCAGCGGTGTTGTCTGTTTTTTCCGTGTCCTGGAAAATGCAGGTTTTCTTCATATCAAAGAAACCCTTGTTGTTGTAAAAAATTGAACACAAAAGAGATGCCTTGTTCGTCAATGCCAACGATATGCCGGTCCTTTTTTTCATATGTTTTGGGACAGCGGTGCACCACTTGTGTGAGGGATCCGGCCGGCCCGACTTGGGTTTCAGAAAAGCCAAGGTCCTGGTTGGTGATGATGACCAGTTCATCTGAAACATCCCGCCGCATGTTGGTTAAGGTGACATAGGGCAGTTTATACCCACTTTCCCGGGTGACGCTCAATACGCAGGGCATGGCCATTTCATAGGTGGTGATGCTCTTCTCATCCGCCACATCAAACACCGCCCGTGTGCTGTCAAACTGATGCGGGTCGATACGGATAATCCCCGACATCTGATCCAGCCCAAGGGTTTCCGCCAGCTGCACCGGCACATGGGCGGTACCACCGTCCAGTGAACGGCTGCCTGTCACCAGGCAGTCAAAAGGCTGTGTGGCGATGTATCTTCCCAGTACCTCACTGGTAACCAGGGTATCGCTGCCCTCAAAAACCGGATCGGATATCAGGGTTCCCCTGTCCACGGAAAGCCGCAGCAGGTCTTCCATGTGGGGACGAACACACATGGGCCCCAGACTGACCACCTCAACACCGCAGTCCGGATCAACCGCCTTCACCCCAAGGGCAAAGGCCAGTGCGCACACGTCATCCGGATTCAGCATCATCCTGGCGTTTTTGCCGGACAAGGTGTTGTTTTCAACACCACAGACCATACTGTCCACATCAGGAACAAATTTGACAACACAGATCATCTTCATGCCAATCAGATATCCTCTGGTTCTTTCACATCCCTTTTCATTGTCCCTTAGCCCTCAACGCTTTTGGGACAGCCTTGAGCGGGAGCGGGGTTGGTGGGCCACCGGCACGGTTGGCGTACCAGGTTATAACCAGGCCAAACAGGCGCTTATTGCTGGTATTTTACCCCTTCCTTCTGGGGATAGATGGTGCCGAAATTCATAATTCCCTTTGGATCAAACGCCTGTTTGAGTTTTTCCAGCATGTAGTAGGCCGAACCGTGCTCGTCCATGGTCCATTCATTTCTGAATTTGCCGATCCCGTGGTGATGGCACATGGAACCGCCGAGTTTCAGGGTCTCTTCAACGATTATTCTCTGCAAAGGATGGTGGTACACCCGCATCTCATCCTCAGGTGCGCACAGGATACGGTAGTTGTACACAAAGTACATATTGGTGCCGTTGATATAGCTGTGGGAAGAGTGACCACCCAGCATGGTAAGGTCATGGGCACGGGGATATTCCTTTCGTATCCGCTGGATCACGTTGTTGTAAATTTTGGGAATGGTTTCCCAGTCGGCGGATATTTCTGTGGTAAACCCGGAGTGGGAATCGTTCTCCTTCATTGCCTCATATTCATCATCTATGTCTTTCTGGGACCAGTTCAGATTGTTGAACCAGTCCGCAATCAGTTTATCATCCACCTGTTCGATAATGCCGGCTTTGAATTTTTCCGCCGCCGCTTCAATGGCCTGACAGGTGGCATGGACAATGCCTTCAGGGCCTTCCGCCATAAACAAAAGCACGCATCTGTTTTTATGAAAATGGTAAAAGTGCTGGGCCGCATCCTCTTCAGAATAGGCCCGGGCAACTGAAGGACGAAACCCGTTTACCATGACCTCGCGCAGCACATTGATACCTGTCTCCATGTCTTTGACAAGATAGCCGGTAAACCGGTTGTTTTCAGGATAGTACCGAAACATTTTGACCGTGACTTCGGTGATGTAGCAAAGTGATCCTTCATTGCCAATGACAATATGTCTGATGTCAGGACCGCCGGCCCTTCTGGCAACATTCTTTATCCGTGAGATGTGCCCGTCCGGGAACACACATTCCAGTCCCGCAACCATGTCCTCGATGCCCCCATAGAGTGTTGAGAACTGACCGATACTCCTTGTTGCCACAAGCCCCCCGAACTTTGCCACCGGTTTGGACTGGGGGGAGTGACCGGTGGTGAATCCCTGTTTTTGCAATGCATCTTCGAGTTCCTGGAGCGGAACGCCCGCCTGCACCGTGGCCTGCATGTTATAGGTGTCGATATGCAGGATCTTGTCCAGATGGCGGGCATCCATAACAATGGTATTGTCCTTCCAGTTTTCCAACCCCCCTTCTGTGGCGGTTTTCCCGGCCCGGGGAATGACATTCAGCCCGTGTTCATTACAGAATGCCAAAACCTGGCTGACCTCCCGGGCAGATGCGGGGTATATGATGGCTAAAGGCACAGGGACATCCAGTACCCGCCGGACTTTGGCGTATTTCTTATACCGGTCTGCCGATGCATCATACAGATCTTCGCTGTCGGTATTGACCTGGGACGGGGTCAGTAGGTTACCCAGGTTTTCAATAATCTCTTTTTTGTCCAATTGTGGATCTCCTGCGTTTTATATTGTTTATATGAAAGCTGTTAGCTGTTAGCCATTAGCTATTAGTTAGTACGCAATTATTCGCTTCCAGCAAACAAAATTTTCCTGCTGTTACCAACGGCTAATGCTTTCAAACTTTGTTGTGCCCGCCAGGGCATGGGTGTTTATATACATCATGTCATCTTACTTATTTTCCAACTGGTCAAATACTAAAGACACCATAGTTTGCTGTCAACAAAAAAAGGAAATATTTCCATTTTATTATATAAAAATAGTATTTTATGGAAAATTTTCCTTTACATGTTTTTTATAAAAAAATCCAAAATTCAATAAACACAGCCTTTTTGAACTATTTCTTCTCTTTACACTTTTCGGAAAAGCGTGGTAGAATTTCCCATTCAAAAACGGGCTCTGGAAAAAATATGATTACCATAGATGTAGACGCGCTTAATCCGCTGGAAAAACAGATACACGAAAAAATGATCCGCCACAGCAGGACAATGCCGACCATACGGATCAATCAGGCGGCGGCAGCCTGCCACTGTTCGGTATCAAAAATATCCAAGTTTGTCAAAAAAATGGGATTCAGCAGTTACCGGCAGTATATTGATTTTTTATATGGAAAAGATATCACACCAGCCGCCGGGTCAAATGAACTGAACCGGGTCGGATCGTTCATCAAAACCTTTGATACAGCCATGACCGATGAATTGTTGTCCCTGATTGACAGCCATGACAAAATTGCCCTGTTCGGATACGGCCCTTCCCTTCTTTGTGCCCGGTATTTTGAGTACAGATTCCGCAACTGCTCGAACAAAACCTTCATGGCGGTCTCAGATGAAGTAACCCTGAACAATATGGTGGATGAAGCAACGCTCCTGTTGATTATTACAGAGACAGGACGCTTTCTCTCTTTTCAGGAGGTCTACACTGCGGCAAAACAAAAAGGCGGCAGGGTGGTCATCATCGCAGAGGAATACAACACGGCACTGTTTGCCCAGTGTGACAAAATATTCTGGCTGTCTCCCCACCCCCAGCCAGAGCATCTCAAACCGTATGAAAAATCACGGACCCTTTTTTTCATTTTCTTTGAAGAAATCATTCAAAGGTTGCTCCAAAGAAGGTACAGTGCTGTCAATGAAATATCCTGAAAAAAGGCTGACAATATGAGCACAAAACCAACATACGAAGAACTGGAAGCCAGAATCCGGGAACTGGAGAAGGCGGCTGACGTCAAAACTGAAAACAGGGACCAGGATATTATCCGGACATTATCGGAAAGTTTTCAGCAGCTGGCAGACCGCTCCCAGGATGCCATCTACCTGTTTGATATAGAATCCGGGACCTTTCCCTTTTTCAACAAACGCTTTTTGGCGCTCTACGGGGGCACAGAAGCGGGACGGACCGTATTGTCCTCCACCAGTGTCGCCCGTCACATCCACCCGGAAGACATTCAAAAACTCAGACAGGCCCGGGAGCGTACCCTGGCGGCCGGAGAAACCCAGGGGGATGTTGAATACCGTTATATCGGTTCAGACGGCACCTTCCGGTGGATGCATGACCGGTGGTCAGTGGTCCGGGACAGACAAAACCGGGCCGTGGCCATTGAAGGGTTCATCCGGGACAACACACAAAAGAAACAGGCACAGGAAGAACTCGAACACAGCCGCAACAGCGCCCTCATCGGCAGCTACATCGTGCAGCAGGGCCGGTTCCGGTATGTGAATCCCGAATTCTGCCGGATCACCGGGTATACCAGAGAGGCTTTGACCGGTATGCCGTCCCTGGACCTGGTTCATGCGGATTACAGGACCCATGTCCGGGACTGTGCAAAACAGATGCTGACCGGGCAGCGGACCACCCCTTATGAATTCCGTGTGGTGGACAGCACCGGCCTGGTCAAATGGGTGATGGAAACGGTCACCGCCGTTAAACACGAAGGAACCCGGGCAGCCTTGGGCTATTTCATGGACATCACCCAGCAGAAGCAGATGGCAGAGGAACTGCGGGACAAGGAAAAATTACGGGCCATTCTTGAAATGGCGGGTGCGGTGAGCCATGAGCTGAACAATCCCCTGCAGGTACTGTCGGTGGGAATCGAAAAACTGGGGGATCCCTCCCTGGATCCATCCCGGCGAGAGACGCTGGTCCAGCTTGTCAAAAGTCACACCCAGCGGATCATAGAATTGTCTGCCAAAATTCAGCGCATTTCCCAATATGCCACCAAGGACTATGTCCAGGGGAAAAAGATCTTTGATATCGATGCTGCCGCCACTGAAAAATAAAAGAATCCAGCTTCGTCAATGAAAAGCACATTACGCTTGCCCTCTGGGGTCAGGTGTGAGCGCAGCAGCAATCTTTTCTGCCGGAAAACCATCCCGTCCACGTGTGCCAGACAAATGTTTCTATAAACAGAAACATTTGTCTTGACAACCTATGGCAAATCGTTTAATTTGCGCGTCAACCTGTAACCACCGCTAACCACATTAAAACCAGGACATGCAAAAAATCCTATGAAACAAACCCGTATGACAATTCTTGCAATGGCCTCTAAAAAGAGAGCCCTTCATATCAGCCACACCTTTGTGACGATACAGCCCCTTGTAACCACCCGGCCCCTCATACCCATGGCCGGGTCCGGCTTTGCCCTTGGGAGACAGCCATGATCATCTCCCGATTCCCGGACAGGGAACGGTTTTCCCGCCTGGCCGGAACCCACAATGTGGTGCCGGTGTGCACCCGGATTTTGGCAGACACCCACACCCCGGTATCCCTGCTGCAGAAATTTCATGCCAGGAACACGGCCTGTTTTCTGCTGGAAAGCGTGGAAGGCGGAGAGCGCTGGGCCAGATACAGTTTTCTGGGGGTCCGTGCCCACGGCAGCCTGCAGGTGTTTTCCGATCATGTGGAACTGGTCACCGGCAAAAACACCGCCTGTGCCCAGTCCAGAACCATTGCCCATAACAACGATCCTTTGGCTGTGATCAGACAGATCATCCAGACATACATTCCGGCAAACATAAGTGAACTTCCCCGGTTCTGGACCGGCCTGACCGGATATGTAACCTATGAGATGGTCACATTTTTTGAAAATATCCCGGTATCCCTGCCCCCGAATACCCCCTATGCCCAATTTTTCATTCCAGACCAGATGATCATTTTTGACAATATCCAGCAGACCTTGACCTGTGTGCAGATCTGTTATCTGGATGATGGCACAGTGCCGGATGCCTCTTTTGACCAGGCATGTCAGCACCTTGAACACCTGCTGGCCGTCATCCATACCCCGGCCGGGGCTCTGGATTCTGTAAAAACACCGCCTGCAGCACTTGCCTGCCAGGTTCCGGACCAGCAATACCTGGACGGGGTCAACACCATCAAACACCACATCCGGGAGGGCGATATTTTCCAGGCGGTGTATTCTCTGCCCTTTTCCTGTACAACCAGCCTGGATCCGGTCCTGTTCTACCGGGCCCAGCGGTATATCAACCCCTCTCCCTACATGTTTTTCATGAAGTTTAACGACATGGTCATTGCCGGGTCATCTCCCGAAACCATGGTGAGACTGGAGAACCGGGTTGCCACCCTCAGGCCCATTGCCGGCACCCGCCCCAGGGGTGCCACCGAGCAGCAGGACCTGGCCCTGGCAGATGAGCTGCTTTCGGATGAAAAAGAAAAAGCCGAGCATATCATGCTCATAGATCTGGGCAGAAACGACCTGGGACGGGTGGCGGAACCGGGCACTGTCCAGGTGACAGACACCATGGTCATTGAACGCTATTCCCATGTCATGCACATGGTATCCAATATCACCTGTGATCTTACGCCTGGATACGATGCCCTGGATCTCTTCAGGGCCGCCTTCCCGGCCGGCACACTTACCGGAGCCCCGAAGATCCGGGCCATGGAGATCATCTCCGGCCTGGAAAACCGCCCAAGGCGGGTATATGGCGGTGCAGCCGGATATATCTCCTTTACCGGGAACATGGATTTTGCCATCACCATCAGGACCGCTGTCATGGAAGGCAGCACCCTGACCGTCCAGGCCGGGGCCGGCATTGTGCATGATTCAGACCCGGCCGCAGAACTGCAGGAATGCAGGAACAAGGCCAAAAGCGTTGAAGCCGCTTTGAGATTCGCCCTTTCCCATACAAATGGAGACTGAAAAGATGCAGGTGGTCATTATCGACAATTATGATTCCTTTACTTTTAACCTTGTCCACTACCTGCTGCATACCGGGGTAACCGTGGAGGTGTTCAGAAATGACAGGATAACCGTTCCAGATCTTGCACAGATGAACCCTGGCGCCATTGTGATTTCCCCGGGCCCGGGACGGCCGGAAGACGCAGGGGTCTCCCTGGAGGTGGTGGAACAGCTGTCCGGTAAAATTCCCATCCTGGGGGTCTGCCTGGGCCACCAGGTCATTGCCCAGAGCTTCGGCGGCACCATTGTCCATGCCCGCAGGATCATGCACGGCAAAACATCGGTTGTCACTTCCGACGGCACCCATATTTTTGCAGGGCTTTTGCGCCCGTTTCCGGTCATGCGCTACCATTCCCTTGCCGTACAGGAATCAGATCTACCAGACTGCCTGAAGATCACCGCCAGGACCGATGATGGAGAGATCATGGGAATCCGCCACCAGCAACACCCCACCCAGGGGGTTCAGTTTCATCCGGAATCCTTTATGACCACTGTGGGCAAACGCCTGATCCGCAATTTCATCAAAGGGGCTGCCAAATGAATTTCACCCAACGTCTCAACCGCATCATCGCAGGCCGGGATCTGACCGAAGACCAGGCCGCAGACATGATCACAGATATTTTTTCCGGTACCATTACCCCGTCCCAGGTAGGGGCGTTCATGGCAGCGCTGGCCACCAAAAAAGAAACCTTTGAAGAGCTGGCCGGCGCAGCCCGGGCCATGCGCACCAAAGCACGGCGCATCCAGGCCGTGTCCAAAAAGGTCATTGACACCTGCGGCACCGGCGGGGATGCATCAGGCTCCTTTAACATCTCCACTGCCACCGCCTTTGTGGTGGCCGGTGCCGGCATTACCGTGGCCAAGCACGGCAACCGGAGCGTTTCCAGCAAATGCGGCAGTGCCGATGTGCTGGAATCCCTGGGGGTCAACCTGGACCTTGATCCGGAAATCGTGGAAGAGGCCGTGAACGATATCGGCATCGGCTTCCTGTTTGCACCGGTTTTTCACGGGGCCATGGGATATGCGGCCCGGGCCAGGAAA
>Ga0102943_1000333_pt1 | contig 31839 bp, 26 predicted proteins | sample SalPonC_black_MG_FD_78174 | JGI IMG/M metagenome (GOLD analysis project Ga0102943, IMG submission 78174) | Salt pond soil microbial communities from South San Francisco under conditions of wetland restoration - Salt Pond MetaG... | ecosystem: Environmental > Aquatic > Marine > Intertidal zone >...
CGCTCGCGGAGGCGCGCGTCCGCCCCGGCGTGGTCACGGAGGGCCATGCCCTCGGCGTCGACGAAGCCTACGTGATCACGCAAGGCGAGGGGTGCATGGAGCTCGACGGGCGCCGCTTCGCCGTGCAGGCGGGCGACGCCGTGACGATCCCCGCGGGCGTCGCCCAGCGCATCGAGAACACCGGCGCCGGGGACCTCGTCTTCCTCTGCCTCTGCACCCCGCGCTTCACGCCGGACACCTACCGACCCCTCGAAGGAGACGCGCCATGAAGATCGACGGCGTCCCGTACCGCACCATCTGGCCGGCCGACGACGGCGAGGGCGTGATGATCCTCGACCAGACCCTGTTCCCGCACCGGTTCGAGACGGCGCGGCTGACGGGTCTCGAGGATGCCGCCCGCGCCATCAAGACGATGCAGGTCCGCGGCGCGCCCCTGATCGGCGCGACGGCCGCCTACGGCCTCGCCCTCGCGCTGCGGAGCAGCGCGACCGATCAGGCGCTTGCGGAGGCCGCGGACACCCTGCGCGCGACCCGCCCCACCGCCGTCAACCTCGCCTGGGCGCTCGAGCGGATGCGCGCCCGCCTCGCGCCCCTGCCCGAGGGCGACCGCGTCGAGGCCGCCTGGCTCGAGGCGGCCGCGCTCTGCGAGGAGGACGTCGCGATCAACTCCGCCATCGGCGATCACGGCCTGCCGCTGCTCGCCGCCGTGCACGCCCGCCACCCCGACCGCCCGGTGCGCGTGCTGACCCACTGCAACGCCGGCTGGCTGGCGACGGTGGACTGGGGGACCGCGACCGCGCCGATCTACAAGGCGCACGAGAAGGGAATCCCGGTCGAGGTCTGGGTCGACGAGACCCGCCCGCGCAACCAGGGCGCCTATCTGACGGCCTGGGAGCTCGGCCGTCACGGCGTGCCGCATCAGGTGATCACGGACAACGCCGGCGGGCACCTGATGCAGCGCGGCCTGGTCGACGTCGTGATCACGGGCACCGATCGAACCACGGCCACCGGCGACGTCTGCAACAAGATCGGCACCTATCTCAAGGCGCTCGCCGCGGCGGACAACGACGTGCCCTTCCACGTCGCCCTCCCGTCGCCGACGATCGACTTCTCGGTCGAGGACGGACGGACCATCCCGATCGAGGAGCGGGGCGGCGACGAGGTCAGCCATGTCAGCGGCCTGACCGAGTCGGGCGACGTGATCACGGTGGGGCTGCTGCCGCCCGGCTCGCCCGCCGCCAACCCCGCCTTCGACGTCACGCCGGCCCGCCTCGTGACCTCCCTGATCACCGAGCGCGGCGTCTGCCCCGCCACCCGGGACGGCATCGCCACGCTCTTCCCGGAGCGCGCCGCCGCCTGATCGGCCGGAGAGCGCCGATGCATCCCAACCCCGCCTTCCGGAAGGCCGAGGCCGCGGCGAACCTCGCCTTCGCCGCCGAGCGCGGCTTCGGCCTGCTCGCCGTCTCGGCCCCCGGAGGCCCGCTCGCCGCGCATGTCCCTTTCGTGATCACGGAAGACGGCGCGACGCTGGAGACCCATCTGGTCCGCTCGAATCCCATCGCGCGGGCGCTCGCCGGGGGACCCGTCCCCGCCCTCCTCGCCGTCTCCGGACCCGACGGCTACGTCTCGCCGGACTGGTACGGCACGCAGGATCAGGTCCCGACCTGGAACTACGTCGCCGTGCATTTCCGTGGCCCGCTGAGCCTCGCCGCGCCCGAAACCCTGCGCGACGTGCTCGCCCGGATCTCCGACACCTTCGAGCCGCGCCTCGCCCCCAAGCGCCCCTGGACCATGGACAAGATGACGCCCGCCGCGCTCGAGCGGCTGATGCGCGCCATTGTCCCCGCGCGCCTGACGATCGAGGGCGTGGACGGCACATGGAAGCTCGGCCAGAACAAGGACGAGAGCGCCCGCCTCGGCGCGGCGGCGGGGGTCGAGGGCTCGGTCGGGGCCGATCTCGGCGCCCTCGCCGCGCTGATGCGCGATCCGCCCGCCTGACGCGCCGCCGTCCCCGGGCGCGCGGGGGTGGGCGGGCGGGCCGTGCGCCCGGGGACGGCGGCGCGGGGTCAGGTCGCCGGGGTCCTCGCGCCCTTCTTCGCCTTCTTCGGCTTGAACGGCGCCATTCCGGCGCGGGCCAGCGCGTCGGCGCGCTCGTTCTCCGGGTGGCCGGCATGGCCCTTCACCCATTCCCAGCGCACCGTGTGGCGCGCCTGCGCGGCGTCGAGCCGTCGCCAGAGGTCCTCGTTCTTCACCGGCTTGCGGTCCGCGGTCTTCCAGCCGTTCCGCTTCCAGCCGTGGATCCAGCCGGTCACGCCGCCCTTCACGTAACTGGAATCCGTGATCACGGTGATCGCGGACGGCCCCTTCAGCGCCTCCAGCGCCGAGATCGCGGCCATCAGCTCCATCCGGTTGTTCGTGGTCGGCGCCTCGCCGCCCGAAAGCTCGCGCTCGCGCAGCACCGCGTCGCCCTCCTTCGCGACCAGCAGCGCCCCCCAGCCGCCCGGCCCCGGATTGCCCGAGCAGGCGCCGTCGGTATAGGCGAAGAGCTCAGCCATCGACGAACACGTCCATCATCCCCTCCTCGGCGCCGTCCCAGCCCGTCGCCGTCTCGCGCGTGATCACAGGCGCGCCGAAGCCCGCCGCCGTCAGCGCCTCCGTCAGCGACGCCTCGCTCCAGTAGACGTAGCGACGGCCGAGCGCGTCGCGCCGCTCCCCCTCGCCCTCCTTCAGGCCGAGATGGAGCGTGCCGCCCGGCTTCAGCGCGCGCCGCAGCCGCGCCAAGATGTCCGGCATCGCCTCGCGCGGCGCATGCAGCAGCGAAAAGCTGGCCCAGACGCCGTCATAGGCGTCCCGCTCCTCTATCTCCTCGAAACGCGCCACCTCCGCCGGCACGCCGCGCGCCCGCGCCTCGGCCACCAGCCCGGCGGAGCCGTCGACGGCCCGCACCCGCAGCCCCGCGGCGATCATCTCCGCCGCCGCCCAGCCCGCCCCGCAGCCGAGATCCAGCGCCGCGCCGCCCTCCGGCATCCGCGCCAGGAAGACCCGAAGCGCCGTCCGCGGCGAGGCGGCGGCGGACCACTCGGCATAGGCCGGCGCGTCCCGGTCGTAGACGGCGAGCGTCGCGGCGTCGGCCGTGCCGCTCACTGCGCCGCGGCCGACTCGCGCAGCACCCGCGGCACCTTGAACTCCACCGCCTCCTGCGCGGTCTCCACCAGCTCCAGCGTCACGTCGTAGCGCTCGCGGAAGGCGTCGACCACCTCGTCGACCAGCACCTCCGGCGCGCTCGCCCCGGCGGTGACGCCGATGCATCCCGCGCCTTCCAGCGCCCGCCAGTCGATGTCCGCCGCCCGCTGCACCAGCTGCGCGTAACCGCAGCCGGCCTTGCGCCCGACCTCCACCAGCCGCCTGGAGTTCGACGAGTTCGGCGCCCCGATCACCAGCAGGGCGTCGGCCCGCGGGGCCAGCGCCTTGACCGCCTCCTGCCGATTGGTGGTGGCGTAGCAGATGTCCTCCTTGTGCGGCCCCTTGATCGCCGGGAACCGCGCCCGAAGCGCCGCCGCCACCTCCGCCGTGTCGTCCACGCTCAGCGTCGTCTGCGTCACGAAGGCCAGCCGCTCGGGATCCCGCGGCGCCAGCGTCGCCACGTCCTCCGCCGTCTCGACCAGCAGCACCTCGCCCTCCGGCAGCTGGCCCATGGTGCCGACCGTCTCGGGGTGCCCCTCGTGCCCGATCATCACGATCTGCAGCCCGCGCTCGTGATGCCGCTCCGCCTCGATGTGGACCTTGGAGACCAGCGGGCAGGTCGCGTCCACGAACAGCATCTCGCGCCGCGCCGCCTCCGCCGGCACCGCCTTCGGCACGCCGTGGGCCGAGAAGATCACCGGCCGGTCGCCCGGGCACTCGTCCAGCTCCTCGACGAACACCGCGCCCTTGGCGCGCAGATCGTCCACCACGTAGCGGTTGTGCACGATCTCGTGCCGGACGTAGACCGGCGCGCCCCATTTTCCGAGCGCCATCTCCACGATCTTGATCGCGCGGTCGACGCCGGCGCAGAAACCGCGCGGGGCCGCGAGCAGCAGGGTCAGGGGCGGACGGGCGGCGGTCATGGCGGTCTCCTCCGGGAACGGCCTCGCTTCTTGGGGATAGGCGCCCGGGCCCGCCTCCGCAACCGCTCGTCCCACCGGGATCGCGCGCGCAACCGTGAACGTCGACCGGAGCGCGGCGCAGCGACATATGTTAGACATCCGCGCGAAGAAGTCCGAGGGGGGATCATGCGCTTCCTGTCGCGCGCGCTCGGAGGCCTGGGCCTCGCCGCCCTGACCCTCGCCCTGATCGGGTGGGGCGCGCTCTCGCTCGGGCGCGCGATCGAGGCGGAGCGCGCCGAAGCCCCGCCCCGCGCCGCCCCGGCGGAGCGCACGATCCCGGCCGAGATGGCCGTGCTGACCCGCGAGACCGTGCGCCCGCGCCTCCTCGCCCACGGCCGCATCGCCAGCGCCCGGACGTTGGAGCTGCACGCCGGCGCCGCCGGGCGTCTGGTGCATCTCTCGTCCGCCTTCCGCGACGGCGGGCGCGTCGCCGCGGACGACGTTCTCTGGCGCGTCGATCCCGCCGGGGCCGCCTCGGCCCTCGCCCGCGCGCGCATCTCCCGCGACGAGGCGGAGGCGGAGGCGCGCGTCGCCGCCTCCGCGCTGGAACTCTCCCGAAGGGACTTCGAAGGGGCCGGCCGCCAACGCGACCTCCGCGCCCGGGCGCTCGAGCGGCAGGAGGACATGCGCGACCGCGGCATCGGCTCCGAGACTTCGGTGGAGGCCGCCGCCATCGCCCTCGTCGAGGCCGAGCGCCAGCGCATCTCCCGCGAGCAGGCGCTGAACGCGGCCGAGACCCGCGCCGCGGTCGCCGAGATCGCCCTGCGCCGCGCCCGCCTCGCCGTCGAGGACGCCGAGCGCGCGCTGGCCGAGACCGAGATGCGCGCGCCCTTCGCCGGCCTCGTCGCGGAGGCCGACGCCGCGCCCGGCCGGCGCGTCGCGGCGGGCGAGCGCCTCGGCGTGCTGATCGACCCCACGGCCTACGAGGCCGCGGTGCAGGCGCCGGCCCGCGCCGTCGCCCGTCTGCTCGACGCCGAGGGCCGCGCGCCGGCGCTGGAGGCGCGGGTCCGACCCGCGCTCGCCCCGGAGGCGGCGGCGCTCGCCGCGCGCCTGCTGCGCGTCGGCGCCGTCTCCGGTCCCGCGGGCGCCGGGCGCACCCTTCATCTCGGCCTCGGGCCCGAGGCCGCCGGCGCGCTCCTCCCCGGCGACTTCGTGACCGCCGAGATCGAGGAGCCCCCCGTCGAGAACGTCGCACGCCTGCCGGTCCGGGCTCTCGACGCCGACGACGCGATCCTGATCCTCGGCGGGGACGACCGGCTGGAGCGCGTGACGCTCGACGTGACGCGCCGCCTCGGCGACGCGGTTCTGGCGGCCGACGCGCCCTTCGGCGCCCTCTATCTCGACCGGCGGCGCCCGCGCTTCGGACCCGGCGTCAAGGTCCGGCCGATCCTTCCCGAAGGCGTCGAGCGCCCCGCGGCCGCCGGCGGCCGACGGGTCGCGCTCTCGGCCGCCGACCGCGCGCGCCTCGCCGCCCTGGTGGCGGCCGAGCCCGCGCTTTCGCCGGAGGGCCGCGCCCAACTGCTGACCGATCTGGCCGGACCCGAGATCAGCCGCGCCACGCTCGAGCGGATCGAACGCCTCGGGACCGGCGGCGCCCGTCCGTCCGGCGGCTGACCGCGATGCGGGGGGCCGAGGCCGTCGGGCGCGGGCCGATCGGCTACTTCGTGCGCCACCGCACGGCGGCCAACGTGCTGATGATCGTGATCGTGGCGCTCGGCCTCGCGGCGGCCGCCTCGCTGCCCCGTCAGCTGATGCCGGACGTCGAGATCCCGACGGTGAGCGTCAGCGTGATCTGGCGCGGCGCCGGCGCGGAGCAGGTGGACCGCGCCGTGCTCTCGCCGCTCGATTCGGCGCTGGCGCTCACGCCCGGCGTCACCCGGCGCGTCGGGCGCGCGCAGGACAATCGCGCGACCCTGACCCTGGAATTCGAGCCCGGCGCCGATCTCGACCGCGGCACGGCGGCGATACGCGCTACGCTGGACGGGCTCGCCACCCTGCCGCGCGGGGCCGACCCGCCGCGCGTGACGCAAGGCGCGCGGGGCGAGCGGATCGCCGATTTCCTGATCCACGGCCCGGCGAGCCATTCGCGGCTGACGGTCTACGCACGCGAGCTGCAGCGGCGCTTCCACGAGGCCGGCATGTCGCGCCACTGGGTCCTGGCGCAGCCGAACCCGGTGATCAGCGTGGAAGTGCCCGAGGCGGCGCTGATCCGCCACGGCCTGAACCTGCGGGAGGTCGCGGCCGGCGTCGCGGACGCCGTGCGCCAGACGCCGTCGGGCTTCGCGGACCGCGGGGCGACGCGCCTGACCACGGGGGTCGAACGGCGCTCGATCGAGGCGATCTCGGCGCTTCCGCTCGACCGCGACGCGGCGGGGGCCATCGACGCGACGCTCGGCGACGTCGCCGTGATCCGCGACGTCGGCCCCGACCGGGGGCGCCGCCACTACGTCGACGGCGACCCCGCCCTGATCGTGCGCATGGACCGTCAGAGCGACCGCGACGGCATCGACCAGCTGGCCGAGGCGCGCCGCATCGCCGAGGACTACGCCGCGAGCCTGCCCGAAGGCGTGCGGATCGAACCGATCCGGACCTGGATCGAATCGATCGACCGGCGCCTCGGCCTCCTGCTCGACAACGCGCTCGTCGGTCTCGGCGTGGTGGTGGCGCTGCTGTTCCTGTTCCTCTCGCCCCGCGCGGCGTTCTGGGTGGCGGCCGGCGTCCCGATCTCGGTTCTCGGGGCGCTCGCCTGCATGTGGGCGCTCGGCATCTCGCTGAACCTGATCTCCGTCTTCGCGCTGATCATCATGCTGGGGATCGTGGTCGACGACGCCATCGTCGTCGGCGACCACGCCGACGCGCTGGCCCGGCGCGGCATGGCCCCCGCCCTCGCGGCCGAGACCGCCGCGCGGCGCATGGCGGGGCCGGTGCTGGCCGCCTCGATCACCACCGCCATGGCCTTCGCCGGCCTGCTCGCCATCGGCGGGCGCTTCGGAGAGATGGTGCAGGACCTGCCGCTCACCGTCGCGGTGGTCCTCGCCGCCTCGCTGGTGGAGTGCTTCCTGATCCTGCCCGCGCACATGGCCCACGCCGAGGCGGCGCCGCGGCGGCCCGGCCGGGCCGCGCGGATCTCGGCCGCCTTCAACCGCCGCTTCGACGCGTTCACCGAGACGGTCTTCCGCCCGGCCCTGACGCGCATCCTGCACTGGCGCTACCCGACGCTCGGGCTGGCGCTTCTGCTGCTGCTCGGCGCGGTGCAGGGGCTGGTGGAGGACCGCCCCGCCTGGCGCTTCTGGAACGCGCCGGCGCGGGACGCCTTCTCGGTCAACGTCGCGATGCTGGAGGCCGCGACCCTCGAGGACACCGCGGCGCAGGTCGCGGCGGTCGAGGCCGCTGTGCGCGAGGCGATCGACGCGCTGGAGGCGGAGACCGGCGTCTCCGGCCTCGCGCACATGGTCGCCACGGTCGGCGCCAACGCCGACCGCGGGCTCCTGATCGCCGAGGGCCGTCCACGGCGTCTGCTCGGGGGCGTCGAGGTCGAGCTGATCCCGGCGGAGCGTCGGCCCTTCGGCGCCGACGCGGTGGTGGCGCGGGTCCGCGAGGCGACCCGCCGCCATCCGCTCGCGGAGGTCGTCGCCTTCCGCGCGGAGCGCGGCGGCCCCGCGGGCGACGCGCTCTCGGTGCTGTTCGAAGGGGCCGAGGCGCGGGACCTGAAGGCCGCGGCCGAGGCCCTCAAGGCCGCCGCCGCGGAGTGGCCCGAGATCGTCGGCGTCGAGGACAGCCTCCCCTACGGCCGCGACGAGGTCACCCTCGGCCTCACGCCGCTGGCCCGCCATCTCGGCTTCACCGAGGCGAGCCTCGCCGCCGAGCTCGAGGGCCGCTTCACCCCGATCGAGGCGGCCGAGATCGAGATCGACGGCCGCACCGCGCGCATCCTCGTCGGCCCGGCGCGCGAGGACCGCGCCGCAGACGCCCGGCGGCGCGCGCTGATCCGCACCCCCGAAGGCGGCCACGCCCCGCTCGAGGTCCTGACCGAGGCCGAGGTCCGCCCCGGCTTCCAGGCCGTCGGCCGCGTCGACGGCCGCCGCGTGGTGCGCGTGCTGGGCGACGTGGCCACCGACGACCCCGCCCGTCTCGCCACCATCGAGCGCGCGCTGCGCGAGCGCCTGCTGCCGGACATCGCCGCGCGCCACGGCGTCGAATGGCGGATGGCCGGCCTCGCGGAGCAGGAGCGGCGGTTCCTCGGCGAGGCGCCCGTCGCCCTCGGGCTCGGCCTGATCGGCATCTTCGTCGCGCTGGCCTGGGTCTTCGCCTCCTGGACGCGTCCGCTGGTGGTGCTTCTGGCGGTCCCCTTCGGCCTCGTCGGCGCGGTGCACGGCCACGTCTGGACCGGCCTGCCGTTCTCGATGTTCTCGGTCGTCGGGCTGATCGGCATGACCGGCATCATCGTGAACGATTCCATCGTCCTCGTCGCCGCCGCCGACGAGGCCGCGCGCCGCCGCGCCGTCCTGCCCGCGGTGGTGGAGGCCGCCTGCGGGCGCCTGCGCCCGGTCCTGCTCACCACGCTCACCACCGTCCTCGGCCTCGCCCCCCTCCTCTTCGAGACCTCGCGCGAGGCGGCCGTGCTCAAACCGACCGTCGTCACGCTGGTCTTCGGCCTCGCCTTCGGCTTCCTTCTCGTGCTGACGGTGACGCCGGCGCTTCTTCTGGTGCAGCGGGACGTCGGCGCCGCGTTCGCCTCGCTCCGCCGCCTCGCCGGGCTGCGACGCCGGCGCCGACGCGCCCCGTAGGCGAAGTCCCCTAGCCAAAGCCCCCGACTTCGGGAACAGTGGCGAAATCGCGGCGCAAGGGCCTGGGGAGGGGTTCGGCGGACCCATGGCCGAGAAGCTGACGACCTATGTCTGGCGTCATTCCGCTCGCGACCAGATGCTTTTGCTCGCCACCGCGCTGGTGAGCTTTCCGATCATCTGGATAACGCTGGAGCTGCCGAAGACCATCATCAACGACGCCATCGGCGGCGCCGGCTTCCCGCGCACGATCCTCGGCTACGAGCTGGAGCAGACGCAGTATCTGCTCGCGCTCTGCCTCGCCTATCTCGCCGCGATATCGGTCAACAACGCCATCAAGTACGTCCAGAACATGCAGCGCGGCATCCTCGGCGAACGGATGCTGCGCCGGATGCGCTTCGACCTGTTCCGCCGGGTGATGGGCCGCCCCCTCGGGCGCCTGCGCGACACCAGCCCCGGCGAGATCGTGCAGATGATCTCGGCCGAACTGGAACAGCTCGGCGACTTCATCGGCGCCATCGTGGTCACGCCCGTGATGGCGGGCGGCAGCTTCCTCGTCTATCTCGGCTTCATCATCGCCCAGAACGCCTATATCGGCGTCGCCGCGCTCGCGCTCTACCCGCTGCAGGCCTGGCTGATCCCCAAGCTGCAGGCCAAGGTGGTGGCGATGATCCGCCTGCGCCTGATCAACATCCGGGCCATGGCGCGCGAGATCGACGAGAGCATCGACGGCGCGGTCGAGGTGCGCGCGCTCAGGGCGCGGCGCTGGCACATGGCCATCGTCAGCGGCCAGCTCTACGACAACTACGTGATCCGCCGCCGGATCTTCATCCTGAAGTTCCTCATCAAGTTCGTGAACAACGTCGCGAACCACGTCACGCCGTTCTTCATCTTCCTGATCGGCGGCTGGTTCGTGATCCAGGGCGATCTCGACATCGGCGCCCTCACCGCCGTGCTCATCGCCTACAAGGATCTCGCCGCGCCGTGGAAGGAGCTGCTGCGCTTCTACCAGGACTTCTCGGACCGCTCCGCGCGCTTCGCCTCGGTGATGGAGAACTTCGACGAGGACGGAGAGCCCGCGCCCCTGCGCGAGACCGCGCCCGTCGGGCCCCACGCGGTCGAGCTCAGGGGCGCGAGCGTGCCCGAACTCTCCGGCTCGGTCTCCTGTCATGCCGCCAAGGGGGCCGAGGCGGCGATCCTCGGCGACGACACGACCCAGCGCGCGGCGCTGGCGCAGGCGCTCGCCGGCCTCGCCGACGGGCTGGAGGAGAACTGGCGCGCCGGAATGCCGATCCTCTACCGCGCCGCGGTCTACGTGCCGGCCGATCCGCGCGCCTTCACCGGAACGCTGCGCAGCAATCTGCTGCAGGGCATCCAGTTCCGGCCGGTGGCCGAGGCCGACGACGCCGCGGCGCGCAAGCGCAAGCGGGAGGCCGACCTCACCGGCGCCCCGCATGACGACGTCGACGACGACTGGATCGACCCCGAGGAGGCCGGCCATCCCGACCATGACGCGGTCGAGGCGCGGATGCTGGAGCTCGCCGCCGCCCTCGGCTTCGAGGAGGACCTCTACTCCATCGGGCTCGGCAGCCGCCTCGACCCCGCGAAGGAGCCCGAGCTGGCGCGCCGCCTGCTCGAGCTGCGCAAACGGATCGCCGCCTCCGGGGAACTGGGCGAGATGCGAGAGGACTTCATCGACGTCTGGCAGGAGGACGCCTTCAACCCGAACGGCACGGTGGGGGAGAACCTGTTCTTCGGCCTGCCGTCGGATCCGAAAAGGGGCTGGGCCGATCTCGTCGCCGACCGCGACGTGCGCCGCGCGCTCTCGGACGCCGGCGTGCACGACATGCTCGTCATCCTCGGCGTCGACATCTGCGAGGCGCTGATCTCGCTGTTCGAGGGCGTCGGGCCGGAGAGCGATCTCTTCAAGCGCTACGGCATGTTCCCGCGGGCCGAGACGCCGGCGATCGAGGTCATCGTGCGCCGCGCGCGCCAGCGCGGTCCCGGCCGCCTGAACCGGAGCGAGCAGATCCGCATGCTCGCCATCGCGATGGACTACGGCGCGGCCCGCTTCCGCCTCGGCGTGCTGCGCGGCGAGGGGCGCGAGGCGGAACTGGTCAAGGCCCGCCCGCAGCTCCGCGCGGCGCTGGCCGGCGATCCGCGCATCGTCTTCTTCGATCCCGAGGAATACGTGCCCGCGTTCTCGATCGCGCAGAACGTGTTCTTCGGCCCGGTCCGCGTCGACCGCCGCGACAGCTGGGGCCCCTTCAAGGCCCGGGTCGACGCGCTGGTCGAGGAGATCGACCTGCGCCCCGCCATCCTGCGCGCCGGACTCGACCAGCGCGTCGGCGAAGGCGGCGCGGCGCTGAACGCGGTGCAGCGCCGCAAGCTCGGTCTGGCGCGGGCGCTGATGAAGAACCCCGGCGCGCTGCTGCTCGACGGCATCGCCGCCGGCGCGGGGGAGGCCGATCTCGCGCTGCGCGCGCTGCTGCGGCGCGAGCTCGGGCCCGAGGCGGCGCTGGTCTGGACCACGAGCTCGGCCGAGGCCGCCGCCGCGGCCGATCACGTGATCCGCATCGACCGCGCGGGGCGCGTGAACGAGGGGCCGCCCGAGCGCGGCGGCGACGAGGGCGCGCCGGGTCGCGCCGGCGACGAGGGCGCGCCGGGTCGCGCCGGGGAAGCGGGCGCGCCGGGGGACGAGAGGACGCGAACCGCCCGGGAGGGGCCGGTTGACGGAGGTTCGAATGAGGGCCGATAGTGCGATGCGGCCCCGCGAGGGGGAGGAGTCCGGATGAAATTCGACGCAGAGGTGAGCGCGCTTCAGCGCACGCCCATGTTTCAGGGCGTGGACGCCTCGCGCCTCCGCCTGCTGGCCTTCATGGGGGAGGACCGCACCTTCCGCAGCGGCGAATACGTCGTGCGTCAGGGAGACATCTCCGACAGCGCCTACCTGATCCTCGACGGCGAGGCGGTGGTGGAGGTCAGCTTCTCGGGCCGCGCCACGACGGTGGCGACGCTCGGCCCCTCCGAGGTGTTCGGCGAGATCGCGATGCTCTGCGAGACGCCGCGCACCGCCTCGATCCGGGCCGCGGGGGAGCTGCGCACCCTGATGTTCGAGCGGGAGGGGATGCTGCGCCTCCTGCGCGAATTCCCGGAGATGGCCATCGAGATGGCGCGCTCCCTCGCCCAGCGGCTCGAGCGCACCACGACCGAGCTGGCCAAGCTGCGCGCCGAAACCGAAGCCTCCGGCGGGGACGGGTCCGGCTCCGGCGCGGGATCGTGAGCGCGTCTTGACCGCGCCTGCGGTCCCGGAGCACGCCTCCCCCGCCCGGGCCGGGGGGGATGCCCCGCCGGGCGGCCTTCTCGCGTCCGTCTGGGGCGCCGGCGGCTCGGCTCCGGCGGGGCGCGCCTCCCGCTCGCGCTGGGGCGGGGAGACGGTGTGCTTCGAGTTCCGCGCCGCGCCCGGCGCCTCGCCGCTGATCGTGGATCTCGGCTCCGGCGCCCGCGCGCTCGGCGCGAAACTGGCCGAGGAGGTGAGGAACGTTACCGGAACACCGCCCGATCTGGACGTGATCATCACCCATTTCCACTTCGATCACGTCATGGGCATGCCCTTCTTCGCCCCCTTCTACCTCCCCGGCGCCGAGGTCCGGCTGCACTGCGGCATCGTCCGCTCGGACGAGGAATTGGAGAGCCTTCTCAAAAGCCTGGCGGGTCCGCCCTGGTTCCCCGTGCAACCCCTCGCGATGGGCGCGGCCCGCTTCCACGCCTTCGATCCGGCCGAACCCTTCGAGGCCGCGGGCTTCCGCGTCGTCCCCCTCCGCCTCAACCACCCCGGCGGCTGCGTCGGCGTCCGCCTCGAAACCTCCGACGGCGCCGTCTGCGTCGTGGGCGATCACGAGCACGGAGAGCCCGAGATCGACGCCGCGCTGGAGGTCGCCGTCGCCGGCGCGGACCTGATGATCTACGACGGCGCCTATGACGAGGCGACCTATCCTCCGCACGAGGGCTGGGGCCATTCGACGTGGGAGCGCGGCGTGGCGCTCGCCCGCGCGGCCGGGGTGCGGCGCACGCTGATCCATCACCACCTGCCGCAGCTCGACGACGACGCGCTCGACGCCCGCGACGCCGAGATCCGGGACGCCCTGCCCTCCGCCGGACTGGCGCGCCAGGACATGCGCTTCACGATCCGCGGCGGCCGCGTGACGGAGCGCTGAGCCGGGGACCGGCCCCGGCGCGCCCGCCTCAGCCGCGGCGGAGCGCAGCCTTCAGTTCCGCCGGCCGCAGTGCGCCGAGGCCCCAGGCCAGCGCGCCGTAGCCCGCCGCGCCCCCCGCCACCAAGGCGCCGAGGGCCGCCCAGCGCCATCCCGGCAGCGCCAGCGGCGCCGCCAGCGCCGCCTCGAGCCCGAGGCAGAGCGCCCCCATGCCGAGGCTCGCCAGCGCCAGCCGCGGCAGACGCCGCGAGAGGCGCGCGTCGATCCGCCCCTCGTCGCCGAAGACGCGCGCCGCGCGGATCAGCAGCGCCAGCACCAGCCAGGCCGAGAGCGTCGTCGCCCAGGCCGCCGCGGTGAAGCCGATGACGGGCGCGAGGCCCAGCGCCGCGGCCGCGTTGACGCCCATGCCCCACAGCGCGCACCGGAACGGCGTGCGCGTGTCCTCCCGCGCGAAGAACAGCGGCTGATAGATCTTCTGCAGCACGAAGGCGGGCAGACCGAGGCCGTAGATCGCCACCGCCAGCGCCGTCGCCCGGGCGTCCTCGGGCCCGAAGGCGCCACGGGCGAACAGCACCTCCACCAGCGGCCCCGGCACCGCCGCCAGCGCGACGGCCGCGGGCAGCGTCAGCGCCAGGGCGAACTCGGCCGAGCGGTTCGCCGCCTCGCGGGCCCCGGCATGATCGCCGGCCTGGGCCCGGCGCGCCAGCTCCGGCAGCAGCACCACGCCGACGGCGACCCCGATCACGCCGAGCGGCAGCTGATACAGGCGGTCGGCGTAGTAGAGCCAGGCCACCGCCCCCTCGAAGAAGCTCGCCGCCTGCCGGCCGACCACGAGGTTGATCTGCATCACCCCGCCCGCCAGCGCCGCCGGCAGCGCCACCGCCGCGAGGCGCCCAAGCGCCGGGGTGAAGCGCGGCCGCCGCAGGCGCAGCGGCATTCCCGCCCTCGCCGCCGCGCGCCAGACCAGCGCGAGTTGCGCGATCCCGGCAAGCGACACGCCCCAGGTCAGCATCGCCGCCGCGTGGCCGTTCGCGGCCGGCGTCTTCAGGCCCACGACGTCCTCCAGCGCCCCCGTCGCCGCCAGCGCCAGCGCGCCGATCAGGATGAGGTTGAGGAGCACCGGCGCCGCCGCCGCCGCCGCGAAGCGGCCGAGCGAGTTCAGGACGCCCGAGAGCAGCGCCGCGAGCGATATGAAGAGGATGTAGGGGAAGGCGACGCGCCCCATCTCCACCGCCAGCGGCAGCCGTTCGTCCCCCGCGAACCCCGCGGTCAGCGCCAGCACCAGCCACGGCATGGCGAGCTGCGCGAGCAGCGTCAGCGCCAGCAGCACCGCGGCGAGGGCGGCCATCGCCGTCTCGGCGAACTCGCGGGCGGCGTCCGGGCCTTCGGCCTCCAGCCGCCGGGCGAACATCGGCACGAAGGCGGTGTTGAAGGCGCCCTCCGCGAAGAACCGCCGAAAGAGGTTGGGCAGGGTGAAGGCCGCGACGAAGGCCTGCGCCGCCGGCCCGGCCCCCAGCAGCGCCGCGATCGTCACGTCGCGCACGAAGCCGAGGATGCGCGAGGCCATGGTCCAGCCGCCCACCGTCGCGAAGGCCCGCGCGAGGCGCGGCGTGCGGCGGACCGGCGCGGCGAGGCCGGGCCGGGCGTGCTCGGGGGGGGCGCTGTCAGGCGGGTCGGACTGCGGCGGGGTCAAGGACGGGCTCCGGCGTCGATCGGACGCCACGGTCTCGCATGCGCTCCGGCGCGAGGAAAGCGGCGGCGGGCGCGGCTCGCCTCAGCCGACGCCGGTCTCCTGAGGCTCGGCCGCCTCCACCGCCTCGCGCAGCCGCGCCTCGATCGCGCGCATCTTGGCGGGCGAGGTGATCTTCAGCCCGAACAGGTCCTTGACGTAGAACACGTCCACCGCCTGCTCGCCGTAGGTCGCGATGATCGCCGAGGAGATCGAGACGGAGGCCGACGCCAGCGCCCGCGTCAGGTCGTGCAGCAGGCCCACCCGGTCGCGCGTGTCGACCTCGATCACCGTGCAGATCTCGGAGGCCGTGTTGTCGAAGCTCACTCGCGTCGGCACGCGGAAGCGGCTCTCGCGCCGCTTGACCTTGCGCTTGGGCTTGAGCGCCTCGCGCGCCACCACCTCGCCCTTCAGCGTCCGGTCCACCGTGCGCTTCAGACGGTCGAGGCGGGCCGGGTCGTAGGGCGTGCCGTCCGCCGCCTGGATCCAGAACACCGCGCAGGCGTAGCCGTCCGACGTGGTGAAGGTGCGCGCGTCCACCACGTTCGCCCCCGCCAGCGCCAGAGCGCCGGCGAAACGGCTGAACAGGCCCGGATGATCCGCCATGTAGAAGCAGGCCCGCGTCGCGTCGCGGCTCGCGTCCTCGGTGATGTCGGAGGCGACCTCGCCCTCCTCGGCCTCGCGCGCCAGCCGCGCGAACACCGCCTGCGTCTCGGGCGCGAGCGCCAGGAAGAAGGGCGCGTAGTGCCGGTCGATCTCGCGCTCCACCAGCTCCAGCGGCCATTCGGCCAGCGCCTCGCGGAAGGCGTCCTGCGCCTCGTGGATGCGCTCGCCGCGGCTCGCGGTCTCCTCGCCGCCGACCAGTTCCTCGCGGGTGCGGCGATAGAGCGTGCGCAGCAGCTGAGCCTTCCAGTTGTTCCAGGTGCCGGGGCCGACCGCCATGATGTCGCACGCCGTCAGCACCAGCAGCAGCTTCAGGCGCGACGGCGTGCGCACCGCCTCGGCGAAGTGGCGCACCGTCTCGACGTCGGCGATGTCGCGCTTCTGCGCCACGTCGCTCATCAGCAGGTGATGGCGCACGAGCCAGGCCACGATCTCGGTCTGCCCCTCGTCGAGACCGAGCCGCGGGCAGACCTCCCGCGCGATGCGCTCCCCGACGACGGAATGATCCTCCGGCAGGCCCTTTCCGATGTCGTGCAGGAACAGCGCCACCCGCAGCACCGTCCGGTCCGCCCCCTTGGAGAGGATGCCCGACGCCACCGGCAGCGCCTCCGCCAGCTCCCCCTTCTCCAGCCGGGAGAGGATGGCGAGCGCCTGGATGGTGTGCTCGTCCACCGTGTAATGATGGTACATGTTGAACTGCATCATCGCGACGATGCGCCCGAACTCCGGCACGAAGCGTCCCAGCACGCCGGTCTCGTTCATCCGCCGCAGCGCGCGTTCCGGATCGTCGGCCTTGGCGAGGAGGTCGAGGAACAGCCGGTTCGCCGTCGGATCGGCGCGCAGATCGTCGTCGATCAGGTCGAGGTTCGCCGCGATCATGCGCATGGCGTTCGGATGGATCAGCGCGCCGGTCCTGAGCCCGGCGTCGAACAGGCGCAGGATGTTGACCGGATCCTCCGTGATCACGCTCTCGTCGGGGATGCCGATGCGCCCGTCCAGCATCCGGAACGGGCCGGGACCGGGCCGGCCGCCGAAACTCAGGGCCTTCATCAGGCCGGTCAGGCCCGGTCGCTTCTTGACGTGCCGCGCCTCCAGCGCGGCGAGGAAGATGCGCGTCAGTTCGCCCACCGACTTGGCGTGCTGGAAGTAGCGCTGCATGAAGCGCTCGACGCCGCGCTGGCCGCCGGCATCCTCGAAGCCGAGCCGGCGGGCGACGTCCACCTGACGGTCGAAGGTGAGCGCCTCGTCGGCGCGCCCCGAGATCCAGTGCAGATGGCAGCGCACGGTCCAGAGGAAGGCCTCCGCCTCGGCGAAGACGCGCACCTCCTCCTCGGTGAACACGTCCTTTTCCACCAGATCGCGCGGCGAGGCGGCGTGGTAGAGGTATTTCGCGATCCACCACAGCGTCTGCAGATCGCGCAGCCCGCCCTTGCTCTCCTTCACGTTGGGCTCGAGCAGGTAGCGCGAGCCGCCGTGCCGGGCGTGGCGCTGCCCCCGCTCCTCGAGCTTCGCCTCCACGAATTCCGGACCGGTGCGCGAGAACAGCTCGTCCCAGAGGCGCCGGTCCAGCTCCGCCGCCAGCGTCGCGTCGCCCGACAGGAAGCGATGCTCCAGCAGCGCGGTGCGGATCGTCGTGTCCTGCCGGCCGAGACGCAGGCAGTCGTCCACCGTCCGGGTCGAGTGGCCGACCTTCAGCCGCAGGTCCCAGAGCAGGTAGAGCACCGATTCGACCAGGCTCTCGACCCAGGCCGCCTGCTTCCAGTGGGTGAGGAACAGCAGGTCCACGTCCGACCACGGCGCCATCTCGAAGCGCCCGTAGCCGCCGACCGCGAGCACCGCGAGCCGCTCGCCCGAGGTCGGCGTCGGGTTCGGATGCAGCCAGCGCAACGCGCTCTCGAGCGCGAGGCGCACGATCTCGTCCGTAAGCCAGGCGATGGAGCGGGCGACGGCCGGACCCGCCCAGGGCCGGGCCTCGAACGCCGTGCGGATCGCCTCGCGCCCGCGCTCCAGCTCGGCGCGGAGCACGCCCGCGGCGACGGCGCGGCGCGCGTCGGTGGCGCCGTCGTCGCCCGTCTCGACCGCCTCGCCGATCCGCGCCAGCGCCGCGTTGCGGTCGAGGATCGCCGCGGCGGGCAGGATCAGCGGCGCGTCGTCGGCGAAGCCGTCGCTTCGTGGCGGGGCCGTGTCGTGCGCCGGGGCGGGAAGCGCCGGGCTCACGCGCCGGGGCCGGCCGCGGTCGCGGCGGGCTCCACCGTCTCGAAGCCGTCCCGAACCACCCGGATCACGGCGAGGTCGCGGCGGTTGCGGCCGTCCGGCGTGAAGCGGATGCGGCCGGCGGCGCCGCGGAAGCCGGCGGGATCGGTGATCGCTTCGGCGTCGAAGGGGGTCGCGTCGCCGGCGGCGCGGGCGCGGCGCGCCATCTCGGCCGCCGCGGCCGCCGCGTCGTGGCCGAGCACGGCGAGCGGACCCGGCGCCCGGCCGTAGCGGGCTTCGAAGCGGGCCGCGAAATCCGCGGTCAGCGCCGGGTCGAGCGAGGCGAAGCGCCCGCCGATCAGCGCGTTCTCGGTCGGCGTGGCGGGATCGTCCCAGGCGGCGAGGCCGAGGAACGGCGTGTCCCTGGTGGAGAGGTCGTGGAAGTTGAGGAACGCGGCCGCCGCCTGCAGGCCCTGCCCCCCGTCCGGCAGCAGCACCGCGTCGGCCCCGGCGGCCCGATGCGCCTCGACGTAGCCCTCGGCGCTGTCCTGGATGCCCTGGAAGCTGCGCGGATAGGCGAGCGTCGGAGCGATCCGGAGGCCGAGGCGGCGACCCGCCTCCTCCGCCGCTCGCCGCCCGACCGCGCCGGCGGCGTCGTCCGGGTGATAGACGCCGACGGTCCGAACGCCGAGCCGCGAGGCATGCGCGAGGATCCGTTCCGCCTCGTCCTCCGCCAGAACGCCCGCGAGCCAGACGTTGCCGGCCTCGCCCCCCGCGACCGACGGCGTGTTGGAGAAGGTGAGCAGGTTCACGCCCCGCGCGGCGGCCGGCCCGGCGACGGCCTCCGCGTTGGCCCCGAACAGCGGGCCGAGCACGAGGCCGGAGCCCGCCTCCAGCGCCGCCCGGGCCGCCCCGGCGGCGCCGGCCGGCGTGCCGCCGGTGTCGCGGACCGTGAGCGTGACGAGCCGGCCGCCCGCGGCCTCGGCCGCGAGGCGCGCGCCGTCCGCCACGTCGCGCGCCGCCGCCGCGGCCGCGGGATCGGCGGCGCCGAGCGGAACCAGCACCGCGACCGGAGCCGGGGCCGAGGGATCGAGCCGGGCCGGCCGCGCCGCGGCGGCCGGAGGCGGGGCCGGCGCCTCGGCCGCGGTCCCGCCGCCGGAGCCCGACGACGACGCGCATCCGGCGGCCGCGAGCAGCGCGGCGGCGGCCGCGGCTCGGCCGGCGGTCCGGCCCGCCCCCGCGACCATGCCGCCCCGACCCGTCGACCGGATCGCCCCCCGAGCGGCCCCGTTGAGTCGCGCGGCGAGGCTCTCCATGATGCCTTCGATGCCCGCCATGACGTCCTCTCCCACCGATCCTCCGTCGTCGCGCGGACGTCGTCCGGCGCGCAAGGCCCCATTATGAGTGCGAAGCGGGGCGGACGGAAGCCGCGGAACGCCGCGGCGCCCGGCGATGATGCGGGCGGGTCACGCTCCGGCCCGCCGCCCGGCGAGGGGCTCGCGGCGGCGACGATCCCGCTCTCGATCCGGCCGGAGGCGCCGCCGGGCCTGCATCTGGTGGCGACCCCGATCGGCAACGCCCGCGACGTGACGCTGCGGGCGCTGGACCTGCTCGCCGGCGCCGACGTCGTCGCGGCGGAGGACACGCGCACCGCGCGCCGACTGCTGACGCTGCACGGCATCCCGCTCTCCGGCCGCCGGCTGGTGGCCTATTCCGACGCGACGGCGGCGCGCGCCCGGCCGGGGCTGATGGCCGCGCTGGCCGAGGGCGCCTCGGTCGCTCTGGTCTCCGAGGCGGGCACGCCGCTGGTCTCCGATCCCGGCTGGAAGCTGGCGCGGGAGGCGCGGGAGGCCGGCTTTCCCGTGCACGCCGCGCCGGGACCGAGCGCGGCGCTCGCCGCCCTCGCGGTGGGGGGGCTGCCGACGGACCGGTTCCTGTTCCTCGGCTTCGCCCCGCCCCGAGCCGCCGCCCGCCGCGCGGCCTTCGCCGCCGTCGCCGACGTCGAGGCGACGCTGGTGCTGTTCGAGAGCCCGCGCCGCGCCGCCGAGACCTTGGCCGACCTCGCCGCGACGCTCGGCCCCGCGCGCCCCGCCTCGCTCTGCCGCGAGCTGACCAAGCGCTTCGAGGAGGTGCGCCGCGGCACGCTCGAGAGCCTCGCCGCCGGCGCCGCCGAGGACGCGCCGCGCGGCGAGGTCGTGATTCTCGTCGGCGGCGCGGCGCCCGGCGCTCCGGAGGCCCCGGATCTCGAGGCCCGCCTAGAGGCGGCGCTGGCCGGCGCGAGCCTGCGCGACGCCGTCGCCCTCGTGACCCGCGAGACCGGCCGGCCGCGCCGGGAGGTCTACGAGACGGCGCTGAAGGTCGCGGAACGATTAGCGAACCCTTAGGCGATTCGGGGCTCTCCTCCACGGCGACGCAGCCCCATGGGAGCCCCCGGCAATGCCGTTCGCCATGACGCCTTCGACCGATCCGCTGCGGCCCTGGGCCGTGGCCAGGCCGCCCTCTCGGGACCGGCGCACCGCACGCGGCCTCGCCGCCGGGGGCCGCGGCCGGCGCGCGGAGGACGAGGCCGCGCGCCGCTACGAAGCCGCCGGATGGCAGGTGCTGGCGCGCAACTGGCGGGCGGACCGCGATCATGGCGGCGGGGAGATCGACATCGTGGCCCGCCGGGGCGACACGCTGGTGTTCGTCGAGGTGAAGCGCCGCGTCTCGATCGAGGTCGCCGCCGCGGCGTTGCGTCCGGCCCAGCGCCGGCGGCTCGAGGCGGCGGCGCTGCGCTACGCCGAAACCGCGGGCGCCTTGGGCTGCGAGATGCGGTTCGACCTCGTCGCGGCGGACCCGACCGGCGGGCTCGCGATCTTCGAGAACGTCACGCTCGACTGACCGCGCGCTTGACCGCGGCCTCCGGGCGTGCTGTCCGACGTCTCCCGCATCGGACCGGAGGCCGCGCGCATGAGCCTGACCGTGGCGATCCAGATGGATCCCATCGCCGGCGTCGACATCGACGCCGACACGACCTTCCGCATGGCCGAGGCCGCGCAGGCCCGCGGGCACGCGCTGCACTTCTACATGCCGCAGGACCTCGCCTGGGAGGCCGGCACGCTGCGCGCGACGGCGCGGCCGCTCGAGGTGCGTCGCGTCCGGGGCGATCACTTCGAGCTCGGCGCGCCGGCCGCGCTGGATCTGCGCGCGGTGGACGTGGTGCTGCTGCGACAGGATCCGCCATTCGACATGGCGTACGTCACCAACACCCATCTCCTCGAGCGGATCCATCCCGAGACGCTCGTGGTCAACGACCCCTTCTGGGTTCGCAACTGCCCCGAGAAGATCCTCGTCCTCGACTTTCCCGAACTCGGCCCGCCGACCCTGATCGCCCGCGGCCTGCCGGAGCTGCGCGCCTTCAAGGAGAGACACGGCGACGTGATCCTGAAGCCGCTCTACGGCAACGGCGGGGCCGGGGTGTTCCGGCTGGGCGAGGCCGACCGCAACCTCGCCGCCCTGCACGAACTTTTCGCGAACATCAACCGCGAGCCGCTGATCGCGCAGGCCTATCTGCCCGCGGTGGAAAAGGGCGACAAGCGCGTGATCCTGATCGAGGGCGAGCCCGTCGGCGTGATCAACCGCGTCCCGCAGGCCGGCGAGACGCGCTCCAACATGCATGTCGGCGGACGGGCCGAGGCGGCGACGCTCGACGCGCGCGACCGCGAGATCTGCGCCGCGATCGGCCCGACCCTGCGCGAGCGCGGGCTGATCTTCGTCGGCATCGACGTGATCGGGGGGCGGCTGACCGAGATCAACGTGACCTCGCCCACCGGCATGCAGGAGCTGGAGCGTTTCGACGGGATCGACGTCGGGGCGATGTTCTGGGACGCGGTGGAGGCTCGCGTGGCCTCGGGCGGACGCCCGCCGGCTTAACGCGGACTTAACCCGTTCGGCCGCTCCATCGCCGGATCGAAACGGGAGGGAGCGCCAGGATGGTCGCCCGATGCTGCAGCGTCGCCTTCGAAGGCATCGAGGCGCGGGAGGTGGACGTGCAATGCCACCTTTCGCCGGGCGTGCCGGCCTTCCAGATCGTCGGACTGCCGGACAAGGCGGTCGGCGAATCGCGCGAGCGGGTGCGCGCCGCGCTCGGCGCCGCCGGGCTCGGCCTGCCGAGCAAGCGCATAACCGTGAACCTCGCGCCCGCGGGCATGCCGAAGGAGGGATCGCATTTCGACCTGCCGATCGCCGTCGCGCTGCTGGCGGAGATGGAGGTGATCCCGCGCGAGGAGGCGGCGCGGACCTTGGCGCTGGGGGAACTCGGCCTCGACGGCGCGGTGGCTCCGGTGAACGGCGTCTTGAACGCGGCGCTCGCGGCCGCGGCCTCCGGACGCGCGTTGGTCTGTCCGGCCGCGAAGGGCGCGGAGGCGGCGCTGGTCGACGCCGCGGAGATCGCGGCCCCGGACAGTCTCGTGGCGCTCATCAACCACATGACCGGCCGACATCCCCTGCCGCGGCCGCGCCCGGCCGAGGCCGAGCCGGACCTCCCGGTCAAGGACTTCGCCGACGTGAAGGGCCAGGAGAAGGCCCGCCGCGCCGCCGAGATCGCCGCGGCGGGGGGCCACAACCTGTTGCTGATGGGGCCGCCCGGCGTCGGCAAGTCCATGATCGCGCGCCGAATTCCCGGCATCCTTCCGCCGCTTGAGCCTCGCGAGGCGCTGGAGCTGTCGATGGTGCGGGCGCTGGTGGGCGAGATTCCCGAGGGTCGGCTCGCCCGCCAGCGGCCGTTCGAGGATCCGCATCACAGCGCCTCGCCCGCGGCGATCATCGGCGGCGGACGCGGCGCCGGGCCGGGACGCATCAGCCTCGCGCACCAAGGCGTCCTGTTCCTCGACGAGACGGTCGAGTTCTCAAGGCAGGTTCTGGAGAGCCTGCGCCAGCCGCTCGAGACCGGGACGGCGGTGGTCTCTCGCGCCAACGCCCATGTCCGCTATCCCTGCAAAGTGCTGATGGTCGCGGCGATGAATCCCTGTCGCTGCGGCTATCTGGCGGAGCCGGGACGGGCCTGCGGCCGCGCCCCGAAATGCGGCGAGGACTATCAGGCGCGCCTTTCCGGACCGCTGCTGGACCGGATCGACCTGCAGGTGGAGACGCCCACGATCCAGGCCTCGGAGCTCGCGCGGCTGCCTCAGGGCGAGGCGACGGCCGCCATCCGGGCGCGCGTGATCGCGGCGCGGCGGCGCCAGGCGGCGCGCTGGGCGCGCCTCGGGCAACCGATCGCGCTCAACGCCGAGGCCGAGGGCGACGCGCTGGAGCGCGGGGCGGCGATGGAACCGGCGGCGCAGGAGCTGCTCGGACGAGTGGCGGACCGGTTGGACCTCTCGCCGCGGGGACTGACGCGGGTCACGAGGCTGGCGCTGACGCTGGCGGATCTGGAGGGGACCGAGAGCGTGATGCGCCGCCACGTCGCCGAGGCGGCGAGCTACCGGCGGGCGCCGTTGCGGCCGCGACTGGCGGCCTGAAAAGGGGCTTGTTCGGGCATTGTTCTCGTTGGTGCGCGCCCGACGCGGCGGGCGCGGCGCGACGGCGTCGTACGGAGGGCGCGGCGGGCGCTTTCGCGCCGGCGCGGCGACGTGCTATCGCGCGGGACATGAACCAGCGGCGGGCGAGCGGATCGGGCGCGAACGGCGGGGAGACCGATGGCGCGGTCACCCCGATGATGGCGCAATACCTCGAGATCAAGGCGCGCCACCCCGACGCGCTCCTGTTCTACCGCATGGGCGACTTCTACGAGCTGTTCTTCGAGGACGCGGCGGAGGCGGCCGCGGCGCTCGACATCGCGCTGACCAAGCGCGGCAGGCATCTCGGGCGCGACATCGCGATGTGCGGCGTGCCGGTGCACAGTCACGAGAGCTACCTCGCGCGGCTGATCCGCAAGGGCTTCCGCGTCGCGGTCTGCGAGCAGCTCGAGGATCCGGCGGCGGCGAAGCGGCGCGGCGCGAAGTCGGTCGTCAAGCGCGACGTGGTGCGCCTGATCACGCCCGGCACGCTGACCGAGGACGCGCTGCTCGACGCGCGCCGGCACAACTGGCTCTGCGCCTGGGCGGAGATCCGGGGCGATGGCGCTCTGGCCTGGCTCGACGCCTCGACCGGTGACTTCCACGTCGCGGAAGTGGCCCGCGCCGCGCTCGGCCCGCTGCTGGCGCGGCTGCAGCCGGCGGAGGTGCTGGTGGCCGACGGCGGCGAGGACGCGGCGCTGACCGAACGGATCGCGGAGGCGGGCGCCGCCGCCACGCCGGTCGCGAGAGCCGGCTTCGACAGCGACGGCGCGCGGGCGCGGCTGGAGCGGTTGTTCGGGGTCGCCGCGCTCGACGCCTATGGCGGGTTCGGGCGCGTGCAGCTCGCGGCGATGGGCGCCGTCGCGGCCTATCTGGAACTGACGCAGAAGGGCGCGCTGCCGCTCGTCAGGCCGCCCGTGCCGGAGGCGGTGGGCGGGACCATGGCGATCGACGCGGGGACCCGGCGCAACCTCGAGCTGACGCGGGGCGCGGACGGCACGCGGGAGACCTCGCTGCTCGGCGCGGCGGACCGCACCGTCTCGGCCGGCGGGGCGCGGCTGCTGGAGGCGCGGCTTTCGGCGCCCTCGACCGACCGGGCGGAGATCGCGGCGCGGCAGGAGGCGGTGGCGGCCTTCGTCGCGGACCGGCGCCTCTCCGCCGCCTGCCGCGAGGCGCTGCGCCGGGCGCCGGACATGGAGCGCGCGCTCTCGCGCCTCGCGGTCGGGCGCGGCGGGCCGCGCGACCTCGCGGCGGTGCGCGACGGGCTTGCCGAGGCGGCGCGGCTGGCGGAGACGCTGGCGGACGCGCCCGCCGCGGCGCTGGCCGAGGCGGCGGCGGCGCTGAGCGGTCGGGAGGAACTCTCGGCGCTGCTCGACGCCGCGCTGGTGGCCGAGCCGCCGGCGCAGCTTCGCGACGGGGGCGCGGTGGCGCCGGGGCACGACGACGATCTCGACGCCGCGCGGCGGCTGCGCGACGAGGGGCGCGGCGTGATCGCCGGGATGCAGGCGGACTACGCGGCCGAGGCCGGGATCCCGGCGCTGAAGATCAAGCACAACAACGTGCTGGGCTACTTCATCGAGGTCTCCGCCGCGCAGGGGGAGGCGCTGCTCTCTGCGCCGCTCTCGGAGCGGTTCATCCACCGCCAGACGCTCGCCAACGCGCTGCGCTTCACGACGGTCGAGCTTTCGGACCTCGAGGCGCGGATCCTGAACGCCGGCGGGCGCGCGCTGGAGCTGGAGCGGGGCATCTTCGAGACGCTGCGCGAGGCGGTGCTGGAGGCGGCGCCGGCCGTCGCCGGGGCGGCGCGGGCGCTGGCGGAGATCGACGTCGCGGCAGGCTTCGCCGAGATCGCGGTCGAGGGCGACTGGACGCGCCCGGAGATCGACGCCTCCCGCGCCTTCGCGGTCGAGGGCGGACGGCATCCGGTGGTGGAGCGGGCGCTGCGCCGGCAGGGGGCGGCGCGCTTCGTGCCGAACGACTGCGATCTGAGCGCGGACGGCGCGGGGGCGCAGCCGGTCTGGCTGCTGACCGGGCCGAACATGGCCGGCAAGTCCACCTTCCTGCGCCAGAACGCGCTGATCGCGGTGCTGGCGCAGGCGGGCGCCTTCGTGCCGGCGGCGCGGGCGCGGATCGGGCTGGTCGATGCGCTCTTCAGCCGGGTCGGCGCGGCGGACGACCTCGCGCGCGGACGATCCACGTTCATGGTGGAGATGGTGGAGACGGCGGCGATCCTGAACCGGGCGGGGCCGGGGGCGCTGGTGATCCTCGACGAGATCGGGCGCGGCACGGCGACCTATGACGGCCTCTCGATCGCCTGGGCGACGCTGGAGCATCTGCATGACGTCAACCGCTGCCGCACGCTCTTCGCGACGCACTACCATGAGTTGACCGCGCTCTCGGAGCGGCTGGCGGGCCTGCGCAACGCGACGATGGCGGTGCGCGAGTGGGAGGGGGACGTGGTGTTCCTGCACGAGGTGCGGCCGGGCGCGGCCGACCGATCCTACGGGGTGCAGGTGGCGAAGCTGGCGGGCCTGCCGCCGGCGGTGACGGCCCGGGCGCGCGAGGTGCTCGACGCGCTCGAGGAGGGCGACCGGCGCGCCGGCGGCGGCGCGCGGGCGGCGGCGCTGATCGACGATCTGCCGCTGTTCTCGGCCGCCGCGCCGCCGGCGGCGACGCCGGTCGCGGCGCCCTCGGCGGTGGAGGCGCGGCTGGCCGAGGCGGACCCGGACGCGCTGAGCCCGCGCGAGGCGCTGGAACTCGTCTACGAGTTGCGCGCGCGTCTCCTCGCCGCCGATCCCGCGTGCGACGGGGCGGATCGGGCGGCCGCGGGTTGACATCGCGGCGCCGCACGGTCTTGTGAGGTGGCCGACCACAAGAAGAGTTTCACGGCGCAACAGCGGAGGTACTGCGTGAAGAAGGATGAACTGGTGACCGCCCTCGCCGAGGCGAGCGGCGAGAGCAAGACGAGCGTCTCGGCGGTGCTCGGCGCCCTCGCGGACGTGGCGGAGAACGCGGTGAAGCAGGGCAAGGCGGTGACGCTGCCCGGCATCGGCAAGCTGGACGCCGCGGAGCGTGCGGCCCGCGAGGTCCGCAACCCGCAGACGGGCGAGAAGAAGATGTCGGAGGCGCACATGGCGCCGCGCTTCAAGTTCTCGACCACGTTCAAGAGCGCGGTCCGCGGCTGAGCCGCCGCCGCGACGCGCACGCGGCCGGCCTCAGGCGCCCTGGGGCCCGGCCGCGTCGTCGCGCTCCGGCCCCTCCGGCCGGGTCCAGATGAAGAGCATCACGCCGGAGAGCGCCACGGCCTGAAGCCCGAGCGCCCAGGCCGGCGCGCCGAACCACACCGAGAGCGAGAACGCCGCGACCACCGACCAGGTGGCGAGGCGCTTGCCGCGCCGCCCGATGGCGCGATGGCGGCGCCAGTCGTGGATCGGCGGGCCGAGGCGCGGATGGGTCGTCAGCCAGTCGTGCATCCGCGCCGAGGAGCGCGCGAAGCAGAACGCCGCCAGCAGCATGAACGGCACGGTGGGGAGCAACGGCAGCACCGCCCCGACGAGGCCGAGGACGAGGCTGGTCAGACCGCCGGTGAGCCAGAGCACGCGCATGCGGCAGGATGTAGCGCGCCGCCCGGCGTTCGGAAACGGCGGGGTTCGGCGAATTCGCCGTGACGCCTCCGCGTGACCGTCTCGCCGCCGCGGCGAGCGTTCGGCTCGACGAGTCCCGCTCGTCGAGCCTCGGGGTCAGACGAGAAGTTCGCGCAGGAGCGCGTCGAGCAGCGGTCGGCCCGCCTCGGTCGCGATCAGGCGGGGGCCGTCGCGGCGCAGGAGGCCGTCGGCCTCCAACGGCGCGAGGCGCGCGGGGTCGATCGGAGCGCCGGCGAGGCGGGCGTGGCGGTCGAGATCCGCGCCCTCGCCGAGGCGGAGGGCCATCATCAGGTGCTCGGCGGCGCGGTCCTCGTCGCTCAGGGCCTCGGTGCGGATCGCCTCCGGGGCGCCGGCGGCGGCGAGCCAGGGGCCGGGCGCGCGCTCGGTCTCGGTGGCGAGGCGGCGGCCCTCGACGGTGAGACGGCCGTGCGCGCCGGGGCCGATGCCGGCGAAGTCGCCGGAGCGCCAGTAGACGAGGTTGTGCCGGCTCTCCGCGCCCGGACGGGCGTGGTTGGAGATCTCGTAGGCGGGGACGCCGGCTCCGGCCGCAAGCGCCTGTGTCAGGGCGTACATCTCGGCCGAGCGGGCGTCGGGCGGCAGACCGCGGAGGCGCCCCCGGGCGTGGAGCTCGGCGAAGCGGGTGCCGGGCTCGACCGTGAGCTGGTAGAGCGAGAGGTGGTCGACGGCCATCGCCAGCGCCTCGCGCAGCTCCGCCTCCCAGGCGGCGGGCGTCTGGTGCTGGCGCGCGTAGATCAGGTCGAAACTGACGCGATCGAAGGCGGCGCGGGCGACGTCGAAGGCGGCGCGGGCCTCGGCGGCGGTGTGCATGCGGCCGAGGGCGCGGAGGTCGGGGTCGTTCAGCGCCTGGACGCCCATCGAGACGCGGTTCACGCCGGCCGAGGCGTAGGCGCGGAAGCGGTCGGCCTCGACCGAGGTCGGGTTGGCCTCCAGCGTGATCTCGGCGTCGGGATCGAGGCCCCAGAGGGCGTCGGCCGCCTCGATCAGGGCGGCGACCGTCTCGGGCGGCATCAGCGAGGGGGTGCCGCCGCCGAAGAAGAGCGAGCCGGCGCGGCGCGGGCCGGAGAGGGCGCGGGTCGCGCGCATCTCGGCCAGAAGGGCGTCGCGCCACGCGGCCTGATCCACGTCGCGGGAGACGTGGGAGTTGAAGTCGCAGTAGGGGCACTTGGCGAGACAGAACGGCCAGTGGACGTAGAGGCCGAAGCCGCCGGCGCGCCAGTCGGGCTCGACCTCGCGGAGGGGGGCGGAGGCGGTCATGCGCGCCTCCCTGCACCGGGGCGGCGGCGCTGTCCAGCGGCGGGGCGGCGTGGCGCGGCCGCCGCGGGGTCAGTCGTCGAAGGGGACGTGGCCCAGTTTGGCGGCGAACACCCAGAGCAGGCCGAGGCCGCCGACGAAGCCCGAGACGAGCCAGCCGTAGAGGACGAAGTGGACGAACAGGCCCGCGAAGAGCGCCGTCAGCGGCAGCCACCAGCGCCGGGTGAAGCGGAAGCCGCGGGGGACGGACATCGCGTCTCAGGCCCCCCGATAGGCCGTGACCTCGATCTCGATCTTCATCTCCGGCGTCATCAGCGCGGTCACGACGGCGGTGTTGGGCGGGCGGATCGCGCCCAGCGCCTCGCGCACCGCGGGGGCCGCGGCCTCCCAATGCGCGGGATCGGTGACGAAGGCGCGGATGCGGACCACGTCCTCCATGGCGAAGCCGGCCTCGCGCAGGGCGCCGCGGACGGTGGCGAAGATGTTGCGGGTCTGCGCCTCGGGATCCTCGGGCATGGTCATGGTGGCGTAGTCGTAGCCCGTGGTCCCGGCGACGAAGCACCAGTCGCCGGCGACGAGGGCTCGGGAATAGGCGAAGCGCTCCTCGAAGGGCGAACCGGAGGCGATCAGGCGGCGCTCGGTCATGCGGCGGTCTCCAGGGCGGCGCGGAGCTTGGCGAACGCCTTCGCCCGGTGGGAGATGGCGTTCTTGGCGTCGGGGTCCATCTCGGCGAAGGTTCTCCCGCCTTCGCCCGCGTCGGGGACGAACATGGGGTCGTAGCCGTGGCCCCTGTCGCCGCGGGGCGGCCAGACGCAGCGGCCCTCGGCCTCGCCGCGGAAGGTCTCGACCGTGCCGTCCGGGCGGGCGAGGCAGAGGACGCAGACGAAGCGGGCGGTCCAGGGTTCGGGCGCGCCGGCCTCGGTCAGGGCGTCGTGCGCCTTCCGCATGGCGAGGCCGAAGTCGCGGCCCGAGGGAGTCTCGGCCCAGTCGGCGGTGTGGACGCCGGGTCGCCCGCCGAGGGCGTCGATCGCGAGGCCGCTGTCGTCGGCGAGGGCGGCGAGGCCCGACGCCTCGGCGGCGGCGCGGGCCTTGAGGGCGGCGTTGCCCTCGAAGCTCGTCTCGGTCTCCTCCGGCACGGGCAGGCCGAGTTCGGCCGCCGAGACCGTCTCGAGGCCGTAGGGGGCGAGGAGGTCGCGGATCTCCCGCACCTTGCCCTCGTTGTGGCTGGCGACGACCAGCCGGCCGCCGAGCGCCTTCATGCGGCGGTCGCCTCGCGCTGGGCGGCGACGAGCCGCTCGACGCCCACGGCGGCGAGCTCGAGGATCGCGTCGAGCTCCTCGCGCGCGAAGGTCGCGCCCTCGGCGCTGGCCTGCACCTCGACGAGGCGGCCGTCGCCGGTCATCACCACGTTGGCGTCGGTCCCGGCCTCGGAATCCTCGGCGTAGTCGAGATCGAGCACCACCTTGCCGCCATGGATGCCGGCCGAGACGGCGGCGACCGGGACGGCGATGGGGTTCTCCTTCAGGACGCCGGCGTCGACCAGCTTCTGCGCGGCGAGGCGCAGCGCCACCCAACCCCCGGTGATGGCGGCGCAGCGGGTGCCGCCGTCGGCCTGGATCACGTCGCAGTCGACGGTGATCTGACGCTCGCCGAGCACCACGCGGTCGGTCCCGGCGCGGAGCGAGCGGCCGATCAGGCGCTGGATCTCCTGCGTGCGGCCGGACTGCTTGCCGGAGGCGGCCTCGCGCCGGCCGCGGGTGTGGGTGGCGCGGGGGAGCATGCCGTACTCCGCCGTCACCCAGCCAAGGCCGGAATTGCGCATCCAGGGGGGCGTGCGCTCCTCGATCGAGGCGGTGCAGAGGACGTGGGTGTCGCCCATGCGGATCATGCAGGAGCCCTCGGCGTGCTTGGTGGCGCCGATCTCGATCTCGAGCGGGCGGAGCTGGTCACGGTCGCGGCCGGAGGGGCGCATGGGCGTCTCCTGAGGGGAGGCTTCGGGGATCGGGCGAGGGGATACGCACCCCGGCGCGGCGGGGCAAGCGCGGCGGCGCGATTGACGGTTTCATGCACGCACCATACCTAGAGGCGACGGAGGCGGCGCCGGCGCCGGCCGGGCCCCCGCCGTTCCGGAGGCCCCGACAGAGATGACGCATCAGCCCGCGACCCTCGGAGACCTTAACGAGCGCAGCCGCGAGATCTTCCGCCAGCTCGTCGAGACCTATCTCGAGACCGGCGATCCCGTCGGCTCGCGCACGCTGAGCCGGGCGCTCGACAAGCGGCTCTCGGCCGCGACCGTGCGCAACGTGATGCAGGATCTGGAGGAGCTCGGCCTGCTGGGCTCGCCTCACGTGTCGGCGGGGCGCGTGCCGACGCAGACCGGCCTCAGGATGTTCGTCGACGGGCTGCTGGAGATCGGCGACGTGCCGGCGGAGGAGCGCGGCGCCATCGAGCGGTCGATCGGCGAGGCGCATTCGGGCGTGCCGCAGATGATCGCGCAGGCGGGGGCGATGCTGTCGGGCCTGACGCGCACCGCCTCGCTGGTGCTGGCGCCGAAGGCCGAGGCCCCGATCCGCCACATCGAGTTCGTCACCGTCTCGCCCGGCATGGCGCTGGTGGTGCTGGTGACGGAGGACGGGACGGTGGAGAACCGGATGTTCTCGCCCCCGCCGGGCGTCACCCCTTCGGCCATGCAGGCGGCGGCGAACTTCCTGAACGCCACGTTGCGCGGACGCACGCTGAGCGAGGCCGCGCAGGCGGTGGGCGACGCCGTCGCGCAGCGGCGCGCCGAGCTCGACACGCTGGCGGCCTCGCTCGTCGAGCAGGGCTTCGCGGTCTGGGCGGGCGACGCCGGCGCAAGCGCCGCTGGTGTGGGCGGGCTCGACCGGCTGGTGATCCGCGGACGCTCGAACCTTCTGGAGGACGTGGAGGGCGAGGAGGCGCTGGAGCGGATCCGGATGCTGTTCGACGACCTCGAGCGCAAGAAGGACCTGCTCGACCTGCTGGAGCTGGCTCAGACCGGCGAAGGGGTGCGGATCTTCATCGGGTCCGAGAACAAGCTCTTTTCGCTGTCGGGTTCCTCTCTGGTGATCGCTCCTTATATGGATGCGGATCGTCGAATCATCGGCGCGCTCGGAGTCATCGGCCCGACGCGCCTGAATTACGGCCGCGTCGTGCCGATCGTGGACTACACGGCCCGCCTGATGGGGCGGCTGGTGTCCGACCGGCAGCGCGGCGCAACGCTGCGCGAGGGAAGTTGAACCGCATGACCGAGCAGACCCGACCCGACGCCGCCGACGGCGCCGCCGCGCGCCCCGAGGCCGAGCCCGCGACCGAGGCCGACGCCGCGACCGGGGCCGCGGAGCCCGAGGCGCCGGACGAGGAGGACCCCGGAACGCGCATCGCCGCGCTCGAGGCCGAGCGCGACGAGCTGAAGGACCGGGTCCTGCGCGTCTACGCCGAGATGGAGAACCTGCGGAAAAGGGCCGAGCGCGACGTGAAGGACGCGCAGGCCTACGCCGGGACCAAGCTGGCGCGGGACCTGCTGGGGGTGCACGACAACCTCGGCCGCGCCCTCGAGGCCACCGACGACGCCGTGCGGGAGGTCGCCGGCCCGCTGGTGGAGGGCGTGGAGCTGACGCATCGCGAACTGCTCTCGGCCTTC
>Ga0102943_1000334_pt1 | contig 31836 bp, 27 predicted proteins | sample SalPonC_black_MG_FD_78174 | JGI IMG/M metagenome (GOLD analysis project Ga0102943, IMG submission 78174) | Salt pond soil microbial communities from South San Francisco under conditions of wetland restoration - Salt Pond MetaG... | ecosystem: Environmental > Aquatic > Marine > Intertidal zone >...
AAACGGTTGTTGGGAGGATTTTAGCCTGTGCAGGAAAACGCCAGTATCATCGATATCATCAAACAGCAGATCAAAAAAGAAGACGCATTGCCGGTGCTCAACCCCCATGCGGCAAAAATCCAGCAGGCGGCCACGGCACAGCAGCCTGATTTCACGGTTCTTTCCCGGCTGATCCGCATGGACCCCACATTGACCAGCCAGGTACTCAAAACCGCCAATTCCCCGTTTTACCGGGGACTCGATGAGGTGGAAACCATCAGGGATGCGGTCATCCGCCTGGGGCAGGATGAAATGATAAACATCATCATGAAGGTGCTGCTGGCGCAGAAATTTCACTCAAAAAACCCATTGATCCAATCCTACCAGAAAAATTTGTGGACCCATTCCGTGAACGCTGCCATTGGATCACAATGGCTGGTGCGGTATCTGTCCATGACAGATATGGTCCCCAGGGCATTTATCGCCGGTCTGCTCCACGACATGGGCAAACTGTATCTGCTCACCGCTTTGGAAAAAATCATGGCAGACAAAACCCTTGACTTTTCCCCGCCTCCCCAGCTCATGGACAAAATTTTACACAACCTCCACCCCTCCCTGGGATTCAATCTGCTCACCCGGTGGTACCTGCCAGAGCCCTACCGGATTGTTGCCAGGGACCACCACAGCCCAGCATTTGACACAGGCAACCTGATGCTGGCCATTGTCCGGCTGGTGAACAAAGTGTGCAACAAAATGGAACAAAACAAGCCGCCGGAAGATATTTCCAGACTGGCAAGCACCAAGGAAGCGGATATCCTGGGCGCTTCAGAAATCTGTATTGCAGAACTGGAAATCGCCCTGGAAGATGCCGGCACCAAAACGCCCATGGCCTGAAACATCACTGCCGGGCCATGTCGGCAAACTGCCGGGCTATACTGTCCCGTTCATACACGATTTCCACCCGCCGGTTCAATGCCCTGCCCCGGGCCGTATCATTGGTGGCAACCGGATGGTAATGGGCATATCCCTCTGCGGACATATACCGGGGCGGCACCCCGTTATCCTTCAGCAGCCGAACCACCCGGGCTGCCCTTGCAGCAGACAATTCCCAGTTGGAGGGAAACGTGGCAGAGGATATGGGGGAACTGTCTGTGTGCCCTTTTATCTTCACCCGGTAAGCCAGCCTGGACAGCACAGAAGCCACCTTGCGCAGTATGTCCCGCCCTTTTTCAGAGAGCCGGGTCCCGCCGCGTGCAAACAGGAGCAGATCCGACATGGTGATCACCACCCCGGTTTCGGTCTTGACCACGCTTACCTCTCCGCCCAGCTTGTTGAACAGTACCAGCTCCCTGACCTCGGAAACGATGTCATCCAGTTCTTTTTCGATCATGCCGCCAAGTTCATCTATCTGCTGGGTTTCAGAGGGCTCTTCAGAAGGTACGGCATGCATGGTAAGCCCTTCCCTTGTACCGGCTTCCGGAACGGTCTGGGCCCCCAGGGCACTGCGCAGGGATTTGACCAGCTCTTTGTAGGTTTCCTGCTGGGTGGTACTCATGGCGAACAGCAGAACAAAAAAGCACATCAACAGGGTAACCAGGTCGGCAAATGTGGCCAGCCAGGTGGCCTGCTTTCTGGGAGGTGCTTCTTCCTCCTCCGGAGGTTTGGCCAGGGCTGTTTTCTCATCTGCCTGGGATTCATTTTCTTCAGCCATGTGGGTTGCCCATTTTTTTTACCATCAGGTGTTTGTTTCTTGTTTTTTTGTTTCGGCCAGATAAATGTTGAGTTTGTCTTCCATTAGCTTGGGGTGTTCCCCTTCCCGGATGGACAGAATGCCCTCGAAAATAATATTCATGTTGGTGATCTCTTCTGCATTTCTGCCCCGGAGCTTGTCGCTCATGGGGATGAAAAACAGGTTGGCCAGCACGGCCCCGTAAAAGGTGGTGATCATGGCCACCGCCATTTTGGGACCGATGGAAGAGGGATCATCCAGGTTGGCCAGCATCTGGATCAGGCCGATCAGGGTGCCCACCATACCGAATGCCGGTGCATATGCACCCATGGAACCAAATATTTCAGCGCCGTTGTCCAGTTTTTTCTTGGTCAGCTGCATCTGTTTCTGCATGATGGCGGCAATATCTGCGGTTTTCACCCCGTCCACCGTCATCTGCAAAGCCTGGGCAAGATAGGGGTTCCCAGTGGCCTGAATATCTCCCTCTATGGAGAGCAGCCCCCCTTTTCTGGCCTTGTTGGAAATTTCCACCAGATTTTCGATAATGTCCCCGGGATTTTCAATCTTGAAAACAAACACCTTGACAGCGGTTTTGAACACCCCCAGGAACTGGGCCAAAGGATATCCGATCATGGCGGCGGCAAATGTACCGCCCACCACAACCAGCACCGAAGGAATATTGACAAACATCATGATACTGCCGCCCAGCAATATGGTGCCCAGAACAAATCCTATTCCCGAAATAACGCCGATTACCGAAGAAATGTCCATTTTTATACCTTTATATAAAGAATATCATCCACAGGGTATTCCCTGTTGTATTGTATGATCCTGTCAATTGCGGTTTGTGTCAACACCGTATCCGCACAGAACAGCTTGGTGCCGGTGGCAGTAAAAACTGAACACCCCAGGCACATCCCCGGTGCCAGTTCTTCCAGTCCCACTTCCCGTACCTGGAAAGCATCAGATGCCATATGCTGGAGGGCATATTGCTGAAGCCGGCCTGCAACCATGGGATCCAGACGTGATCCTGCCGCATTTTCCAGGGCAGTCATCAGGTCCTCCAGGCAAAGGATATCATCCCTGTTTTTCAGGGTATCAAACAGGTCCGCACCGGCCAGAATTCTTGATGCCAATGGTATATACGTTTTTTTCAATCCCCGGGGGTATCCGGAGCCATCGGCATTTTCATGCAAATGCCTGATAATCTGTGCGGCTTTTTCAAAGGCTTTACAATGGATGAGCAGATCCGCTCCTTTCACCGGATACTGTTCCTGAATGCCCTTCTCAAAAGCGGTCAGCCGGTCAAAAGACATTGCCGCTGTATCCCTCGGCATGAAAACAAGCCCGATTTCATGCAACATACCAGCTTTGTGAAGATTCTCCAACTTTTTTTCATTAAATCCCAGGCGTTTGCCCACATAACAGGCAATATGGGCCACCCGCTCCCCGTGGCCGCGGCTGGTTTCCACACGGTTCTGGATCAGCCGGACCAGCAGTTTTTCATATCCGTCTGTATGCTGGTTCAGGGCATGCTTCAGTTCCTGAACACGGGTGTTGAGATGGCTGCGTTCCCGGGTCATGTGATGGATCTGCTTCAAGGCATTGTTGAGACTGGTTTTTTCAGAAGACAATTCCTTTTTGACAGAAAAAAGATGCCGCTTGAATCTGTCCAGATAGGTACGGGCCTGCTGAATGGTCTGTTTATGGGCAAATATCTGTTGTTCCAGGGTTCTGTGCCTGAGATAGGCATGAGACAGATATTGGATCTCCCGGGTCTGAACCGGCCGTGGTATGACCTCATCACAGCCCCATGCCCTGAGGCGGCATCTATCTTCCATGGTCACCGATGCATCCATGACCAGGAAGAATCCAGGTGTAAAGGTGAACGGGATATCATCCAGCTGCCGGATCCAGGTTTTTATCTTTTCCATGGCAGTGCCGGATCCCGGGTCCACCAGTACAATATCCGGATGAAAAGTATTGACAATCTCAAGACACTGGTCCCTGTCCCGGGCATACCGGACATGAAAGCCTTCTGCTTTTTCAAATGGATCCGCCATGCCGGTTTCTTTGGTGTCTGTCACAAAAAGCACGGATATGGCATCTGTTGTCATTGCAGGCCGCATCTATCGGTGTTTTTTATTCTGTATAATCATGGAGCCACCAATCATCCCAACCGGTTTCCATGATACTGCGGGCCATTTTTCGGCCGGTTTCTGTTTTGAGCCGTTCCAGAACCTTCATGAGCCATTTGTCCGCAGGGGCGGCCCCGATATCCTTGAGCTTTTTCAATTCAAGAATGAATGACAGCTGATCAGCATCTTTGACCAGCCGTGCCTCTTTTGTTTCTCCCAGGTTGAATTCTGCAATCAGTGATGTGATATCTCCACCAAAGGGCAGATCTTTTGTCAGCTGTGCAATTGCCCTGGATTCATCTGTGCTGGAATACTGTTTCTGGACATAGTTGAAATCCCCGGTCCTGGCCTCTGCCATATCATGCACCAGGGCCATGGCCATCAGGCGTTCTCCGTTGGTTTCCGGGTCCAGCCGGGCCATGACAAAACAGATAAATGCTGTGGTAAAACAATGCTCTGCAATGCTTTCCTGCCCTGCACCCAAAAAGGCATACCCTGACCGGTTCAGATCCTTCAAGATCCGTGCTTCAAACAAAAGATTGGCAATCTGCTTCATTTTTTATGAATCCTGGTAATTTCAGGTAACAATTCTTGACTTTTATAGAACAGGCGTGTGAATAAAGTCAAGAATTCACAAGCACCCCTGGATATTTGCCATAGGTGCATCCGGTTTTGCAGCGTTCCATGGGGGGGGTGTCCTCGTCCCAAGCCCGCCCCTGGCGGTATGCTGTGCCCGGGCCGAGATCTTCCGGGGCCGGTTTTCATACCTTTTTCAACAAAGGAACCGTTCACCAGTTTACGGTTCTGTCATCCCGGCGTGTCTGCTGGCCCCTCCGGCTCTGACGATCCTGTCACAGCATACCGCCAGGGGCTCCCTGAAAAGGTCCTTGTGATACACGATTCTTTATGGCAAATATCCAGATGCACCCGAAAGGGTCATGAAAACTGATCCCAGGTCGTACGCAGAATTTCCTGGTAGGTGGTCCTGCCCTGGCGCATTTTCTGGATCCCGTCCTGCCGCAGCAGCACCAGGCCCTCTTCCATGGCTTTGCTGCGCATGGCTTTCAGGCTGCCGTCCGGAGTGCTCATGCCTTTGAGTGATTCCGTATAGGGCAGTACTTCATAGATACCGATCCGGCCTTTGTAACCGGTTCCACGGCACTTGTTGCATCCTTTTCCATGGCGGAGTCTGATGGTACCGTTTTTTGCAACATCCAGCCCCAGTTCCGAAAGCGCTTTGGCATCCATTTCAATGTCCTGGATACAATAAGGACAGATTTTGCGTACCAGGCGCTGGGCAACAATGCCGTTCAGGGAAGCATGCACCAGATACGGTGGAACACCCAGATCCAGCAGCCGGAACACAGCGGAAACACTGTCATTGGTGTGCAGCGTGGACAACACCAAATGCCCGGTCAAAGCAGCCTGCACCGCAGCCTGTGCTGTTTCAAGGTCCCGGATTTCCCCCACCATGATAATATCCGGATCCTGGCGCATGATATTGCGCAGCACCGACCCAAACGTTACATCGACCGCAGGCTGCACGGAAATCTGGTTGAACTCCTCATGGATCATCTCGATGGGATCTTCAATGGTGATAATATTCACCTCAGCCGAGGACAGCATACGCAGGCTGGAATACAGGGTGGTGGATTTGCCCGACCCGGTGGGACCTGTCACCAGTACAATGCCGAAAGGCAGGGTGATCAGTTTTTTGTATTTGGCAAAATCCTGCCCGGAGAATCCCAGTTTTCCCAGGTCCTGAAACAAAACATCCGGATCCATGATCCGCATCACCACTTTTTCACCAAATGCCACCGGAATAGTGGACACCCGGATTTCCACCTCGGTTTCCGCTTTGACCATTTTGATGCGGCCGTCCTGGGGCCGTCTTTTTTCCGCCATGTCCAGACCTGACAGGGTTTTAATGCGGCTGACAACTGCATTGTGCAGCTGTTTGGGCAGTTTGTACACCGTATGCAGGACACCGTCAATGCGCATGCGCACCAGGCAGATATCTCTTTTGGGCTCGATGTGGATGTCGCTGGCTTTCTGGTCAAAGGCGTAGGTGAACAGGTGGTTGACCGCATTGACAATGTGCTGGTCCGTGGGCGGCAGGTCATCCTGGGGGGCCAGGGTGACAAACCGCTCCAGATTCCCCAGATCCACCCCTTTTCCGGAGAACAGGTCCTGGGCCGCTGAAATGGAATGCCGGAACCCGAAAAACTCCTGAATCAGTTTTTCAATATCCGACCTGGGGCTGAGCATGGGGACCACCTTGAGTTTTGACACCATTTCCACATCTTTTATGGCGTCAATATTAAAGGGATCAGGGGTAGCCACCATGAGTTTGCCTGCCGCAACCTTTACAGGCAAAAGCAGGTGTTTCCAGGCAAATGATTTTGAAATGAATCCTGTCACCAGATTCAGATCCAGATCCAGGGGGTCTACTTTGATGAAATCCAGTTTCCATGCCCCTGCCAGGGTACGGTAAATCATATCTTCATCCAGAAAAGTATCCGGCTGGTTCCTGGATTTTGGCCTGAGGTGGACCAACACATCGATGAGGGTCATGCGGGTGACCGCCTCCTGTCTGGAAAGTCCCTTATACACACTGTTTTGGCCGGCGTTATAGAGACTGTCTTTCACCCCTTTTTCCCGGCGTATCAGATCCCTTGCCTGATCCGGTGATATCAGCTTTGCAGTCACCAGAATTTTGCAGATACTCCGGGAAGAAAATTGGTTGTTCTGTTGTACATGCATTACGCCTCCTGGCGGCATCTTCGGGTGGCACAGGATCTACAGTGATCCTGTGGACTATAACAGTCGAAAATGCCGCCCCCATGTTATACGGCAAAGGGTTGAATCTTGTAAAGCCCTGATCAGCAATTGAACCGGTAACGGATTCCCGCACAGGGTTGACTTTTAACTGAGAATCTGTGCAAATACACCCATTTTTGACACACATTTTGTACACTCATGACAAAAGAGGAATACCCCTTGACGATTATCAAACTGTTTTTGACTGCATTTTTCTGGGGCGGCACCTTTATTGCCGGAAAAATAATTGCCGGAGAGGTAGCGCCCCAGTGCGCGGCTTTTTTGCGGTTTGCCATTGCCTCATTTTTTCTGGTAATCCTCACCTTGCGCCTGGAAGGCAGGCTGCCGCGCATAAAACCGGCCCAGGTGTTCTGGATTCTGCTCTCCGGTCTGACCGGGATATTTGCCTATAACCTTTTCTTTTTCACCGGCCTTACCCATATCAATGCCAACCGGGCCTCCCTGATCATTGCCACCAACCCGATCTTCATCAGCCTGTTTGCCGCCCTTTTGTTCAAAGAATCCTTGACTCCCGGTAAAATACTGGGCCTGCTCCTGTCAGTCACCGGTGCTGTTACCGTGATTTCCAACGGACAGCTGTCCGGTCTTTTCCACAGCGGTATCGGTCCGGGGGAGCTGGCAATCCTGGGATGCGTGCTGTCCTGGGTGTCTTATTCGCTTCTGGGAAAGCAGGTGATGAAAACCCTTTCTCCGGTGGCGGCTGTGTGTTATGCCTCTGTGGCCGGCACGGTGATGCTGTTTTTCCCCGCCCTTTCCAAAGGACTGTTCCAGGCTGTCCCATTGTACACAGTGGAAAACTGGTGGGCCCTGTTTTATCTGGGCTTTTTCGGCACGGTTCTGGGCTTTTTCTGGTATTATCAGGGTATCCAGAAGATCGGCCCCTCAAAAGCCGGTGTTTTCATCAATTTTGTTCCGGTGAGCGCCATTGTTCTCTCTTTTTTGATCCTGGACGAACCCCTTACCCCGGCACTTGTTGCGGGAGCCGCACTGGTTTTTTCCGGAATCTATCTGACCACCCGGCCGGACAGGGCACTGGCTGCTCCGTCCACCTGACAACCACCTGGAGACACCCCAATGTTCACATGCGCCATGGTAAAAACACCTTGTAAAAACATGGTCAACGGCATCAGCCATGCCAAAATGGGAAAACCGGATTATGATCTGGCCAAAAAACAGCACCAAACCTATATACGGGCGCTGGAAGCCTGCGGCCTGGCGGTCGTTGTCCTTGATCCGGATGAGGCCTTTCCTGATTCCACCTTTATTGAAGATACCTGCCTTGTCACCGGCCGCTGCACCGTGATCACGCGGCCGGGTGCTGCGTCCAGACAAGGGGAAACCACTGCGGTCAAACAGGCCATGGAACGCTTTGACAAACCCATGGCCGCTATCCAGGCACCGGGTACCCTGGACGCCGGAGATGTGATGATGGTACAGGAGCATTTTTATGTGGGACTTTCCGACCGGACCAACGCAGAAGGGGCAAAACAGCTGGAAACAATCCTGACACCCCATGGATACACCGTATCCTTCATCAGGCTCAGGTCTGTGCTCCATCTGAAAACCGGGATTTCCTATCTGGAAAACAATTGCCTGCTGGCCTGGGGGGAATTTCTCACCAAACCGGAACTGGCCGGCTTCACTGTTCTGCCTGTGGATGATGCAGAAGCCTATGCTGCCAATTGTGTATGGATCAATGACCGGGTACTGGTGCCGGAGGGATTTGCAAAAACCAGGGATATGATCGAAAACCAGGGATATGACACCATTGCCGTGGATGTATCTGAATTCAGAAAACTGGACGGGGGGCTCAGCTGCCTGTCTCTGCGATTTTGATTTTGGCGCCCTTTTGGGACGGATTATCCGGGGACCGGAACAATCCGCACAAAAAAAATGCCGGAGCCGCCCTGTGATCTTTTACAGGGCCGGTTCCGGCATTCAGGCAGAAACCAGACAGTTACAGCAGGTGCTGCAATGGTCCGGCAGATGCCATATGCGCAAAAATGCTAGTCTTCTTCAACAACGATGGCGTCTTCTTCGCACACTTCCACGCAGCTCTCACATCCCATGCACTCTTCCGCATTGACGGGAACTGATTTTTCGTTTTCCATTTCAAATACTTCCACAGGACAAACGTCCACACATTCTTCACAACCAACGCATTTTGATTCGTCAACAATTGGGGTAAATGCCATTTTTACAGCCTCCTAAAAAAAATTAACATCATTCGATTATAAACCCATTTTTATATCAATTTTGGTCTAACTGATGTAAAAAACGCTTTTATAACATCTTCTTTGGTAAAATCAAGCTTTTTTATGCTTTTACCGCCACCCGGCAGACCACAAGGTTCGGACCGGGCAGCCCGGTGTGTTTTTCCAGGTCTGCACCCGAAAAAATTCCCACCTGGATGCGGGCATAGACCCTGCATCCATCTGTTGCCTGCACCAGGCCTTTCAACGCTGGGGCCTGCTTTTTTGGATATGACGGTGTCACTACCTGTTCCAGCATACCCAAAAAATGGTTTTGCCATTCCTTCTTGCGCGCACACCCATCTTCATGCACTTTTATACAATCAATGTCAAGGGCATTTATGGCCTGGGTGGAGATTGTTGCAAGGTGGTCAAAAACCGCGCTGCTGGTGGTAATCAGCAGCAGTGGCCGGCCATTTGCAAACATTTTTTCTTCTTTTGCACAGGCAGCCCAGGCCCGGATGCGCGCTTGGGTCATGGCCTCACCCGGATCCCGGAAGGAGAACAGCCCTGTTTTTGGCAACGCTGCACCCAGTTCCCCTTTTTCCCCTTTCAGTTCAGAAAACACAGCTGCCTGTTTTAACTCCAGACCGGCCATTTCCGCATCGATTGCGGCATTGTGGGCATCCGTGAGCTGGGCAATCTTTAAAAACAGCAGGGGATCAGCAGGTGCTGCTGCCCGGGTCGGCAGGGGTCCGGCATCCTGCTGCCGGATTCTTGCCAGCAGTTCAGACTGGATGGCACCGGGTTGGGCATCATCAACAAAACAGGGACCTTCTTGGGCCAGGGTCTTCAGATTCCTCTGGTTGCCCTTGTGCAGGGCCGCCCAGTCCAGCCAGGCCGCAACCTCGGATTCTACCTGTTTGAGGCGGGTATTTGATGTGAACACCGGCATTGCCACCCCTTTTTTGACCCAAAAATCCATGGGGCTGGTTTCTGAGAAACCTGCTGCCAGGGGCAGGTATTGAAAGTATGGAAAAACCGTTGTCAACGCCTTGCACTGATTCTTATCCACGTGGGAAAAGGGAAAAAACACCATATCCATCATCTGGCACCAACCTTTGTATCATGCACCGGAACACCCATGGCAGCCAGCGTATCCCGTATCACATCCGCGGTTTTCCAGTCCCGGTTCTGTCTGGCAGCCTGCCGTTTTGCCAGAAGATCTTTCACCGCTTTGGAATATTCCATTTTTTGGCCGAACCCACATACCTGTAAAATACTGTCAATTTCCCTGAATCCTTCCAGAATACCCCCTGCATCAGTGGAACTGATCCGGTTTTCTGTCATCAGGGCATTGATTTTCCTGATACTGGCCAGAAGAGAGGCAATGGCGGCCGATATTTTCAAGTCATCTGCCAGGGCTGCCATAACCCCCTGGCGGATATCATACACCAGCTGGTCTATGCCCCCATAAGACGAACTGTCACCGTTGTTTTCAGATTCCCGTCTTTCCAGAGCGGCAATGCTTCGGTTGATTTTGGCCAGGGTGGCCTGTGCATCTTTGAGTGCACGATGTGACAACACCAGGCCCCTGCGGTAATGGCCGGACATGAGCCAGAACCGTATGGTGTTGTAATCCCACCCCTGGTCTGCCAGGGTATCCAGGGTGATATCATCCAGGTGCTGTTCTCCCAAAGAGCCGTCATACTGCACAGGATCGCAGTGCAGCCATATATTGGCCAGCTGGTGTCCGCAGGCCGCCCTTGCAATGGCCCGTTCATTTTCATGGTGGGGAAATACAAGCTCCCTGCTGCCGGTGTGGATATCAAAGGGTGCGCCCAGATGGGCCATGGAAATAGCGGCACACTGCAGGTGCAGGGAGGGCCGTACCGTACCCCATTCGGTTTTCAGGCCGATGCCCCGGCGCAGCTCCGACAGCCTGACCCGTTTGAAAAGGGTAAAATCCCGGGGGTTGTGTTTTTCATAATCATCCAGATCCACTGTGGCACCCGGGCGGATTTTCTGGATATCCATCTTGGACAAGTGTCCGTATTCAGCAACACTGGATATATCAAAATACACGGAATGCAGTTTTTCATAGGCATGGCCCCTGTTCAGCAGATTGCGGGTCAAATCCGCCATGTCCGCAAAATGGTCGGACACTTTGGGATACGCCTGGGCCGGCCGGATCCGCAGATGCGCCAGGTCCTGTTCAAACGCCTGGATATGGGGTCCGGTGAAATCTGCAAGACAGCACCCGGCCTGTTTTGCCCCCTGGATGGTCCGGTCATCATAATCCGTGATATTGACCACATGGTTGACCGCCATTTTATGGAAGGCCAGATACCGCACCAGCAGGTCTGTGAAAACAAACCGCCTGAAACGCCCGGCATTGAGACGCTGATATACGGTGGGACCACAGGTATATATGGATATACTGTCCGATTTTACCGGTTTGAACCGCTGCTTTTTGGCCGCAAGGGTGTTGAAAAGCTGCAGATGGATCTTGTGTTTCACTGAAAACAGCGGCGTGGTCAGATATCTTTCCCCGGAATCAGGAAAAATCACCACCACCATACCATTTTCCATATGCCGGGCCTCTTGCACGGCAGCAGCCATGGCAGCACCGGAACTCATGCCCACAAACAGCCCTTCTTTTGCCGCCAGCTGCCGGGCAGTCTCAAACGCCAGGTCATCATCGATGTGCAGCACCTGGTCAAGCCTTTTTTTATCAAAAATTTCAGGGATATAGGATTCTTTCATATTTTTGAGTCCCTGAATTTTGTGGCCCAGAAAGGGTTCAGCACAGACAATTCTGGTGTCCGGGCTGTGTTCTCTGAAATACCGGGACAGGCCCATGAGGGTGCCGGATGTTCCCACCGTGGCCACCACACTGGTGACTTTGTGCTGCACCTGTGCCATGATTTCCGGTGCGGTGGTGTGGTAATGGGCCTGCCAGTTGGCATCATTGTTGTACTGGTCTGTGATAAAATATCTGTCCGGATTTTCCCGGGCCAGGCGGTAGGCTTCTTCAATGGCACCATCTGATCCCAGGTGACGGGGTGTCAGAATAATTTTTGCCCCCCGGGCCCGGAGGATATTCTTGCGTTCTTCACTGGCATTTTCCGCCATGGCCAGCGCAAGGTGGTAGCCTTTCACCGCACATATCATGGCCAGGCCGATTCCTGTGTTGCCGGAGGTGGCTTCAATAACGGTTTTTTCTTTTGTGAGCTGGCCGGATGCCTCGCCGGCATTGATCATGTACAGGGCAGCCCGGTCTTTGACAGATCCGCCGGGATTCATGTATTCCAGCTTGGCCAGTATCCTCACCCCGGGCACAGGATTCATCCGGGTGATTTCCACAACCGGGGTATTGCCGATGGCATCTATGATGGAGTCAGTCATGGGGGTCCTTTTTATGGCCGGCGGCACAGGTCGGTCATTTTACAGGAAAAAGGCCGGATTCCGGCTTGACATTTACAACATAAGATGGCTTTATACAGTAATTTTAACGGTTGTGCAATTGATTACTGGAAGCCCCCCATGCCCGCTTTATTATCAGCAAAAAATCTGTCTGTATCTGCTGTATCTGTTCTGTTGTGTTTTTTTGTATGCCTGATCAATACCGCAGCAGCTGTTGATCTGCCGGACGATCCCAAAACCATTTCCTGGCATCTTTCCGCCATGGTGGTCACCTATGATGAAAAGAGAGATCTGTTCATTGCCGAAGAAAATGTGGTGATTACCGGCGGAAAAACCCGTCTGGAAGCCGACTATGTGGAGTTTTCCAACACCACCAAGGATGCACTGGCCCAGGGCAATGTCAGGCTGATTGCCGGCGGAGATGTCATCTCCTGCAATGCCATGCAGATCAACCTTGCCACCCAGACAGGGTTTATTCACAAAGGCACCATTTTTATCCAGAAGAACCATTTTTACATCCATGGGGAGAATATCCGCAAGACCGGGAGGGTCACGTACACTGCCGCCAAAGGGTCCATCACCTCCTGTGACGGTGACACCCCGGACTGGAAAATCACCGGCAAAAATGTCAAGGTCACCATCGAAGGATACGGATCTGCCAGCCATGCCACCCTGTGGGCAAAAAACATGCCGGCACTGTATGCACCGTTTCTCACCTTTCCGGTGAAAACCAAGCGCCAGACAGGCTTTCTCACACCCAGAGTCTCCTCTTCCGACCGTCTGGGATATGTGTATGAACAGCCGTTTTTCTGGGCCATATCCCCCAGTACCGATGCCACCCTGTACGCCGGATATCTGTCGAACAGGGGCCCCAAAATTACCGGTGAATACCGGTATCTGTCCGATACCCGGTCCAAAGGACTCTGGCGCCTGGATTTTTTTCCGGATGACAAAACAGATGACGGCACTGATGCTACAGAAAATTACCGGTTCAACACCACCCCTTTGCGCACCGAAACCGACCGGTACTGGCTGCGCATGAAAACCGACCAGGCGCTGCCCAATGGGTTTTATGCAAAACTGGATCTGGATATTGTGTCTGATGCGGATTATCTGCTGGAATTCAAAGACGGGCCTACCGGATACGATGATACCAACCAGATGTTCCAGGACCAGTTTGGCAGAGACCTGGATGAATATGACGATACCGTCAGAAAAAACAGCCTGATCGTTGACCGCACCTGGTCTCAGCATTTTTTGGCGGGAAAAGCTTTCTGGTATGATGATGTCATTGCCCGCCGCGGCAGCACCCCGGACACCACCCTTCAGACCCTGCCCGGGCTGGAATTTGATGCTGTCCGCCAGCAGATCGGTACCACCGATACATACTACGCTTTCCATTCCCAACTCACCTCATTTTTCCGCCAGGATACCGTCAATACTCCTGCAGCCACCCGTGCTGATGCCAAAGTCAACGGCCAGCGGCTGGATCTGAACCCCCGGTTTTTTTACCCGATGAAACTGGGAAAGGCATTGGCATTTCAGCCGTTTATCGGTCTTCGTGCAACCGCCTACCATACGGACAGTTTTGTGGATACCAGCGGCGATGATGACAGTTTCAGATTCCGGACAATGGTTGATCTGGGCGGGGACCTTTCCACCCGGCTCAACCGGATTTTCACTGTCAATTCCGGATTTGCCGAAAAAATTCAGCACCAGGTGACCCCGGCAGTCGGGTACCGATTTTTGCCCCGGGTGGACCAGAAAGATCTGCCATTTTTTGATACCCTGGATGACATCAAAGAGGAAAACAGGCTCACCTGGTCCCTGCTGAACCGGTTTACGGCAAGAAAAACCGTTGCCGGGCCTGGTAAAACCGTTGAAAACCGGTACCATGAACTGGGATGGATAAAATTATATCAAGACTATGATATCAAAAATGAACGGGATGGCGATGATGCTGACGGCAGGCCCTGGTCTGATATCAATTTGGAAGCCAGAATCTTCCCGTTTTCTTTTTTATCTTTGAATACAGAGCTTGCATGGTCCCCGTACAGCTATGATTTTTCAACGTTCAATATCGATGCCACTGTGACAGACAAAAGAGGAGATGCGGTTACCACGGCCTACAGATATACTGAAGATACGGCAGAATACTGGTATACCAGGTTCAAGGCACAGATCACACCGGCTTTGTCAGCATATTATTCCTTTGAACTGGACCTTGCCCGAGACGACACCATCGAAACCCGCACCGGTATCATCCTGAAGGAGGCCTGCTGGGCCATGGGCCTGGAATTCAAAGCGTCGGATCTGGACAGACGGATCGCATTGATGATCACCTTGAAAGGAATCGGAGATTTCAGCATCCAATGACACAATCCTTCCAATGGTTTGCCCTTTTGACCCGGAGCAATTTTGAACAGATCGTGTTTGACCAGGTCACCAGAAAAAAAATAACCGCATTTCTGCCCAAAACCAGAAAGGTAAGCCGCCGCAAGGACCGGAAACAGATCATTGAAGTGCCGCTGTTCCCGGGATACCTGTTTGTCAGATCCACTTTTGCATCCAACAACCAGCTCAGCATTTTAAAAACCCTCGGTGCTGTGCGGATGCTGGGCAGCTCCAACGGCCCCACTCCCATACCGGACAACCAGATCCATTCCCTGAAAATCATGGCATCCGGTGGGACTGACCTGATTACCGGGTCCTGCATCAACCTGAAAAAAGGGGACCCGGTCATGGTACTGGAAGGCCCCATGGCAGGCCTGAAAGGCGAATTTTTCCAGCACAAGGGCAAAAGCCGGGTAATCATCAAAATTACCTTGCTGGGCCAGTATGCCGGGGTTGAAATGGATGCGGACAATGTTGAAAAAATTCCGGCCTTATTATCATAACCCCTTGACTTTTTATTAATTTTTAAATAAACACTTTGCAACAAGATACGCTGTTTCCCATAAAAATTACAGAGGTTGTATGAACAAACTAGAATTGATTTCCACATTGAAAGACCGCACAGACCTGACCAAAGCTGACGCCGCAGAAGTGATCAAGATCTTTTTCGATTCTCTTTCCCAGGCCTTTGTAAAAGGAGAACGGATAGAAATCAGGGGATTTTGCAGTTTTCACATCAAGGAATACAAAAGTTACATGGGCAGAAACCCCAAAAGCGGAGAAAAGGTACAGATTCCCCCCAAACGGCTGCCGTTTTTCAAATGCGGAAAAGAACTCAAAGAGCGGGTCGATTATTAGTTCCATGCCCCATGACAACCGCATGCCGGACAAACAATTTGCTGACAGAACAGCTATAGCGGAATTACAGCAGATCATTGATACCAAAAAAGTACCCAATGCCCTGTTGTTCACCGGCAACCCGGGGGTCGGCAGAAAACAGGCGGCCTTCATGTTTGCAAAGGCTGTCAACTGCACATCAGACACCCGTGTTCCCTGCAACCTGTGCCGGTCCTGTAAAAAAATTGATGCCGGGATGCATCCGGATATGGTGCATGTGCATCTGCCAGACAAAAAAAAGGCCATTACCATTTCCCAGATCCGGGAAATGGAGGCATCGATACTTGCCCGGCCCAATGAAGCCAGATTCCGCATGGTGCTGATTTCCAATGCCGGTCACATGAACGCCCAGGCGCAGAACGCGCTGCTCAAGGCCCTGGAAGAACCTGCCAGGGGGACGTTTTTCATTCTCCTGGCCCGGGACACGGCAAAACTGCTGCCCACCATCCGGTCCAGGGTCAGGCATCTGCATTTCAAACCCCTTACCGGCACGGCACTGGCAGATCATCTGTGTGCATCTTTTTCAGCAGACCCCCAATCTGCCCGTATTGCGGCAGCCACAGCCGGGGCTGACCTGAACCTGGCCCTGACGCTCCTGAACATGGCTGACGGGCCGGGTCTGTCAGATGACAACACGTTCAGAAATGCAGATGCTTACGGCAGGGACTGGCAGGCCGGCCGGGTCTGGATCATCCGGCAGCTTTGCGATCTGATATCCGGACCGGCTGCCGCCAGGGTACAAAACGCGTTGTCCTTTTCCCGGCAAATGAGCCTGGATCCGGATCATATTGTTCCCGGGCTGGCTGTCATGAGAACCTTTTTCAGGGATTTGTGTGTGTGCAGACACGTGCCGGAAAAAACAATCAACCTTGATTTTTCCGCCGTTTTCCAGGATATTGTACGGCAGGTTACCGAAGAACACTGTCTCAGATGGATGACCGCGTTTCATGAAACCGAGCAGCGCCTGGCCTCCAACAGTTCCGTGCGCATGACCCTGGACCGGTTTTTTCTGCGCATGATACAGATATAAGGAATACAAAACACATGACCAACGTGGCAGGTGTAAAATTCAAAACAGCCGGCAAAATTTATGATTTTGACAGCCAGGCCTTTGTCCTTTCGGAAGGTGACCGGGTGATCGTTGAAACGGAGCAGGGACTGGGCTTCGGCATTGTTGCAAAACCCCCTGGAAAAAACAAAGAAAACAGCAAAAATTTGCGGCAGATTGTCCGCATTGCAACCACGGAAGATTTTGTCAAACGCCAGGAACTCATGGCACTGGAACAGGAGGCCCACGCATTCTGCCACAAATGCATCAGGGATCTGGGCCTGCTCATGAACCTTTTTAGTGTGGAAAGCACCTTTGACCGGAACAAGCTGACCTTTTTTTATACGGCAGACGGCAGGATCGATTTCCGGCAGTTGATCAAACTGCTGGTCAAAGAATACAACCTCCGCATCGAGATGCGCCAGGTGGGTATCAGAAACCTGTCCAAACACTGCGGCGGTATCGGCAAGTGCGGCCGGGAGTTCTGCTGTTCCTCGTTTATGCATACATTCGAACCCATCTCCATAAAAATGGCCAAAGAACAGGGACTGTCGCTGAACCCCACCAAAATATCAGGGGTCTGCGGCCGGCTTATGTGCTGCCTTACCTTTGAAAATCAGACATACCAGCATCTGAAAAAAAAAATGCCCCGGCTGGGCAAAATTGTTACCCTGGAACAGGGCAACGGAAAAGTGGTCCGCCAGAATGTCCTCAAACAAAGTATCACCGTGCGCATGGAAGACCGATCCGAAATAGAGGTAACGGTTTCTGAACTGATCCCGTAAGGCGTGACAGATAATAAACCAAACATTGCTGCATATGATATACTTCACAGGAAAGAACATGGAAACCAAAACTCAGTTTTTCACCACTCCCATATACTATGTAAATGCCCGGCCCCATCTTGGGCATGCCTACACCACCATTGCCGCGGATGTGGCCACCCGGTTCAAACAGATGGATGACCATGATACCTATTTTCTCACCGGTACGGATGAACACGGGGACAAAATAGTCCAGGCAGCACAAAAACAGCACCAGAGCCCCCGGGAATATGTCAATAAAATCACCCGCCTGTTCCAGGATCTGTGGCCCCGCCTGTCTGTCCAGAACAACCAGTTTATCCGAACCACAGACCCGGCCCACATCCAGGTGGTAGAAAACCTGCTCACGCGGATTCATGACAAAGGCGATATCTATTTTTCCAGTTATGAGGGCCAGTACTGCTTCGGGTGCGAGCGCTTTTACCAGGACAGGGAACTTGTGGAGGGAAAATGCCCGGACCATGGGGTGGCACCCGCCACCATCAAAGAATCCAATTACTTTTTTAAAATGGGGCAGTACCAGGACTGGCTCATTGACCACATCAAGACCCACCCGGGATTTATCCATCCCAGACAGTATGAAACAGAACTGCTCTCATTTTTAAAGGAGCCTTTGGAAGACCTGTGCATCTCCCGGCCCAAATCCCGTCTCACCTGGGGTATCACCCTTCCCTTTGACAGCGATTATGTCACCTATGTCTGGTTTGACGCCCTGGTGAACTATATTTCCGCCCTGGGATACCCGGACGGGGCATTATTCAAAAAATTCTGGCCCACTGCCCGGCACTTTGTGGCCAAGGATATCATCAAACCCCACGGTATCTACTGGCCCATTATGCTCAAGGCAGCTGGCATAGATATTTATGCAGGCCTGAATGTCCACGGCTTCTGGAATGTTTCCGGCAGCAAAATGTCCAAAAGCGTCGGCAATGTCACCGATCCTGTGGCGGTCACAGACCGTTACGGGGTGGATGCATTCCGGTATTTTCTGATGCGGGAAATGGTCTTTGGCCTGGATGCCAATTTCACGGAAGATGTGCTGGTGTCACGGATCAACGCTGATCTGGCCAATGACTTGGGAAATCTGTTTTCCCGGGTACTTTCCATGCACCTCCGGTATTTCAAGGGGATTGTGCCGGCCATGACGACGGCACCTGATATTTCCCTGGCATCTGATGCCCGGGCAGCAATTGACGGATTTCAAAAAGCCATGACCCGGTATGAATTTCACAAGGCAACGGCAACCGTATGGCAGTTTATTTCCAGCATGAACAAATATGTTGATATGCATGAACCCTGGAAACTGGCCAAGGCGACGGAAAAGCGCCCCCTGCTGGCTGCTGTTATCTGCAACCTGCTGGAGGGGCTTCGCACCGTGGCATGCCTCATCTATCCGGTCATGCCCGGCACCAGCGAAAAAATGCTGACCGCTCTGGGCATGACCATACCGGAAAAAGGGTTTTTTCTGCTGGACCAGATCCTGTCCTGGGGACAGGTTCAGCCGGGTACCAGACTTGCCAAACCACCCATTTTGTTTCCCAGGATAGATGTACCTGCAAAAGATGGTTCAAAAAAGAAAACCACGCCTGCAGACAGGAAAAAAAATGCCGGCGTCACACCTGAAACAAAACCGGTCATCACCATGGAAGATTTTGCAAAAATGGATCTGCGCACAGGAACGATAGATGCAGCAGAAAAAATTGCCGGCTCGGACAAACTGTTAAAACTGCAGGTGGACCTTGGAACTGACACCCGCCAGGTGGTGGCAGGCATAGGCAGGCAGTACAACCCCAAAGACCTTGTGGGCAGACAGGTGGTGGTGGTGGCCAACCTGCAGCAGGCAACCCTGATGGGGGAGGAATCACAAGGCATGGTGCTGGCTGCCGGCACAAAAAAAGAACTGGTTCTGGCGGGATTTGATACCCGGGTTCCACCGGGCAGTCCGGTAAAATAATACAAGAAAACACACAAACCAGATGTTACAGGGCCTTTGGCCCGGGATGTACCAGGAAAAGAATCCGTGTATACTGACAAAAATGAAAGTTCCTGGCGGGAGCACCAGGCAGTATTTTTCTACCGCAACAGAAAAAAAAAGGGTTTCCGGGGTGCTGCCAGAAAAGCATCCCTGCTTTTTCTGGTATGTGCTGCAGCCATGGGAGCATGGCATTACCTGGGAATGAACCAGTATGTGCAGCTGTTGTACAAACGTCCGCCGGCTGATATATCCAAGGTCACCCACCCGGTAGTTCCCCCCCGGCATCTGTCTTTGACCCGGGTCCGGGAAATGCTGCAGGACAAAACGCTTTTAAATGCCCGTAAAAATATCTTTTTTGCAGACACCCCCCAGGAAAGCTTCCGCATCGCCACCTCCCTGGATCCGGACCTGAACGCATTTCTCATATCCCGTCTGGATCACCTGAAAACCCTGACACGGGGAAAGCCCCGGCAGATTGCCATGGTGGTCATGGATGCCAATCTGGGCCGAATCCTTGCCATGGCAGGTTTTGATCTGGAAAACCCGGAAACCAACCCCTGCACTGCTGCCATCTTTCCGGCTGCCAGTGTTTTTAAAATCGTGACAGCTGCTGCAGCAGTAGATGCCCTGGGATACACACCCCAGACCCCTTTGTATTTTAATGGCAACAAATATACCTTATATAAGCGCCAGCTCAAGGAGGTAAAAAACAGGTATACTGTAAAAGTTTCTTTGGCCAAAGCGTTTGCCGATTCCATCAATCCGGTTTTCGGCAAACTCGGCCAGACCTATCTGGGGAAAGACAGATTGTCTGCCTATGCCCGTGCCTTTGGGTTCAACCAGACGCCTTTGACAGACCTTGTCTTTGACGGAGGACGGTTTTCCATAGAAGAGGACCCTTTTCATCTGGCGGAACTGGGGTGCGGGTTCAACCGGGATACCCTGATTTCCCCCGTATTCGGTGCCATGATGCTCACCCCTTTGTTCAACCAGGGACAAATGCTTTTGCCTGCCGTGGTCTCCCGGGTGACCAATGCCAAAGGAGAGACCGTGTATACACACACCAGAGAATCCCTTGCACAAGCCATAGACCCTGCATCAGCCCCCGCCATTATCCGCCTCATGGAAAAAACCGTTTCCCGGGGAACCGCCAGAAAAGCCTTTGGCAAATTTTCCAGGGACAAAACCTTAGGCGAACTGGTCATCGGCGGTAAAACCGGTTCTCTTTCCAACCGGGAGCATACCATAAAATATGACTGGTTCACCGGGTTCGGCAAAGAAAAAACCGGACCTAAGGCCATTGTGGTATCCATTGTGGTGGGCCATGGCAAATACATCGGCACCAGGGCCGGCACCCATGCCAGATCCATTTTAGAACACTATTTTTCAAGAAATGCGGCAACTTCATCCGGCTGACCGTTACAGCCGGCAACCCAAATCCGACAGCAAAAAAACGGAGGGCATATGATAGCACAGTGCATCCATTGGCTAAAACAGATGATCACCTGGTTTTTTCACCATATCCAGGTGGGTAAATCTTTGGACCAGACAGAAAACAATACCCTGATTCTGTTTCCCTTTCTGCCAAACCGCCTGTCCTGCGGCATCTGTGCCCTGGTGGCCTTCAAAGGTACGGACAGCAGACCACAGCTGTCTGATCTGAAGGCGCAGGTGGACCACATTGCCTCCGCTGCTGCAGATGCAGACACCCCGGATGACTTTTCCGACCCTGAGCAGTTTCTGGGCGGAAATGCCGGTTTGGCCAGGCTGTACGAATCTGCCCGATTTTTGAAACAGGAATCGGTTTTTCAGGAGATGTTTTTTCATGCTGATCATGTACAATCCCTTTCTGATACCATCGATACACTCTTTGAAGTTATCAGCACCCAGCAGGCCATCTTCAAGCAGACAAAACCCGGTCTCTCGCCCCGGGCAGTGGAAATCATCTCCATCAGGATTGAAAGGCTCAAAGACATTTACTGGTGCCTGAAAAAAGAGGTACTGGACAATATTGCGGCCATCAAGTCCCTGACCGTTGACCTGTCCAACACCCCTGAAGGGATAAAGGTCTTCAAACGCATCAATGCCGTGCTTAACAGTATTGACCGGCTGGAGGTACGGGGCCGGGATTCCGCCGGCATTTCCGTCATGTTCACCCTTGGTGCGGCTGAATATGAACAATTCCGCAGCCGCATTGCCAAAGACGGGCTTTCCGGGGTTTTAAAACAGCGGACCAACCACATGGTTCTTGCCAACAACAGCATCAATATCGATCATGCAGCTTCTGGGGAAAAGGACCGGGTATCCATTTCATTTGTCTACAAGTTTGCAGCAGAGGTAGGTGCCCTGGGCGACAATGTGGCCTTTATCAGAAGCCAGATCAGAAACGATCTGATACTGCAGCTGCTGATGGGATTTCCTTTTGCGTCCAATTCGGTCAGCGCCCATACCAGATGGGCCTCTGTGGGGGATATCACCGAAGCCAACTGCCACCCTGTGGACAACACCCCCACAGATCGGGAAATTGAAAAAATGGGCATCATCCATGTCTGCCTCAACGGGGATATTGACAACTACCTGGAACTCAAGACGGAATATGAGGCCCGGTATGACAAAATCCATCCGGATATCAATACAGACACCAAACTGATTCCGCTGCAGATCCAGCACCACCTCAAGCAGGGAGCGGACATTGAAGAGGCTTTCAGGCTGGCGGTCTGTGACTTTGAAGGATCCCATGCCATTTCCATGCAAACAGACCTTGCACCGGGAAAAATATTTCTTGCCCAGAAAGGCAGCGGCCAGGCTGTTTTTGTGGGCATCGCCCCTGACCACTACATGGCTGCTTCCGAACTCTACGGCATTGTGGAGGAAACCCCTGATTACATCAAACTCAACGGCGCAGACAAAGGGCAGATTGTCATCCTGGACCAGCATTCTTCAGGCGGGCTCCAGGGGATCCGCTCCCATTATTACAACGGGGACAGCATCTGCATCCAGGAACAGGACCTGCAGACCAGTCAGATCACCTCCCGGGATATTGACCGCCAGGAATTTTCCCATTATTTTCTCAAAGAGATTTGTGAAGCCCCGGAATCCGTAGAAAAAACCTTAGAAAACAAGTTTGCACAAAACCCGGATACCCGGATGTTTGAAACCAGACTGGGTACACAGGTTATGCCCCTGGCCATCCAGGAAGAACTGGCATCAGGAAAACTGAACAAAATTTATTTCATCGGCCAGGGTACTGCCGGGGTGGCAGCCCAGGGGTGCGCAGACCTGCTCACCTGCTATCTGGGGGACCAGCACTTTGATATCCGTGCCCTCAAATCCTCGGAACTCTCGGGATTCAGTATTGTGGAAGGAGATGATCCTGCCACAGCCATGGCCAATACCCTGGTGGTGGCTATCAGCCAGTCCGGCACCACAACAGATACCAACCGGACCGTGGACATGATCAGCTCCTGCGGTGCCAGGACCCTGGCCATTGTCAACCGCCGGGATTCAGACCTCACCTTCAAGGTGGACGGGGTGTTGTACACCAGCTCCGGCAGAGACATTGAAATGTCGGTGGCCTCCACCAAGGCGTTTTATTCCCAGCTTTCCGCAGGCGCTGTTCTGGGCCTGCACATTGCCGCCATTACCAGGGCCAGGCCGGCGGAATATATCTTCGAGGAGATCCAGGAGCTGTTGGCCATTCCGGACAAAATGCGCATGGTATTACATCTGCGGGACCAGATCCGGACATCTGCCTTCCGCCTGGCGGTAACCAAAAACTACTGGGCCACCGTGGGGTCCGGTGCCAACAAAACGTCGGCTGACGAAATCCGCATCAAATTGTCAGAACTGTGCTACAAGACCATTTCATCGGATTTTGTGGAGGACAAAAAACATATTGACCTGTCCTCGGAACCGCTGGTAATCGTATGTGCGGCCGGCACCCGGGAAAGTGTTCTTGGGGACATCATCAAGGACACCGCCATTTTCCATGCCCACAAAGCAACCCCCCTGGTCATTACCACCCAGGGAGAGGACCGGTTTGATCTGTATGCGGCAGATGTTTTCAAAGTACCGCAGATAAAAGAACAGTTCGCCCCCATCCTCAACACCCTGGTGGGCCATATATGGGGGTATTATGCAGCCCTCGCCATCAATGAGGGCTCCCGGTTCATGTACCAGTGCCGGGCTGATGTCCAGGAGATGCTCGATGAATTCACTGCCATGGGCCATGATGAATATGAGGTACTGCTGGAAAAAAAGTTCAGAGAACACATTGCCGCCTTTTACAACCAGTTTTCAAAAAAACGGCGGGAGAACGCTTTTCCAGCTGCCATGGGACTTGACAATGCAGCCAATATCACCCTTTTGCTCAAATACCTGTCCGGCAGGCTGCCGGTGTCTGACTTTGAAATCGATTTCATGACCAAGGGTACCCCCTCCAATATGCTCAATGCCTTTTTTGAAAACATGGGCCTTGCCATCAACAATATGGCCAGGCCTGTGGATGCCATCAAACACCAGGCCAAGACCGTGACCGTGGGCACCAGCAGGATCAAGGAGACATTCCAGGGCGTTTTGTTTGATGAACTGGCCCTTCATGATATCCAGATTTCCCAGATCACCAATAAGAATGTGCTGGTCATCAAAAATCTCCAGGAAGTCATTGCCAGGATCAACGGCGGCCTGCTTTACCAGGTGACGGGCCTCAACCTGCTAGGAGAGGTCACCCCTGACACCAGAATCCATGTACAGAAAAAGACCGGTGCCCTGGAAAACGAAACCTCCCGGGTGGAAACAGATCCCCAGCTCAAAGGCACCAAGAACATTATTGTCCGGGAAGGCAACGTGTATATCGGCAAAGGCCGCAAAGACAAAAAAAGCATTCTGGTGATTCCGGTATTGTCTGCTTCCCCTGCCACACCCAATATCATTGAATTCATTTTGTCGTTGAATGTGAATTTCAAGCCGTCTGAAGACGTGTCCCTGCTCAAGAAGATCAAGGCCCTGGGCGGCAAATACACCCGTTTGAAGGACTGGGTTCTGGAAAGTGAAAACATTGTCTGGGATGACAAATTCCTCAACCTGGTGCCTGTTGAAACCCTGTTCGGGGATACGGCGGAACAGGTGGTACAGGCCATTATAGAAAAAATGGAGTAAGTTAAGGGCTTCTTCGTGTCCTTCACGCGCTTCGTGGTTTAACAAAAATCAAACCAATGTAAGGTCATGCCCGGGCCAGCACCAGCACATCCACCCTGCTGGCACCGGCAGCCAGAAGCACCCGGGCAACTTCTGTACAGGTAGCGCCGGTGGTGTAAACATCATCCACCAGCAATACATTGCAGTCTTTGACAGCACCCGGATCTGTCACCTGGAAGGCATTTTTCAAATTTTTGCGGCGCACGGTAACATCAAGCCCGGTCTGGGGACTGGTGTACCTGACCCGTTTCACTGATCTGATGTCCACCTGCCACAATGGCTGTACCCCATGAATCCTGCCATATGTTTTTGAAAACCCGCGCACCAGCAGAAAAGACTGGTTAAATCCGCGCTGGCGGAGCTTTCTGGTGTGCAGGGGGATGGGCAGTATCCGGTGAATATCTGCTTTTTCAAAAAACCGAAGAAAAGCTTCAAACATCAACGGTTCAAAAAACCGGGCCAACGAAAGCCGGGCCTGGTATTTGAAAAGGGGGATAATATCCCGCACAAGGCCCTGGTAGGAAAGGGCCGACCGCACCTGGCTGATCCGGGGCAGATGCTGCAAACAGGTCTTGCAGATGTGGTTTTCCCCCATATCAAACATATGACCGCACCTGGGACAAAAAGGCGGCCCAAACCGGGGCAGGCCTTTGGCCAGACAGGACTGACAGAAGGATACCTCGCTGGTTCCGGGGTCTGCAGTGTCGGTATTCAGCAGCACCCGGCAGTTCAGGCACTGGCAGGGAAACACCAGCTCCTGAAAAAAACGGACGGTTTTTTTTAGATACCGGCCACAAGCATTTTGGTTATGATATGTGAAAATCTGGTGCATGCGACCGCCTCTAATCCCGGACATATCTGTGTGTACCAAAGCCGGGCAACATTATCCGCCGGGATGTATGGTACGCTGGCGAATTGCCTCATACATGGCCATACCCCCGGCAACCGAGGCATTCAAAGAATTTACAGGACCTGTAATGGGGATGGATACCAGAAAATCACATTCCTTTCTGACCCCGGGCCGGATCCCCTTGTGTTCTCCCCCCACCACCAGGGCCAGGTGCCCTGTAAGATCAGCCTGGAACAGCTTTGTGTCCCCCCCGGCATCCAGGCCTGCGGTCCAGGCCTTGTTTTCCTTGAGGGTACGCAGGGTGGCCGCTGTATTGGTCACGATAAAAATCTGTGCATGTTCCATTGCGCCTGCAGAGGCCCTGGAAACCCCGGGGGTCGGCAGGGCGGACCGGTCTTTGGGGATCATGATGCCGTCCACCCCCGTGCAAAGGGCCGTGCGAACCAGGGCCCCCAGGTTCTGGGGATCTTCGATCCGGTCCAGCACCAGGGCAAAAAAAGGGGCTGGCCGATTTTGGATCCAGGGCAGGATATCAGATCCCCTTCCGAATGGAAATACAGATGTGCTGGCCGCTATGCCCTGGTGGGCATCCGACTGTGAAAGCATTTCCAGGTGCCGGGCATCTGTAACCGATACCGGTATGCCGGCAGCTGCCGCCAGGGACACTATCTTGTCTCCTCTTTTACCAGACCGGTTCCGGGTGATATACAGGGTTTCAAACCGCCGTCTTCCTGCCTTGAGGGCCTCAACCACACTGTGAAACCCATAAAGGATTTCTGTGTTCTTTTTGCCCATATCCCGGCTGCCTGCAGATATTTTCACTTGATTGCCATCTCTTTTTCAAAAATCCGGCACAATTGTGCAGACGCGGTCTCCAGATCATCGTTCACCAGCACATACTGAAACATATGTTTTTGGCTGATCTCCTGTTCTGCGTTTTTCAGGCGCCGGGCAATGGTTTGGGCCGTGTCCGTGCCCCGGTTTTCCAAACGGCGGCGCAGGGCCTCAAGGGAAGGGGGCATGATGAACACCGATACCGGATCCAGGCCGGATGCCATGATCTGGGAAGCCCCCTGGACATCGATGTCCAGCAAAAGGGGGTTGCCCTTTTCAAGGTGGTTTGCCACAAAGGTGCGGGATGTGCCGTAATAATGGCCATGGACCCTGGCCCATTCCAGCCAGAGGTCTGCATCGAGCATATCCACAAATTCAGATTCATTGATAAAATAATAATCTTTTCCATGGGTCTCCCCGGGCCTGGGGGGACGGGTGGTATGGGACACGGAATAGGAAACCGCTGGATATTTTTTTAAAACCTGTTTTATGAGTGTTGTTTTACCAGCACCTGACGGAGCGGATATCACAAACAAGCGGCCTTTTTTTGTCATGCTATTCCTCTTCCTGTGTCTCCCCGTCCTTTATCAGGGACGCAAACCGGGAAGCCACTGTCTCGGCCTGGATGGCTGATAAAATCACATGGTTGCTGTCCATGAGAATGATGGCGCGGGTTTTTCTGCCATGGGTGGCATCGATGAGGCAGCGCTCATCCCTTGCCTCATCCTTGATACGTTTCATGGGACTTGAATTGGGTGACAAAATGGCCACCACCCGTTCCGCCACAACTGTATTACCAAAACCAATATTTAACAGCACCTGTTCCATAACAATTTCCCCATCTATGATAATCATCTGATTTGCGCGCATATGTCCCGTTTGCGCGCATATGTCCCGGCTGGACCGGAGACGGGCCTTTTTATTGAGCAGGTCCGCCCCCCTGGCATATCACCGCTGATAATTGTCACTCAATATTCTGCACCTGCTCCCTGATTTTTTCCAGCTGTGATTTCAGGTCCACCACCATGTGGGACAATTGTGCATTACCTGCCTTGGACCCGATGGTGTTGAATTCCCGGTTGAACTCCTGGATCAGAAAATTCATTTTCTGCCCCTGGGACTGGTCTGCGTTCATCACATCCCGGAACTGCCTGATATGGCTTAATATGCGGACAATTTCTTCGGACACATCACTTTTATCCGCAAGCATTGCCACTTCCTGGGTCAGTCGGACCGGATCAATGCCCTCTTTTTCCGGTACCAGCCTTTCCAGGCGCGCCTCCAGCCGTTTTTTGTAAATCACGGGGATCTCTTTTGCCTGGTCCTTTACCAGGGTCATCCGGTTTTCAATGGCATCCAGTCTGGCCGCCAGATCCTGGTACAGGTTGGCACCCTCTTTTTTCCGCATCTGGTCCAGTTCCCGGGCAGCCTTTTCCACAGCAGCCGAGACCACCTGCCACAAAAGCTGCGGGTCCAGTTGTCTGGGTGCCGGCACAATTATATTTTTTGCACACAGCACCTGGTCCAGGTTGGGTTCATCTGAAAGGTTCAGGCATCTGCTTATCTGCTGCAGGGCCTGAAAATAGGTGGTGGCCTTTTTCTCATCCACAGCAAACTGATCCGGCTCCAAAGAATCATCCTGGACAGTGATGCGGATTTCCATGCGGCCCCGCTGGTGGTATCGGGTGATGATCTTTTTGATATCGTCTTCAAAGGCCTGGCAGATTTCGGGCAGGTACACCTGAAAATCCAGATGCCTGGCGTTGAAGGAACGTACCATCACTTCAGCTGTGATGGTTTCCCGGGTGTGGCCGGCTTTTGCAAATGCGGTCATGCTTTTTATCATGAATGGTTCCTTTTTGCGAATGTAAGATCCCGCATATATTTGTCTCTGACCTGTTCCAGAAACCGGATGATGTCCGGTCCGGCATAATCCGGATAGGTCCATTCCAGTGGGATGAACCCCTGGCGCGTATACATCAGGGTCAGGTCTGCATACATGTTTTCCCCGATATAGATTCTGTGGGAATAGTCTTTTCCCGTGGCCAGAACAAACCGGGAGGGCAGCAGATACCCGGGATCGATATTGACCCGGCGCAGATTTTCACGGCTGAAACGCACTTCCACTGCATTGGTTGCCAGTTTTACAGATGCCAGACCCGCCTGTTCCATGAGGGGCTTAAAGGCCAGCACCCGCCTGAAAAGGGGAGATCCCATTTCTTTGTGGTAATAGCCGGTATAATTGAAATCCAGCCAGCGGGAGATCAGATCCACTGGCCCGCCAATGGTTTCCAGAAAAGCGAACACTTGTCCAAACAGCGCTTTTTCTTTCATGAAAACCGACATCACAAGCTTGGCGGGATCTGGTGGTTTCGGCACACTCATGGGGCGACCGGTTTTGCCTCTTCCACAAGCATGATGGGGATATCATCTTTGATTTCATACACAAGCAGGCAGGTGTCGCACACCAGGCCGTCCTGGTTTTCCGTCACCCTGATAGGTCCCTTGCATTTGGGACAGACCAGGATTTCCAGCAGGTCTTTGGAAATAGCCATATATTTTCTCCTTTTGGTGTTGCATTTTCTGGTTCAACCGTTCTGATGCTGCGGTTCAGGTTCTGGTACCCGGCGCAGCCTGCAGGGTGATCAATGTGTAAAACATCCCCTTGCGCGCCATGAGCTGGTCCGGGGTTCCCTGTTCGGCAATGGTACCGTTTTTCAATAAAACAATGCGGGAGGCATAGTCAATGGTGGACAACCGGTGGGCAATGACAAAGGATGTCCTGCCCTTCATAAGATTTTCCAGGGCTTTTTGCACCACCTGTTCCGCCTGGGAATCCAAAGCAGAGGTTGCCTCATCCAGAATCAGCACAGGCGCATCCTTGATCAAAGCCCTGGCAATGCATATGCGCTGTTTTTCTCCGCCGGACAGCCGGGACCCCAGTTCTCCGATCAGGGTGTCATATCCCCTGGCGAACCCTGTGATAAAGTCATGGGCATAGGCGGATTCTGCCGCTGCCTCTATTTGTGCATCAGTTGCATCCATACGGCCGTACCGGATATTGTCCCGCACAGTTTCATTGAACAAAATGGGTTCCTGGGTCACAATGGAAATATGGTCCCGCAACGAGGCTATGGACAGGTCCCGGACATCTTTGCCCCCCACGGTCACCCGGCCTGCGGTCACATCATAGAGCCGGGGAATCAGGTTCACCAGACTGGTCTTGCCGCCACCGCTCATGCCCACCAGGGCCAGCACCTCCCCGGGTGCCGCTGTCAGGGAAATGTTTTTCAATGCCGGGCCTTCATCAGGGCCATAGCTGAACCACACATCTTCAAATGCCACCTCCAGGGTTCTGCCCTTGAGAACCACGGGATCGGGCTTTTCTTGTATGGCCTGTTCCGCCTCCAGCACATCAAAAATACGGGAGGCTGCTGCCGCCCCTTCCTGAATGGTATTGTTGAGCTTGGATATTCTTTTCACCGGGTCATAGAGCATCATGACCGCGGTTAAAAAAGAAAAAAAGACCCCCGGTGTGGAGGTGCCGTTAATGACCCGCAGTCCCCCGAACCAGATGATAAAGGCAATGCCCAGGCCCCCGAGAAACTCCATGACCGGGGAGGACAGGGCCTTGACCATCACTTTTTTCATCTCCAGCCAAAACAGGCGGCCAGTTTTTTCCCTGAACCGCTGCTTTTCAAATGCCTGGAGATTGAAAATCTTGATGATCTTGCTGCCGGTAAATGTTTCCTGGAGGAATGCATTAAGGTCCGCCATGGTTTCCTGGGTCCCGGTGGAAAATCTGCGCACCTTGCGGCCGAACACCAGGATGGGATAGAATGCCAGTGGCAGGACAACAAAGGCACCGCAGGCCAGCTGCCAGTCCCGGTAGAATATCACGAACAAAAAGGCGATAATGGAAAAAAAATCCCGGAATATATTGATCACGGCAGTGGAGACCATGCCTTTGACAATATTCACATCATTGGTGATCCTGGACATGAGGGCCCCTGTTTTTTCTTTGTGGATAAAGGCCAGGGGCAGGTCTGTGATCCTTTCATACAACGCGTTCCGGAAAAACCGGATAATACGCTCTCCGATATGGTTCATGAGATATTCCGATCCGAATGTGCCCATGCCCTTGAGCAGAAACACCAGCACAGCCAGTCCCGGAATCAGAACCAGCATCTCCCTGTTTCGGGCCACAAAAATATCATCTATCACCGGTTTGACCAGAAATGCCATGGACCCGTTGGCGGCCGCCACCACAACCATGCACAAGGCTGCCATGATCAGCTGGATCCGAAAGGTGAATACCAGATCCAGTATCTTTCTGCGCCGGGACCTGGACAGACCGGGGTGTCTTTTCTCCATAAACCTTTATCTTTGGTTCCAGACCTATTGTCAATCATTTAAAAACATGAGAGCATATGTTCCCATGACAAAGACCGCCTTTATACCCAATTTTCTGGGATTTTACAATATTCTCTGGGCCGCTGTCCTGCCTTTTTTGCAAAAAAGCCCGAGACTGGCTGGCACCTTTACCAGGCGGGTCTGTGCTTCCCATCTGCCGCCGGCGGATATCTGGATCCAGGCCGCCTCGGCAGGAGAAGCCCTGCTGGCGGTCCGCCTGATCCGGCATCTTAGCCCCGGCTATCCTGTCAGGGTACTGGTCACCACCACCACGAACCAGGGCATGCAGATCCTGAAAACATCACAGGCCAAGGCTTTTTGCCATCCCCATGTATCTGTGTCTCTGGCATGGTTTCCCTTTGATATGCCAAAAGTGGCACAGGCAGCGGTAAAACAGGTAAACCCCGGGGCCATGGTGCTGCTGGAAACCGAACTGTGGCCGGCCCTTTTGTATTATTTGCGGCAGAACCGCTCACAGATACTGGTGGTCAACGCCCGGATGTCAAAAAAAAGCAGCCGCAGCTACCAATGGACAAAGCCCTTGTGGTCCCGGGTCAGCCCCCATCATATCCTGGCTGTTTCCGGGTCGGATGCTGAGAGGTTCGGTAGATTGTTTGCCAGCGCAGCGGTGTCCACCATGCCCAACATCAAATTTGAATCCTTTGCGCCCCTGCCGCCGGAAAAAACAGCGCCTCCTTTGCCAGACCTGTTCCCCTGCCCCCTGCCGGTGTCCATTTTTGCCTCCATCCGCCGCCAGGAGGAAAAACAGGTCATACAGATGGTCCATCACCTTGTTGACAGATTTCCCCGTCAGGTGGTGGCCATTTTTCCCAGGCACATGCACAGACTTGCCGCCTGGAAACACCGGCTCAACAAAACCGGCCAGCGGTTTTTTCTGCGCTCCCGGATCACAGCACCGCTGTCGGGTCCCGGCATCATCCTCTGGGACAGGTTTGGAGAGATGCGCAGCGCATTTGGCCATGCTGATGTGGTGTTCATGGGCGGCAGCCTTGCCCCTCTGGGGGGCCAGAATTTCATGGAACCGCTTCTCCAGGGGGCACCTGTGATAACCGGGCCTTTCTGGGATGATTTTTTCTGGG
>Ga0102943_1000337_pt1 | contig 31702 bp, 28 predicted proteins | sample SalPonC_black_MG_FD_78174 | JGI IMG/M metagenome (GOLD analysis project Ga0102943, IMG submission 78174) | Salt pond soil microbial communities from South San Francisco under conditions of wetland restoration - Salt Pond MetaG... | ecosystem: Environmental > Aquatic > Marine > Intertidal zone >...
GGGCTCAGCGATCTCGCCCTGACGACGGAGCGCGTCCATGACGTTCCCGACCAAGCCGCAGGCGAAGCCTGCGCGCCCCGAATTCTCCTCAGGTCCGTGCCCCAAGCGCCCCGGCTGGTCGCCGGAGGCGGTGATGCGCCACGCCTGGCTCGGCCGCTCGCACCGCGCCGCCGGCCCGAAGGCGCAGCTGAAGGAGGTCATCGACCGCACCGCGGCGATCCTCGGCGTGCCGGAGGGCTACAGGGTCGGCATCGTCCCCGCCTCCGACACCGGCGCCTACGAGACGGCGATGTGGGCCATGCTCGGCGCCCGCCCGGTCGACGCGCTGGCGTGGGAGAGCTTCGGCGCCGGCTGGGCCTCCGACGCCACCAAGCAGCTCAAGCTCGACGACTGCCGCGTGATGGAGGCCGCCTACGGCGAGCTGCCCGACCTGACGGCGGTGCGGCCCGAGGCGGACGTGCTCTTCACCCAGAACGGCACCACCTCCGGCGCCCGGATCCCCGATTTCGACTGGATCGCGGCGGACCGCGAGGGGCTGACCTTCAACGACGCCACCTCGGCCGCCTTCGCGCAGCCGATCGACTGGTCGAAATGCGACGTGACCACCTTCTCCTGGCAGAAGGTGATGGGCGGGGAGGGCGCGCACGGCATGCTGATCCTCTCGCCCCGCGCGGTGGAGCGGCTGGAAAGTTACGCGCCGCCCCGCCCGCTGCCGAAGATCATGCGCCTCACCAAGGGCGGCAAGCTGATCGAGGGCGTGTTCAAGGGCGAGACGATCAACACGCCCTCGATGCTGGCCGTGGCCGACGCGCTCGATGCCCTGCTCTGGATCGAGGAGATCGGCGGCGTCTCGGCCACGCAGGCCCGCGCGAACGCCAATTTCGCGGCGCTTCAGGCCTGGGTCGACCGCACGCCCTGGATCGAGAACCTCGTGGCGCTGCCGGAGGCGCGGTCCAACACCTCCGTCTGCCTCCAGGTCACCGACCCCGCCGTCGCCACGCTCGACGACGCCGGCCGGAAGGCCTTCGTCAAGCGCATGGTGCAGGCGCTGGAGGCGGAGGGCGCCGCGCTCGACGTGAACGGCTACCGCGACGCGCCCGCCGGGCTCCGCATCTGGTGCGGCGCCACGGTGGAGACGGCGGACGTCGAGGCGCTGACGCCCTGGCTCGACTGGGCGTTCGAGACCGCGCGCGCCGAGGCCGCCGCGGCCTGATCACCCCTTCCGCCGGGCGCCCCTTCGCGCCCGGCCTTCCGCCCATCCCCCCGCGCCCGCGGGCCCCGGACGCGTCCGGGCGGCCCCGCCGCGCGACGTCAGAGGACGCAAGCCATGACCGCTCCCAAGGTTCTGATCTCCGACAAGCTTTCGGACGCCGCCGTGCAGATCTTCCGCGACAACGGCGTCGAGGTCGATTTCCAGCCGGATCTCGGCAAGGACCCGGCCAAGCTCGCCGAGATCATCGGCGACTACGACGGCCTCGCCGTCCGCTCCGCCACCAAGGCGACGGCGGAGATTCTCGAGAAGGCGACCAGACTCAAGGTGATCGGCCGCGCCGGCATCGGCGTCGACAACATCGACATTCCCGCCGCCTCGGCGAAGGGCGTCGTGGTGATGAACACGCCCTTCGGCAACTCCATCACCACGGCCGAGCACGCCGTCGCCATGATGTTCGCCTGCGCCCGCCAGATCCCCGAGGCCGACGCCTCCACCCGCGCCGGCAAGTGGGAGAAGTCGAAGTTCATGGGGACCGAGATCACCGGCAAGACGCTCGGCGTGGTCGGCTGCGGCAACATCGGTTCGGTCGTGGCGAGCCGGGCGCTGGGGCTCAGGATGCGCGTGCTCGCCTACGACCCGTTCCTGAGCGCCGAGCGCGCGCAGGAGCTCGGCGTGACCAAGGTCGAGCTCGACGAGCTGCTCGCCAAGGCGGACTTCGTGACGCTGCACCTGCCCAAGACCGACAAGACGGCCAATATCCTCTCGGCCGAGCGGATCGCGGGAATGAAGCCGGGCGCGCGCCTGATCAACTGCGCCCGCGGCGGCCTCGTGGACGAGGCGGCGGTGGCCGAGGCGCTGAAGTCGGGCCGGCTCGCCGGAGCCGCCTTCGACGTGTTCGACAGGGAACCGGCGACGGAGAACCCGCTCTTCGACGCCCCGAACATCGTCTGCACGCCCCATCTCGGGGCCGCGACGACGGAGGCGCAGGAGAACGTCGCCCTCCAGGTCGCGGAACAGATGAGCGACTACCTGACGAAGGGCGCGATCGCCAACGCGATCAACGCGCCCGGCGTCACCGCCGAGGAGGCGCCGATCCTCAAGCCCTGGATCGCGCTCTGCGAGATGCTGGGCGGCTTCGCCGGGCAGGTGACGGAGCACGCGATCACCGAGATCGAGATCGAGTACGTCGGCCGCGTGGGCGAACTGAACCTCAAGCCGCTGACCGCGGCGCTGACCGCCTCGCTTCTGAAGCCGCTGGTCGGCGAGGGCGGGGTCAACATGGTCTCCGCCCCGTTGGTGGCGCGCCAGAAGGGCATCCACATCGCCGAGACCCGCAAGGACGCGCAGGGCGCCTACGGCTCCTACGTCCGTCTCGGCGTGCGGACCGAGCGTCAGACCCGCTCCGTCGCCGGCACCGTGTTCTCGGACGGCCGGCCGCGCTTCATCCAGATCAAGGGCATCAACCTCGAGGCCGAGCCGCAGCCGCACATGCTCTACACCACCAACGCCGACGCGCCGGGCTACATCGGCGCGCTCGGCACCAAGCTCGGCGCGCTGGGCATCAACATCGCCACCTTCGCCCTCGGCCGGGCCGAGAAGGGGGGCGAGGCCATCGCCCTCGTCGGCATCGACGAGGCGCCCACGCCCGACGCGCTGAAGGAGATCGCCGCCCTGCCGCAGGTCGGCCAGGCGAAGGCGATCAGCTACTGAGGCCCCGCCCCCTCCGGCCCCGCGCCGGAGGGGGCGCGCCGCCACGTCTCGGCGAGGACGCCGGCCTCGGGGTCGAGCGTCTCGACCGCCGTGCGGGCGAACCCCGCCTCGGCCAGCGCCGCCTCCGGCGGACGGGCGGGACCGACGCCGGCCAGGACCGGAACGCCGCCCGGCAGCGCGACGCCCCCGTGACGCGCGAGTTCGAAGACCTCGATCCGTTCCAGCAGCAGATCGAAGACGCCTCGCCCGCCCGGCACACCGATGCGCCCGCCTTCGGGCGCGACCCGCTTCAGCGCAGCCTCGAGCGGGGCCCCCGCCGGATTCCACCAGAGCCCGTCCGGTCGCGCGGCGAGACGCTCGACCGTCCGCGAGACGACGACCCGTCGGCGCCCGGCCCGGTTCGGCGTCGCCTCATGGCTCGCTCGGCCGAGCACCACGGCGCGACAGTCGTCCAGCGCGGCCTGGAAGCGCGTCCAGTCGGCTTCGTTGGCCAGCGCGTCCGGAAAGCGGCCCGTCGCGTCGGCTATGCAGCCTTCGCGGCAGATGATCGCGTGCGCCTCGAGCGTCCAGTCCGGCATTTCCCGCTCTCCCGCTTGTCGCCACCGGCGCCCGCCCTAGCCTCCCCCGTGCAACGCAGCCAGCCTTGGAGCCAGCCGAATGTCCGAGACGCCCACCGTCGCCAAGCGCGGCCCCTTCCCGGTCGAGGTCGAGGCCGGCAAGAGCTATTTCTGGTGCGCCTGCGGACTCTCCACCAAGCAGCCCTTCTGCGACGGCTCGCACAAGGGCACCGCCTTCCAGCCGCAGAAATGGGTGGCCGAGGAGACGAAGCGCGTCTTCTTCTGCGGCTGCAAGGCCTCGCAGACCCAGCCTCTCTGCGACGGCTCGCACAACCGCCTGCCGGAGTGATCGCCTCGGGTCACTCGGCCGCCCGCGCGAGATCGGCGGCCGCCACGCCGCGCACGCCCTGCCCGACGGCGCGCGGCGCTTCGGCGCGCGCGCCCTCCGGCGTCACTCCGAGCGCCTCGAAGCGGCGGGCCGAGGGCATCACCCGCCCCTCCAGCGCGCCGACCGCCCGATTGTAGCGTTCCACCGCCTGGCCGAGCGCCTTGCCGGCGCCGTCCAGATGCTCGCCGAAGCCGCGAAGCCGGTCATAGAGCACGCGCGCGGTCTCGGCGATCTCCCGGGCGCCCTCGGCCAGCTTCGCCTGCTGCCAGCCGTAGGCGACGGACTTCGCCAAGGCGATCAGCGTGGTGGGCGAGGCGATCAGCACGCGCCGCGCCAGCGCGTCCTCGAAGAGGGCCGGGTCGCGCTCGACCGCCGCGGCGTAGAACGCCTCGCCCGGCACGAACATGACCACGAAGTCCGGCGCCTCGGGCAGCGCGTTCCAGTAGGCCTTGGCGCCGAGCGCCCGGGCATGGGCCCGCGCCTGCCGGGCGTGCGCATCCAACGCCTCGGACTGCGAAGCGCTGCCGGGCTCGGCCTCCAGCGCGGTCAGATAGGCGTCGAGCGGCGTCTTGGCGTCCACCACCAGGCATTTGCCGCCGGGCAGGTTCAGGCGCACGTCCGGTCGGCGCGGGCCGTCGTCGGTCTCGTGGCCGACTTCGGTCTCGAAGTCGGCATGCTCGGCCATGCCGGCCATCTCGAGGACCTGCCGAAGCTGGAACTCCCCCCAGCGGCCGCGCGTCTTGGGCGCGCGGAGCGCCTGCACCAGCCGGCCCGTCTCGTCGCGCAGCGCCGTCTGCCCCTCGCGCAGCTGCGCCGCGACCGACCGTAGCTCCCCGTAGGCGTCGGCGCGCGCGGTCTCGATCTCTCCCACCCGCTTCTCGAAGGCGCCGAGCGTCTCGCGGACCGGCCTGACCAGCGCCTCCACCGCCGCCTGTCGCGCGGCGAGGGCCGCGTCGGCGTCGCGCCGATGCCCCTCGAACCGCTCGCTCACGAGGCCGAGGAACCGCTCGGCGTTTCGGTCGAGCGCGCCGGCCGCCAGCCCTGCGAAGCTATTCTCCAGCCGCGCCTCCATCTCGCGGATTTCGTCGATCCGCGCCGCCTGCGCCCGCCTTTCGGCGGCGAGCTCGGCCTCCGCGGCGCGCCGGGCCTCGGCCTCCACGGCGAGGCGCTGCGCCAGCCGCCGCGCGCGCCGGCGGGCCGGGCGCGCCCAGAGCAGCGCCGTCAGCAGCGCGCCCGCCAGCGCCGCGAGGCCGAACGCGGCGAAGGCCCGCGACTCGGGCGTCAGCGCCAGCCACCGGGCCTCCGCGGCGGCGCGCCACGCCCCGGCGGCCTCCAGCGCCGCCACGATCCACGCATCACCCTGCATCTTGCGGCCCTTTCGCCTTCGACCACGAGATCATGCCTGCGCCCACGTCATCGGCGCAACCGCCGGGCGCCGTCCCCCGACACGGCGCGGATGGCGGCCCGGCGCGCCCTGCGCTACACACCCGCCGCAACCGGTGAGGAGGAGCCGTCATGGCCAACGTCGTCGTCGTCGGCGCCCAGTGGGGCGACGAGGGCAAGGGCAAGATCGTCGACTGGCTGAGCGAACGGGCGGACGTCATCGTCCGCTTCCAGGGCGGGCACAACGCCGGCCACACGCTGGTCATCGACGGCGAGACCTACAAGCTCTCGCTGCTGCCCTCAGGCATCGTCCGCCAAGGCAAGCTCTCGATCATCGGCAACGGCGTCGTGCTGGATCCCTGGGCGCTGATCGAGGAGATCGGGCGGCTGACCGAGCGCGACGTCGCGATCACGCCTCGCAACTTCGCGATCGCCGAGAACGCGCCCCTGATCCTGCCGCTGCACCGCGACCTCGACCAGATCCGCGAGCAGGCGGCCGGCAAGGCGAAGATCGGCACCACCGGCCGCGGCATCGGCCCGGCCTACGAGGACAAGGTCGGCCGCCGCGCGGTCCGCGTCGCCGACCTCGCGGACCTCGAGACCGTCTCGACCCGCATCGACAGGCTTCTGGCGCATCACGATCCGCTGCGCCGCGGCCTCGGGGCCGATCCGGTCGATCGTCCCGCGCTCGAGGCGGCGCTGGCGGAGATCGCGCCGAAGGTCCTGCCCTACGCCCGCCCCGTCTGGCGCGTGCTCGACGAGCGGCGCCGCGAGGGAGACCGCATCCTTTTCGAGGGCGCGCAGGGCGCGCTGCTCGACATCGACTTCGGCACCTATCCGTACGTGACCTCCTCCAACACCACCGCCGGCATGGCGGCGGCGGGGTCCGGCATCGGCCCCGGGGCCGTCGGCTACGTCCTCGGCATCGTGAAGGCCTACACGACGCGCGTGGGGGAGGGACCGTTCCCGACCGAGCTGTTCGACGAGGACGGCCGCCGCCTCGGCGAACGCGGGCACGAGTTCGGCACCGTCACGGGCCGCCAGCGCCGCTGCGGCTGGTTCGACGCGGCGCTGGTGCGTCAGACCTGCGTCACCGGCGGCGTCGACGGCGTCGCGCTCACCAAGCTCGACGTGCTCGACGGCTTCGAGACGGTGAAGATCTGCACCGGCTACCGCGTCGACGGCCGCGACTACGACCATCTGCCGACCGCCGCCGGGCTGCAGGCGCGCGTCGAGCCGATCTACGAGACGCTGCCGGGATGGTCCGCCTCCACCGCCGGCGCCCGGCGCTGGGCCGACCTTCCGGCCGAGGCGGTCAAGTACGTGCGCCGGGTCGAGGAGCTGGTCGGCCGGCCGGTCGCGCTGGTCTCCACCTCGCCGGAGCGTGACGACACGATCCTCGTCACCGACCCGTTCGCCGCTAGATAGCCGGTCATGAAACTGACCTACCGTGCCCGCCGGCGGCTCTCGCTGCTGCTGCTCCTCGTCTGGCTGCCGCTCTACGTGGTCGTCGCGGTCACCCTCGTCGGCTGGCTCGGCGCCATGCCGTTCCTGGTCGAGCTTCTGGTCTACGTCGCGCTCGGCGTGCTCTGGGCGCTGCCTTTCCGCTTCGTCTTCCTCGGCGTCGGGCGCGAGCCGCCGGAGGACGAATCGGAGCGCTGACCGGCTCCGCGACGATTCGACGGCGGGCCGGACGTCGCGGGGGCGCCGCGGCGCCTCGGGCGATCGAGAAGGCGTCCGGCCGCGGCGTCCATCGTCCGGAAGGGTCGCTTCGGAGGGCCCGGCTCCGCGCTCGACCGGACCGGGTCAGCGGCGACCGTGCCTGCTGATCAGCCACTTGCGGCCAAGGGTTCGGGCGGAGGCGGGGCCTTTTGAATTCGCCCTGAACCTTGCGTTGACCACAGGTTCACAGTAATCGTCGCGGAACCGGCGAAGCGATTCGCTCTTGTTTCCCAGCCTTCCAGCAGGGAAAAGGTTGAGATTCTCTGCCGAAGTCGTTCATCCTGACTTCGGTCCGGCCACCGTGTTGCGTAACGCGCCGGACATCCGAATCGGAGGAAGGTATGCGCGTATTGCTGGTCGAAGACGAACTGGCCCTTGCCGGGCAGGTTCAACGGGCCCTCGAGAACGAAGGCCGCGTCGTCGACGTCGCCGCCGACGGCGAGGAGGGCAGCTTCCTCGGCTCCAACGAGCCTTACGACGCCATCGTCCTGGATCTGGGCCTGCCCAAGAAGGACGGCAACGCCGTCCTGCGGGACTGGCGAGACGCCGGCGTCAAGGCGCCGGTGCTGATCCTGACCGCCCGCGACAGCTGGCGCGACAAGGTGGCCGGCCTCGACGCCGGCGCCGACGACTACCTCACCAAGCCCTTCCAGATGGACGAGCTGATGGCGCGCCTTCGCGCCCTCATGCGTCGTTCCACCAACCAGCCGAACCCGGTCTTCAAGCAGGGTGCGTTCGAGTTCGACACGCGGTCCGGCCGCGTCACGCTCGACGGTCAGCAGGTGATGCTGACCGCGCAGGAGACCAACGTCCTCGGCTACCTGATCGCCCACAAGGACCGGGTGGTGAGCCGCACGGAGCTGTCGGAGCACGTCTACGGCTACGACACGGAGCGGGATTCCAACACGATCGAGGTCTTCATCGGCCGGCTGCGCAAGAAGCTCGGCCAGAAGATCATCGTCACCATAAGGGGCCGCGGCTACCAGTTCGACGGAAGCTGACGACCTTGGGCGCGCTGTCCCTGCGCGCCCGCGCCCTTCTGGGGGGCGTCGTATGGATCGTGATCGCGCTCGGCCTCTCGGGGTGGCTGCTGCTGCAGACCTTCGACGAGATCGCCGAGCGCGCCTTCTCCCGCAACCTCTCGGCCCAGCTCGACCAGCTCGAGAGCCTGATCCTGACCGGCGCCATTTCGGCGTCGCCCGAGGAGACGCGGCTCGCGGATCCGCGCTACACGCGGCCCGGCTCAGGTTATTACTGGCAGGTGGAGCGGCCCGACGGCTCGGTCGTGCGCTCGCCCTCCCTGGGCGAAGAACTGCTGCCGCTGCGCGCCATCATCTCCGGCGAGGAGGTGCTTCAGGCCCGCGCGCCGGAGGGCTTCCTGATCCAGGTCCACGTCCGTCCGGTGCAGGACCCGCGCAACGGCGCCATCTGGCGGGTCTACGCGGCCGAGGCGGTGGTGCGCCTGCAGCGCGACAAGCTGGAGTTCCGCCGCTCGCTGTTCGGGCTGCTGATCGGCCTCGGCGGCGCGCTCGCCCTCTCCGCCGCGGCGATGACCGGGATGGCCCTGCGCCCCCTGGTGGCGCTGCGAGCCGCCTTCGCCGAGTATCGGCACGGTGAGACCGAACGGGTCGAAGGCCGCTATCCGCCCGACATCGAGCCGCTCGTCGCGGACCTCAACGCCCTGCTGGAGCGCAACGCCCGCATCATCGGCACGGCAAGGCGGCAGGCGGCGGACCTCGCCCACGCGCTCAAGACGCCGGCGGCCATCCTGCGCAACGAGATCGACGCGATGGATCCGCCCGATCCGGACATGCGCGACGCGCTGGAGCGGATCAACGCGCTGCTCGCGCGCTATACCGCCCGCGCGCGGCTCGCGGGGGCCAACGCGCCCGGCGCCTCGGCGGAGATCAGGCCCCTTCTGGAGGGACTCGGCCGCGTGATGGAGCGCGTGCACGCCGAGCGCGGGGTCGCCTTCGAGCTCGTGGCCCCGGCGGGCCTTCGCGGCCGGATCGAGGCGGAAGACCTCGAGGAACTCGCCGGCAACCTGATCGACAACGCCTTCAAGTGGGCGCGGAGCCGCGTCCGGGCCGAGGCGCGCCGCGCCGACGGCGAACTGGTCCTGACCGTGGAGGACGACGGGCCGGGCGTGCCGGAGGACGACCGCGAGCGGGTGCTCCGCGCCGGAACCCGGCTCGACGAGGCGGTGCCGGGCAGCGGCCTGGGCCTCGCCATCTGCTCGGACATCGCCGAGGCCTACGAAGGCCGTCTGGAGCTGGGGCGGAGCCGGCTCGGCGGCCTCTCCGTCACGGTGTCCCTGCCCCTCGCGAGGTCGGAGGCGCGCGACCGCGCCGCCTGACGCGAGCCGAGCCGGGCGACCGAGGCCCGGTGTTCCGCCATCCCGCGCCGCCTGAGGCGGACGTCCATCGAGCGGGCGCCCCCTCGCCTCGGTTTCGGCGGCCGAGCGGGGACGGCCGCCGGGAGCGATTGACACGGGGCGGCCGCCCCCGGATGCTCCCCGCAAAAAAGGGGAGGACACATGACCCGATCGCTCGCCGTGATCACGGGGGCCGCCGGCGGCATAGGCCGCGCGACCCTGCCCCGCCTCGCCCGCGACGGTTGGGACCTTCACCTGATCGACCCGGATCCCTCGGTCGCCGATCTCGCGGCCGAGCACGGCGCCAGCCACGCGGTCTCGGCCATCGACTCGCCCGAGGCCTGCCGCGCGGCGCTGCCGGAGGGCGACCGGCCGATCCGGGCGCTGGTGCACCTCGCCGGGATCTTCGTGCCCCACGCCTTCGAGCCGGGCGCGCGCGAGATCCACGACCGGACCCTCCAGGCCAACGCCGTCAACGCCTACGACATGGTGGCGGCGGTGCTGCCTTGGATGCCGCTGGGCGACACGGGGGAGGGGAGTTCGCGGATCGTTCTCATATCCTCGCTGGCCTTCAACCGCGGCTCGCCCGACCATGTCGGCTATTCCATGGCCAAGGGCGCGCTGGTCGGGCTGACGCGCTCGCTCTCGCGCGGGTGGTCGGGCCGCGGGATCCTCACCAACGCGATCGCGCCCGGGATCATCGAGACCGCGATGCCGGCGCAGGTCATCGCGGAGCGGGGCGAGCAGGCGCTCGCGGCGACGCCGATGGGACGCTTCGGGCAGCCGGAGGAGGTGGCGGGCGTGATCGCGTTCCTGCTCTCGCCCGACGCCAGCTACATCTCCGGCCAGCTCATCAACGTCGACGGCGGGACCGTCTGCGGATGACCCCGGAATACGACTACGTCATCGTCGGCGCCGGCTCCTCCGGCTGCCTGATCGCCGAGCGGCTCTCGGCCGATCCGGGCACGAAGGTGCTGCTGCTGGAGGCGGGGGGCGAGGCGAACACCTTCCTGCTGCGTCTGCCGGTCGGCTACTACCGCACCATGTTCGATCCGCGCACCTCGCGCACCTTCGAGACGGAGGGCGAGGAGGGCACCGCCGGCCGGCGCATCAAGTGGCCGCGGGGACGGATCGTCGGCGGCTCCTCGGCCATCAACGGGCTGATCTGGATCCGGGGCGACAGCCGCGTCTACGACCGCTGGGGCGAGCGCGGCGCGACCGGCTGGAGCGCCGAGGAGGCGACGCGGCTGTTTCGCAAGGTCGAGGCCGCGCCGGGCCCGCCGAGCCAGCGCAGGGGCGCGCACGGGATGCTCAAGACCTCGGCGCTCAGGGACCGCAACCCGCTGGCCGAGGCCTGGATGCGGGCCGCGGAGAGCTGGGGCCTGCCGTTCACCGACGATCTGGCGGCGGAGGACGGGCCGGCGGTCGGGCGCTCGGAGCTCTCGATCCACGGGCGCTGGCGGATGTCGTCGGCGCGGGCCTTCCTCGGGCCGGCGCGGCATCGTCCCAATCTCGACGTGATGACGGGCGCGCTGGCGCGGCGCGTGATCCTGGAGAACGGGCGGGCGCGGGGCGTCGAGTGGCTCGAGGGGCCCGCGACGCGCAAGGCCCATGCGGCGCGGGAGGTGATCCTCTGCGCCGGCGCGCTGCAGACGCCGCAGCTCCTGCAGCTCTCGGGACTCGGTCCGGCGGAGACGCTGCGCAAGGCCGGGATCGAGGTGGTGGCCGACCGGCCGGAGATCGGCGGCAACCTGCAGGATCATTACCAGATGCGGCTGGTGCTGCGGATGAAGGACCGGCGCAGCCTGAACCTTCAGATGCGCGATCCGCTCTGGATGGCGAAGGCGGCGCTCGACTGGGCGCTGTTCGCCAAGGGGCCGCTGACCATCGGCGCGGGGCAGATCGGGGCCGCCGCGCGGACGAAGCACGCGCCGGGGGACTGGCCGGACGTCCAGTTCATGGGCATGCCGTTCTCGACCGACAGTCCCGGAAAGCCGGCGCATCCGTTCTCCGGCTTCACCTCGGTCGTCTGGCAGTGCCATCCCGACTCGACCGGCCGGATCGACGTGGTCTCGGACGATCCGCGCGCCGATCCGCGGATCCGGCCCAACTACCTCGCGACCGAGCGCGACCGCGCCACCATCGTCGAAGGCGTCCGGATGCTGCGCGAGTTCCACGCTCGAAGCCCCTTCGCGGACCTCCTCGACGCCGAGGTCTCGCCCGGGCCGGGGGTGGACTCGGACGCCGACATCCTCGACGCCGTGAGGCGCACGGCCTCGACCGTCTATCATCCCTGCGGCACGGCGCGCATGGGATCGGACGAGGCCGCGCCGGTGGACCCGCGCCTGCGGGTCCGCGGGGTGGAGGGCCTGCGCGTCGCCGACGCCTCGGTGATGCCCGAGGTCCCCGCCGCCAACATCAACGCGCCGACCATGATGGTGGCCGAGAAGGCCGCCGAGATGATCCGCGCCGACGCCGCCTGACAAGGAGACCACGATGTCCGACTACCAGACCCTCGAGCTGCTGATCGACGGCCGCTGGCGCCAAGGCTCCACCGGCAAGTCCGAGCCGGTGCTCGAGCCGGCGACCGGCGAGACGCTGGCCGAGGTGCCCCACGCCTCCGCCGCCGATCTCGACGAGGCGCTGCAGGCCAGCGCCAAGGGCTTCGAGACCTGGCGCAAGACGCCGCCGATCCAGCGCCAGAAGATCATGGAGCAGGCCGCGCGCCTGCTGGAGGACCGCGCCGACGCCATCGCGCGCGACCTGACGCGGGAGATGGGCAAGCCCGTGGGCGAGGCGAAGATGGAGCTCGGCTTCGCCATCGACGTGCTGCGCTGGTACGGCGAGGAGGGCAAGCGCGTCTACGGGCGCATGGTCCCCGCCCGCGTCCCCGGCATGAAGCAGATCGTGCGCAAGGAGCCGGTCGGCCCCGCCCTCGCCTTCGTCGCCTGGAACTTCCCGGCGGTGAACGTGATGCGCAAGGTGGCGGGCGCGCTCGGCGCCGGCTGCTCGCTGATCATCAAGCCCTCCGAGGAGACGCCGGCCACCGCCGTCGCCATCGGCCGCGCCCTGCAGGACGCCGGCCTGCCGGAGGGCGTGCTGCAGATCGTGTTCGGCGTGCCGCACGAGGTGTCCGAGCATCTGCTCGCCTCGCCGATCCCCAAGAAGCTCTCGTTCACCGGCTCGGTCCCCGTCGGCAAGCATCTGCAGAAGCTGGCGGCCGACACGCTGAAGCGCTGCACGATGGAGCTCGGCGGTCACGCCCCGGTGATGGTGTTCGACGACGCCGACATCGAGAAGGCGGCGAAGATCGCGGCCGGGCACAAGTTCCGCAACGCCGGGCAGGTCTGCATCTCGCCGACCCGGTTCCTGGTGCAGGAGAACGCCTACGACCGCTTCGCCGACGCCTTCGTGAAGGAGGCCGAGGCGATGAAGATCGGCAACGGCCTCGAGGACGGGGTGCAGATGGGCCCGCTGATCGCGGACCGTCGCCTCGGCGTCATGGAGGCGTTCGTCAAGGACGCCGCCGATCACGGCGCCAAGATCCGCACCGGCGGCGAGCGCATCGGCAACCTCGGCACCTTCTGGGCGCCGACGGTGATGACCGACGTGCCGCGCGACGCGAAGATCATGAACGAGGAGCCGTTCGGCCCGCTCGCGCCGATGATGCCGGTCAAGACCGTCGACGACATGATCGAGGAGGCGAACCGGCTGACCTTCGGCCTCGCCGCCTACGCCTTCACCTCCTCCGGCAAGACGGCGAACGCGCTGGCGGAGAACATCGATTCGGGGCTGCTGGCCGTGAACTCGGTGATGGTCTCGACGCCCGAGACGCCGTTCGGCGGCGTCGACGAGTCGGGCTACGGCTCGGAGGGCGGCATCGAGGGGATCGAGGCGTTCCTGCGCACCAAGTTCGTCACCGAGACGGACGTCTGATCCGCGCGGCGGCGCGGTGGGGGGCCTGCGGGCCCGTCACCGCGTCGCAGGCGCCGGGAACGTCTGGCGCGGGGCGTCGCTCGCCGGTAGGATTCGCCCCATGACCGAGATTTCCGTGCGCCGCGAGCCGCTTCTGCCGACCCGTCCGAATTTCCGAGAACTCGGCGGCCTGCCGGCCGGCGAGGGCCGGGCCGTGCGCGCGGGGCGGTTCTTCCGCGGGCCGGCGCTGCACGGGCTGACGGCGGAGGAGGCGGCGGCGCTGGAGCCGATCGGCCTCGCGCATGTCGTGGACTTCCGGGGACGGGACGAGGCGGCGGCGCGGCCGGCGACGCTGCCGGGGCGGCGGCTGCACCTCTCGATCGAGCCGACGGCGGCGGCGCGGCTGATGGACGTGCTTTCGAAGCCCGATCCGGCGCCGGAGGCGATCTCCGCCGCGATGCAGGAGACCTATCGCGACTTCGTGCGGGTGAACGCGGAGACCTTCGCGCGGTTCCTCCGCCTGCTGGCCGAGGCCGAGGGCGCGCCGCTGCTGTTCCACTGCACCGCGGGCAAGGACCGCACCGGCTTCGCGGCGGCGCTGATCCTGCATGCGCTCGGCGCGGACGCGGAGACGATCGAGGCCGACTACCTCGCCACCAACGGTCGGTGGCGGCCGGATCCGGATCTGGCGGCGATGGTGCCGGAACTGGCCCATGCTGCGTTGTTCCGGGTCTCCGCCGACTATCTGGAGGCGGCGTTCGAGGAGTTGGACCGGCTCGAGGGCGGCCCCCTCGCCTTCGCCGACAGGGCGATGGGTGGGGAGCGTCGGCGGCGGGTCTGGGCGGAGTCCCAGCTGGAGTGAGGCCGTCCGGTCTCCGCCGAGGCGGAGAAAGGCGAAGCGCCGGCCTGCAGGGCGAATCGTTTGCATACAGCTTGTGAACCGTTTATGAACGGTTTTGTTTGAAGCTGCACGCGATTGCACCCTTAGCGCAGGCGGATGGAACCCATGTTCCGCTCTCTGGCCGATTCCTCGGGGTCCGCGGCCGTCGAGTTCTCTCTCGGCGCGGTCCTCTTTCTCACGGTCGCCGTGGCGGCCACCGATCTCGGCTCCGGCATACGAACGCAGATGCGCGTGGACGGGGCGGTGCGGGAGGCGGCGAGGATGCTCGCCGTCGCGCCGCTGACGGAGGACGGGACGCCGCGCGCCGCCGCCGCGGACCGGATCTCCACGCTCTACGCCGCACGGCTGGCGCGCTTCGGGCTGGCGCCCGCGCCCTTGCCCGGCGGGCTGGCGCCGGGCGGGGCCGCCTGCGCGCTCGAGGGCGCGTTCTGCTTCGAGGTCGCGACGATCCCGGGCTCGGAGCCGGCGCTGGGCCGGGCGCGGCAGGTGGTGACGGTCTGGGGCGCGGCGGGCGCGCCGGGACGCTTCCTCGCCTATCTCGACGACCGACCGGGCGGCGGCGAATTCCGCGTCGTCTCGGTCCAGAACCGGCTGCACGGATCATGAAGGGGCCGATCGTGCGCCTCAGGGGGGCGCGCCGCGCGCTTCGCCGCGCGCTCGCGGCCCGCTCGGGCGGGGCGACGGTCGACTTCGTGATGGTCTTCGCCCCCTTCGTCGGGATCTTCGTCTACGTCGTGCATGTCGGACTGTCGCAGTTCTTCCTGATGTCCGCCGCCGACGCGGCGGAGCGGGCTGCCCGCCTCGCGGCGACGCAGCCGATCGCGCATTGCGCCGCGCTGCGCGACGCCGAGGGCGGGCGCACCCGCGCCCTCGACACCTCGGCCTTCGCGACCGAGCCGATGCGCCGGGACGCCCGGGCCTGCCTCAACAGCCCGAGCCCCTGCGCCCCGATGCCCGGCGCCTGGACCTGCCGCGTCGAGCCCGACGGGACGGTCTCGCCCGGCTGCGACGCGCGCGGGATGCGCGCGCTTCTGGCGGAGGCGACGGGGGCGGGCGTGCGGCTGTCGGGACTCGAGGTGACCTACAGCGACAGCGGCTTCGGCCATGTCGGCGAGCCGGTGTCGCCGCTGATCACGGTGACGCTGCGCCAGCACGACCTGAACCTCGGCGGACTGCTCTACTTCGGCCCGAGCGAACAGCCGGCGGTCGAGACCAGCGTGCTCGGCACGAGCGCGGGGGACATCAAGTGGGAGGCCACGTCATGCTGACGATCCGACGCCGAATCGCCGCGCTGATCCGGGCGCGACGGGGCGCGGTCACCGTGATGACGGTGCTGTTCTTCGTGGGCGTGGCGGCCGTGCTCGGCCTCGCCGTCGATGCGGGGCGCGCCTATTCGGAACGCCAACGCATGCAGTCCTGGCTCGATTCGCTCGCCGTCTCCGCCGCGGCGGAACTGGACGGGCGGCCGGACGCCCTGATGCGCGCCGAATGGATCGTGGAGCGGGCCGGCGTCACGCAGACAGGTCTCTGGTCCGGCGGGGAGGGCGACTTCGCGGTCGCCGAGACGGTCTATCTCAGCGAGGCGCCGGAGGGCGGGCTCTCGGGCCTCGACTCCGCCGGCTTCGCCTCGCTCGTCACGACCGACCCGGTCGAGGCCCGCGCCATCGTGGTCCGTTCGGCGCGGCGCGACGTGCGCTGGACCGCGCTCAACCTTCTGAGCGGGACCGAGCCGACCGGCGGCGCCTTCGACATCGGCGCGCGCTCGGTCGCCGTGCCGCTGGAGACGACGGAGTGCGGGGCCCCGATCCTCGCGGTCTGTGCGCGGCCGGAGGATCTGGACCGGGTCGGGCGGCCCGGGGTGCAGCTCCGCCTCGACAAGAACCTCGACGGGTTCTGGCAGGCGGGGGAATACGGCCTCGTGACCGACGTGCTCGACGATCTCTCGGGCACCTGCGCGAGCTTCACCGGCGCCGAGCGTCTGACCTGCCTGCTCGCGCTCGACGCGCCGCAGGCGGCGTGCCCCGCAGGGATCGATCTGCGCGCCGGCGACGGTGTCGACGTCTCCGGCGCGCTGAACACGCGCTTCGACATCTGGGCCGATTCGGTCGCGCATCTGCACGGTCTGGCGACGGTCTCCTCGGACGTGAACACGCTGAGCGGCGACCTCTACGCCTGCGACGGCGCCGAGTTCGACGTCGTCTCCGATTCGATGGGCCTGCCCGATGACGCCTGCTTCCACACCGGCGACTGCGCCTGGGCCAGCGGGCCGCTCGACCCGCAGGCGCTGGATCTCTACTGGCGGCAGACCCATGGCGAGCCGCTCCCCGACGAGGCGCTGACCACGCGACATCAGGTCTATCGGCACGAGATCCTCGCAGGTCTCCTCGACCCCGAAGGACCGGAGGATTCGACCGCCAACCAATGCAATCCCGCCGCGACGCCGGTGGCCGGACGCCGCGTGCTGGAGGTCGCCTTCGTCGACTGCACTGTACTGAGCGGGCTCACGGCGGTGGAGACGCCGGTGATCGGCCGGGCCGAGGCGCTGATGACCGCGCCCGCGACCCACACCTCGAGCTTCATCGCCACCTTCGACGGCTCGCACGGCAACGAATGGATGCAGGCCGGCGACATCGTGAGCCAGGCCTGGAGCGGGGAGACGGCAGGTCCCGGAAACCCGGGCAACCACAAGGAGGTCGGAAACGCCGGCGAGACGCCGAACGGCAAGGGCGGCTGGGGCGGCGGCGCCCGCGGCCGGTCGGACGGCGACCGCGAAGACTTCGACGTGGTGCTCACCTTGGACCGGGACGAGGCGGGCGCGGGCGGGGACGACGGCGATTTCACCGCCTTCGACCTCGGCGCGGCGACTCTGGACGGGCCGGGCTCGATCGTCGTGACGGCGCGTCGCGACGGGGGCGAGCGGGTGCGCATCGACCGCGTGGTGCTGGACGGCCCCGGCGGCGAGGTCGTGATCGAGGCCGAGGCGATGGCGCAGGACGGGTTCGAGGAGGTTTCCGGCCGCCGCGCCTCCGGCCGCCGCCTCGTCTTCGTCCCCGGCGCCGCCGGCACGCTTTCGGGCACGTTCGACGTCGAGGCCGGACGCTACGACGTCGTGCTCCACGCGCAGGACGAATCCGACGGACGCAGCGAGGTGGAGGTCGCGATCACGCTCGGCGAACCGCTGCCCTGGCCGCCGGAGGACCTGCGCGTCGTCGACGCCTACGGGCGCATGACCTATGATCCGTACCGCGACGTCGGCCTGATGCGGATCGACGTGAAGCAGAGCCGTTCGGCGGAAGGCCCGCGCGATCCGTGGCGCAACGTGCCGATGCTGTTCGACACGGCGGACCCGACGGGCGACGACTCGGATCTCGCCTCCACCCGCCTCGGTCATGTGCTGATCGTCTCGGAGGACGGCGATTCCGCCGATCCGGACGACGAGGCGAGGGGCGGCTGGATCCTGTTCCATTTCGACCGGCCGACGCGCATCGACTCCCTGACCGTCTTCGACACCGAGGAGGGCGGCGTGATCCGGGTCTACGACCATCATCAGCCCGATCCGACCGGAGAGTTCCGGACCCTCGCGAACGGCGACCTGAAGGCGATGCGCGGCCGCGAGAGCCACGACGACCGGGAGATCGCGCATTTCGCGGCGCCGCGCCTCGGCGACGGGCGGCACGTGCGGATGGGGATCGGGACCGAGGGCGTCATGACGCTGGCCTATTTCCTTCCGGATTCCGGCGGAATCGACAACCTCGAGTTCTCCAACGACCTGACCGACCCGGTCGTCGACGACCGCGTGACGCTGGAGATCGTGCGGATCTCGGAGGGAGAGCGCGGCGCGCGCGCGGCGCTCTACGACTGACGGCTCGCGACTCAGGCGCCGAGGCCGGGACGGCCGGGGGCGAGGTCGGACGGGTCGAGTCCCTGGTCGAGGATGTCCTGCGGGATCGGGCGGCCGAGGGCCGACGCCGCGGCGAGGCGGCCCATCGCCGGGGCGGTCTGGATGCCGTAGCCGCCCTGCCCTGCCAGCCAGACGAAACCGGGTGCGTCGGGCGCCGGCCCGGCGACGGGCGCCTTGTCCGCCACGAAGCTGCGAAGGCCGGCCCATTTGTGCTCGATCCGACGGATCGAGAGCTCGAAGGCCCGCTCGATCCGGTCGACGCAGACGGCGATGTCCATCTCCTCAGGCTGCACGTCGGACGGCGGGGCCGGCGTCTCGTCGGCGGGGGAGATCAGGAGCTTGCCGGCCTCGGGCTTGAGATAGAAGCCCTCCTCGACGTCGACGGCCATGCGCATCGGCGAGGGATCCACCCCCTCGGGCGCGGCGACGATGAGCGCGGTGCGGCGCTTGGGCACGAGGCCGACCGGCGTGACGCCCGCCGCCTCGGCGACGAGGTCCGCCCAGGCGCCGGCGGCGTTCACCACCACCTCGGCGCGGATCTCTCCGGCGCCGGTCTCGATGCGCCAACCCCCGCCGTCGCGGCTCAGGGACGTCGCCTCCGCCTTGCAGATCAGGTCCCCGCCGAGGGCGCGCAGCCGACGCAGAAAGCCCTCGTGCAGCGCGGCGACGTCGATGTCGCGCGCCTCGTCGTCGAGGATCGCGGCGGCCGCGTAGTCCGGGCGCAGCAGCGGGCAGAGCGCGCGGGCCTCGGCGGCGCTCAGACGGCGGAGGCGCGCGCGGCCGGAGAGCGCCTCCAGCATCGCCTCGAGCGCCGGCAGCTGGTCGCCGCGGGCCGGGTAGAGCACGCCGCGCGGCGAGAGCAGGGGGGCGCCGGCGAAACCCTCGGGCGGCGCGTCGAAGAACGCCTCCGACGCGCGGGAGAGGGCGCGGATCGGCGCGGGGCCGTAGGTCTTGGAGAACAGCGCGGCGGAGCGCCCGGTGGTGTGCCGGCCCGGCCGGTCCTCCATCTCGAGCAGCGCCACGCGCGCCGTGGCGGCGAGTTCGGCGGCGGCCGAGGCGCCGGCGATGCCGGCGCCGATCACGGCGACGTCGTATGCTGGCGGCATGAGATCCTCCCGGCCCCTGACGGCGCCTTTCGTCGCGCGAGCCGCATCCCGGCGCAAGGCCTGGCCGGCGCCCCGCCGATGTGCGCCGGCGCACAGCCGCGGCCGGAGGGCGGGCGCATCATGGCCTACTCGAATCGTCCCTCGTTCAAGACTTCGCCCGGCGGCGGCGCCGCCGGGCTTTTTCCGTTTCGACCCGGCGCGCCCGCCTTTCGGCGATCCGGCGCCGCGCGGATCGGGCCGGCGCCGCCCGTCGCTCAGCCGCCCGCGGCCGCATCCGGGCCGCGCGAGCCCCCCGTCAGGCGCTTGGCGCGTTCGCGGAGAGTCTGGAACGCGACGTAGAGCGCCGGAACGGTCAGCACGCCGACCAGCGTCGCCAGCAGCATGCCGCCGAAGATCGAGACGCCGACGGTCGAGCGGGTGATCTCCGCCGCGCCGCTGGCGAAGACCAGCGGCAGGATGCCCGCGACGAAGGAGAGGCCGGTCATCATCACCGCGCGGAAGCGCGTGCGCCCGGCCTCGATCGCGGCGTCGACGACGGCGGCGCCCTCCTCCCGTCGCTGCTTGGCGAACTCGACGATCAGGATCGCGTTCTTGGCCACCAGCGCGATCAGGATCACGAGCCCGATCTGCCCGTAGAGGTCGAAGGAGAGACCCGCGACCAGCAGCGCCCCGAGCGCGCCGGCGACGCCGAACACGACCGAGAGCAGAACCGGGATGGGGATCGTCCAGCTCTCGTAGAGACCGACGAGGAACAGGTAGGCGAAGAGCAGCGAGAAGGCGAGGATCGCCGCCGTCTGGCCGGCCGCGGCCTTCTCCTGCAGCGCCGTGCCGGTCCATTCGTAGCCGTAGCCGGGCGGCAGGGTCGCCTCCGACACCTCCTCCATCGCCGCGAGGGCGGTGCCGGAGGCGACGCCGGGGGCCGGCGCGCCGTTGATCCGGACCGAGCGGTAGTTGTTGTATCGGATCACCGAGGACGGGCCGACCACGTAGCGCGTCGTCGCCACCGCGCCGAGGGGCGTCATCTCCCCCTCCCGGTTGCGCACGTGCAGGCGCTGGAGGTCGGCGACGGCGTCGCGGTCGCCCTCCTCGGCCTGCATCTGCACCTGCCACGAACGGCCGAACATGTTGAAGTCGTTGACGTAGAGCGAGCCGAAGGTACCCTGCATGGCGGTGAAGAGATCGCTCACCGAGACGCCGAGCGTCTGCAGCTTCTCCCGGTCGAGATCGACATGGAGCTGCGGCGTCGCGGCCGACCAGGTGGAGTAGGTCGGTCCCAGCCGCGGGTCCTGGTTGGCGGCGACCACGAGGCCCCCCGACACCGCGGCGAGGTCCGCCGGCGCGCGGCCCTCGAGGTCGAGCAGCTGGTATTCGAAGCCCGAGGACGTGCCGAGGCCGATGATCGGGGGCAGGTTGAAGGCGAAGACCTGCGCCTCGCGCACCGCGAGGCCGCGACGCTGCACCTCCTCGATCACCGAGAAGGCGGTGACGCCGGGGGGGCGGTCCTCGAAATCCTCCAGCACCACGGCCATGAAGGCGCTGTTCGGCATGACGAGACCGTCGAGCGTGCTGTAGCCGCTCGCGCCGATGATGCTCCGCACGCCCTCGAGGCCGGCGATCTCCTGCTGGAAGCGGGCGAGCGCGGCCTCGGTCCGGTTCACCGAGGCGCCCTCCGGCAGGCGCATCTCGACGAAGAACGCGCCCTGGTCCTCGCTCGGCAGAAAGCCGGTCGGCGTCGCGGAGAACAGCCAGCCCGAGAGGCCGGCGGCGCCGCCGAGGATCAGGACGCCGACGATCGCGCGGCGCGCCAGCGCCCCGGCGACCACGCCGTAGCCGTCCCGCGTGCGGTCGATGCCGCGGGAGATCCAGCCCAGCACCCCGCGCGCCTCGCCCTCGCGCCGACGCAGCAGCAGGGCGCAGAGCGCGGGGCTCAGCGTCAGCGCGTTGATCGTGGAGATCACCACGGCGACCGAGACGGCGACGGCGAACTGCTGGAACAGCTGCCCCGAGATTCCGGGGATGAAGGCCACCGGCACGAAGACCGAGAGCAGCACCAGCGTCGTCGCGATCACCGGGCCGGTGATCTCGCGCATCGCCTGACGCGCGGCTTCGGGGGGGCTCAGCTCCGGGTTCTCGGCCAGCACGCGGTCGGTGTTCTCGACCACCACGATCGCGTCGTCGACCACCGTGCCGATGGCGAGCACGAGCGCCAGCAGCGAGATGGTGTTGAGCGTGAAGCCCATCGCCAGCAGCACCGCGAAGGTGCCGATCAGCGCCACCGGCACCGCGACCACCGGCACCAGCGTCGCGCGGACCGAGCCGAGGAACACGAACACCACCAGCACCACGAGGAGGAACGCCTGCCAGATCGTCGTCTGCAGCTCCTCGACGCTGGCCTCGACGAAGCCCGTGAGGTCGTAGGCGACGTCGTAGGTGACGCCGCCGGGCGCGTCGCGCGTCGCGCGGTCCAGCACCCCGCGCACGCCCTCGGCGATCTCGAGCGCGTTGCCGCCGGGCGACTGGGTGACCAGGATCATCACCGTCGGCTTGCCGTCGAAGTTCGCGATAGCGTCGTAGTTCCTCGCGCCGAGCGCCACGCTCGCCACGTCGCGCACCCGGACGAAGGCGCCGTCAGGGTCGGCGCGGAGCACGACGGCGGCGAACTCGGCCGGGTCGCTCAGCCGCCCCTGCGTGACGAGGTTGAGCTGGAAGCCGGGGTCGTCGGTCAGCGGCTGGGCGCCGACGCGCCCGATGGCGGCCTGCACGTTCTGCGCCCTGAGCGCCGCGACCACGTCGCCCGGCGTCATGCCGAGGGCGGTCATCCGCTCCACGTCCAGCGTCACGCGCATCGCGTAGTCGCGCGCGCCGACCACGCTGACGTCGCCGATGCCGGGCACGCGCTTCAGCGCGTCGACGAGGTTGATGGTGGCCCAGTTGGAGAGGAAGAGCGCGTCGAACGCCTCCTCCTCGTCGTGGATCGCGACGATCTGCAGGATCGCCGGCGAGGACTTGCGCACGGTGACGCCGGTGGCCTTCACTTCCGCCGGCAGGGCGGAGGTCGCCGCGGCGACGCGGTTCTGGACGTTCACCGTCGCGATGTCGGGATCCGTGCCGACGGCGAAGGTGACGGTCAGCGCGTAGCTGCCGTCCGCCCCGCTCGTCGAGCGCATGTAGATCATGTCCTCGACGCCGACGACCTGCTGCTCGAGCGGCTGGGCGACGGTCTGCTCCACCACCTCCGCGCCGGCGCCGGGGTAGAACGCCTTCACCTGCACCGAAGGAGGCACGATCTCGGGGAACTGCGCCACCGGCAGGCGGCCGAGCGCGACGAGGCCCGCGATCGTGATCACGATGGAGATGACGAGCGCGAGGCGCGGGCGGTCGATGAAGACGGAGGAGATCATCGGCTCAGCCGTCGCCGGCGAGGGCGGCGTCGACGCGGATGCCCGGTCGGATCTTGTTGATGCCCTCGGTCACCACGACCTCGCCCTCGGCGAGGCCCGAGCGGATCACGCTGCGCCCCTCGATGGTCTCGCCGACCTCGACCCGGCGCAGCTCGACCCTGCTCTCGGCGTCCACGACCATCACGAAGGCCCCGGCCTGATCGCGCTGCACCGCCTGCTGCGGCACGTTCAGCACCGGCCGCGGCGAACGCTCCACCAGTTCGACCGTCACCAGCGCGCCATCGAGCAGGAGACCGTCCGGGTTCTCGAACACCGCGCGCGCGATGAGCGTGTCGGTCCCGGGCGAGACGGCGGCGTCGAGGAAGTCGAGCCGGCCGGGCCGCTCGTAGGCGCGCCCGTCCGCGAGGATCAGCGAGACGTCGGCGGCGGCGTCCCTCGGCGCGCCGTCGCGCGCCGCGCGGTGGCGCAGATAGGCGGCGCTGGTGATGGGAAACTCCGCCGTCATCGGATCGAGCCGGGTCAGCGTCGCCAGCGATCCCGTCTCAGGTCCGACCAGCGCGCCGACATCGGCGCGGGTCAGGCCGACGACACCGTCGAAGGGCGCCTCGATGCGGCAATAGGCCACGTCCAGCCGCGCGCGCGCCAGTTCGCCGCGCAGACGCTTGAGCCGACCCTCGACCCGGCCGACGTTCGCCGCCGCCACGTCGAGCTCGGACTGGGCTGCCGTCCCACGCTCGACCAGCTGGCGCTTGCGCTCCCGCTCGATCTCGGCGAGGGCGAGATCGGCCTCGGCGGCGTCGATCTCGCCCTCGACCTGCTCCACGACGGCCTCGTAGGGGGCCGCTTCGACCTCGTAGAGCGGATCGCCGGCGTCGACGCGCGCGCCCTCCTCGAAGCGGATCGCCTCGAGGAAGCCGGGGACGCGTGCGCGGATCTCGACCTTGCGGTCGGCGACGAGGCGGCCGGTGAAGCGGAAGGCCGGGCGCAGGTCCGACACCTCCGCCGGGGCGGCGACGACGGCCGGCGCCGGCCGCTCCTGCGCCGAGGCCGGAGGCGCCGCGCCGGCCATGAGCCCGAGGATCAGGAGCCCGGCCATCGCGGCGAGCGAATGACGGCGTACGACCATGTCGTGTTCCTCGGTCGGCGTCGGTTCGGGGCGTCCGCCGTGCCGTGGCGGAAATCCGACGGTCTTATGCCTGAGGATCAGCCCGAATGCGAGACGCCGACGCGCCCGCCGCGGCGAGGCGGATCGTGCGCTGCGGTCGGGACGGCCTGACGGTTCCGACCGCGCGGAAGGTCTCGGCACGGCATCGCGTCATGCGGCCGAACCGCGCCGCGTGACGCGGGCGTTGCGCGGCTCGCCTCCGATCGTCGAGCATGCGCGGAGGCGGGGGGGCGCTCCGCTCCCCGGAGGATCGAGGGAAGGATCGCGATGACCGAGGCGACGCGGACGATAGACGCGCTCGACAGGGACCATCCGCAGGCGACGAACGGCGCGGCGTGGGAGCTGATCGAGGACCGCGTCATGGGGGGCGTCTCCTCCGCGACGATGAGCCGCGAGACGGTCGTCGGCCGGCCGGCGCTGCGGATGCGGGGCGAGGTCTCGCTCGAGAACGGCGGCGGCTTCGTGCAGGTCGCGCTCGACCTCGCGCCGGACGGCGGCGCGATCGACGCGAGCGACTGGAGCGGGATCGAGATCGACGTGCGGGGCGAGGACGAGCGCTACAACCTGCATCTGCGGACCGCCGACGTGCTCCGCCCCTGGCAGTCCTACCGGGCGGAGTTCGCGGCGACGCCGGAGTGGCGGAGCGTCCGCCTGCCCTTCGACGGGTTCGAGCCGCACCGGATCGAGGCCCCGTTCGACACGACGCGCCTGCGCCGCCTCGGCGTCGTCGCCATCGGCCGACCCTTCGTCGCGGACGTCGCGATCGGCGGGCTTCGGTTCTTTCGGTAGAGCCGGCGCCGCCCCGCCCTCAATCCCGGCGCCGCGCCTCCCGCCAGGCGATCAGCACGCCGCCGGCGACGATGACCAGCGCCCCGGCGACCGTCGCGCCGCCCGGAACGTCGCCCCAGATCGCCCAGCCGAGCGCCGTCGCCCAGATCAGCGCCGTGTATTCGAACGGCGCCACCACCGCCGCCGGCGCGATCCGGAACGCCTGTCCGATCAGCGTGATGCCGAGACTGCCGCACACCGCCGAGCCGACGAAGAGGCCGAGATCCTCGAGCCGCGGCGGCGACCAGAGCCAGAGCGCGAAGGGCGCCGCGTAGAGCATCGGGAACAGCATGACGAACAGCATCGTGGTCAGGAAGCCGTCCTCCGGTCCCAGCCAGCGCCCGCTGATCATGAAGAGCGCATAGGCCAGCGCCGCCGCCACCGGCAGCAACGAGGCGGCCTGGAACGCCGCTCCCCCCGGCTGCACCACGATCAGCACGCCGCAGAAGCCGAGGACCACCGCGCCCCAGCGCCACGGCCCCACCCGCTCGCCCAGCAGCGGGACCGAGAGGGCGGTGATGATGATCGGCGCCGCGAAGATCAGCGCCGTCGCCTGCGCCAGCGGCAACAGGCCGAGCGCGGCGAAGTAGAACCAGACGCCGGCCAGCATGGTCAGGCCGCGGACCGCGTGCAGGCCGGGCCGCCGGGTGGTCAGCGCCCGAGGCCCGTGCAGGACGAGCGCCGCCGCCGCGATCATCGGGACCGCGATCAGGTTGCGCAGGAACAGGATCTGCACCGGATCGTGCCGCTCGGTCAGCAGCTTGGCGATGGCGTCGTTCAGCGTCAGGAACGCGAGCCCCGCGCAGATCGCGAGGATCCCGCGCGGGACGTCGTTCGGCGTCGCGCCGTCCTCGTTCATCCTCGGCTCCGCCTGCGGTCCCCCCGCCGGTCGGCTAGCAGATGCTCCGGGCGGTGACGAGGCCGGGGGCCCTCGGGTCCCGGCTCCGGCGGCGATCCGGCGGGCGCGGCCTTGCAGGCGGGGGGAACGCGTGTATGGTCGCGCCCCGTCATGCAGGCCGCGAAACAGCTCCCCTACGCGGAGATCCACGAGATCTTCCGCCGCTTCGAGGCGCGCGAGCCCGAGCCCAAGGGCGAGCTCGAGCACAGCAGCGCCTTCACCCTGCTCGTGGCCGTCGCGCTGTCGGCGCAGGCGACCGACAAGGGGGTGAACAAGGCGACGCGGCGCCTGTTCGAGGACGCCGCGACGCCCGAGGGGATGATCGAGCTGGGCGAGGAGGGCATCGTCGAGCGGATCCGGACCATAGGCCTGTTCCGCAACAAGGCGAAGAACGTCCTGAAGCTCTCGCGACAGCTGCTGGACGAGTTCGAGGGGGAGGTCCCCTCCTCCCGCGCCGCGCTGGAGAGCCTGCCCGGCGTCGGCCGCAAGACCGCGAACGTGGTGCTCAACATGTGGTTCGGTCAGCCCGCGCAGGCGGTCGACACCCACGTCTTCCGCGTCGGCAACCGCACCGGGATCGCGCCCGGCAAGGACCCGCTGGCGGTGGAGCGCGCCATCGAGGACCACGTTCCGGCCGAGTTCCAGCGCCACGCCCACCACTGGCTGATCCTGCACGGGCGCTACGTCTGCGTCGCGAGGACGCCGAAATGCCCGGACTGCGCGATCCGGGACCTCTGCCGCTACCCCGACAAGACCGAGCCGGAGGCGCCCAAGCGCGGACGCGCCGCCGCCGAGTCCGAAAAGGAGAACCCATGAGCGCCAAGACCTACGACGTCGTCGGCATCGGCAACGCCATCGTCGACGTGCTGGGCCGCGTCGAGGACCGCTTCCTCGAGGAGAACGGCATCCAGAAGGGGATCATGCAGCTGATCGACGCCGAGCGCGCCATCGACCTCTACGGCCGCATGGGCCCCGCGCACGAGATCTCGGGCGGCTCGGCGGCGAACACCATCGCCGGGCTCGGCATGCTGGGGGCCAAGGCGGCCTATGTCGGCAAGGTCAAGGACGACCAGCTCGGCGCGATCTTCGCGCACGACATCCGCGCCCTCGGCGTCGGCTTCGACGTGCCGCCGGCGCCGAAGAGCATGGACGGCGACGAGACCGGGCGCTGCATGGTCCTGGTGACGCCGGACGGCGAGCGCTCGATGAACACCTATCTCGGCGTCTCGGGCGCGCTGACGCCCGACGACATCGACGAGGCGCTGATGGCCGACGCCAAGTGGGTCTATCTGGAGGGCTACCGCTTCGACGGCTTCGAGAGCCAGGAGGCGTTCCGCAAGGCGATCGCCGCCGCGAAGGGCGCGGGAGGCAAGGTCGCGATCACCCTCTCCGACCCGTTCTGCATCGAGCGCCACCGGAGCCTGTTCCGGCAGATGTGCATCGAGGAGATCGACCTCCTCTTCGCCAACGAGCACGAGCTGGTCTCGCTCTACGAGACCGGGACGCTCGAGGAGGCGATGGAGATGGCGCGCAAGGAGATCGAGATCGTGGCGGTCACCGTCGGCCCGGCCGGCGCGCACGTCCTCAACGGCGAGGAGACCGTGAACGTCCCCGCGGCGCCGATGGAGCGGGTCGACGCGACGGGGGCGGGGGACCTCTTCGCGGCGGGCTTCCTCTACGGCCTGACGCAGGGAAAGGACCTGCAGACCTGCGGCACCATGGGCTGCGTCGCGGCGGGCGAGGTGATCTCGCATATCGGCGCGCGGCCGGAGGAGGATCTGAAGTCGCTCTTCGCCCGCTTCGGCCTGCACTGAGCGGGCCGGCTTCCGGACGCCCCGAGCGCCGCCTTCGGCGGCGCCGGCCCGCCCTCCGGCCGCGCCCGTCTCCGGTCCTCGGCGGCGGGCGGGACGATGCGCCACGACAGGACGGGGCCGGGCGGCCCCTTCGTGAGCGGGCGGGGGCGCCCCGCCGGCGGCGCGTTGCGCCCGGGCGGGCCGACCTCTAGGGTCGGGATCGTGCAACGCGGCGGGGACGGCATGCTCGGCGGCAGGCGGATTCTCCTCATCGTCGGCGGCGGCATCGCCGCCTACAAGACGCTCGACCTCGTGCGGAAGCTGCGCGCCGAGGGGGCCTCGGTCACGCCCGTCCTGACCCGCGCCGGGGCGGAGTTCGTGACGCCGCTCTCGCTCTCGGCCCTCTGCGGGGTGAAGGTCTTCTCCGACCTCTGGGATCTGACCGACGAGGCGGAGATGGGGCACATCCGGCTCTCCCGCTCGGCCGATCTCGTGGCGGTCGCGCCCGCGACGGCCGATCTGATGGCGAAGATGGCGGGCGGGCACGCGGACGATCTCGCCTCGACGCTCCTGATGGCGACCGACAAGCGCGTGCTGCTCGCCCCCGCCATGAACGTGCGGATGTGGGAGCATCCCTCGACCCGCCGGAACCTCGCGACGCTGGCCGGCGACGGCGTGCTGAGCGTCGGGCCGAACAGCGGCGACATGGCCTGCGGCGAATACGGGCCGGGCCGGATGGCGGAGCCGGCGGAGATCCTGGAGGCGATCCGCGCCGCCCTCGGCGCCGGTCCGCTCGCCGGGCGGCGGGCGCTGGTCACCTCCGGCCCGACGCACGAGCCGATCGATCCGGTGCGCTACATCGCCAACCGCTCCTCCGGCGCGCAGGGCTCGGCCGTCGCGGCGGCGCTGCGCGATCTCGGCGCCGCCGTCACCTTCGTCACCGGCCCCGCGGACGCGCCCCGCCCCGCGGGCGTCGAGGTGGTGGAGGTCGAGACCGCGGCCGAGATGCTTTCCGCGGTGGAGCGCGCGCTGCCCGAGGCGGGGCCGCCCGCCGACGTCGCCGTCTTCGCCGCCGCGGTGGCCGACTGGCGCATCGCCTCGGCCTCCGCCTCGAAGCTCAAGAAGGCCGCCGGCGCGCTGCCGAGCCTGAAGTTCGCGGAGAACCCCGACATCCTCGCCACGATCGCCCGCCGCGGACGCGGCCGCCCCCGCCTCGTGGTGGGGTTCGCAGCGGAGACCGACGACGTCGAGGCGCACGCGACCGCGAAGCGCGGCCGCAAGGGCTGCGACTGGATCGTCGCCAACGACGTCTCGCCCGGAACCGGCATCATGGGCGGCGCCGAGAACGAGATGATGCTGATCACCGCCGCGGGGGCCGAACGCTGGCCGCGCCTCGCCAAGGCGGAGGCGGCGCGCCGTCTCGCCGCCCGCATCGCCGAGACGCTGGGCCCCGCGCCGGAGGCGAAGGCCGCCGAATGAGCGCGCCCGTGGTCCGCCTGATGCCGCTGGCGCATCACGATCCCGGCCTCGCGCCGCCCGCCTACGCGACGGCGGGCGCCGCGGGGGCCGATCTCCGCGCCTGCCTGCCGGACCGGGGCGCGCTGACGCTCGCGCCCCGCGCGCGGGCCGTCGTGCCGACCGGCCTCGCGCTCGCGGTGCCGGAGGGGTGGGAGGGCCAGGTGCGCCCGCGCTCCGGCCTCGCGCTCCGCCTCGGCGTCACCGTGGCCAACGCGCCCGGCACCATCGATTCCGACTATCGGGGGGAACTCGGCGTTCTGCTGGTCAATCTCGGCGACGCGCCGGCCGAGATCCGCCACGGCGAGCGCATCGCGCAGCTGGTGATCGCGCCCGTCGCCCGCGCCCTGTTCTTCACCGTCGAGACGCTGGAGGAGACCCCGCGCGGCGACGGCGGCTTCGGCTCGACGGGCATGCGCGGATGAGCGACGCGCCGATCCGGCTGACCCGCAAGACGCTGCTGGCGGTGGAGGCGGTGGCCGACATCGCCTGGCACGCCCGCCCCGATCCGGTGCAGGCCCGCGACGTGGCCGAGCGGCAGGGCATCCCGCAGCGCTATCTCGAGCAGGCGCTTCAGGCGCTGGTGCGCGGCGGCGTCCTGAAGGGCGTGCGCGGCCCGCGCGGGGGCTACGCGCTGGCGCGGGAGCGCCGGCGCATCACGGTGGGCGAGGTGGTGCGCATCGTCTCCGCCCTCGACGGCGAGGAGGAGACCGGCCTCGAGAGCCCGATGGCGGCGGTCGTCGCCCCGCTCTGGAACGAGGCGCGCGCGGCGCTGCTGAGCCGCTTCGACGCCGTCTCGATGGAGGATCTCTGCGGCGAGGCGCGCCGGCGCGGCGTGCCCCGGCCGGAGGCGGCCGAAGGCCGGGACTTCGCGATTTGACCGCTGGAGGGATCGCCATGGCCGGCTGGACGCCGCCGAGAGGCCGGATCTACGACGACGTGACCCGGACCATCGGCGCGACGCCGCTGGTGCGCCTTTCGCGCTTCGCGGAGGCGCGCGGGCTGAAGGCCGAGATCCTGGCGAAGCTGGAGTTCTTCAACCCCATCGCCTCGGTCAAGGACCGGATCGGGGTGGCGATGCTGGACGCGCTGGCGGCGGCGGGGCGGCTCGGGCCGGAGACGGTGGTGGTGGAGCCGACCTCCGGCAACACCGGCATCGCGCTCGCCTTCGCCTGCGCAGCGCGCGGCGTGCGGCTGGTCCTCGTGATGCCCGAAAGCATGAGCGTCGAGCGGCGCAAGATGCTCGCTCTGCTGGGCGCCGAACTGGTGCTGACGCCGCCGGGCGAGGGGATGCCCGCCGCCATCGCCGAGGCCGAGGCGATCGCCGCGCGCCACGCCGACGCGGTGATCCCCCAGCAGTTCGAGAACCCGGCCAACCCCGCGATCCACGAGGCGACGACCGCCGAGGAGATCTGGGCCGACTGCGGCGGCGCGCTCGACGTGTTCGTCGCGGGCGTCGGCACCGGCGGCACGCTGACCGGCGTCGCGCGGGCGCTGAAGCCGCGCCTGCCCGGGCTGCGCGTCGCGGCGGTGGAGCCGGAGGACAGCCCCGTCCTCTCTGGCGGGGAGCCGGGTTCGCACAAGATCCAGGGCATCGGGGCGGGCTTCGTGCCGGGCGTCCTCGATCGCGGCCTGATCGACGAGGTGCTGACGGTGGCCAACGAGACCGCGCTCGAGACCGCGCGGGAGATCGCGCGGATCGAGGGGATCCCCGGCGGCATCTCCTCCGGCGCCGCGGTCGCCGCCGCGGCGGAGATCGCCGAGCGGCCGGAGATGGCCGGTCGCCGCATCGTCACCGTCCTGCCGAGTTTCGCGGAGCGCTACCTCTCCACCGCGCTCTTCGACGGGCTCTGAGCGCCGCGCATGGCCTTCAGCGACGCCGAGCTCGAGCGCTACGCCCGCCACATCGTCCTGCGGGAGATCGGGGGGCCGGGGCAGGCGCGGCTGAAGGCGGCCTCGGTGCTGGTGGTGGGGGCCGGAGGTCTCGGCTCGGCCTCGCTGATGTATCTCGCGGCCGCGGGGGTCGGGCGCATCGCGGTGGCGGACGACGACGCCGTCGCGCTCTCCAACCTCCAGCGCCAGGTCCTGCACCGGACGGAGGATGTCGGCCGGGCGAAGGTGGACAGCGCGACGGACGCCCTCGCGCGGATCAACCCCGAAGTGACGGTGGAGCCGCTCGCGGTGCGTCTCGGCCCCGAGAACGCCGCGGCGCTCGTCGCCGGGCGCGACCTGGTGGTCGACGGCTCGGACAGCTTCGAGACGCGCGCCCTCGTCAACGCCGCCTGCGTCGGAGCCGGCGTGCCGCTGGTCTCCGGCGCCATCGGCCAGTGGGAGGGGCAGCTCTCGGTCTTCGATCCGGCGCGCGGCGGACCATGCCTCGCCTGCGTGTTCCCGGAGGCGCCGGCGCCGGGCCTCGCGCCGAGCTGCGCGGAGGGCGGCGTGCTCGGCGCCCTCGCCGGAGTGTTCGGCGCGCTGCAGGCGACCGAGGCGGTCAAGCTCCTCGCCGGCGCCGGCGAGCCGCTGCGCGAGCGGATGCTGATGCTGGACCTGCTGCATGGCGAATCGCGGACCGTCCGGCTGCGCCCGCGCGCCGGCTGCGACGTCTGCGGCGGCGACGCGGACCGACCCGCCCCCTGACGGCGGGGGGGCGCCAGCCCGGTCCGCGATGCCGCCCCGCCGCCTCCTCGACGCGGTCGTGCAGGCCCACGCGTCCGAGCGCGTGGTCCCGGCGGCCTGCCGACCGAGGCGCTCATCGCCCGGATCATCGTCTCGAAGTTCGCCGAGCACCTGCCGGTTCCCGTGATCGGGCGGGTCTGGTCAATGGCGATGACGGTCCGACGAGCAGGTCCATGCTTCCGTCCGTGGTCGGCGCGCCGCCGCAAGATGCGGACTGTGGAGGTCGGGATGCTCCGAAGCTCCACCTCGGCTTCAC
>Ga0102943_1000338_pt1 | contig 31693 bp, 31 predicted proteins | sample SalPonC_black_MG_FD_78174 | JGI IMG/M metagenome (GOLD analysis project Ga0102943, IMG submission 78174) | Salt pond soil microbial communities from South San Francisco under conditions of wetland restoration - Salt Pond MetaG... | ecosystem: Environmental > Aquatic > Marine > Intertidal zone >...
GTAAATGTAAATTCCCATTTTCGGCCTAAAGAGTTTACCAGCATGCGGCGCTCGATAGTTGTTTTGCCTAAAGAGGAGATTAGTGTTTGACCGCCCTGAACAAAAAGCAGGAATACAAGCGTTGAGCCAAGTAGTGAGATTATAACCCACCAATATTGTTGTAATGCAAAGTGTGATAATGTTTCAAACATTTTAATGTCCTCCTTCTTTAGGTCCGATTTTTATTTGTTTGGTCATGATTTTTATTTCTGCAATAAGCAGTGCTGTAAAAATTATAGCAAACAGCCAGAAGGTAATTTGAACGGCGCTGGCATCAATATTTGATACGGCTGCAACCGTAGGCAATAAATCCTGAATCGTCCATGGCTGCCGGCCTACTTCGGCCACAATCCATCCCGACATACTGGCAATATAAGCTAATGGGATGGTAAATATCGCCAGTCGTAAAAGCCATTTTTTGGTTTCCAACTTGTTTTTGTAAATCAAGTAAAGTACAAGCATAAATAACAGCACAAAATAAAATCCTAAAGCAACCATGATGTGAAAACTGTAGAATGTTAAAGGTACATTTGGAATAATACTTTTGGGATTGTTTAAAAATCCGTAGCCGAAATACTGGAAATTTTCTCTGAAAACTTTTAACGATTGCTCTTGAATCGTATCGTTACCATTTTCTTTGGCTTTTTTATATTCAGCTAATGCATTAATGGATAGTTTTCCTTTTTCAATTTTTTCTTTAGCTGAAATAGCTGTCCGGGTTTCTCCATTTTCATCGGTCATCGGATAACCCCCCTCAACCAAATTTTTTACTCCCGGAACAAAAGCATTGAAATCCCGGTAACCTAAAAATGAAAGTAATTTTGGAATTTCAATTTTAAAAACATAATCATCTTTATCATCATCGTATTCTTTGCCTGGTGTAGGCACTCCGATCATAATTAAACCGGCACCTTCAGAACCCTCATATAATCCTTCCATGGCAGCCAGCTTCATGGGTTGTTTTTGGGCCACCTGGTAGGCAGAACCGTCGCCGGTATATATCAGAAATAAGCTACTTAGCAAACCAAAAACTCCGGCAATAATCATACTGCGCTTAGCCATTAATTGCTCCCGGCCTTTTAGTAAAAACCAGGCACTCACTCCAATAACAAAAATTGATGCTAAAACAAATCCGGAAGTTATGGTATGTAAAAATTTATTTACAGCGACCGGTGATAAGAAAACATCCCAAAAATTCAGCATTTCATTTCTTGCCGTATCAGGATTAAAATGCATCCCTACAGGATGTTGCATCCAACCGTTGGCTACTAAAATCCACAGAGCCGATAAATTAGCTCCAATGGCTACCAACCAGGTAGATACCAGGTGAAATTTCTTACTTACTTTATTCCAGCCAAAAAACATTACGGCAATAAAGGTTGATTCGAGGAAAAAGGCCATGATTCCTTCAATAGCTAATGGAGCACCAAAAATATCGCCCACAAACCAGGAATAGTTGGACCAGTTGGTACCAAATTCAAACTCGAGGATTAATCCTGTTGCTACACCAATGGCAAAGTTTATTCCGAATAGGGTCATCCAGAATTTGGTAGCTTTTTTCCATTCAGGGTCACCTGTTTTTACATAAATGGTTTCCATAAACGCTATGATAAAGGTAATACCAAGCGTTAATGGAACAAACAACCAATGATACATGGCTGTTAAGGCAAATTGTGCCCTCGACCAGTTTACCAAAGCAAAATCAAAATTTTCAATCATTATCTGTATTTTTAGGTTTTGTAAGTTGTTCTAATACGTATTCACTTTTCTCTTCTTCTGTATCAAATTTTTCATTTAAAAAATCTTTAAAAAAGAAAAGTTTCAATATAACAAACATGATAAAAAGTTTAATCAGAATTAATGCCCAGAGTTTTTTGCCTAAAGTCATGCTTTTAAATCCCTCGTAGTAGAATAAAAAAATCCGTTTGAAAATATTGTTTTTCATCATGAATGGTTAAAATGAATTACTACATACCAAAGATAAAAAAAATAAGAAAATAGCAAGAGGGTGCTTCCAGTGAATTAAATCATTTTGCTAAAAATTAATCATATTCTTTCGCATCAGAAAAAACATGGATAAAGCCTTTTTGTGCTTCTACTGTCGGGTCGCCGGAAGTTAGGATGTAATAATAAATACCCTGACTTACCATTGAACCCGAATTGTTTCGCCCATCCCAAACAATAATAGGTGCTTTTGTTTTAAAAATTAGTGTTCCTGTGCGGCTAAAAATGGAAATTTCTAAAGGAGTAACGCCGTTTGCTTTAACAATAAACAAGTCGTTTATGCCATCATTATTTGGCGTAAAAACATTGGGTATTTTTAGGGTATCCTGAATAGAATTAGTTCTGGTTTCACTATATACCGTGGCAGAATTTTTATCGGTAACATCTAAAGTAAAAGAATAAGTTCCGGCTTCATCAAAAAAGTATGAAGCTGAGGGAAAACTATTCTCGAAAGGTAATTCGGTACCCGACCAGTAAAAAGCATAATCTGAGGTATCACTAATAACAAAATCGGTTGTATCGCCAGCCAATATTTTTTGTGCCTGGCATTTTACTTCAAAACTGGCAGCAGTGTTAACAAATCTAAAAGTAACAGCATCAACCTGTGCAAAACCTTTAACTGATAAGGTTAACAAAAGCAGTATATAAATAAAAAGTTTCGTTTGTGTCATTAAAAATCATTTATTCACGTAAATATATAAAATACCCTTTTATAATCTTAAATTTTTTGGGTTAATTTTTTCACCAGCTTAAAATTATTAAAAAATTCCTTTAAAAACACCCTTATTATGGTGTAAGTAGGTATAGCCAGTATCATTCCGGTTATTCCGAACATACTTCCTGCCATCAATAATATAATAAATATTTCCATGGGGTGAGCATTTACACTGCTTGAGTATATAACCGGCTGAAATACAATGTTGTCAATGACCTGAACCAGGATAAATACAAGTGCCATCCACCCCAACAAAGGGAGTAGCTCGGTATAGAAAGGAAGCTCTAAATGAGTGGCTAAACCCATGATTAATCCTAAGCTTGCTCCTATTATGGGACCTAAATACGGAATGACGTTAAAAATACCTACTACGAGCCCGGTTAATAAAGCATCAGAAAAGTCTAAACCTACAATAGTTAACCCGGTGGATACCAAGAGTATAATGCATGTTATTTGTACAATTATCCCTATAAAATACCTTGTTAATAACTTTTTTATTGATTGCAGAACTCTTTCAATGTTTTTTAAATATTTATCGGGAACAAATAAAAAAATACTATCATAAAACAGTCCTTTATCTTTTAAAAAGAAAAAAGTCATAAATGAGATAGAAAATGCAGCAATAAAAATATTACCCAGTAAACTGGCCATTGAACTGAAAAATCCGGACAGTAATGATATATTTAATACAGACATTAGTTTTTCAGTTAAGTATTGTTCTATGGGTTTATCGGTAAAGGCATGAATATTAAATTTTAACAAAAGTTGTTCGATTTGATCAATGGGACCCTGAAATTTTATCATTAAGGCATTGGCATCGAGGGTAGATATTTCTTTTGCCTGATCAGCAATCAAAGGAATAAAAACTCTAAAAAATGTAAAAATCATGATCCACATCACAATTAAAGTAGTAAGTGCAGAAATAGCCCTTGGTACTTTTAATTTTAAGATATGAAGTTTGTCTATGAAATCAGTTAAAGGTCTCCCGATAAGTGACAATACTCCTGCAATAAGTATGTATGCTACAATAGATTTAAAATACCATAAAATAAAACCAATAAGGGCAAGGCCAATAGCAAAAAATAAATATTTTAGTTTTCCATTCATAGTTAAACTTTATGGCAAAAAAATCATCTAACGGGTTGTTTTATAAAAAATCTGAACTAACCTTAAACGAAAAAATAGTAATAGTATAATTAGTTTCAATGCATTATTATTTCTTATTGAGGCTAAATTAAGTTTTTTTTGCAGATTATAAAATAAAACGGTCATTTTGGGGATATAAAAACTTTCTTAACTAGAAATAAAAAAAGATTCTATGTTTCAATCACATTTGGGAGAATTTGCTGCATTGTTAACGGCTGTTTTTTGGACTATAACAGGGGTTGCTTTTGAATCAGCAGGGAAAAAAGTGGGCTCATTATCTACTAACCTTATCAGGCTATTTATGGCCTTTTTCTTTATCGGTATTTATGGTTTATTTAGCCGGGGAGCATTTATCCCACTCGATGCTTCGGTCCATAATTGGCTTTGGCTTTCGTTGTCCGGATTGGTAGGATTTGTTATTGGGGATTTGCTTTTGTTCGAAGCTTACGTAGTTATTGGTTCCAGAGTTTCGATGTTGATTATGTCGCTAACTCCACCCATTACAGCTTTTATTGGTTGGTTAGTAATGGGCGAGATTTTAACGACCCAAAATATAATTGGAATGATTTTAACGATAACCGGTATCGTTTTGGTTGTGATTGAAAGAAAATCAAATAAACTGGGCGAATCGTCCGGGAAAAAGAAGAGGCTTAATTTTTCTTATCCTGTTGCCGGGCTTTTGTTGGCTTTTGGAGGTGCTGTAGGGCAGGGGACTGGTTTGGTTTTAAGTAAATTCGGAATGCAGGAAATGGACCCTTTTGCAGCAACTCAGATAAGGGTAATTACCGGTTTTGTAGGCTTTTCTATCTTATTTGTCTTTCTAAAACGGTGGAAAAAGGTATTTGAAGCGGTTAAAAATAAAAAAGCCATGAGCAGGGTAGGGATTGGAGCTTTTTTTGGCCCTTTTTTGGGCGTATCTTTTTCATTGTTAGCCGTTAAACATACAACTACCGGGGTTGCATCTACTATTATGGGAATTGTGCCTGTATTAATTATTCCTCCTGCTGTACTTTTTTTTAAAGAAAAAGTTACCCTGAAAGAAATTATTGGATCAGTTATCGCTGTAGGCGGTGTAGCTTTATTCTTTTTGTAAACGATTTTTTGTAAATTGCTCAAAAATCGTTTCTATGAAAAGAATAATATATATTGTTTTTCTTGTATTGTTTTTTGGGTGTAACGCTGTAAATAAAACAACAGAGGCTGATTATGAGAAAATAAGTAAAAAAGAGTTCCTTGAACAGCCATTTGGTTTTGCAGAAGATATTAAAAGTTTCTCCGAAAATGCATCTTCTAAATTCAGGACTCAAAAGTTATTACGAAAGAATAAGCATTATCCCGAAAAAACAGATACTATATACCAATTTAAGTACAGGAAGTCAGAGATATTTTTTTACAAAACGCATTTGGGGCAGGAATTCTTACTTGCAGGGAAAATTTTAAATAAACAAATTGTCTTAACAAATGCTATAAAAGTAGGTCTATCCAAGGAAGATTTTCAAAACCGATTTTTAAATCAATTAAATATGGATTCTGATACCCTTGAGATGATTGGTGAGGGAACAAAGTATACTTTTATTTTTGAAAATGATAGGTTGCACCGAATTAATATTGATAACTATTTTGATTAGCAACACGATTAACTAAATTCGGCAATCACCGTTTGTGAACCCTTTGTTTTATCGCCAGTATTAACTTTTATTTTTGCATCGAGTGGTAAAAAAACATCTAAGCGGGAACCAAAACGGATAAATCCCAATTCAGCATTTTGTTTTACTTTTACATCTTTTCGGGCATAGGATATAATTCGACGGGCAACGATCCCTGCAATTTGGCGCACTAAAATCTGACGTTTTTTAACATCTTCAATAACAACCGATGTTCGTTCATTTTCAGTCGATGATTTCGGCAAGCGGGCTACATAATATTTACCCGGATGGTATTTGAAATATTTTATGATACCTCCAATTGGAAACCAATTAATGTGAATATTCCATACCGACATAAAAATAGAAACCTGAATACGTTGATCTTTAAAATATTCACCTTCATTTGTTTGTTCAACAGCTACAACCTCTCCGTCTGCCGGAGCGAATATTTTATTATCATCAATAATTATTTTACGATTAGGTTTTCTGAAGAAAAAACCCACAAACCCATAAAATAAAATAGTAATACAACATATAATCCAGTTGTAAATAGTATTCCCTCCAACCAGATAGTATACGCCCAGGTTAATACCTATTAAAACAATAAAAAGTATTACGAGAATAAAAATACCTTCTTTATGAATTTTCATCAGCTAATGTTTTGATACAAATTTAAGGAATTTAATAAATAAATTGAAGAAAAACATAAAACACAGGTAAAGAAAAAAAGATTGCGTCGAAACGGTCTAATATTCCGCCATGTCCGGGTAGCATGCTTCCTGAGTCTTTTTTATCGTGACTGCGCTTAAATGAGGATTCAACCAAATCCCCATAGGTTCCAATAACAGAAGCTATTATAGCAGTTATTGCCCATTGCATAAAATTCAATTCCTGAAAAATTAAAGAGATAGGATAGGCTATAATGATGGAAAAAATTAAACCACCTATAAAACCTTCCCATGATTTTTTGGGAGAGATACGCTCAAATAATCGATGTTTACCAAATGATATTCCAAAAATATAGGCAAAAGTATCGAATGTCCATGTAAGAATAAAAAATCCCAAAAGAAGACTCCAATGGTAGTTTTCATTGTCAATAACAATATAATTAGCTAAAGATAAAGGGATTGCAATATAAATGATGCCCAGAAAGGTAAATCCTATATCAGCCAGAAGTTGCTCAGATCTTCGGTATAGTTCGAAAATAAAAATTCCTGCAGTAAGAATAATTAATGGAAGAAATATTTTTATTCCAATATATTGATTAGCATAAAGAAAGTTGGCCCCAAAAAACAATGCACCTATAAATATTCCATATAACTTTTGGGGCTTATAATTTTCTTTTTCGGCTAATGAATAAAACTCATACATCGAACAGATAATAATTAGTTCGAATAATATGAAAAAACTAATTTTATGCAAAATAATAGCACCAATTACAATCGTTAAAAAAATAATTCCTGTAATGGTGCGCTGTATTATATTATTCAAGATAGTCAGATTTTTTTGGGTTATTCATTTTTATTTTTATCCTCTGAATTTTTGCTATCCTTTTCTTCTTCTTTCTTTTCTTCTTTTTTCTTGTCCTTTTCTTCCAGCAGCTCTTTCTTTTTTTCTTTTCGTTTCTCAGCCATTTCTTCTTTCTTTTCCTGAGCAGTTTTCCAGGGTCGTTTTCCAAATATTTTTTCCAGGTCTTCGGTAAAGATAACTTCTTTCTCAAGCAGCTGTTGGGCAAGTTGCGTTAAACCATCTTTATGTTTTTTAAGTACTCCATAAGCCCTTACATAAGCTTCTTCAATTAAATCTTTAACTTCTTCGTCAATTAATTCAGCTGTTTTTTCACTATATGGTTTGGTAAACGACATTTCGCTTTGTCCCGTAGAGTCGTAAAAGCTAACATGCCCCACTTTTTTGCTCATGCCAAAATAGGCTATCATTGCATAGGCTTGTTTGGTAATTTTTTCCAGATCGTTCATTGCTCCGGTAGATACTTTTCCAAATATAAGTTCTTCGGAAACACGTCCACCCAGGGCAGCACACATTTCATCAACTAATTGTTCGCGTGTCGTAATTTGTCTTTCTTCGGGCAAATACCATGCAGCACCTAAAGCTCGTCCGCGGGGTATAATGGTAACTTTAACCAGCGGGCTTGCATGTTCGAGCAACCAGCTTACTGTTGCATGACCTGCTTCGTGGAAAGCAATGGTTCTTTTTTCATCTTTAGAAATGATTTTGCTTTTTCGTTCCAGTCCCCCGACTATTCGATCTACAGCATCAAGAAAATCCTGCCGCTCAACTACTTTTTTACTTTTTCGTGCAGCAATTAAAGCAGACTCGTTACAAACATTGGCAATATCTGCCCCGGAAAATCCGGGAGTTTGTTTCGCCAGAAAATCAATGTCTAAATTGGTTTCTAGTTTAATTGGTTTTAGATGTACTTTAAATATCTCTTTTCGCTCATTAATATCAGGTAGTTCCAGATGTACCTGCCGGTCAAAACGGCCGGCACGTAATAAAGCACGGTCAAGCATATCAGCACGGTTGGTAGCAGCCATAATTATTACACCTACATTGTTGCCAAAACCGTCCATTTCGGTTAATAGCTGGTTTAATGTATTTTCGCGTTCGTCATTTGATCCAAAATTTGGATTTTTTCCACGCGCACGTCCTATGGCATCAATCTCATCAATAAAAATAATACACGGTGCTTTTTCTTTGGCTTGTTTAAAAAGGTCACGAACCCTCGATGCACCAACTCCTACAAACATTTCAACAAAATCGGATCCCGACATAGAGAAAAAAGGAACGTTGGCTTCACCGGCTACTGCTTTTGCAAGCAATGTTTTTCCGGTTCCCGGAGGGCCAACTAATAATACCCCTTTGGGAATTTTTCCTCCTAAATCGGTATATTTTTTGGGCTTTTTTAAAAAGTCCACAATTTCACGGATTTCAATTTTAGCTTCTTCAAGTCCCGCAACATCTTTAAAATCAATTTTGATGTTACTTTCCTTATCAAAAAGCTGGGCTTTTGATTTTCCTACACTAAAAATATTTCCACCAGCACCACCAGGGCCCCCGCCTTTAGACATTCTGCGGAAAATAAAAATCCAAATAGCCAGAATGATGAAAATAGGTAATAACCAGCCAATAATATCGCGTAAATAGTTGGGTTGTGTTTTATAACTTACTTCAATATATTCGCCATCCTGATATTTTTTTTGTGCCTCTCTTAGCCATTGCTCAAAATATTCAATAGAGCCAATGGTGAAGAAAAAATGCGGACCTTCCTGCGAAACGCCGGAAAAACTGTTATCAACCAAGTCTTTGTATCGTGCATCATTCAGGCGGTCTTGCTTAATATAAATGTAAGCCTTTTCTTTATTAATTACCTCAATTTTTTCCACATCTCCATTTTTGAGCATATCGCGCTCAAATTCCTGCCTGGTAATTTCTTTAGGAGAGGGAGAGAAACTAAATAGTTGTAGCCCTAAAAAAACCAAAGCAATTAACCCGTAAACCCAGTAAATATTAAATTTAGGTTTCCCTCCTTTATTATTGGGGTTGCTTTTCTTATTGTTGTTATTTGTATTGTTTTGGTTGTTATTATTAAACGTTCCGTTATCTTTTGTCATCTTTTTCGTTCTCCTTTAAAATTATTTCACAACATCTTCGTACCGGGTAAGCTTGGCATCTGCCCATAGATCTTCCAGGTTATAAAAATTTCGATATTCTTGCTGGAAAATATGTACAATTACCTCGGCATAATCAAGGAGGACCCATGTAGCGTTTTGAAGCCCCTCTTTGTGCCATGCTTTTAATCCCAGTGTTTTCCTTGCGTTTTCTTCTACAGCGTCTGCCAGTGCTTCTACATGAGTGTTCGAATCCCCATGGCAGACAATAAAATTGCTACAAAATGTATTTTCAATATTGCTCAGGTCTAAACTTACAGGGTCTTTCCCTTTTTTCTTATGTATCCCTTCAATTATTGCATCTACTAACTCTTCCGTGGTGTAATCTTCTTTCTGTTTATTAATCATCAATATTTATTTTTTGCAAAGGTAATGATTTTACGCTATATTTTTAAAACTCTGTTTGCGTTTAAGTTATTAAACGTTCATTTTATCAAAAACCATTCCTTTTACAACAATGAGAGCATGGTTTTGTTTGCTGCGTAAAAATGTCATTATTTTGTTAATGAATGAATATTTTATTCAGGAATTTGTCAGTTTTTTTTACATAATGTCATTGTTTTATAATTTCGTGCTATTTTTAACAAAATTTTGGGAATGAAATCTTGGGAAAATGTTATAAAATTATCATCAACTGATTCAACCAACTTAAATGCTGCTCAATTGTTGAAATCGGAAAATGTTGAGGAGGGAACCATTGTTCATACATACGAACAAAAGGCAGGTAGAGGATTAGGACAAAATACCTGGGAGAGTGAAAAAGGGAAAAATCTAACTTTTAGTATTATTTTATTTCCTCACTTTTTACCCGTTCAGCATCATTATATGCTTTCGAAAGTGGTTTCATTAGGGGTTTCTGAATATGTGTCATCTAAGATTGATCATATTAAAATTAAGTGGCCTAATGATATCTATTGGCAGGATAAAAAACTGGCCGGAATACTTATTGAAAATAGTATAAAAGGCTCAACGATGAATTATTCTGTTGCAGGTATTGGTTTAAACCTGAATCAGGTACAATTTGTTAGTAATGCCCCTAATCCGGTTTCATTAAAACAAATTACGAAGAAAAAATATGCTATTGATGATGAGTTAGTATTAGTCAGACAGCATATTAAAAAATATTATCAAATGCTTAAAGCCGGACAGATGAATGAAATTAACCGGGCATATATTGATAACTTGTATCGTTTTAACAAATTTTACAATTTTCGATGGAATAACCGGATTTTTCGGGCTAAAATAACCGGAGTTAATGAGTATGGTCATTTACAGGTGTTAACGTCCGACAACGAAAAAAAAGAATTTGAAATGAAAGAAATTGAATTTTTAATTTAATTAACTAATTATTCTTCTTTCTCTTTTTCGTTAAAAAAAACAACCATATGGTCAACCAACGAATCAATTCCTTTTTGCAGGTGTTTCCCCACCATCATTTTCATCATGGGATTGAGTTGGGCGTCAATCGTTAAGCGAATAGCAGTTATGTTTTCTTCCTCATCAACAGGTTTAAGCTGAATCCATAAACTGAACCCAAAAGGAGCTTTTCCATCGCTGGTAATTTTAATTAATTTACAGGGTTCTTTTTCAACGGTTTTGAGTCCTGCCTGACCAATTCCTTCAATCTTAAACTTGCAACTATCCTCTGTTGCCTCAAAATCTGATATCTTATCTTTTGGAATTACGCTTTCTAAATTTCTGAAATCGGATAAGAACTCATAGATTAACTGATCCTGCTTATTTATTTTTCCAATTTTGCTGGTATATTTGCTCATCTTTAAAATTATTCGTTTAAAAAAGTTTATTTACCCCACACTTCAGGATTATCTCTCCATTGATTTAATGTTTCCAAATCAGACTCTTTGATATATCCTGTTTTTACTGCAAACTGAATTAATTGATTGTAATTAGATAAAGTTTGTAATTGAATATTTGCGTTCTTAAAATTATCTTCGGCTATTTTAAAACCATAGGTAAAAATGGCCACCATCCCCAGTACTTCAATGTTCTGGTTACGTAGTGCCTCAATTGCGTTAAGACTGCTTTTGCCGGTTGAAACCAGATCTTCAATAACGATTACTCTTTTCTTTTCCGGGATTTCTCCTTCAATTTGGTTTCCCAGTCCATGCTCTTTTGGTTTGGGTCTGACATACACAAAAGGGAGGTTTAAGGCATCAGCAACTAATGCTCCTATGGCAATAGCTCCGGTTGCTACTCCGGCAATAAAATCGGGTTTGCCGAATTTTTCGGTAACTACCTGTACAAAACTTTCCTTAATAAAATCTCTAACTTCCGGATATGACAAGGTTTTTCGGTTATCGCAGTAAATAGGAGATTTCCAACCCGAAGCCCAGGTAAACGGATTTGCAGGTTGTAACTTTATTGCCTTAATTTGCAATAAAGATTGTGCAATTTTTTGTTCTAAATGTTCCATACCGCAAATGTATAAAGTTTTTTATAATCAAAGAATGGTTTTTTTTGTTGATGATGATAACCATCTGGAAGAAAATGGGAAAAGCATAAAACATTTTTTTAAAAATAAACCCTTGCTTCATAAGGTTATTGATACGTTTTATAGTCGTAAGGATATTGAGCGATTGGATATTATTCATCCTGATATAGACTTTGTTTTTAATCAGTTTATGACACTTTTTACCATCATTGAAGCAGCCGGCGGACTGGTAAGAACTCCGGAAGAAAAATTTTTAGCTATTTTTCGAAGAGGAAAGTGGGATTTACCTAAAGGGAAATTGGAAAATAATGAATCTCCAACAAAAGGAGCGTTACGTGAAGTGGAAGAGGAGTGTGGAATTTCTGATTTACAAATAAAAAAACAGTTGACAATAACCTGGCACACATATATGTTAGCGAATCAGCATATTCTAAAAAAAACATACTGGTACGAGATGTCTTATAAGGGAACAGGGAAATTAAAACCACAGGCTGAAGAAGACATAACTGATGTGCAATGGCTTACAAAAAATGATCTTGCTATGATTTTGCATAATACGTTCCCCTCTATTGTTGAGGTGTTAAAATCGGGAGGTATATTTTACCTAAGTTGAGCGATATGAGTAAAACGAAATAGCGCTTTACTTAGGCTTAACCCCTTGCTCCGCACGCTGCCGCTGAAGCTTTAGCGCAAGCGTCACGCTGCCGCTGAAGCTTTAGCGTAAGCGTCTGAAGCTATGCGAAGGCGAAGCCGATATAGAAATTGTATGTTTTCACTGAATGAGTGAAGTGAAAACTTTACTATTTCTTCGTCCCCGACACTTCGTGTACGGGGCAGGCAGTGAGCAAGAACCTTTAGCTCATGACCGAAGGGAATAATCGCTCAATTTGGGTTTTAATAAATTGTACTACAGATCTCCTGCCTCTTTTAATTTCTGGAAAATATATTGTTCCAGATTTTCATCAGGTGCAGGAGCCGGTGACATAGACAGTCTGCCTTCTTTGTCAATAAAATAATAGGTTGGAAAAGCCCTGATATCATAATCTTTAAAAACCTCGGGTTGATTACCATAATGTAAAAATGTATAGGTGTATCCTTTTTTTTCTACAAATCTTTTCATATGGTTCAGGCTTTCATCCATAGAAATGACAACAATTTCGTAATAATCCTGATGCAGTTCATCAAGCCTTTGAAGTTTATCAAATTCTTGTATGCAGGCATAACTTATGGTAGTGCAAAATCCGAGATAAACATATTGCCCCCTGAATGAATCGAGCGAAACCAGAACACTATCCTTGTTATATAAGTTAAAAGAAGGGGGTTTAAACCCTTCCATAAGTTTGGTAACTTTTGCTCTTATGTTTTTTGCTAATTTGCGATGCTCCGGTACTTTTGTTTGCAGCGATAAAGAATCTAGAATAACCAGCATGGAACTTCGTGAAAAATCATCATTATAAAACTCATCATGTAAACATTTCAAGATTACCAGTTCTTTTAAAGTATCGTTAGTTAAAACAGAATCCTGACCCAATGTAGTTTTTAATGCCTTGATACTTTTTAGTTCTTCAATATCTTTATAAATCTTTTTGCCATAGGTTGTGCGCCCAAAATACTGGAAATACTCATCATAAACCTGGTTAAAAAGCTCCATATATGCAGGATTGTGATAGAGGATCTCATTATTCAGATAATAGGTGTTGGAAATGCTTTTTGATTTTTCCTGATAGGAAAGGTGTCTAAAGGAGGCAAACCGGTACTTTTTGAAATCATTAAAAAAGGGATGATTAAAATCAGTAAATAACGAATCTACTTTATTTAACTCCTGTTGAACATCCAGTTTTTTTGATTTGGAATAAATTAAATAAGCATTTTCTTTAAGCATCTTGCTGTATACTTCATCGAAAAAAGCCAATTGGTAATTTAGTTCATTCTCAGAAGTATTTTCAATTCCCAGGTGGTATAACTGGGGTTCAAAGTAAGGATTTAATTCATCAATAAGTCTTTTTTCTTCTGTTTCGGGAAATATCAGCTCGTATGTTTTGCCTGGTTCAACAAATACATATGCTTCGTAAATTCCTAAATGTAAAAAAACATAGGTTGTTTGATGAACTTCAAAAGTACAGGTAAAATTTCCGTCTTCATCAATAAGGGTTGAGCAAAGTTTTTTTTCAGTATAAGTAATTTGGTCATCGTAGGTTAAAAACGATATTTCTTTATCAGGATAATCGGTAATATTACCTTTAAGGACAACCTGTTCTCCTTGAGTAAGAAGGGGAAAGAGAATGAAAAAGGCGAAAAAAAATAGAACCCGCATTTATTTATTTTTTATTGTTATTTTTAATATTCATTTTAGAGGGAATAAAACTGCTTGCATCGCCCCCATGACGCAAAATATCGCGTACAATGGATGAGTTAACGGGGGTGTGTTCGGGCATGGTAAGAAAAAATACTGTGTCAATGCCATGATACATCGCTTTGTTAACTTGTGCTATCGCTCGTTCATATTCAAAATCGGCTGATGTACGAAGCCCTCTTAAAATATAATTAGCATTTAATTTTTTACATAAATCAATTGTCAATCCCTCAAAATGAGTGACTTCAATTTTAGGGTTATCTTCAAAAACCTGGTTTATAAATTTAATTCTGTCGTCTAAAGAAAAGAAAGCATCTTTCTGGGCATTACAGCCAATGGCGATATATATCTTATCAAAAAGTTTTGATGCCCGGCTGACAATTGATTCGTGACCAATAGTAAATGGATCAAATGATCCCGGGAAAATGGCAACTTTATCCATTATTTTTATTTTTAGTGATAATTATCGTTGTTTATATTTATCAAATATGCACAAACTTATAACAAATGTTTGAAATAATCAGGCACTTTTATCAAATGTGAACCATACCAGGAGAAAATTTTACCATCTACCCGTTTAATTGTTGCATTTGGAAAAGCTTTCTTAAATTCATGGACATGAACATCTGTAAACGAAAAGGGCTCGGATGAAAGAAATATGTAAGCTGGATTTTGATCGCTGATTTCTTGTAAAGAAATTTCAGGATACCGGCTCTTTTTATCTGCAAAAACATTATTAAAACCACCGGATAAAAGAATCTGGTGAATAAATGTATCTTTATTAATCGTCATGTAAGGATTTTTCCAAATTAGATAAACTGCCCTTTTTCTGTCTGATGCCGGGATTTCTAAGTGATTGAAATTGTTTTTAATCTTTTCTATAAGCTGGTCTGCATTTTTCTTCTTGCGGGTAATTATTCCTATATCAAAAATCATAGCCAGTGCATCATCCAAATTTTTAACATCACTAACATAAACATTGCAATGATTCATGAGGAATTCAACCTGTTGTTTGTCGTTTTCTTCTTTTGAGGCGATGATTAGATCCGGATTTAATGATAAAATTTTGTGGGTATCAATATCTTTGGGCCCTCCGATTGTTGGTTTATAGAGTATTTCTTTTTTTGGATGAATGCAATAACTGGTAATTGCTACTATTTGATTTTTTAAACCTAAATCGAACAGCAATTCAGTGATTGATGGTACCAGCGAAACAATAGCTTTAGGACTTTTGCCAACTATAAAACCATATCCAATTTGGTCTTTTATAAACATTGTAGCTATTTTTTTTGTTAATTAAAATAATATAAAAACAAATCGCAATGCAAATTTTATCGTTTAAAACTTGATATTTTGGAAAAATTTTAGTAATATATTTGAGTCACTAACTAAAAAAATACAGATATGAAAGAGAAGAAAGACCAAGAAAGAAAAGATTATGAAATAAGAGCAGAAATAATTGTAAAGAAACTACAATCCAAAATTTATGATATGGAGGCTAAAGTTTTGGAAACAGAACTAAGTGCTCAGAATAGCAAGAAAGATGTGGAGGAAAAACTGGAATCTTTACAAAAACAACGCGAGGAACTGGAACATAAGTTTAATGAACTAAAGAATGCCGGTAAAGATAAATGGGACTCGCTGGTAATCGATTTTGAAGAATTTTTGGCTCATGTAAATGCTGACAAACAAGATTTTTATGAAAAAGCAGAGCTTTGGATTCAGGATGCTACCAATAAAATTGATGAGCTGGAAGAAAAAGCCAACCATGCAAGCAGCGATTTAAAAGTAAAAATTGATGAACAGATTAGAACTGTTAAAGATTATAAACAAACGTTAGAAGAAAAGCTTGCAGAGTTGAAGGAATCACAAGACGAGAATTGGCATAATATGAAAGAAGGTTTCGAAGAAGGTTTAACCAAAGTTAAGGATTCAATTAATAAAGCTTTTGATTATATGCGTAAATAATGAGTCTTACTAAAATAGGTTGGCAAGATTTAAAAAAAAGGGAGTTTCAAAAACTCCCTTTTTTATATTCATTTATTTTACTAATAACTTTTTATTTCTATGCTTCCGAATACAACATCCCCTTTTATGTAAATATGATTTGTATCTTTTTGAAAAGAGTCATTTTCAAAATGCCCGGTTCCAAAGGCGGCAGTATTTCCATTAGGTAATTTTGCCGATGCAAAAGCTGCCTCTGCTTTAATTTTAACAGGGGTGTTTTTATCAAGCTTTAACACGGTACTCCCAAAAATGGTGTTAATTTTTATTTCTTTTGAGCCTTTCGTTAAGTCAACGTCTCTTAAATCAATGATCGAACTGCCAAAGATAATATTATACTCTTTGTGGTTTTCATCCAGTCCGTGTACAACTCGTTCACTGAATATCGTCGTATCTTCATCTATCTCGCCCTGTCCAAAATTAAAATTTCCAACAAGGAGTTTGATGCCTATAAAGATAAAGAAAAAGGCAATAATAAATTTTATCAGCGGGAAATCGATGTTGAAAACAACACGAATTACTATTCCTAAACCAACCAGAATAAGTAAAATTCCCCAAAAAAGACCTGCTCCCATTTTCATCTGTTTATAGTTTATAATTTAATTGCCAGATGTAACATCCAAAATTAATGTAATCATCATCTGTGTGTTTAATGCTTAAATTAAGCATGGATGTTTCATAATTTTAAGAATTAAACATCTGTTAAGCAGATAAATATAATGAATAAAATTTATTTATCAAGTTATTCGCTAATTTTTAATGGTTTTTTTACTTTTTCTTTTAAAAGAGCAATTTCGATAACATCCATAATTTCATTGACAAAATGAAAGTTCAACCCTTTTAAGTAGATATCCTTTATTTTGGATAGATCTTTTCTATTATCTTCTGAAATAATGATATCGGTTATATTGGCTCTCTTTGCAGCCAGTATTTTTTCTTTGATACCACCTACAGGCAGAACTTTTCCACGAAGGGTGATTTCACCTGTCATGGCTATCTTGTTTTTTACTTTCCGTTGTGTAAAAACAGAAGCAATAGATGTTGCCATTGTAATTCCTGCCGATGGCCCGTCTTTAGGAATAGCTCCTTCGGGTACATGAATGTGAATATTCCAGTTTTCGAAAGCCGATTGTGGAATTTCTAACTCGTCGGCATGTGATTTAATATACTCTAATGCAATTACCGCTGATTCTTTCATTACTTCACCTAAATTACCGGTAAGAGTGAGTTTTCCTTTACCCTTGCTTAAACTGCTTTCTATAAATAATATTTCACCGCCTACAGCTGTCCATGCAAGACCGGTTACAACACCGGCAAATTCATTGCCCTGGTATTTTTCTTTTGAAAATTCAGGCGGTCCTAATATTTCTTTAATATCATTTATAGATAGGGATTTGTTAAATTTTTCTTCCAATGCAATTTTTCGGGCAATGTTCCGGATAACCTTTGCCAGCGTCTTGTCTAACGTTCTTACACCTGATTCGCGGGTATGATTTTCAATAATATATTCAAGTATCTTTTTGGTGAAAGAAATCTGTGATTTATTTACACCGTGAGCTTTCAGCTGTTTAGGAATCAGATGTCTTTTTGCAATTTCTATTTTTTCTTCAACTATATAACCACTGATATCAATCATCTCCATTCTGTCACGTAATGCCGGGCTGATGGTTGATAAGGTATTAGCTGTTGCTACAAACATTACATTGGAAAGGTCGTATTCCAGTTCCAGGTAATTGTCGTGGAACGAGCTGTTTTGTTCAGGATCTAATACTTCGAGCAGTGCCGAAGCCGGATCGCCATGAAAATCGTTACTTACTTTGTCAATTTCGTCGAGAATAAATACAGGGTTGGCCGATTTTGCTTTTTTAATATTTTGAATAATACGGCCTGGCATAGCTCCGATATAGGTTTTTCGGTGGCCACGTATTTCTGCTTCGTCGTGTAAACCTCCCAAAGACATTCTTACATACTTTCGATCCAGTGCTTTGGCAACTGATTTTCCCAAAGATGTTTTACCAACTCCGGGAGGACCATACAAGCAAAGGATGGGTGATTTTAGATCGCCTTTTAATTTTAAGACAGCAAGATATTCTAATATGCGGTCTTTAACTTTTTCTAATCCAAAATGATCATTATCCAGAATTTTTTGTGCCCGTTTCAGGTCAAAATTATCTTTGGTAAATTCGTTCCATGGGATATCAAGCAATGTCTGTAAGTAATTAAGCTGAACAGAGTATTCGCCCGTAGCCGGATTTAACCGGTGCATTTTTTTTAACTCTTTATTGAATGTTTCTGCAACTTCTTTGTTCCATTTTTTGTCTTTAGCCCGTTTCTTCAACTCCTCAATTTCCTGGTCAATAGGGCTTCCTCCCAGCTCATCCTGAATGGTTTTCATTTGCTGGTGTAACAGGTATTCTCGTTGCTGACGATCTAAATCGGTTTTTACTTTGCTTTGGATATCGTTTTTAAGTTCGAGCATCTGTACTTCTTTACTTAACAGTTCAAGAAGCTGAATAGAGCGTTGTTTTAAGTCTTCAATTTCAATCAGTTTCTGCTTTTCTTTAATTTCGATATCGCTGTTAGAGCAAATAAAATTAACCAGGAACTTCGGATTTTCGATATTTTTTACCGCAAATGACGTTTCGGGCGGAATATGGCTCGAAAGTTTAATGATACGTAAAGACAAATCTTTCAATGAACCAACAATTGCCTCAAATTCACGGCTATCATCTTTTGGTAGTGCGTCTATAAGTAATGTAACGGTTGCTTTGTGATAAGGCTCGTCCTGAACCATTTCATTAATTTGAAAACGCTGGCGCCCCTGGATAATAACAGATGTACTTCCATCAGGCATTTCAAGTACTTTTAGAATATGGGCAACCGTACCTGTTTTATAAATATCCTTCTCTTCAGGTTCATTAACTCTGGCATCTTTTTGGGCAACCGTACCAATGATTTTATCTCCTTTATAGATATCATTAACCAGTTTTATTGATTTCTTTCTGCCTACGGTTATTGGTAATATAACCCCGGGGAAAAGAACGGTATTTCTTAAAGGTAAAATTGGCAGTTCTTTGGGCATTTCAGATTTTTTCATATCCACATCATCTTCATCATCTGAAATTAAGGGAATAAAATCTCCATCAGCTTCCATATCTCCTGCAAAGAAAATATTCATGTTTTTATTTCTGTATTCTGATTTATCACTCATAAAATATAATTCTCTATTAAAATGGTTAGAATGTAAAGACAAAATGTCAGTACACTCAAAAAAATATTTAGGTTATATGAATTGGCAATCACTATGCCAAAATTTTTAAATAAGATTTGCCAGAGAAAATTAGTACATTCTATATTTGGAAGTTTTTTCGAGGATATGAGTCAGGATTTTTTTCTCTTTATCGTCAAAGGTTTTATTTCTTCGTTCCATAACTTTTTCTGCAACATCAAATGCTTTATCCAGTCCATAAACGGTGAATCCACGTGCTCCGCCCCAGGAAAAGGAGGGGACAAAATTCCGGGGAAATCCTTCGCCAAAAATATTGGCATTGACACCTATTACAGTTCCTGTATTAAACATAGTATTGATAGCACACTTTGAATGATCGCCCATGATTAAACCACAGAATTGCAAACCGGTTTTAATAAAGCGTTCTTTTTCATAGTTCCAAAGCCGTACTTCAGCATAATTATTTTTTAGATTTGAATTATTCGTGTCAGCGCCCAGATTACACCATTCGCCTATAACAGAATTGCCTAAAAAGCCATCATGCCCTTTATTTGAAAAGCCAATAATTACCGAGTTGTTCACCTCGCCGCCTATTTTAGAATATGGGCCTATAGTTGTTGGGCCGTAAATCTTGGCGCCCATCTTTAATACTGCATTTTCGCAAAGGGCTAATGGGCCCCTGATTACGCTTCCTTCCATAATCTCTGTGTTTTTACCGATATAGATAGGTCCGGTAGAAGCATTTAGTGTAGCAAACTCAACGGTGGCACCCTCTTCGATAAAAATATTTTCTTCAGCTAAAATATTATTTGATTTACTTATTGGGTTGGATTTACGCCCTTTGGTTAAAAGGTCAAAATCATTTTTTATGTTGATATCATTTAACTTAAAAATATCCCAGGGCCATTCAATAGAAGTGAAAGCTGAGTTGAAATCTTGTTTTTCAAAATTTTCAGTATATGCAGGATCGAATTCCGAAAGTTTATCTTTATCGATTCTTACAGCCAGTAATTTGTTGTCAGCAACTAATGCACTGTTTATATCTAAATTTTGAATTACTTTTATTAATTCTTTATTGGGGATAACTGAACCATTAATTAACAGGTTGTCAGAATCAATTTTTATAGGATATTTTTCTGACAGATATTCTTCTGTTTTATATGATATGGGGCTGTTAAGGAATTTCTCCCATTTCTCTTTTAGGGTAAGAATTCCGGCTCTTATCTCGCAAACAGGTCTGGTAAAGGTAAGTGGTAGTAAATTTTGCCGGCTCTTATCATCGAATAATATATAATTCATCACTAAAAAAATTAAAGGATTTTATACAAATTTACATAAAAAAAGCTCCGGTTAACGGAGCTTTTTGAAATTTCTTACGTGTAAGATGATTATTTTTTTACATGCTTTTTATATTTATTCATGTACTTATCTACACGACCGGCAGTATCAACAAGTTTCATCTTGCCGGTATAGAATGGGTGTGATGTATTTGAAATCTCCACTTTAATTAATGGATATTCAACGTCATCTTCCATCTTAATAGTTTCTCTTGCTGGTGCAGTAGAGCGGGTTATAAAAGTCTCCCCATTCGACATGTCTTTAAAAACCACTAACCTGTAATTATCCGGATGTATTCCTTTTCTCATTGTAAAACTCCTTTATGTTATGCAATCCTTTTTTACTCAAAAATAAAACTTAACGGTCTGCAAAATTAAATATAGTTATTAAAAATACAAAATAATGTAACTCTTTTTATTGAAATTATTTCAGAGCAAACCAATTATCAAGATTATGCTTCTGTTTTCCTACAAATTTTTGATGGATAAATTCATTGGTATGTTTGTCATAATGATAATCTTTTTCCCATTTTTGATGATTTTGAGCAATTTCTGCAATAGCATGGACAATATAATCAATTTCCTGATCGGTTGTTGTAGGATGAATTGACCAGCGGATCCATCCGGGTTTTTGTGATAAATCGCCGTGATTAATGAGTTCTGTGATTTTATGGGAATAATCATAGGTTACGTCAAGCAGGTAATGTCCATAGGTTCCTGCGCAGGCACATCCTCCACGCATTTGTACTCCATATCTGTCACTTAGCAATTTTACCACCAGGTTGTAGTGTACACCTTCAATGTAAAATGAAAGCGAACCAATTCGGTCTATTACATTTTCGGCTAATATTTTAACCTGGTTTATTGCTTTTAATCCTTTAAAAGCTCTGGGAACAAGCTCTTTTTCACGTTGCTCCATGTTTTCAATACCCATTTGCTCTTTAAGCTCAAAGGTTAGCGCAGACCGTATGGCCTGTAAAAAACCAGGAGTGCCTCCATCTTCTCTTAGCTCAATATCATCAATATATTTATACTCACCCCAACGGTTGGTCCAGTCTACGGTTCCTCCCCCGGGATTATCCGGTGCTTTATTTTTGTATAAACTTGAGTCAAAGATCATGATACCTGCTGTTCCCGGACCACCTAAAAATTTATGAGGAGAAAAGAAGATTGCATCCAGTTTTTCTAACGGATCTTCAGGGTGCATATTAATTTCTACATAAGGTGCTGATGCTGCAAAATCAACAAAACATAATCCTCCATATTCGTGCATTAATTTGGCTAATTTATAATAAGGTGGTATTACACCGGTAACATTTGAAGCTGCAGAGAATGATCCGATTTTTAACTTTCGGTCTTTATATTCTTCGAGTTTTTTCCGCAATTTTTCAGGGTCTACCAATAAGTCTTCATTAGGATCAATAATCACAACATCACAAATGGTTTCGTACCATGAGGTTTGGTTAGAGTGATGTTCCATGTGTGTTAAAAAAACAACCGGACGGTCTATTTCTTTTAAACACTTTTTATTTCGTAAAAGGCCACAACCTTTCAAGCCTAAAATCCTTTGCAACTTATTGATAACGGATGTCATTCCGAATCCTGCCTGGATTAGCACATCATTGGGTCCAGCATTTACATGCTTTTTGATTAATTGTTGGGCATGATGATAGCTGTGTGTCATTAAAGTTCCTGTCTCACTGGTTTCGGTGTGTGTGTTAGCAACATATGGACCGAATTGTTCAAGCATTTTACGTTCAATAGGTTCATAAAGTCTTCCGCTGGCTATCCAGTCGGCATAAATAATTTTTTGTTCCCCATAGGGTGAATTATATGACGCATTAAACCCTACAATGTTTTTTTTGAACGTTTGGAAATGTTTTTCTAATGAACTCATTGGAGCGATTTTTTAATTAGGCTGGTAAAAATAGAACAAAGCATTAAATTTTTAAAATAAAATCATCTATTATTTAACATTTTAAATAGTTGAATGTGTTGATGCTTAAAATAAAAACCCGGGAAGAAGCCCGGGCTTGGAATATAGAAAAAGTTAATTAATCTCTGCTGGCAAATTTGGATAGCAGACGTAATAATTCAATATATAGCCATATTAAGGTTACCATTAATCCAAAAGCAGCGTACCATTCCATATATTTAGGGAGTCCTGCTTCGGAACCTTTGGCAATAAAGTCAAAATCAAGGACAAGATTTAGGGCTGCTATGCCTACTATCACCAAACTTATCCCAATTCCTAAAATGCCATTGCTATGGATAATCAGATTATTTACACCGAAAAGAGATAAGATAATAGAGATAAAATAAACTAATGCAACCGCTCCGGTTGCAGCTATTACTCCGGCACGAAATTTTTTAGTAACTTTAATTACGCCTGTTCGGTATCCTATTAATAAAATGAACATGGTTCCAAAAGTTAGCGCAATAGCCTGGATAACAATACCCGGATAGGAGGCTTCAAAGAATGCCGAGATAGCACCTAAGAATAAACCTTCCAAAACTGCATAAATGGGTGCGGTAATATACGCCCAGCTTCGTTTAAAAATGGTAATTAAAGCTGCTATAAAACCACCAATGCCACCAATGGCTATCCATTTTGAAACCAGTGCAGATCCGGTCTCAATATTCGTTGCTCCGAAAAACATATTCCATGTATAAAGGGCTCCTACAATAACAAGCAACAACATGGCAACCGACTTGTTAATCGTTCCGTTTAAGGTCATGGTTTCGGTATAGGTTGTTGCATAAGACCTGCTATTAAAAGCCGTTTTGGATAAAACAGGGTTAGATGATCTTGCTATATTCATAATTTAATTTTTTTATTTTTTTTTTATAATCAAAATATATACCTAAGATATTTATGCGATTTATACTGTCAAAATGTCTTTAGAATTATATTACGATGACTTGATGGTCGATTAAGATAAATAAAATTAATAAAACGGAGCTGTAAAATATATACCATTTAAGCGGAATATATTCTTTCGGATTAATCCCTAACTTGAAGTAGTTATATGCCACCAGAACAATTTTTGACAAGAAGTAGGTCCCAATCGTTGCTACAGCTACCCCGGTTACTCCGTATTCTTTTACAAACCACAGACTTAAAAATATATTTACTATGACTTCGAAGATGGAAACATACAATATCGTTCTGGTTTTTTTTAATCCGATAAGAATTGTATGAGGAAATACCAGGCGACTGGCAATAGCCAATAAGTAAACCACAAAAACGTCGGCACTACGGGTAAATTCTTCGTTAAAAACAAAGTGGTAAATAGGTTTGGCAAATAACAACATAACAATGGTTAATGGATACATTGAATGCATTATTCGTAGTGATTTACGTTTTAGAATAGTAAGCGTTTCAAGCACCTTTTTTTTGGTAGAAAACTCAGTGAGCATGGCCGAGCTTAAACCTGCCGCAAGCATTACCATAAAAGGTAATTCCTTGGCCCCATAACGAAAAATAGCAAATCCATCAGCAGCGTAATGTATAGAGACTACCAGTCCGTCGATATATTGTGCTGAACCACTGATTAGTGTACTAAAAATTAATGGGATTGCCAGATAAAGAATCTCTTTCATGTAAGAAAAAGACAATTTTATCTCGGCGTAATTATAAATTAATGTGAGCAACCAAATATTTCTGATAATCGAAACAAATACTAAACCACGCAATGCCCAAACAATATTATATCCTAATAAAACCGGAGCCAGAACGGATACTAATTGTAAAGTATAAGTGATGTAAGCGTAGCTAAGTGTATTGCCCGATTTGTTTTGAACCATGTAAATGTACTCGACCAGGCAGGCCGGGCTGCTCAAGAAAATATACCAAAGCGTAACGTTTAAAAGCGGAGCTTTTCCTCTAATGCCAAATACCGAGAAGTTGTTTTGAACGGCCAGTCCAATAAAAAAAACAATTACACTGAAAATCAGCAGAAGTAGGAAGATGTTAAAAATTTCGGGAGATTTTGAGAAGTTGCTATCCTGCTGTCCGCCAAATGTTTTGTTTTTTCTAAATAACGATAAAAAGGACTGAATTAACCCGGTTACCCAAAAGAACGTAGCAAAACCAGCCATAAATACAGAAATTTCAAACAACCCGATTTGTTCTTTTGATAGTCCGATTTTTGTAAAAACAATGGATATTATTAAAAAAGTAACAAACCGTAAGATGTTAAAAACCTGTAATCCGGCAATATTGTTAATGTTTCTTTTAGGAGCTAACCACACAACAATAATATTTTGAAATTTAAGGTGCAAAAATACATGGAAACAACGGAATAAAAAATAATTTAACTTTTTTTAATTAATCAGGGAATTAATTCATGGGATTTTTGTATAAAATAAAATTTCTTGTTTATATTTGCAGTCCAAAATGGTGGATGTAGCTCAGTTTGGTTAGAGCACTGGATTGTGGTTCCAGGGGTCGTGGGTTCAAGTCCCATCTTCCACCCAACGATAAGCTCCCTTTGTGGAGCTTTTTTTATTGATAAAAGTTTCGTTGACGCATAGCTTCAAAAACTATTATGGCTGTTGAGGTTGAAACGTTTAGTGAGTCGATTGCTCCACTCATGGGAATAATTATTTGTTCATCGGTATTTTTCAGCCATTTATCGGTTAATCCATTAGCTTCCGTACCCATAATAATAGCTGTAGGAGCGGTGAGGTCCTTTTCGTGATATTTTTGGGTGGCTGTTAATGAAGCGGCATATGTTTTAATTCTATTTTCTTTAAGCCATGCTATAGCTTCGTCCGATGAACATGCAATTACCTGATTTGTAAATACACAACCAATACTTGATCGGATTACATTCGGATTATAAATATCCGTTAACGGATCGGAAATAATCACCGCATCAATTTTAGCAGCATCCGCAGTGCGTAATATTGCTCCCAGGTTGCCCGGTTTTTCAACCGATTCAAGCACTATGATTAATGGATTTTTACGTAGCGTAACTTTATTTAGTGTAAGGTATGTTGGCTCAGCCAGTGCAATTATTCCTTCGGTAGATCCACGATAGGCCAGTTTATGATAAATATCAAGGCTGATTTCAACTATCGAAGATATTGGATGGAAAGTTTTAATAATTTCATCTTCGGATATAATTTCAGGACAAAAAAAGATGGATTTTAATGTTATCCCAGCTCCTTTTGCCAGCTTAATTTCTCGTAACCCTTCGATAACAATTAAGTTTTGTTTTTTTCGCTCCGACGATTTTTGCTGCAGTTTCAGAATATTTTTAATCTTCGGATTTTGGGCGCTGATAATTTGTTCGGCCATAATTTCACATTAAATGTTTTTTATTTTGCTAAATTATAGAATTAAAAGAATAAACCCATACAATTTTTACGAAGAGCTTTTATGAAATCAGGAAATTATTAATACCTTTAAAATCATAATAATATATTCTTATGATCGCGAATGGAAATATTATTCTCCGGAACTGGCAGTTAAAAGATACAAACTCGCTGGTAAAAAATGGCAATAATAAAAAAATATGGAATAATTTGAGGGATGAATTTCCTTATCCCTATACTGAGATGGCTGCAAGACAATGGATAGAGATTGCAAACCGTGATAAACCGTTAAAAAATTTTGCTATTATCTACAAGAATAAAGCTGTTGGCGGGATAGGAGTCAATATTTTACATGATGTTTTCAGGGTAAATGCTGAGATTGGATATTGGTTAGGAGAGAAATACTGGAACAGGGGAATTGCAACAAAAGCCTTAAAGGCCATGATAAAATATACTTTTGATACATTCCTGGTTTCCAGAATTTTTGCCCATGTCTTTGAATCCAACGAGTCGTCCATTAGGGTATTAAAAAAGTGTGGCTTTCTCCAAGAAGGGAATTTAAAAAAATCGATCATTAAGAATAATCAAATACAAGATTGTTATATTTATGCATTATTAAAATCTTAATTAATTATTATTTCATTATGAGTAAGAAATTATTAGTAGTTTTTTCTGTGTTTATTATTTTTTCTTTTCAATTATGGGCGCAGGAAACAACATTAGCACTGGTACATCCTACCGAATATAATTTAAAATTGTTCTCGTACCTTGTTCAACAGGAAATAGTTAAAGTTGATGATTTGAAAATTATAGGGGTTTATCATGAAAAAGAAAATTACGATTATTCCCGTTCTATTTCATTTGTAGAGAAAAATGATGAACTTCCTATTGTTTTAATAGAGGTACATGAGGATATCAATGCAAATAATCTTTATCAGAAAAATAGTTGCACAGCATTTTATGCAGAAATTTTTACCCGGACTGATGGCATCCTTTTTATGGGAGGACCCGATTTACCTCCGGAAACTTACAATGAACCGATGAGTCTGTTAACCCGGATGACCGACCCCTACCGGCATTATTTCGAAGCATCTTTCTTGTTCCATCTTATGGGTGGCAGCCAAAACCCTGAATTTGTGCCTTTACTTGAAAAGGACCCGGATTATTTGATTTATGCTATTTGTCTGGGTATGCAAACCATGAATGTAGCTGCCGGAGGTACTTTAGTACAGGATATCCCTTCAGAGATTTATGACTTGTATATGGTTGAAGATGTTCTAAATCAGGATAATAATAACCAGCACCGGAATTATAATAATCATTTATTGATTGATACTACTTTATTCTCCGGAAATTTCCATCAGATTAAAATATTGGATAATAACCCTTTGGTTGGAGATTATAATGAGAATTTGAAGCCTTTCATTTATAGCAATCACCATCAGGGCATTGAAAAATTAGGGAAGAATTTGGAGGTTATTGCAACATCAACCGACGGGAAAATTATTGAAGCTATAGTCCATAAGCAATATTCAAACGTGTTAGGCATTCAGTTTCATCCTGAAGGAACCTATTTATATCATCCGGATAGTAAATTTCGTAAAAATCCTAAGGATAAAGTAAAACCAGGGAAAGAAATTCTTGAAGAAAATAATAGTTATCAATTTCATTTAAAGTTTTGGCAAGAGTTTTCGAAAAAGCTAATGTTACATAAATAGCATAATTCAAAATGTTTTTTATTATGATGAGCCTTGTAATTTGGCATTTTTAATAATTTATGGCATTTATTTTGTATATTTATAAATCAGATAATTATTAACTAATTTTTATTTATTATGAAAAAAATCATTTTTACTTTTGGCTTGGCCTTACTGTCTATTTTCTTTTTTAGTTGTGAAAAAGAAGAAGCCCCCGAGGCTGCCTTCTCAGCCATAGAAGGCTCGTCGTCTAACCAGTCTATTTCGATAGATTTTACAGATAACTCATCAAACAGCCCTTCAGAGTGGCTATGGACTTTCGAAGGCGGAACTCCATCCACGTCTACAGAAAAGAATCCGACAATTACCTATACTTCGTCCGGAACTTTCGATGTTACCCTTGAAGTATCCAATGAAGGGGGAACAAATGAAACTATTTCGTATGATTATATTAATATTGGCGAATTTAATAATCCAACACATACCGAAATGGATATTACCATCAATAATAAAACAAGAACAGTTCCTGTAGAGGATTATGCCTTATTTGCTAATATCGATAATACTTCAATGGAGTTTTATGCAGAAACTTATGGTACTACATCAACAGGTAGTATGATTGGTTTGGATATTTACTGGGAGGGAACAGCTGATCTTAATGAGTATAGTTCATGGAATTTGAATGTAAATGAAGATTTCGTATTTTTTTATGTTACAAATTCCGGTTCCGATAATTTAAATCCTTTTTATGTAAATTGGGGGACGAATGATGAAACAGAAGATAATATTATTATTGAAAATAATGAAAGTATGACTTCCACAGGATATTATTATGCCAATTCTGGCATGGAAGTGAGAGGCTATCTTCAGTCATCCTCGACTGCCTATGTTTATTGGATCGAAGGCACTCACTTTAATTTACAGTGGACAACCAATCAATATAAAGACCTGGGGAATACTAATAAAAGTACGAAAGAAATTGAAAAAGAAAAGCAGGAAGTTAGAAATCCTAATGCGGGAAATATTTATCAAACCGGTGCTAAATAGTAATTATTTGTAGAATTAATAGTTAAAAGGCTGCCTTTGCAATAGAGGCAGCTTTTTTATACTATCGATTTTTCGATAATTTTTAGAATTACTTTTACTGCTTTTTCCATGGATTCTAAAGGAATAAACTCATGTTTTCCGTGAAAATTATGGCCTCCGGTAAAAAGGTTGGGGCAGGGGAGTCCCATGTATGAAAGTCTTGCACCATCAGTACCGCCACGTATAGGTTTAATGTCAGGAGATATGTCCAGCTCGAGCATAGCCTGTTTTGCATTTTCTACAATATGTAATACAGGTTCTACTTTTTCGCGCATATTAAAGTATTGATCTTTTAACTTAAGCGTAGCCACTTCCTCGTTGTATTTTTGGTTGGTTAATGCAACAATATTTTTTAGTACTTCTTTTTTATGTTCAAATTGCTGCTGGTTGTGATCACGAACAATGTATTGTATTTCTGCATTTTCAACTGTACCGTTAAATTTCACAATATGAAAGAATCCTTCATAATCTTGGGTTAACTCAGGACGTTGTTCTATGGGCAACATCTCATTGACTTCTGTAGCAACCAAAATGGCATTAATCATTCTTCCCCGGGCATATCCGGGATGTATATTGCGTCCTTGAATTTTTATGGTTGCCATGGCCGCATTAAAATTTTCATATTCTAACTCACCAATTGGCCCTCCGTCTATTGTATAACCGTAATCGGCACCAAATTTTTGTACATCAAAATGATCCACTCCTTTTCCTATTTCCTCATCGGGGGTAAATGCTACTTTGATGGTGCCATGTTTTATCTCCGGATTTTTTTTCAAAAATTCAATAGCAGTCATGATTTCAGCAATACCGGCTTTATCATCCGCACCCAGAAGGGTGTCTCCGCTGGCAGTGATTATGGTTTGTCCGGTATAATTCTTTAATTCGGGAAAATCGTTAACCGACAATTTAATTCCTAATGCTTTACTAATAGTGATATCTTTCCCATTGTAATTTTCAAAAACCTGAGGCTTTACATTCTTGCCGCTTATATCAGGGGCAGTATCCATGTGGGCAAAAAAACCAATGACCGGGATTTTTTTATCGATATTGGAAGGTAATGTAGCGGTAACGTACCCATACTTGTCCAGAATCACCTCTTTTAAACCCAGTTCTTTTAATTCTTTCTCAAGCAATCGGGCTAAGTCCAGCTGTTTCTTGGTACTCGGATAAGTTTTGGAGTTTTCGTCCGATTGGGTATCGATTTGTACGTATTGTAAAAAGCGGTTGATTAAAGAATTTTTCATGGTTTTTGTTATTTTTGGTAAAGATAATGATTTGGATTAAAATGGTAAATTTGTGATTGATCTGATAATATTGACTGGATTATTTTGAAACTTGTTTTTTATTTAAATATCATTTAACAAAACTAATTTATTATTTTCGTAATTGATTAAGTAAAAATATTATTATGTTAAAAAAAGTATTAATTGTAAGTTTCTTTGTAGGCTTATGTGTTTTTCACCTTAAAGCCCAAACAAGTATTGTTGAACTTAATCGTTTATTAACTAATTATTTTGAAATTGTAAGGACAGAATCCTACTCACCCATGCCTGATAAAGAGCTTTACAATGAAAAGAATGCTGAACTTTTAATGGATTTACTTTATGATTATTATAATGATACATTATCTAAAATCAGGTCTAAAGCATATTATTTAACTTATAAGTCAACATATCAGAGTCAAGATCAAAACATTAGAAATAGGGGGGTCTATAACCTGATTCAGGGATTAAAAGATGAAGATTCGGGGAATGTAGGAAATGTTGCTAAGTTAATAACCAATTTCAAATCAAATGATTTTAATAATCGTTCAAAAGATAGTTTAAAGACTATATTGCATACTCAAAAGGTATATTCAGATTTAATTTTAAAACTGGTTGGTTTTGCAGGATTGGATGAACAGAAGGAATACATCAAAAAAAATTTGAATAATGGAGTATATACATCCAATAAAGTAAAATGGGCTGCCCATTTAACGCTTGCACGGTTAGGAATAGAAGAAGAAATTGAGTTTTGTGTTGATTTGGTGAAAAAACAACCTGTTAATGATGATGTGGTTTACGAACTTATTCCTGACCTAATTTATACCAGACAAAAGCAGGCACTCGATTTTGTATTAACTATCCTGCATAGTGAAAGGAAAGATTGCTATTCTGCCAATCCTGAAAACCCTCAAAAAATTATGTGCGGATACCGTGTGATGGAATTTTTAGGCCCGGTAATTAAAAACTTCCCTTTGGAGATTGACAATACAGGTGATTTAATAGTTGATAACTATAAAGAAGCTTTGTTGATTGTTAGAGATTGGTTTATAAAAGAAAACGGCACTTATGAAATAATCTCAAATACTTATTAAAAAGAAAAAACATTAATTTATAATTATTTTAAATTAAACCCACTAACGTTACTTTATCATTTAAAATGCTATTATATTGTCCTTAAACGTTTGATAACCTTGTGTTAAAAGCTTTTTCCGGAAATTGATAACACTGGATGTCAATGATGAACATTTTTATACTTAGTTTTAAAAATGTTATATAACATGTTTTTTTTATGTCTGATGTTTTATCAAATAACTACTTTCGTTTTATTATATGAAGTAGAAGTAGAAATTATAGCATATTACACTAAGATTTATTAATTAATGAAGCAAGTACTATTGCTTATAGCCCTTGGATGGTTTTTTATATCTTTTTTACCGACATCATTAATAGCTAAAAACGATGATTATAATAAAAAGGAAATAGCAGTTTCAGATAGCAAGGATATTGAAGAGGCAAATTCTTCCCAATACTTTATTAACCAACAACGTGATTTTAATTTATCATCCGAAAATTACCATCCTCAGGAAGATATTATTAAAGCAGATAATTCTTTATCGAATATTGGATATACTACCGAAGCTGATGATGATTCTACTCTCTATTATATCCAAAAGGCAGAACAATTATTAACCCTTGTTGAATACGAAAAC